>Ga0310691_10003095_pt1 | contig 20629 bp, 15 predicted proteins | sample 176DNAGHGlowgp2_FD_203887 | JGI IMG/M metagenome (GOLD analysis project Ga0310691, IMG submission 203887) | Sheep rumen microbial communities from Palmerston North, Manawatu-Wanganui, New Zealand - 1766 DNA GHGlow gp2 (v2) (version 2) | ecosystem: Host-associated > Mammals > Digestive system >...
GAGAAATGAGCCTTACTACAGTTGTCCTCATCTATTGAACAAACAAATGCAAGATTTCCTACGGTCTCGCTCCAGTGATGACTACCTGGAACATTCTTAAAGAATGAGTCCTTTACAAATTCAGCACTCATAGCATCATCAATTCTGCCATAGGCCAAAGTGGCATCGTTTTCTTTGTTAATTTCTCTTTGCCTTTTATTATAAGTATCTCTTGAACAAAGCTCGGATTCACTTAAGCTTTCTTTCATTTTAAAACCTCCATATTTGTTTTCTTTCAAAGATTTACCTGTTTTTTCATCCAAACCCTCTTTTTTACAAATTGCTTCCCATGCATAAGGAGTAATTTGAAAAAGTGCATCATTACCGCCGCATTTTTTTCCTAAATCGTAAACAGCTTTAATATTCTTTTTGAAGTTTTCTTTATTGATTCCTTTTACAAGTTTTTCAATTTCAGAATAAACCTCTTTTTCTTCTTCATTAGTTAAGTTGAATTCCTCGATTGGATCTTTGCAATTCACAACCTCCCAAAGTTCTGAAAAATGGGTTGCACCATATTTAGCTAAATAAGAAGGCAATTTTTTATGAGATTCTTTTAGTTCCTTCTTCAAGTCTTTATCTTTTATTTTATTTTTGTAAGCCCAACCGTATAACTTGATAAACTTTTTAGGGTCTTTCAAAGATAAATCTTTTATATCAGCATATATGTTATAGAATTTATTAACAGCTGAATCTTTAGCAAGCTTATCATTTTTGAAATCATGATAAATCAATTCAACAATATCCTTAGAACCTACTTCTGCAACCCAATCCCAGAAATCAAAAAAATCTAATTTTTCCTTATTTCCTTTGTTCAAGTCATCTAAAACTTTTGCAGTACAGAAATCAATAAAGCCATCGTCACTGTGTTGACTCAATTCCTTTCCAAGCGGTTCAATATCTTTATCCACATATTTACTTTCGTTTAAGGAATCTTTTTCAAGTTTTTCTTTAATGGATTTAAGGGCAAAATATTTATTTGCTATAAACCATATACCTTCAAGTTTATTTTGAAAAGAAATATACTCTCCCTCTACCTTTGGCCATTTTTTAGTTTGGGAAAAAGTGCAATTCCATTTATCATAAGCCTCGTCTTTATTTTGTGGAAAAGTATCTTCGGGTAAAGCCAGTCTCATGCTTATCAAAGTATTATTCCAAACTTCCTTTGTAAACTCTTTTGGAAGTTCCTTTATGCAAAGTGGCTGTAAGTCTTCATACAAACCATACTCTTTTACAAAGTAATACAAATCCTCATAAGTGTTTACTTTTGGAAGTTTCTTTATAGCATCTATATCTTTTTGGGATAAATTATTTGTATTAAAAATTGTAAGATTTGCATCTTTTAATTCTTTTTCAAGAACATCGTAATTGGCATATTCTACTCCAAGGGATGTAGGGTATTGTTTATTAAAATCTCCACTCTCTAAATCTTCTCTAGTTTTTCTTAAGATTTCTATAAAAGTTTCTTTATCCTGTTTTACTGTAGATAATTCTACATAGGTTATTTTACCTTTTTGTTCAATATTATCTACTTGAAAAAGTCCTGCTGTCAAAACTTCTTTTTGCCACTTATAATCTTCAATACCTTTATATCCTGTAAAATCTTTTGCATCATATTTCACAGAATAACCTTTTACATCCTTAAAAACCATACAATAAGAAAAATTAACTCCCAGATCTTTTTTAAGATTTTTAGGGTCCTCAAAAGGTAAAGTTGAAGTTAGGCCTAAAAGAATATCATCCCCTACTTTCCAATTTTTCACATTGAATGGATTGTCTTTGGTTTTAAGTTTGCCTGCAGAAACATATCTGTACAACTTATCAAAAACATTCCCGTTTAGGATTTTCTTTAAAAAGGGACCTTGTTCATATTTACGAATCAAAGCATAACTACCTTTAATGTACAGATATTCGAGCTTATCAAATCTATCTTCTTTTAATTTTTTCATTATATTCCCTTTTGCCATTTGTATTGCTTTTTCCTTTGAAAAATGCCCTTTGACAACAGATGTCCATTCCTTATTTGGGAGCCATCCACTTTCATAATCAAATTGCCTAGTAGTAGTTCCTACTATCCAATTTTTTGTTGTACCTGGCTCTCCTTGATTTTGGGCTATATGTAATATTTTAGAACCTTTCTTCCAAAACACTACAGCCCAATCCCCAAATTCCTTTTTGTTTATCATTCTTTACCCTATTCATCTAAAAGTTCGTCAGCACAAAGTTCTCTTCCTTTTTGTCTCAACCAAGTTTCTCCAGTGGATCTGATTGTTCCCCTGTTTTCTTCTCCTTCCACCCAATCATTTTCAATACTTCTTACATCCTGAACTAAGGAATTATAACTTCCATCATATGAATCAAATGTTTCGGAAAGGAAATTATAAAAATCCTCATCAAATCTGCTATTGTCCTCTTTCATTGCAGCTTCTTTAATAAATTTCTTGGACTTTTCGGGGGCTTCTTTTTCTTGGAATTCCTTGTAAAGTCTTTGAACCTGGCTGTTTGGGAAACAACCATACAAACCTTCAGATTTTGTACCGTCACCTCTAAATTCGTAAGCCATGCCAACACCTTGTTTATTTGTGTAACGAACTATATAAGCAAAAGCTGTATCACTACCTGTTTTCTTTACAGTCATAGGTTTGTTGTAATCTGCAGAATGCCTTGATTCTCCACCCATCATAATACTTTTTACAGATTTTTGTAAATAATCTAAGTATCTTTTTCTTTTGTCTTTAGACCAATTTTGGAAATCTTCTTCACTATTCTTTGCTTCAGTTATTTTGTTATAACCAAAAAGATTATCTAAATACGGCCAATATTTTGGGTCTAACAAAGTATCATTTTTTAAAACAATCCACTTTCCACTACTGCTTCTCATAAAACAAAAATTTTGCCCTGAAGTAGAAAAAGCAGCGTGACCCTTACCCCAAGATTCATAAGCCTCTACATAAGGTCTACCATTAAAATAGCCACCTTTTATTTTACCAATTTCTGTAACTTTAGCTTCGTCATCATATTTTCCGTATTTTTTGATATTTACAATATCCCCTATTTTAAGTTCTACAATTTCGTTATTCTCTGATTCATCTAAATCTGTTTTTGGAAAATTCTCAATTTCATTAGCAGTCCTTTCAATATTACTAGCAATGCTTCTTAAATAAACAGCCAAGTCTTTAGAAGAGATTTTAAATCCTCCCCTTCTTACACAATTTCTCACATCTCGAAGAACATTTTCAGTCTCAGCTTCAAATTCTTCAACTATATCCAAAACTACATCCTCATTGATATATTCTTTCAAACCTTTTTTCATTAAAAATACTCCTTTTTTAATTTAGTTTTCCAAAAAACTTTCAAAGCAAAAAAGTTTTTTGAGTTAATACAGACAGCACTAATTTCTAAATAGGAGAAAAAAATGAAAAAAATTCGTAAATTACATGAAAGTGAAAACAATAAAAAGTTCGATTTTGAAGTTTTGGAAAGTGACATTAATAGTTCAGATGGCTCTTTGGAAATCTATATTGGAGGTCTCCCAGAGGAATTTTTGGTCAATGGAGAAGCGCTAGAAAACATTCCTTGTGCAAAAATAAATTTGGATTATACTTGCGAATTTGGCAGAGACAGTGGATGTACTTACCATGACCCTTATTATGAAGAACCTGCAAGTTGTTGGCTTGAAAATTTTGATGTGTATAGTATAGATATCACCTTTGAACAAGAGGTAGACGAAATTCCGGATGAAGATTTTATGGAACAAAATAAACTCACCCCTGAAGGTTTTAAAAACTTGAAGAAACAAATTGAAGATTTTGCAGAAGAATATGTATACGATTTCATAGAAGATCGTGCGTGGGATTTTGCAGAATAATTTAAAAAAAATAAAAGATAGGAGTTTTAAAGAAAAAAAATGTTTTCAAATTACACATTGAAAGGTCTTCCACAGTTTGAATTAGAGCGCTTGGAAGAAGAATACGATACATGGGATGGTTGTTATTATGTAGAAGTTTATATAGGAGGACTTCCAGAGGAATATTTGGACAACAATGGGGAAGAGCAAGAAAATATTCCATGTGCAAAAGTTAAGGTAGATTTGGGAGGTGGAGAACTTCAACGCGTTGACGCGTTCTTTGAACAGGATACTGAAGAAATTTCAGATGAAGAGTTTATGGAACAAAACCAGCTTGACCCTGAGATTGTAAAACTTTTGAAGAAACAAATTGAAAAGAATGTGGAGGAATATGTACTCGAGGATTGGGATGAGATTATGAAAAATATAGGAGACGCCAATAGCCAGTATTAAAAAAAAAGAAAAACCCTTACCGTAAAAAGTAAGGGTTTTGTATGTAGGTTAAAAATCACAATAAAATCACATACTCAAAATTTGTACCGAAGTGAGATTTATTTGCCAAAGTCTCTACAATTTTATCTTTATATTTTTCGGTTTCATCTACGACAAACAAATATCTCTTACATCCTTTATGTTTTTTCAAACACAAGTCAATCCATTCATCACAACTTTTTTCTATTTCATCCTCATTCCAATGTTCTTTGTCTTCATAAGGAGGGCAAGTGAATAAAGCTGCATTTTGATTTTGCCAATCAGTTTTCTCAAAAGTTGTCAAATCCTGAACTTCAACTTTACAAAAACCCTGAATTGATTTATATGCAATAATCTCATTACTCTCTTTTACATGTTTTTCATTCACATCGAATCCAATATATTTTTTGCCTGAATTAAAAGCCCCAAGCATTCTACCACTAAAGCCTGAAAAAGGGTCAATAATTAAATCAACATTTCCAAGGTACTTTTCAATTAAATTTTTTGCAAGAGTTGATCTAAAAACCGATACTTTTGGAGCAATCTGAGCTATAGAAAATCCTTTCAAAATATCTTGCGGCTCACATCTTCCAACATATTTTAATCTATTCAATGCGGATTTTTTAATTAAATCTTTATCCTGCCATGCCTGTAAAGGGCTCAATTTATTTTTCTTTGACGCCTCAAAAACAGATTTATGAAAAAAGCGAATTAAACTCATATCATCTTTTCCCTTCAATACAGGAAAAGGAAAACCCAGGTTTTTTCTAAAAAGCCCAAGAAAATCTTTTGTATATTTTTCGTTCACATAATCTAAAAATTTTTGAACATCTTTTTCTCCGAAAATTTCAACTCCATTTTTCAACACACATTGATGTTTTGCTTCAAACAAATCATCTTGAGAGTGATCAAAAGGATTTTGCCAAGTTTCATCTTCTTTTACAAATTGAGAACCTTTTATTTCAATCAATTTTCCTTTATACCTAAAATCAGGAACATATGTATGTATAGTGCCATTATATTCATATTCAAAGCAACAAGGTTCTCGTTCAATTTCCTCATTATGATCTTTTGCGTAAATCCATAATGCTAATTCCCATTTAGAATCAAAACTTAAACCTTCATACAAAAATTTAAAAGAAGGTGCATGAAACATTCCGTATTTTTCATATACAGCAGTTTTGATTTTTTCTTTGTCCAAAAAAGGGTTCTCAATTCCATATCTTTCCAAACAAGTTTGTTTAGATTTTTTTTTCACCTCATCTAATTGAGAAACGTTTTCAACTCCGTATTTTTCTTTTACAGCAGCTTTGATTTTTTCTTTATCCAAAAAAGGGTTTTCAATTCCTCTTTTTTTCAAATTGGTTTGTTTGGATTTTTCATATCTCTTTGCAATATCTTCTTTTGTTTTTGTTTTCCAGCTTTCTTTCAATTTCTCTGAAAACTCTTTTGAGGAAGCCCATTCTCTTGAAATTTCTTTTACTTTTTCAGTCTGAAAAGGGTTTTCAACTCCGTATCTTTTCTTACAGGTTTCTTTTGTTTTTTCTTTTTTTGATTGTAAAGCATTTATATTTTCAGTGCCGTATCTTTCGAGATTCGTTTTTTTAGTTTTACAAGTTCTGCAAAGTCCTTCATTCTTTATTGCAACTTTTAAGCGTGTAATAACTTCTTTTCCGCATTTCACACATTTTAAAACAACTTTTTGACTTTTTCTATAAGTATTTTCAATTTGAGAGGAATTTTGAATACAAAAAGGAACGGGCTCTTCGTTTTGAATTTTTTTCATAAATTTTTTCCAAAAGGGGGTCAATCATAAATAAACCCCCTCTTAAAAAATATAGTTTTTACTTCATTGGTATATCTGTATGTTCAACACGGGCTTTGTAATCTCCCATTCGAGATTGACAAGCTCCTGTAGCGCTATCGCCGATATATCCACAAACCCTTCTTCTAATAAGCATTGTTGATGTATCCCTGTTTCGACAAGCTGGACATTCCCAAATATGTTTTCCTTTATCCTCTACAATCTTAATTGTTCCTTTAAAACCACAACGATAACAAATATCTCTCTTTACATTCAACTCACAATAAAGAATATGGTCATACATAAACTGTACCATAGATTCAACTGCATCAAGATTTTTTGACATATCAGGAAGTTCAATATATGAAATTGCACCTCCCGTTGACTTATCCATCATCTTTGATTCAATTACAATCTTATTTGCCCAATCAATTGGTTCTGCAGGGTTTATATGATAACTATTTGTTACATAATCGTGATCTGTAACACCTTCAACTTCTCCAAAATCCCTTTTCAATGCATCCGAATACTTTTGGACAAGTGACTCTTGAGGTGTGCCATATGTAGATGTGTTCAACCAAGTAAGATTTTCTTTCTCCCATACATCAGCCTTCAAATTTCCATTTTCATCCTTATAAATTGATTTTATAAAAGATTTCAAGGTAGGATGATTAGCGTCAGGTTTTCTTTTTATTTCTATAGGGTTTGAAAAAACAATTTTATTGTCCTTTATCAATTTTTTATTCTTATTCCAAATGTCTAAAAGTTTCATTTTTTATTTCTCCTTGTCAAAATAATGTTTGTTTACGAGTGAACCTTTTTTATGAGGGTTTTATCTACTTGTATCAAATGATTTCAAGTAATCCAAAGTGTATTTACTTTCTACATATTTAAGGTATTCTTTAACATCCGTTATAATTTTTACATTATGTGCCAATGCACATTGATGTTTAGCTTCGTACTTACCATCTTGAGAATGATCGTATGGATTTTGCCAATTACCATTCTCTGTAATAAAATGACCTCCTTTTAACTCTACAAGCTCTTCATTAACTCTAAAGTCTGGGTAATACTTGTAAGTCTCTCCGTTGAAAGTGTATTCAAAAAAGCAAGGCTCTTTTTGAATTTCGGATTTACAGTCTTTATGATAAATATAAAATGCAAGCTCCCATTGGGAGTCGAAAATTAAGTTATCATACTCGTATTTTCTCTTGTATTTATCTCTAAGAGCTGGCGCTCCAAAGCCTGTACCTCCATATTTTAATTCATTTGTAGTTTTTGTTTTGGAAACCACATCTGCATTTTGTCTTGGATTAGGTACTCCATATCTTTTCAAGTTTGTTTGCTTAATTTTCTCTTGAAAATCAGGAGAAGAAAATACATTTTCAACTCCATATTTTTCTTTACAAGCTTTTCTAGATTTTGAAAGTATTATCTTTTTCCAATCCTTTCCATATTTTTCCTCTAAAGTTTGTTTTTGCTTTTTCTTTGCAGACTCAAGTTGCTGAGGAAATTCAACTCCATATTTTTTCAAGTTGGTTTCTTTTCTTTTTAATAAAGTTGCCAACTTCTCGTTTTCAAGACTACCATAGTTTTTAATTTTGGTAGCTCTTGATTTTTCTTTGAAAGATTCAGAGTCAAAATTAGCCAATCTATTTGTTGCGCATTTACTAGCTATTTCAGGTAATTGCATGGGACTTTCTACACCGTATTTTGCTTTACAATTTGCTTTGCAAACACATACTTTACATACAGGTTTACCTTTTTGAAAAACTAGTTTAGGTTTAGTTTTGAACTCTTTTCCACAAACACTACAAGTATACTCTTTTAGAGTAGTTGAGCATTCTCTGCAAAAACCTAAACTAGTTTGTCTTTTAGTTTGAAATTCCTGTTTACAGCTTTTACAAACTAAAGTTCTTAGCATAATTCAAATTCCTCTGAATCATCGATTATAGTTTGTCTTGTAACTACATCCTTAGGATTCATCAATCTTGTATGCCACTCATCATGCTTTTTATTAAAGAAATTCAAAATCTCATTTGCAAATGACTGATCTTCTGTAAGCTTTTTACCTGTCATATAAAGTTGAGTTTCCCACAAACCTGAGTAACCTAATGAATATGTACAGCGAGGTCCAACAATAAAGTGATTCCAAGTTTCTTTATCATTAAGGCGCATCAAGCCACCCATCTGTCTCAAGATTGGGGCTGCATCGCTTGGTGCATCTTTTAATGACTCGTATCTCTTTACCAAAGCCCTGTAAGCCAACTCACAACGTTGATCAAGTATTCTCCAAAATTCAGCTTTGTTACCGTGAGATTCAAGAGCTACGTGAGGCAGGTTAATTGTTACTACACCTCCATTAAAAAATCCCCAATACTTTGGTCTGCATACAAGTTTAATTCTTCCATTTTCCTCTTCGAAGTGATCAATCTCATTTACATCCCCTTTGTAATACCCTTCAAGTCTGAGGAACATTCTAAATTTGAGATTTTCTTTTTTAGACATTTCGTAAAGTTCTTTTACTGTAAATGTATCTTTATAACCTCTATTAAATGCTACCTTTTCGTCATCATAAAGAGGGTCAGGTGTATATGGAGTGGCAAAAGATCTACAGTTATGAGACCAAAGCCCATTCAAATTAAACTTATCATTTTCCATACTGAAATCATAAGTATCTTCTTTAACATCATAATTTGAAATTGATTCAATTACTCCTGTGCTTTTTTCATCGCAAAGATAAACTTCATCACCTACAACCAAATCTTTACAAACAACTCTGCCTCTCTTTGTAACCAAAGGATGATCTTCTGTAATAATTACAGTACTAGTTGTTTCAAAATCTATTGCTACTTTAACTTCAAAAAGTTTCAAAGTGCAGGTATCTTTGTTGTTGTAAGTAATGTAATTGATTTTATCCCAACTTTTACCGCTTTCTGCCCAACAATCGTGTACTTTATGTACTGTAGTGTACCCTACCTTTCTGTTTGTTTCAAAAGGATTTTCAATACCGTTATATTTGGCAATAATCTTATAAGCCTCTTGAATAGGAATGTTTTTATATTCAGTATTGCCAGTTTTAATTGAAACAAGTCCATCCCCTCTTGCAGCTCCCATGCAAGGCCATGTGTGTTCTGTATGCTTTACTTTCTTCTGAACTTTTGAAGAAATAAAATCAGGTGCCATTGTTTTAGCTGCACTCTCTGCTGCAAGTTTTGTCAAGTACCAGTTTTCTGTATTCGGGTTATTATTTCTTTCATCCAAGAAATACAAGAGTTTTGGAAATATTACAGGAACGAGATTTCCGTGCTTATCCGGGATACCTTTAATACGCTGTTTCAAAACTTCTTCAAAAACAAGTTTTGTATCCTCTTCCCACTGTTTATCCCCTTCACAATCCTCGAGATTCATTGACATTGAAATGAATGGAGTCTGACCATTTGAACAGAGTATGGTCAATATTTGATACTGAAAAGTCTTTACTCCACTTTTTATTTCTTTAGCAAGTCTCCTGTTAACTATTTTTTCAAAGTTTTCAAAGCTACGAGGTTCTTTACCTGCATCCTTCAAAGCTTTAACATATCTTTCATATTCTTCATGTATTTGACTCATATATTTTTACTCCTTTTGCCATTTCATTTTTATAGTGCCACAATCATATATTTTATGAAAGCCGTTTATCAACATATTTTCAGCCTCTGTTTTTGAACTATCAAAAATCTCTAATTTTTCTTTTAGTTTATGTTTTTGATAATTCATTCTGTTTTCTCTAGAACCTTTTTTGGTATAAAAATAACTAGGAGGCGTTTCATATAATTTCGTCCAGCCTGTTTTTTCATAACCTTTTCCAGTAAAAAGGCGTCTATCTATAAAAGTATAGAGAGTATCGTATGGCTGATGTTTTAATAATTTAGAAAAGCCGCCTAAAACTCTCGCACCTTTTTTACTGCATAATCTGTAAAGCTCATATTCATTTTTCTTGAACCGGGATTTACCTATTTGTATCAATTGCAGTAATTCGTTTGTGCTTTTAGAGAAAAGCCCGAAATATTCTCCTCCTTTTACAAAACCCTGTATGTGATTTTCATTTACAAACTTACAGCCCTGCTTTGAATCAACTTTTTCAAACCTGCAATCTCTTGCGTATATTGTTGTTGTATTTACATCCAAAGCTGAGTTTATAATAGATTTGCAAATATCCTGTTTATTCAGCCACTCATCTTCAAAAATGTGTATCAAACGAATACCCTGCTCTTCACATAATTTTGTTTTTTCTAGATGATAATCTTTTTGATGAAATTCATCTGAATGCCAATAATTTCCATTAAACTCTATAGCTACTTTTTTAGATGGAACATAAATGTCTAACTCCTTGTTTTTGATAATAGACCTTTTGTTACATTCTATAGAAAAGTTTTCAGACTCTAAAAAGATCTTCAAATCATTTTCATATTGAGATTTACCTGTATGAGCTTTGTTTTTCAAAAAGTCAGAATACAAATTCTCTAAATCTAACAACTGAAGTTCTTTTTTCAAAACTAAAGTACCCTGCGGTAAAGATTTTACTTTTGTGAGTTTACCTACACGCTGTAAATAATACCTAAAATAACGGTCATTGTTGAAATCATTGAAAAATGTAAAATCTGGGTTTTCTTTTAGAATTTTACTTTTCAACTTTTCTACTTGATTTTGATGACTATTGTTTTTCAAACATGTAAGCTTAATCTTATCTCCTGTTGAGAGTTCTTTATAATTTTCACCCCATTTTGATATTTTAGATTTTTCCAAAGTATCTAATCTTTCCTTTTTTTCAGATTCTGATAAAGCATTAACACCTTTACAATTTCCTCCCCAATGTTCCCCTTTTTCAATTTTGTTTTTAAGCTTTTTAGAGGCTTTTTCTCTTTTTTCAATCAAAGAGTTTGGGGAGGCTACCCCGTACTTTTTAATGGAGTTTTGTATTTTAATCCAACCAGCTAATTGAAAACCTGTACCATGTTGTAATACAATTTCTCTAATTTTTGAAAATTGATCGTCTGTTGGTACAAATCTTGATTTATGCCAATCAATATCCAAAAAATTCAAAATTGTATGATACTGATCTTTTTTTAACCCAATCTCTTTTAAAAAATCATCAAGCTTGCTCATATTTCTTTATACCCTATACTCAACTTTTTCTTCCCTGATAATACAATTAAAATAATCGAAATAATCGTAGTTACTAGTGTTGCCCCTACCAAAGTAAAAACAAAATCTATCGTTTTTTGTCTCTCTTTTATTTCTTGCTCTGTTGCGGGTCTATAAGCTTTTAATACAGCTTCTTCTTTTATTATACATTTATCAGGATCTATTTTGTAATAATATTTTCGAATTTCCCAAGTTTCTATAGTGAGCACAGAATCTCTGAATTTAAATTGCTCTATAAGTTCAACCTCACAATCTAAATCCCCGTGATGAAATTCTTCTTCATGCTGTTGTTTTTCTGCAAGTCTTTCCCTTTGCCTTCGAGCAGCAGAGGCAGCTGCAACTTTAGCGGGAAGAGTAGAATGAGCCATGTGTATAGTAGCTTCTGTATTAAAGCAAGTAAATATTGCTAAAAGCAAGATCAAAATCTTTTTCATTAAAACAAATCCTCCTCAATCAAGTCACTTACAATTGAATGTCTTGAAGTTTGAATTGATCTTGCTATATGAGCCCATGACATTGTCTGCCCTCCGTACTGCTGGCCAGCAACTTGAGGTGCAATCTGGGATGCGAGAGTACAATCAGTTTTGAAACCTTGCGTTGTTTTATGAATAGGAGTACTATTGAGAGCAAAACCGTTTTCGAGCATGTCTTTTAAGTTTACCAAACAACAATTGCTCATTTTTTGTACAGGAGAATAATCGAGATCGTGAAAGTGAATCAAACCTTTGTTATGAGCTTCTACAATATCTTTTGGAAGAATTTTTTTACCAATATCTTTACATTCAATTCCTGAGATATAATCGCGCTGTACTGAAAGTACTCTTGGGTTTTTATTTGCATTATCCTGCTTTACAGCTTCATTTGTATAATTACAAACTGAAATAATATTTTCTTCGGAATCTGTAAATTTCTTTTGAGCTTTCTTTTCCTGGCGGAATTTAATAAAAGAATCCGCAACTTCAAAATAATTAAAATTCATAAAGGCATCACGAATTTTATCTTGGATTGTTTCAACAGAAACCGTTCCAAAATTAGATAAAGCTTCATTTACATATTGTACAATTTTTTCTTCATCTTCCTGTGATTTAATACGATCAGTACCCTGAACAGATTGATTGGCGAGACGAATAACGCGACGAATTTTATCCAAAGAGAAGTCCTGCTCCTCTCCGTTTCTTTTAATAATTTTCATTTTTACCCCTTTCTATTACAAGTCTTTTGGCAGCTAAAAGCTTTGCTTGGTACCTAGCCAAAAAGCCTCTTGTTTCAAGATGTATTTTTTCTATAAAGATTTATAAATCTTTACACTTTTAAATAGTGCTTTTTTGAAATCTTTTTTAAAAAAAAATATAGATTGAGGAGGTGGTAAAAAAGGAGAGACTAATTCTTTATATGGCACAGTTACAATTTGAACCTGGATTTTATAGTAAAGTAAGAATAGATGATGAGGGTAATATAGTAGATGTTTCTCAAATTGAGTCTCAGGATTTACCTTCTCATAAACATTCTGTTGCTGATATAAAAGAGGGCTTAACTAATGAGATTTTTGATGTAATTTCCCAATTATTTGCAAATAGCGAATCAACTGCTGTTCAATTTACATATGACCCAAAAACTAAAAAAGTTTTTGCAGATGTTAATATAGATGATGAATCTATACAAAAAAATGAATACGGGCAATTGATTTCTGCTGCAGGTTCAACAGATTCAGGTATTTCTCAATCTGATTTAAATTCAATTGAAAAGAAAATCTCAAAAGTAAAAGATGATATTCAAAAAGAAGTTGAAACCCAGCTGGCTCATTTACTTTTAGATGACCCTGATTCTGGAATAAAATTTATTTGGGATGAAAAGTTAAAAGTTTATAGAGCAAAGGTTTTAATTGATGGCTTGACGGTTACTCAAAATGAATTCGGCGAATTATCTGCTGCAGGAGAAGGTGGAAGTGTTTCAACTGAATGTGGTAATCATACTCATACTACAAGCCAAATTACAGATTTTCAACAAGCTGTTATAAACATTTTTAATAATTTTAGCAAAAATTTAAATTTTGATATTTCAAATTATATAGACGGGACAACAATAAAAATAAATGATCAAGGCCAAATAACAGCAGTAAGAACCGCAATGGAAAAGCATAAACATACCATTGAAGATATTGTTGATTATGTAGCTCCTGATCCCGCAGCTTTACAAGCTATGAAAGATTTAGGAGATGATATAGATTATAAAGCAGGTGTAATTGATTTTTCAAAATTAAATATAGGCTTTTCAATTTTAGTCCTTTCTGAATATTTGAAGAATAATGTAAATAAAAAAATTGATGAGTTAGCAACAAAGGTTGCAGAATTAGATTTATCAAAAGATAGCAGTTCTGTAAATTTACTTTCAATTGCTCCTGAATCTCTTTCAAATATTTTATATGATAAGGATACAAAGTTTTACCGCGAGGTTTTTTATTCAAAGAATTTAGATTTGGAGTTTGACTTTTTACCTATTTTACAGGGAGATATAATTTTATTAAAAAGCGGAAGTGAAATTGCAAGAACTACAGTTGAAAAATTAGGCAGAGGAAAAGATGGCCCATTCAGCGTTTATAAGGTTTATGAAAAGAAAAGTTTTCCTGCGAAAATTTTAAGAATAAATATTTCAGATTATATTGACAAAGAAGGTTTTTATACTTTCCAATTAAAGTTTGGAGATGAAACATATGATTTTTCAAATGATGTTCGCCTTTTTGCCACTCCAAATTTTGAATTGGAATATGAATGGAAGGATTTAACTTCAACTCATAAAATTGGTAATCATACTTTTTATGATAAAAATGCAAAAAGAATTTTCTCGGTTGAAATAAAGAATTTTGAAAATTACCGCTTTGTAAATAATTCAGGGGTTTTTGAAAATGGAAAATATATTGGAATTGCGCCTGGTGATTTTGATTTTAAAGTTCGTAATTTATTTACAGAAACAAATATTCCAATTAAATTTGAGTTTGAAGAAGAATCAAGTGATTGTGAATTTTTGAATTATCTAAAAGTTCAAGGTTGTGAAATTATAAACAATATTGCATATTTGAATGGAAATGAATGTGTCTTTGAAATTCCCGGAACAAGTTTTTATAATTCTTTAGAGATAATTGGAATTCCTTTGGAAATATGCAGCATAATAAAAGGTAATTTAATCGCAAGTGGAAAAGAAGTAGCTGAATGGCCGAGAAAAAGCGGGGTTGTTCAATTGGATACAAGTGAATTTGGTGTTTTATCATTTTTGAATAATTATTCAAATAATAAAACTAATATTCAATTAAAAATTCAAGGGGATGATCCTGTGGATTTAACTAAAATAAAAGTTTTTGGGAGGGAGATTTAACAAATGCATTCAAGATATGATTTAATGAGAGAAAGTGTAGTTGAGGATATTGATGGAGAACATTTCCCGGATCCTCTAACTATAAATTATCAAAGCGCATTGGATAGTTTGAGAAAACTTCCTGATTCTTATACTTTGAATAGATATGATTTGAAAAAGCTTTGGAAAAAATATTATTTAGAAACCGGTAAATTAGAGGATGATGATATTTTGTATTCATTAAACGGAGTTGAGCATGTTGGTTTATTTGAACCGGGAGATTTTTTATATAAATTTAATACCGATCTTGTTGAACAATATGAATTCAAGAATTTGGAAAATGATGAAAACTAATTTTTTTAGAGGGTTAAAATGTTAAAGAATAAAGAAGATAATTTCCTTGGAGATAATATTACTCATAACATAAAATATGGAGATAATGAGTGGCAAGCTCATGGTACTATAGATAGAGAGCCTGCTTATACAAAAGAAAGTATTTTAAATCTCATTTTCGAAGAGTATCAATACAACACTGAAAAGGGTGAATATAATTTCTATATTCCGAGAGCAAGTGTACAGAATACTTTAGGTAAAAACTTTATTGGTGCAAAATTAACTCACGATATTTCTGTTTTAGATACGCGTTATTATTCTTCAACACCAATTGAATCTTCTATAAATATTTTTGACTTGCAAACTTATTTGAACAAAGGTTTTAATATTTCCAACCCTGTTTTTGATTATAATACAAAATTCGAAACAATTCAAATTGTTGATCCTGATAAAATAAATGAAAACGTTACAATTAAGGAATTCTTTGATGTAATAAACCCTCATTCTTATGAAACAGATGGAGTTTCTCCTTCTTTTCCAACAGGAGAAACTTACCCAAAACTTCTCAACAGATATTCTTTAAAAGAAAGCGATTTGTATTCAAGCTTGAAAAAGAAATTACAAAGCGATGAGAATTTTGCAAAAATATTCCAAAGTGATTTCCAATTACATCTTCATGATCCCGCAAACATTAAATTGCCTTTTAACATGAGAACTGATTTGGTAAAAGAGGATTGGAAAGTAAAAGATAATAGAACTTATAGAACTCGCTTTATTTCAAACTCTTATTCTCCTTCTTTGAAAGAACAGAAAATTCTTGTTCAAACTCGTATTGAATTTTTGAATGACCTTATTGAAGAAGCAATTTTGAATAATGATTTTAAAAAATTATATGGAATTGCTACTGATGTAAATTTACCTAGTGAAGTTTTAACAGGCTACAAAGGAACAAACGCTGAGGGAGTGGATGAATATATAGATTGGGATGATGTTTTACGAAGTAAAAAATTCGGCCATTTGATTGATAAAGTAATGGGCAATTCCTCTGAAAAATCCCAATTAACGAATTTAATTAAAAATATAAATAATATGCAGGGTATGGTTTCTTATTTACTTCCTCCTGTATATACTGATTATAGTGATTCTGTAAATTTCAAAACTTCGGAAGGTATTCACTTTGAATCTCAAGAAGATACAACAAACTTATTCCAAAACGAAGATGAATCTTATAAAATTTTCAATGAAGTTGTTTTGGGGTATAATTTAATAAATGGATTGCTTTCCGCGAGAACATTTATTGGTTCTGTTTTAACTTTAATTGATGGAGATATTGAATCTGACGATTTGGATAAAAATATTCCTCTTTATATGGCTGTAAAGTTTAATTATGTTGAAAGTGATCAGCCTTTTTATCCAACTGTTTCCATTCTAAATAATGCTTATAAAATGGGTCACGGAGAAACTCTTGGGTATGAGGAAATGAAAGTTTCAAATACAGAGCTTTCTTTTAAAAATACTTCAGAAGGAGACACTCAAAAATATTTATACGTACTTGACCCTGTAATTAAAAATTGGCTTGAAAAAGAATGCTTTATTTTCAAAGGCCCTGTGTATGGAGACTATGTTGAAGAATTGAACTTTATGCAGGATTTAAACCCTGATTCAGATGTTCAATTCAAAAACTTGAGATTAAAGAAAACTGAACTTCCTTACAAGCGTCTACAGGACTCAAAATATGAGGTTCCTTATGTTGAACAAACAAACCCTTTATTGAATAATACACCTGAAAATCCAAAAGAACAAGGTGTTTATTCTTCTCTTGCTTTAGGAGGTATTGGAGATAGGTTAGGTGAAGATGGTGAGCCGTTTGTTTTTCCACCTTATATTTACGACTACGATAAAGGATCTGAAGAATCAAAAATTTCTGACAACGTTGATATGCGTACAAGGGGATTAAAAGGAGCTTCAAAACAAAGAGTAAATAGCAAAGCAGGTGGATTAACAGTTGAGGATAGATTGATTTCCCCTACTATAGACGAATTGTGGACTTTTTTGAAATACTTAACTGAATCTGACGGCAAAACAAGAAGGTCAATTACAAAGTTCGGAGAAGGTATAAATGAAAGATTGCCTTCTTTCTTTGGAACTAAAAAAGCAAGTATATTAAATTCCCTTTTTACTACAAGTGATGGAAAAGATAATAGTGAAATTGAAAATACAGTAAACCCTCTCGCCAAAGGTATTGATGAAAACGAGAGAGAAATTGATATTTTGAATTGGAACCCAACTACAGAAAATTCATTGGAGAATTTGCATTATACAACAGAAAAGCATCCTGAATTACAGTTTGGTGGTTTCAAGGTTACAAGATATATTGAAAAAATATATGACTACAAAGTTGATATTTTTGGAAGGCGTTCAAAAGGTTCAACTTCTTCAGACCCTGAAAGAACAACTTGGGATGCTTCAAAATATGAATTCAATACGGAGGATTTATCTGATTATAATAAGCCAGCTGGTTATTTGGAAAAATTGTTCAACTCCGCGATTTTGAGTTTTTCAATTGACCATATGAATAAAGATGGAAATGCGGTTGGAGGTTGGCATTTAGTTGATGAAAGAAATTTCACTACAGATGAATTGGATAATTCAGATGTATTGAATAACTCTGAGTTAGGTCTTTTTACAGAAAAAAATGATAGCAAATTACTTACAAGTAATAAACCGGTTCAAAATTCAAAAGAAAGACAAAAGGCTTTTGAAACAATTTCTAAAATCTTGACTTGGCATAAAGCTGTGGATGGTAAAAATGATCTTGCAGATGGTAAAGAAACTTCTTTTCACAACCATTTCAAAAAATATTTGGATCAGCCAAAAAACTTAAAAGAGATTGAAAGAGATTTGGAAACAATCCGTCAAAACATGCAGGCTTTTGTTGAGTTTTATGTTGCTCAATCAGCTGCAAAAGGTTTTAATGATAGAGGTTTCAATAGAGGTACTTTGCATGAGTTGCACAGAAACCACTTTGGATTTGATTCTACTTTACTTCGTGCAAGAGAAGGGGATTTAGAAGAAGTTGGAATTTCAAGTAACTTATCTCAAACATGGCCTTCAACAGAAAATGATAAAATTGTTGTTTTAAAAGATTTAAGCAACGCTTTGAATAACTTGAGAGATAGCCTTGAAGTTATTACAATGGATAAAAAAGTCGTCTTTGATGATGGTCAATATGATGAAAGATATCAAAGACAAAATTACGATAGACATGTTATTGATTTAGGTGACCCAATTACAAATAAAAGATGGGATCATGAAATGTATAGACATAATGAAACACTTCTCTCTGAAATTTACCTTGCGGCAGACGGAACTTGGAGAAGTGTTCATGAGCATTTTACAGCTCCTATCGTTTATGATGACTTTTAATCAAAGCGTTAAGCAATAAGTTCTTTGAGTTTTTCAGGTGTAAAATCTGATTCAATAAAATCCTCCATATAACCGAGGATTTTATCTGTCTCTTTCAAATCTTGCCCCAAAATTAAAATTGGCTTTTCATCTCTATAAATCCAAAGTTTCTGGCTTTCGGGCTGGCAAAGCCAAACTTTTCCTTTTTCATCTGTAATTTCCAAAGTCTGTAAATTTACTGCTTTACAAAATGTATTCCACCCTGTCATTGAGTGTAAATCTTCGCCCATTCCTGAATTTGGATCATATACTGATTTTAATACAGGGTCAATGCCTTTTGGGTTTAAAGCGGTGTCTGAGGTTGCGACGCGGGCTTCTAGTGAAGCTGCATCTACAGTTGCCATTAAATAACACAGTTTACCAGCCTTTTTGTTATAAGGGTCAACTCTAATTTTACAACTCATGTATTTTTTCTCCTATCTTCTCAAAATTATATTATAGAGTCCATTCAACTTTTATAGTTCCACAATTCCAAATACGAGAATATCCGTTTTTATACATATTTACTTCCTCCGTTTCTTCAGGATTCCAATATTTTAATTCCCCTTTTTCAAATTTCGCTTTTATTTTTCTTCTCATAAAATGATTTCTTGGAATACGTAACCCTTTTCTCACATAAAAGTAAGAAGGGTTATTTTCTTTTATTTTTTCAAAAGAAACTTCATCGTAACCTTTACCTGAAAAAGTAGCTCTGTCAATATAAGATACAACTTTTTTTACTCTGCTTGCTTTTAAAAGTTTTGAAAATCCCCCTAAAACACGAGTATTCTGTTTTGAGCAAAGTCTTACAAGTTCAGCTTCTTTTGAATGTGTTCCTTTTGTATTCACTCCAATACATTCAACTAATTCATTTTCATAAAAAAGTCCTAAGCGCAAGTCTGCAAAAGAAAAACCTTGCAAATGATTTTCTTCAAGAAACTTTTTATATGTTTCTAAATCAAGTTCTTGCAAATCACAGTTTCTTGCAAAAATCACATTGCCTTTGTTTAATTGCAAATTCAAAATAGATTTCACAATATTTTGTTTAAAATCCCAATCATCCTCAAAAATATGTATCAGATGTATTCCTTTTTCTTCACATAGCTTTGTTTTTTCCAAATGCCGATACTTTGCGTGTTCTTTTTCTTCTTTTGTCGGAATATTAAAAGCAGCCTTATCAGAATGCCAGTACAACCCGTTAAACTCAATCGCAAGATTTTTTTCAGGAAGAAAAATATCTAATTCAAGACCGTTCAAAATCTTTTTTGAGTTTTCAATAATTTCTCCCTTGTAAATACTTTTTACAAAATCCAAAAGATCTTTTTCTTTTTTCGAAGTTCCTCCTTTTGAATCTCCAATTATTTTCTTCCACTTTTCTAAGTCGGATTCCTTCAAATAATCCCTATACTTGCCTTTTATTTTCAAATTGTTTTTTTCTAAAAGAGCAATTACATATGTAGGATCAAAATCATATTTCTCACATAAAGAGGAAACTGTCAAAAGTTTTCCATTTTCTTTTTCTAGTGTTTTCAGTTCCTCCTCATAATTTTTGTTGAGACTCTCTCTAAAAGAAATTCTATTATTGAAATTTTCATCTCCGTAAATCTCTTTACAAGTTGCTTTTCTTTTTTCTTCAATTTCTTTTAGTTCTTCTTTTGATTTCTTTTCCCAAGCTTTTTTGCATGCATTTTTATATCCATCCGTTTTTGCAAAAAATTCCTCTCCGTATTTTTCTTTATTCGTTGCCTTCATCTTTTCTTTTACAGAATCCAACTTTGCAGCGTTGTCAACTCCGAACTTTTCCAAATTACTCTTTTTCAAAGTCTCAACTACCTCTTTACTTTGCATTGGGTTTTCTGTTCCAAAATGTTTCAGAGAAGTCTGTTTTTTCTTTTCTTTTATTTCTTTTGCTTGAGAAGGGTTTTCAACTCCAAACTTTTCTAAATTGGTTTTTTTCGCTAAACAACCTTTACAAAGCAAATCTGTTGACTTTGCAAAAATTCTGCGTTCAACTTTTTTATGGCATCTTTGGCATTCAAATGTAAAAGTCGTCTTTTTGTTTTGGCTTGCTTTTAATGATTTACGTAAAGTTAAAAGCTCGCCCACTGTTTTCACTTCCATACAGAAAAAATATAGTTACAGTGGACGCAGCTTTGTTA
>Ga0310691_10003096_pt1 | contig 20625 bp, 23 predicted proteins | sample 176DNAGHGlowgp2_FD_203887 | JGI IMG/M metagenome (GOLD analysis project Ga0310691, IMG submission 203887) | Sheep rumen microbial communities from Palmerston North, Manawatu-Wanganui, New Zealand - 1766 DNA GHGlow gp2 (v2) (version 2) | ecosystem: Host-associated > Mammals > Digestive system >...
CCCCTAGTCGAAAGATCTTTGAGTTCAATCTCCCGGAGGATGTATTTCCCTGGATTGAATTTAAGGGACTCAATGATCCTGAGATTAATAAGTATTTTGAAGAGGCTTAATACCTCTTCTTTTTTTTCACCGTCCTTGATGTCTTAAAGGCCTTATTAATGTAGAGGAATACCTAATGACAATGTATTAAGGAAATCCCTACATTTTTGTTTAATATAAATAAGATAAAGATATGAAAATTTATGGTGAAATTATAGACAATCTTGATGAAAATCGCAAACCCATCTATGAGCCTAAACGCAGCTTATTAGAGTATAAAATGCTTAAGGAATGGGGCGAAGATGTTAAAGAAGAGGATTGCTATAATAGAAAAGTTTTTGCAAAAGGTGAACATCGAGAGTATAAATTTACGGTTTATCAAGACGGAGACTATTGCTTCAATAGAATACCGCAATTTATAGACATTGACTTTCCAAAAGATCAGTATTCTTGGGCACATAAAAGACTTACCCGAGAAGAAAAAGATCTTGTTAATGAATTCTTGAAAAACGTTCTCGGATCGGCAATGGGTAATGAACAGTATGTTTTTGTAGAGTCAAAGCATATTCGATTCATTGATCATTGTACGTGTGAGTATCCAACTACTCAAGAACTAATCCAAAAAGCCGAAGAGGTAATTGATCTTTTAGCTGATTATTGGAAAATGATGTATGCAGAATAGTTTACTTGATGTTTTTGCATTTGATTGAAGCGAAGATCAAACTTCGCTTCTTTTTTTTGTCCTAGTTTTGAGCCTTAAAATGGTGTTTATTAATGTAGCGGACCAAACTCAGCGGAAAAATTAGGACACATAAAAATCGAGTTGGGAGATGGAGACAGAGCGAAGCGATGTCGGAATGTCCTCAAAGTGATGAACAAAGTGAAGAACGATAAACAAAACAATCAAAGGTCAGACTACGCCTTCCCCTGCGGCCAACTCACTACGTTCGCAACCCGCACGTCTGACCTTTCTCGCTCATAAGATTCCTACTCCATGCTTCGCAACGTCGGGGTCCGCGAGAGAGGCCCCGACTTGGAGCTTAACGGAATCTTATCGCTTCGCTCCTCTGAAAATGATACTCTTCTTTGTTATGTGAGCACACGAAGCGTATGGCCGAGTGATAACGAGGTCTAGCAGAGTGGGCAACTGTACATGCATACTTTTTTAAAAACTGTGTATCTATTATAGTAAATTCCGAAAAAATTACTATGAAATTATGCATTTTGCGCTTTTGAAGCCTCTAATATCTTATCAATGAGAGGACGCCTGCGGCCTCCCAACTCGAATTAAAAAAAAAATTAAAATATTATAATATGTTAAACATTGAAAAACTAGAAAGTGGGAATAGTGAGATTATTGTTCCCAAAGGTGTAAGGTATATATCAGAGTGGAAAGACTATTGTCTTGACGCTTTTCCTTTTAAACACATCCTAGATAAAAAGATTCCAGGGTGTGGATTTACAGAATATTGCTTGACTGGGCATGAAAATGTTATCTTATGTTCACCTAGAAGAATATTACTAGAAAACAAAGAAATGCAACATCAGGATTCAGTTCTCTACTTTAAAAATGAACTAGATGAAGATTCTGCTGTTGATAAAGATATCTCAAAAGTAACTAAGGCATCAGTGACGCCGGAAGAGAAACAAGAACTCGACAAAATTAAAAGACAACAGATACTCGAGGATTTAGAATCTCAATTAAATAGGTACTATACTTATTGTACTTTCAAGAATATTCCCTGCAAGATCTTGGTTACTTATGATTCCTTTAGATTAGTAAAACAATTTTTGGGAGAACGAATAAAATATTTCTATACTGTAATCGACGAGTTCCAGAGCATTTTTGTAGATTCACGATTCAAGTCTGATACTGAATTAGGATTTATATATCAGCTTAGAGACATTAACAGAGTATGTTTTGTATCAGCAACGCCATACATTGACGAATATCTAAAACAGGTAGATGAGTTTAAAGATCTACCTTATTATGAACTTAATTGGGAAAAAGAGGACCCATTTAGAGTAGTTAAGCCTGATTTAAAGGTAAGAGTAACTAAGTCAATTCAGATGGCAGCCGAAAAGATAATAAGTTCATACAAAAGTGGAGACTTTGCAACAGACGTAAATAAAGATAGAGTTATTACCTCTACTGAAGCAGTTATATATGTTAATTCAGTAACGAATATTATATCTATAATCAAGAAGTGTGAACTTAAACCAGATGAATGTAATATCTTATGTGCTAATACTCCATATAACGAACTTAGAATTAAGAAACGTTTAGGAAAAGATTTTGAAATAGGTAAAGTTCCATTAAAAGGTGCTGAACATAAAATGTTTACCTTCTGCACCCGTACTGTATATCTTGGAGCTGATTTCTATTCAACTTGTGCTAGAAGTTTTATATTATCTGACGCTAACATAGATTCACTCGCAGTAGATATAACTTTAGATTTACCTCAGATACTAGGGCGACAGAGATTGCTTGATAATCCGTGGAAGAACAGGGCTGAGTTATACTATAAAACATTGAGAGAAGGCAAGAAGATGTCAAGAGAGGAGTTTGATGAATTTATTCAAGATAAACTAGAAAGAACTGAATCCCTCCTTAGATCCTATGGATCAGCACTTGATATAGACAAGCATAATTTGGCAGTAGAATATCAAAAGCTGGCAAAAACATTTAATTACAAAGATCATTATGTGGCTGTAAATATTCATGCAGGAAATAGCTTGCTTCCAGTTCTTAATAAACTTGTTTTGATTGCCGAGCAGAGAGCTTTTGATATTCAGCAGGTAGATTATAAAGATAGGTTTACAGTATTCAATACTTTATCTGAGGGAGGCTATATTGAAGGAACTGCTAAGTCAAAGGTATATGGATTCATAGATAAGTTTGATGAACTAAAGACCTTCCCGGAAAAGATGAAGTTCTTATGCGAATCTGAGTTTAGTGATGTTGAAATTGGATGGGTCCTAGATCAGATTCCCCTTCAGTATAAAAACTACTATGAAACGCTTGGACCAGAGAGATTAAAAGCTTGTGGATATAATGTAACAAGAGTTAAAAAAGAATATGAATCTTCTCAAGTAGATATTTCGGACCTACCTAATAAAATCTTGTCAGCATTCGAAGTAGGCAATAAGTATCTAAGGTCTGATGTCAAAGATCTATTGGGCGACATATATGATAGTTTTGGGTATGCTAAAACCCCAAAAGCATCAGACTTAGAAGAGTATTTTGTAATAAAGTCTTGTCAAATAACTAATAAAGAGACTGGCAAAAGAGAGAATGGATTTGAAATAATTAAAAAGAAAGATTAAAATCCTTATAAGTGAAAAGCCATAAAAATTTATTTATAATCGGTTTTAGTTGTTAGAAGAAAAGCAGTCTTAGTCGGGATGATTCAGGCTGCTTTATTTCCTTATCTATGTATTAACACTAAAGAAAGATTATGAATAAAGAGAAAGCAGATGTTGTAAATAAGGACGGATCTTTATATTACAACCCACAAGACCCAGAATCCATTAACGCAGCACTGAAGGAAGCAATGACGTTAACTCAGGTCGCGGCGTTTAAGGCTGGGCAAGATCAAGTAAATTATAGAAGAGGATATTCAGAAGGTGTAAGAAGAGGATGGACATATGGATCTATCGTGACTTCAGCTATATTTCTTGCATCTTTTGTGATATCGTCTATTGTATTTAAGAAGAGGGGTAATAAATAATCCCTCTTTTTATCCGTCCTTCATGTCTTAGATGCCTTATTTATGAGAAAAAAAAACTGAAAAATATGAAAACGAAATCAGGCAAAGAGGTAGTTAATATCTTGAGGTTTCCGGTGTTTACAAGTCCTAGTGAAGATGGTATTCCTGAGATGTCGATAAAAGGAGAAATTGATGGAAAGACGGAATGGTGGGATATCAAAGGAAGACATTATAACATTCCAGACTTTACAAGGGACCCGGAGATGGATTTAGTATTAGAGGAGAAGTAATTAAGCTCTCCTCTTTTCTCTATTCCTGAATTACATTGATGAAAAAGAAAAAGAGTAGATTTAAGTTCTACTCTCTTTTTTTATAAATCTATCTCAGGCTTAAAGACTCCGATAAGGAAAGTTCCGCCAGGATACCAAATATCTCCTACCCTAACCATAACATCATCGAGAACCGCCCCGTATTTAATTGGGGATAGGTCTTCTGGCAGGTTGTCTCTGGTATCTACTTTATGTGCTTCTAAATTGATGACCTTATAATCATACTTGTCGTCCTTTATTTCAAAATACCTATCCTTGCTGTAGTATAATGAAAGGCCAGTCTGTTTTCGTGTTATCCAGCTTGGTTCGGTATCACATTCAATCGAGTAAATCATAATCATCTTCGGTCCGAGTTGTTTTCCTGCTGAGATTCTTCCGACTAGTTTTTTGTCTAGGATATCTTCGTATGTTTTCTTAACGTCATCCGGTGCTTCAATGAGTTTAATTTCCTCAGGATTTCCAAGATTTCCAGCAACTGTCTCCTTAAACCTAGATACTGCCATTTCTACATCCGATATTGACATTTGTGGAAGATCTAGAGTGAGAAGAATATTGTCCATCCCATTTATACCAACCACGCAATCAAATACCCTTCCATCCCAATTGTTTCTTTTAACTAGGAAGGAATGGTAATCGGATATCTTAGTTTCTCTCCTACCATATCCACCTTTTAGCATTTTCCACTTTAGTTTCCCTATGTAATAAGCTTCTGGCCAGTTTTTTGTTTTATATGCTTTCCCCAGAACTAGATCTTTGGCTTTGATGTTCTCTGTATCTGAATCTTCCTTTAATTTCTTACTGGCTTTATAATCTTCTGACTCAACTGGTAAGAGAACAAGATCAGCCCGGTCCCAAGAATATACAAACTCACCTATTAAACCTTCTTCTGGTGTATATCCCGTCTCTTGGAGGATGAATAAGAGGTTTGCAAAAGTTATCTCAAATTCAAAGCCGCGAGGATCATAAACTCTACAATACTCCTGTCTTTGATTCCATCCCGTCTTCTCTCCACCTACAACCGTCTTATTAAGTTCAAATCCAGAGGTAGGTACATTATCAATTTCCAGTGGTGCAATCTTCTCATCTCTCCAACCTTCCCATGACGTCTTCTTAGCAATCTCCTTCCCTCTATAGTAGGTGACGTATGATAATCTACCAGTGAATGTTCCTTTTCTCTCATTAAATCCGATCAGTAACTTCTCGGGAATCTTTAATAGGTCATTTATTTTCTCTTTCATACACTAATAAGAATTCAACCCTCTCATATCCCTCAATACCCTTATATATGTAGAGAAAACCATTAACCGGAAAGACTCTACATTTTGTTTAACTATTAAAACTAAAGATTATGATGTTTGAGATACCAAGATTATATTATGATGGTATAGACATTGATGACAAAACCGAAGTAGTGATATTTAGGAAAGTAGATATCGGAAACGGGGAATTTAGAAAAAGGAGATTCGTAGTTTCCAGGAAGTATAAATCTTATCTGGACGCAATGGAAATCAAGTCCCTAAAGAAAGAAATAGAAGAACTTAGGGGCGGAGAAGAGATAAGAAAACTACGAAGAGAATTAGGCGAAAATGAAGCGTATATTCAAGAGCTAGAAGAAAAATGTGTCTCTCTATCAACTCAGAACACTAGACTAAAAGAAGAAATCGGGAAATATAGATCAGGAGTTAAAGCTAGTGAAATGTATCAGGAAAGGCAAAAGAAAATAGAAGCCAGAGATAAACTTATTACTGGATACCGAGAGACCCAGAATGAGCTCCTTAAAAGGATACTAGACAAAGATAGAGAGATAGAGAAGCTTAAAGAACGCCTAGGAGAGAAAGGAGGAGAAACTTAAACTCCTCTTTTTTTTTTCATTGCCGCTGAGAAGCCTTTAAACTCTTATATATGGTTTAGGTTTTAGTACACGTCAATGGGGCGATGTGGTTCGTTAACAGAGAATATTAAGTCGCCCCTTTATTTAAAAACCTATATCTATTTTTTTCCGTCTGAGGTGATTTAGATGCCTTATTTATGTAGAAAAGAATATAGTATAAAATGAACAAAGTAACAGAATTAAAAACAACGAGTGGTATTGTTATAAAAGTATCACCGTATCAGATTGGGCTGCCCGTAAGATGCAGCTCAGATGGTAAATCAATTCAGTTTCGTTCAGATTTATTATATCCTCCGGCATGTGGAGCAATTCACCAAAATTTAATAGACGTCTGGACTCTCATGTTCGGAAGGAAAGAAGCTGAATCTTTACTAAATCAGTTTAAGAGGGAATATCCTATTTAGGGGTAGTCCCTTTTATTTCCCTTTAAAACCTTATTAATGGTTCTCGAGGTGGGCGATACTTTGGGTGGTCAAAAAGACTTCATCGCCTGCCTCATTTTTTTTTTCTTTTCTGAAATGATGTAATTTGGGAGTAAGAAGCCACCAAAATCTTATAGTTGAAAGGCCATGATGTGTCTCTTGGCCTAGAAGTTATATTTTAATTTATATTTTAAACAATTTTTACATTTTAAATTTTAGATTTTATGAGTAAAGTAGAAGATTTTATGGCAAAGTTAGCCGCTCAGACGGCTCCAATGCAAAGAAACAATCAGCCTAGATCTAACACGAAGTCAGTAGAAAAGATTTCTCTGAACTTCCCTGGTAATTTTGGACGTTATCAGATCCTCCCTCTTGACAGTGTTGTGACGGATTACCCTTATGTAACCCTATTCAATACCAGAGAGATTGCTATTCCTAAGAAACAGGTTAGCGCTGATGGAACTGAGACCCCTTATACTGCCTGGGTAAAACTCCTTCCTAAAGAGGGTTATCAGATGAAGGATATGACTGGTCGTGTGGTATCCTCACTTACTGCAGAAGAGGAACAGCTTCTTGGAGAGGCTCAGACACTCTTTGATCAACTCTTCACTGAGGTAGATGCAAAGAATGATCTCAACATGCAGAAGAACTTATGCAGAAAGAGAAATTATACTCTCTTCCACGCATATTGTATGAATAAGTGGGATTTCGAGGAGAGCAGAGTTCCTAAGAGACAGAATTTCAGTGGTCTCTTTGTGTGCACTGCTAAAGGGTTCATGAATGCCGTTGAAGATAATATCAATGAAAGAACTCTGATGAATGGTGGTGATGGTTCCTGGATCGAGGGAGTTTATAACCGTGAGCAGACTGGTCGTGATGGATTTGTGATGTTCTCAATTTCCAAGTCTAAGACCTCCGCTGGATATTCGGTTACTTGCAGTCACGAATCTGGAAAGTCTCAGATGCTCTCTGGAATTACTATTCCTGCCGAGGATATTGAGATGATGAAGGATCCTGTTGCTACCTTCCTTGGTTGGCAGGCTAATCGTGAAGAGGGCGTAGCTGATGGTCAGAGAAGACTCTTTAATACGAGTCTTATCAAGGAGGCAGTTGCTTTCATGACCTCTCAGCTTGCTGCTATCAGAATGTCTAAGCAGAACGGACAGAGCATCGAGGAAGCTATTAAGGCTACCAATGATCTAGCTCTTAAGAATGCTGTAGCACAGCAGCCTAAGACTAATGATCCTATGCTTCAGGCATCCCAACCTCAGGCACCTCAGGTAAATGCTGAAAGAGTTATTTCTAGAAACGATGGTACAAGTTTTCCAGCCGCTCAAATTGATCCAATTACTGGAGCTGCGGTAACTCCTGGAAACACAGGATTCGGTCAGCCCCAGCCTCAGCAGAATAATGCTCCAGCGAGCGCTCCTTTCACCGCCCCTAGCTTTGGTGGGTTTGGCAGTGCTCCAAAATCTGACCTTCCTTTCTAATCTAGGCTGAAAGGAATAAAATCATCTAAGAATAGAGAGTGAGATACGAAACATTTCACTCTCTATATCTTTAAAATGTTTGTATGTAAAATAATGAAAAAGGTTAATTCATTTTATGGTATAATATATAAATATACAAATAAAATAAATAGAAAAGTCTACATAGGACAGACTGTTAACGAAGTTCGACGTAGTTGGGAGCATAAAACTACTAAAGGGGATTCATATTTTCATAGGGCCATTAAGAAATATGGATATGAAAATTTTGAATATAGAATCCTATTTATAGTTTGTTGTAATAGTCTGCAGGATTTAGAAAATACTTTGAATATAAAGGAAACTACCGCCATTAAGTTTTATAATAGCAACCAGAAAGAGTTTGGATATAATATTACTTCTGGTGGCGGCGGAAGAAGCGGGTATAAAGTTTTGAGTATTTTCGATGGTGGGTTGTGTATTCCAGTTCTTCAAATAGATTATAAGACTGGAAATATACTGAATAGATTCAGGTCTTTATATGATGCTTCAGAATATCTTGAGTCAATTGGAGAGGGGTCCAAGTGTTGGAGTCATATATCTAGAGCAATCAGAGGGAATTCTGTGGCATTTGGCTATTATTGGAAAATAGATGATGGATCTTCAGTAGACTTATCCAGCATACCGAGTGGATATAAATATAGTAGCTCTAAACAAAAGATAGTCCTCCAAATAGATAGAATTACTGGAGAAGTAATAAAAGAGTTCTCTTCTATGCGTGCAGCAGACAAAGAGATGACAGGAAAAGACTATTCTAGAAATAGTCACGGTCAGATATCAGCAGTAATTCGTGGAGAGCAGAAAACCGCGTACGGTTACATCTGGGTTTTGAAATCAGAATATACTGGCGCAGTAGATCTAAAATACTATAATACTGTCTCTAGTAGTAATTCTGTGTCTGTTGCTATGTACTCTCTAGATGGAAATTACATTAGATCATATAAGTCTCTGCGAGATGCAGCGAAAGACAGTAAAGCATATCAGGGAGAAATAGTAGCCAGTTGTAAAGACGCGCAGTCTCATCATATTTCCGGCGGACATCTTTGGAGGTTTGATAAAGATCATCAAAACACAATACCTCCATATACGAGAGAAAAACCGCGGGCCAGGGAAGTTGAACAGTATAGCCTAGACGGAAAATTTATCGGGGTATTTGATTCCCTTCATGAGGCTTCAGTTAAAACTTGTGTTCAGTCGTCTGGAATATGTAATTGCTGTAAGAAAAACCAAAATTCTAAAAATTTAGATTTCTCTTGTGGCGGATATAAATGGAAATACAAAAGTTGAGAAATGATTGCAAATAATTACTATTACGGAATTATAGATTTATCCTATATCTTATCTAGGAACATGTTTAGTGTTTCGAAAGATAAAAAACCCGGAGAGTATACCGAAGGAGACATATTAACTACAACTATCTGGAGTCTTAATAAGATAGCTCGTGATTATAATGTCAAATGTGATAAGCTGGTAATGCTGGCCGATCGATGGGATAGTTCAATGGGAGGATATTTCCGAAATTATCTTCTTCGGGATGTAGTTCAATATAAAGGCTCACGAAAATATATGAATGAAGAGCTTTTAGAGGAGATAAGAAATAATCCAGATACTACTCCAGAAGAATTAGCTAAAGCAGAGGCAGAACTATATCAAAATCAAATGAAGACCAAAGCAAAGTGGGCCATGATAAATGATTTTAAGAAGATAGGAATTCCAGTTATCATGGTGTCTGGTTGGGAAGCAGACGATCTTTCCTGGCTCTTTGCTGGACTTGCTTATGGAAAAACTGGGGGAAAGAAATCAGTTTTGATAACAAAAGATTCTGATCAAATGTACTCAACTACTCCAGAACTAGATTTCTTTAAGCTTCCTACTGGTGGTTCTGATCCGAAAATAATTACATATGATGAGATGTACGATACTATTCCAGACCCTATTAAAAGGTGGGGAGTTAGTTTGTATAATTATAATGCTCTTCAAAATGCTCTTGGTGTTACTCACAATGATATGGGAGTATCTAGAAAACCCCACACAAATCCAACTGATGTAATGTTGGAGGTTCTTCGCGGAGATTATCATAACATTGAGAACCGAGAGTTGTTTGATAAGCAGCTAGAGTCTTATGATATTTCTAAGTTTCCGAGGTTCGAGGAGGCCTGCGATTTGATTAATAACTATCTCCCCGGTGCTGGACACTATGATGGAGATTTAAAGAATTTCCATGAGTTTTGTAAGAAATACGGAGTTACTAAGGTGTCCGACAAATATTTCTCAGAATTCATTGGACGATTTGATCAGAAATTATTTACAGAATGATAGATATTTTAACATTGAGGGGAGATAGATATAGTTTTGACCCCTCCACCATGATTGTATATCTGAATGGGATTGCTCAGGATGTTTCTATGCTTGAGCCGTTGTTTTCAGATTCAGCCATAGGAGAGCCAGAGTTTAGTGGAGTTCTAAATAAATCTACAAACCAAATAATCTCTCTAAACGGCCATGTGAATAATATAGATAGTGTAGATTAATTATGGCGCTATTCTCAAGACAATATACAATAGGTGATTTAATGAACATAGATTCCGGCCGACAACTACGAGCTTCTGGATGTGTGGTTAAACTAGAAAAGATATACCACGAAGTCAAAGAGGAATCAATTCTCGACAGGTTTAAAGCTCGTTTCCTCGGCCGAAGTGTTGCTAAGAGATACTATGTGATTCTTAAATTCATAGTAACGTCTGAAAAAGGAAGTGCTCATGTCGTCTTTATTAGGATTAGTCCAGATTTTAACTTAAGTAATTGGAAGACTAACCGAGTAAGGATATATTGTGATTGTGCCGACTTTAAATATCGGAGTGCATTTCTCTTAGGCCAGCATGATTCCTTATTTTTGACAGGGAAGATTAAAAGTGCTCTAGGTCCGGCTATAGAAAACGCGCCGAAGGAGAAACATGCAACGACTCTTCTTTGTAAACACGCATATGCAGCAATTAATTATCTAGTTCTTAATTATTCGAGTATTATGAAAACCATCTAATGAGAAATTGGATAATACTTGGGAAAGAAGAGGCTGAACAAGAATTTTGGAAATATATCACGTTCCCTACTAATTTCTGGGATGAGTCTGCTTATGAGATTAGAGCCGGACGGAGGAATTGTAAGGGGAATTATGATTGCTTTATAGAAAAGTCCGCATTCTCTATCTTCTACAATCCCTTTACTGATAAATTTAGACTATATACTTCATTGAAAATTCCAAAGACAGTCAAAGTTATAGATCCCGATTATCTTGAAATTGAACCAGAATTATATTACAGGATAGAGAAATATAGTGTTAATGGGAAGGACTTTTTAGATCGACTAGTATGCTCAGAGTTAGTATAAGGAGTTTTTTGAGTGATAGTAAGTTGATTAAGAAGTATGAGAGGAAGCATGTATTTTCTTCGATGTTCGTTGGTGGATTTGGATTTATATATAAAGTACTAAGCAGTATTCCCAATCACCCAATTCAACCTTGTACTATGATATGCTGGGTTAATCCGGAACTTAAGAACGATAAGGGGATGCAGTTTGTCAGAAGTACTTTAGTCACAGCTGTCGGCGTAGATACCGATGTTGATGTAGAGACGGGCGAGATTATAGTAAATAGCCTGACTTTTGAGGTTTCTAATGGTTTGAAGTCTGATGAAGTATATATTATAAAATCATTAAAAGATCTACTAAATAATAAGATAGACGTATTCTTAACTTATAAAGGAGACCCTGAAATAGTGTAATTTGCTGTTTCAGGGCTTTTTTGTTCTTATTTATGAAATATGAATTTAGAAAAAACCAATCTTAATAACACTTTAACAGCAGGAGATCACCTTTTCCACATAGAGATAGAGGGATGGAAGTGTGATCTCGGTTTTTGTTTAGATAATAAAACAATATACGTAATAATGAACAATACGACTGATGACCTGGAATATAAAAAGGTTGTTATGGAAGCAGCCCTAAACTTAATACAACAGGCTGGTATATATTCCGATTATGACGTTAGGTTCTATTATGATGAAAATTTTAAAATAACTAAACTAGATGAGTAAGATATTAGCTGTAGCAGACATTCACATTAATGATTACAAAAGTCGAAATCCTGAGAATAAGTATAGACTTTATCAGGGTTCTAGGACTGTCGCACAAAACATTATTGAAGTAGGAAAAGCTGAGGGATGTGATTATATTGTCTTGGCTGGTGATATCATTGAGAAGAGTGTAGTTAGACCATATATTCAGGCCGAGACTAAACTTTTCCTAGATACCATTATGCAGTATTTTAAGGAAGGCTTTATAATCTGGGGAAATCATGACCTCGACGGAAAAAGTCCAGAACAAGATATAACTGATGCTTGTCTTGGTGTCATGCTTCCTCCCAATCTTTATTATGCACATCAGAAATCGCTTAAGATAGATAATACAGTAATTGGTTTCTCTAACTGGATGCCTAAATTTGATTTGTCATGGGTACAGGGGAAGGTTAATGTTCTTTTCACCCATGCCACTATCAACTACTCACCGGATTCATCTGACTTTATTGAATCTCAGAAACTAGATGAAAGTAAATTTGATCTAGCTATCTGTGGTGATATTCATAGAGCAGCAAGTCTCGGGAAATATGTATCAATTGGTGTTCCTCAGAAATGTAAACTTGGTGATTCCGATGATTCCACAGGTGTTGTTCTTGATTGTACCAGTGGAAATTATAAATGGGTAAATTTAAATCCTCATGATAATCTTATGAAGTTTGTAGTAACCGATGATGTTACTCTTCAGGATAAATGGGATAAGGATACTCTGACCTGGTATGTGTATAAATCCGCTGACAGTATCTTTAATTCAGCCGATGGAAATGTTAAAATCAATACTTGGAATGAGGTTGAAAATCTGATTGAAGATGCAGTAGTCAAGACAGGACTTCAAGGGATACATGGTGAGGTCTTATCAAATATAGCTGATATAGATGAGGGAGAGGTTGACTTTGATTTCACACTTCATAAACTTCATTGTGAGAATTGGAGAAGTATAGAAAATGCAACCGTCGAGTTTAAGAAGGGTGATAAGATCTTCCTTCAGGGTGCAAATGGTGCTGGTAAATCAAGTCTCCTAAGTGCCCTAAAGTATGCATTCCTTGATACTTCTACTACCGTCGGTCTTCAATCTCTCAAATCATTTATTCAGTTTGGTGCTAAATCCTGTCTGACTGAAGTTGAGTTTACTTTCCAGGGATCATATTATAAGTTGAGGAGAGGAACAAAAGAATATGGGCTTTGGATTAATGGCGAGGAGCAGAAGTTTACAGACAAGAAATTTTTCGAGAAAGATATACGCGAGAGATTTAAGTTTATTAATTATCTCGACGACGCATTATTCTTTGATGCTGACCACCATAGATTCATTGGAGGTATGAGCCCAGAGAGGAGAACTGAAGTAATATCAAAGTTCCTAAAGCTTGACAGGATTGATGTTCTTAATGACGCCGCCTCCGAAAGATTAGATGAAGTTAAGAAGGAGATGGATCAGTGGCAGGGTAAGTATAATGAATGTGAGAAAGTCCTGGCTTATATTAGAGAAAAACTATCTACAATCACTCTCCCGGGTATATCTCAGAAGGACTTAGAAGAGCTTAAGAAAGAGGGGTTGGAGTTACAGAGAAAGAATACGGCATGGAATCAATATGTATCTAGGAATTCTATGCTTCAGGCTCAAGTTCAAAGTTATCAAGATAGAGTAAATGATCTTATTACTAGAAAGAGTAGTTTTAGAGATCCTAGGGTTATTGATTATGAAATTTCTCAGATAAATGGAGAAATACAGGGACTAAATGCATCTCTTGTTAATCTAGGTAATATCAGAGTAAATCTTGATTATAAACTTAGAGAGAGACAGGCTTTAGCGGATGAAGGTAATAGAGCATGGAATGAGGCCCAGAATATTGGGATAGGTAAAGTCTGTTCTCACTGTGGCCAGCCTATAAAAACTTCTGCCGCCTTAGAAGCACACAAAGCAGAACTCTTGAAGAAAGTAGATGACTTAAGACCTCAGATTGCAGCTCTAGATCAGGAGATTCAGAATTTAACATATCAGAGGGATAATTCAAATGATGAATATAATAAGATAAACTCTGATATTGCTATGTATAATTCGGAGATATCTAAGAGAATGGCAGAGAAGAGTGAAATGGCATCTGTTGAATCTGAATTATCTAGGTATCAAAGTCTTCTCCAGAAAGCAATGAATGATCTTAGGTCTCTTGGTGTGGTAGAAAAGGTAGAGCTTCCGGCGGATTTCTTACAAAGGATGACTGACATAGAGAATAATCTATCTACCTGGGCAACTTACAATTCGACTATAAAGGATGAAGCAGATAAGGCAGTTGAAATGAATAATCTGTATACTGAAATCTCTAAGATGAAGGCCTACAGCGATGAGTTAGAGAAGTATGTAAAACTAACTGGTCCGACTGGTATTATCTATGAGGAGATTATGAATCAACTTTGTGCTGCCTGGTCTGATAATAATATACGATACGATGTAGTTAGAAGTGGAACTGGCAAGAGAGAACATCTAAGTTTGCTACCATCTTATAACAAGGGAGGAAACTATATATCATACTCAGCATGCTCGTCTGGCGAAAGAACACTACTTGATATAAGTCTCTTGGATAGGCTAATATCTTCGGCCGGCCTGCTAGTACTAGATGAGACTCTTAAGAACTTAGACTCATCAAGACTAGAAGATGTCTGCGAGGTCTTAAGAAATATGAATGTAGGATGTTTAATCCTAACTAGTCATGCTGATAGTATTGGAGCATTCTATAACAAGTCAATTACATTATCTCTAAATGATAGTGAACTTACAGAACTTAATGTTGTACAATAAAAAAAGAAGAGGGAAACTAAAATCCCTCTTTTTTATTTCAAGATTAAACAGATAAGAAACATAACGCCAGCCCATAGAATCATGTGCCATGGTTTTACCACTTCTGAAATGATATACTGTCCTTTGAAGATATCGGAAAACATCACAGAGGTAACTCCAATAATGGCACATAGTTTCCATGTAACTATAGTTAAGCCAAAGGTAGGAACTAAAAACCAATTCCATACCAGAAATACTAGAAGTCCGACGAACCCAATGAAAAGAACTCGTCTAAGTAAGTAATTAAAAATCTCTTTCATGTCTTCTTAATATATTTTGTGCAGTTCCACTTGTCCATCTGCCTCTTCCGATGAATGCTATGTCTTCTTCACTAGCTTCTGTCATTGCCTCATCTCTTTCAATATCATTTTCAAATCCGCCTCGAAGAGTTATGTGTTTTTCTGCTAGCTCTTCCTTTGTAGCCTCAGGAAGTACAAAATGTCCTGGAGTTTTCCCAAGATGATATACAGTAAACTCAGCTCCGATTCCCAGTAAGTAGCTCTGGGCCATAAGATCTACACCATCACAATCACCAACTACAAAGTTTACAAATTCATCTGATTCATAAAATGCTTTGTCTATGGCCGGAATGTAGTATTTGTTAAAATTTTCTACACTTAAGTCTCTATGACCTGAAATAAAATAAGTCTTCATATCTACTATTAAAGGTTTGAAGTTCTTATATATGTGAAAAAGACTATTTCAGCAAGAAGTAAAAGTAGGAAAGATACAAGACTAAAGAGTAGACTACCTATTTTGTTTAAGATACTAGTTGATGATATTCGAGAGAGTATTTTAAACTATTTCTTAAGAACTCCATCAGTTTTTGCTATATATTTTAATCCAAAAGAAAGCATCGCCGGAAGATCTAATAACTATATATACTTTGATGATGCTAATATGGAGATCTATGTATCTTACTCAAAATTCTCTGGAAAACATGAAGAGTACTTCAAGGATCTTAAATTATCTGACATTCCAGATCAAGATATACTCTATATAGTATGCAGGTATGTCGATAATATAAAGGATATACCAGAATGCAGAGAGAAAGTGGAAGAGTATAAGGAAGAGTACTTTTGTAGAACTTGGGATTCAGCAATACAACATGCCATGGAAGAAGGAGAGCGTTGTACGTGGAAGCTGTTCGATATCTTCTTTGATGATCAGGTTAAGTATTCATTTCAGATGTTTTCCGAGTCCTATAAGAAAGTTATACAAACAGTTAATTGGAAAGAGAAAACTCTGGCAGATTTTAAGAAAGTTTGTCCGTTTAGAACAAAAACCATTAACTATCATAGTAAATTTAATTTTAGGACCTGTCAGTATCTTGGGGAGAACTATAATGGGAATATCAAGGGAGACGAGATTATCGAGAGTAGTACTCCTAAGATAGAAATGTCTGATTATTGTTACAGTGATGAAGATTGGATAATTGCTGCAACTATGAAAGTCAGTGTTATAGCTGATTCGGGGAATGAACTTATATTTCCAATTACCTTAGACTGCTTTCTGGTTAATGACTTAGTGAAAGTTATCAATTCGCTATCATTCTAGAAGTATTTCCTTATTTTTGAAATATATAAGAAACTATGGGAAATATAAAAGGAGCAATTGAGTATTTAAAAGAACACAGGCTAAACGAGTATGAGGCGATTGAAATCTTGAAACAGAGTAATACGCTGAGTCAGGGCGAAAGACGACTAGTATACTGTTATTGCTTCCCACGTCCACTGCCTGATTATGGTCTACCAGATAGAATCAAGGAGCATAGAGCAAAAATTGGGGCACTCGATATTGGGGATGATTCAGAGGTTGCACTTATCTTGGAGGCATGTCAGACAGAGCAGTATGGAAGATTCATGAAACATATAATGCATGCTTTCGGAGACGTAGATAATGTTCATCCGGTTGCAGGTGGAGGGACCGATACGTGTTGTATTTGTGGGAAGACTATTCATGAGAGTGATTCTTGGGGCCAGAACTTCCCTAGCGATAGTGGAAGACATAATCTCTGTTTTGGTAGTTCAGATAGTAGCTCGGTTATTTGTGTTGATTGTCTGATTCGCCTAGTTAAAACGATTCAGATTGTAAATGATCTAGACCCAGGTTTCCTCGACTGGACAAAACGGAGTCAGTATCAAGAGGCATTAAGTAAGATATATCCTATTTAGATTTCTGAAATGTGCCAATTCGCTCTTTTCAAGGCCTATTAGCCTTAGTTATGAGAGCGAACTTTTATTTTTAATCTAATTAGTACTAATTATGACACCAGAAGAATTAAACGAGCTTGATGACAAGAGATTCCTTGAGGTAAATGAGCAGGGAACCTTTTTTCGTGAACTAGCAGAAGAAGGCGTTGGCAAGAAGAATAGAATCTATAATTCACAGGCCGATGCTGTTACTATGAATGAAATCTCCGCAAAGGCCCAGGAAATTAACGATAAGGATGCAGAATCTTTTAAGATTGTTCCTGAGATTTCAGAGGTAGAATTAGGTGCTTCCATTAAGTTGAAGGCACAAGCTATTGCAACGGCAAAAAATCCAGTCCCTAATGATCCTAACGTAGCTTGGGATTCTAGCGATTGGGATGTTGCTTACTTTACTGACGGCGGTATCTTAAATGCTGTCAAGGTTGGTGAGGTTGTTATTACTGCCGTCGATGTAGAGAACAGAGAGGTTGCTCCTGTTACTACTACAATTACTGTGAAGGATCCTAACGTCGCTGAGGAAGAAGAAGAGCCTACACTTTATACCATCACCTATGTAGCGGACGGTGCAACTAATGTACCTGAACCCGGACAGACAGATCCCAATGGTGAGTTTGTAGTATCTGATGTTATTCCAGTTCTTGCCGGCCATACTTTTAGTGGTTGGTCAATGGAAGGACATGAGGGTAACCTTAGTGCAGGCGATCGAGTAACTGTTTCAGCCGATACTACTCTAACAGCAGTATTCGCTCAGGAAGTTGTACCAGAGCCAGGACAGTAAAGAAATTGAAATTTGAGGGAGGGAGGACTTAGATATTTTCCTTCCCTCTAAATTAAGTTTCATCTATGAGAAAGAAGACTGAGGCTAAGATAAAGAACTATTTGGAAACTTTCTCATTTCAGGACATACCATTTCAATTGTATCCGGTATACTCAATTTCAGAATCTGGCGTTCTATTTAATTTTAAGAGCGTCATTTACCCATCAGACAGAAGTGCTAAGAAGTTTACTAGAAAGAAACAACTAGCTTTTAGATCACTTCAGGCTAAAATATTTGATGCCTTTATTAACGTTGGATACTTTAACCCGCTACCTGTGATTAGGGAATATCCGGTGGTTGTACAGAATCATCTACGTTTGCCTGGTCAGACTGGGGCATACTATCTATGTGATTACTTTTTTCCAACTCTAAGAGATAATCAAGGACATTGGGGATTAGTTGTCGAGCTAGATTCTGATTTACATAATGAGGAGGCGGATTCAATTAGAGACTCCTATTTTGAAAGGATCGGTATCTTGGTGTTTAGAATAAGACATCTAGAGAGGGCCGATGTACAAAAAACCAAATTTCAAGAACTTACCAAAACCATGAGGAGTATGGAAGATTGTGGTAAGCCAAGAGTATTTTCGTTTCTTGACAATATACACCTCTATAAAGGGATATAATGTCATTTCCTTAATACTGAAAGAGTAATTTTAATATGAAAGAGTTAGTTCCAGGTTATAATCCTACTAATGGGGATTTAGAATTTACAATTGAGTTAAACCTCTTCAGGAATTACTTTCCTAACTTTGAAGGTTTAATTAAGATGGATGAGGAGCTCACTAAATGTAATGCTAAGGTAAGACAAATCGAGCCTAATAAAGCGATAGTGGCGTTCCCAATTAATAAAGACAACATTAGACAGGTTAATAATGAAACAGCATCTGTCAGGTTTGATAATGTTTCTGGTCTCAAGGCACTTTATAATGTTCTTAACAGCTTTACAAGAGTTGCTATCAAGAAAGAGCTTAGGACCACTGAGTTTATCCCACTTAATGGATATCCGGTAGAGGATTTACAGAAAGATATCCAGGCTGCTGTTAAAGGAAAGAGAAAGCTTTGTATCATAAAAGATTATTCTGAGTATTTAGAGAAGCAGAAAGATCATAATCTGGTTTATCTTCAGTACATAGTCGAATATGGTACAAACGAATACGCTGACGCCGTTCTGATGATACTAGACGGGGATATGGATAGTCTAAGGAAGATCTATACTCCAAAGCTAGTTAGAACGGAGTGGTGTTAAAGAAAACAAATTTGGTAAGGAATGAATTAAAAGTTCCTTACCTTTATATTTTAAATTTATGCAACAACTATCAGAAAATGTATTGATGTTGAACGTAGGAGATCAATTACCTCCTATGACCAATGATGCTGTTAAGATTTATCTGGCGGGAAGTCAAGATTTAAATCCGGCAGGTAATAACGATTGGCAGACTAAGATTGCTACTGCTACTGTAACATTGACTGAAGGACCTGGAGCTATTTCAGTGTTCAAGGGTCATCAATGGATATTTATTAATCCAAAGATGGCGCCTAACTTTGATCCTACTCCTAGCATAACAAACCAGGAATATATGAATAAAAAGACTTGGGAAATGGACATGGTTAATGCAGCTGATGGAATTTTCTTAAACTTCCTTAGCAAATCCGTATCACCACTCCCTTTATTCGAGTTTGGTCTTCTGGCAACTAGTGGAAAACTTATTGTCAGATGTCCGGAGAATTATTTTCAGTATTCTCAGGTAGCTTTTACTTGTCAGAGAATGGGTATTACACTTCTTCCAACTAAGGCTAATGTTAAGGATGTTCTATGGTCAATGGCAAATTTACTTCCTGCACTACAACAAAATAAAGCCATTCAGTTGCCAGAGTAATGAAATCTCTGATAATACTGAAAGGCGCTTCTAAGGTGTATAAGAAGATATGGGTTGAAAGAGAAAGATTAGATAACTACTTTCTCGACATAAATGACTTAAGGAAGATGTATGCAACCCCAGAGCTTCTTTCGCCTAATAGTGCAATCTTAGGGAAATCATTTGGGGATACTGTCTATCGTAGGTTTCTTGAGGCTGTCTGTTTGAGAATGATACGTGGATGTCTTCTTGTAATTGATCCAGAGACGGAATCATGTGAGTGTTTTGAATCTCTTGCTTTCGTGTTTGGGTATAAGGTATTCTATGTATTTCAGCAGACTCCCGATGACTATATGCAGAAGCCAAGAAAATACAGCATCCCCTACTACCCTACTAAAAGAAAGAGTGAGTTAGAGAAGGATATCAAGTTTTTTCAGAGCTTTAATAAGACAGGGAAGAATATGATTAAGAGTTTTTCAGATGTGCAGGATTTCTGGATTAAAGACTCTAAGAAAAATCATCAAGTTCTGAGAGCTGAGAAAGTTCTATTTGTATCTGACGTTCACTCTAATACAAAGCTATTACGTAGTTTACCTAGATTTTCAGACTATGATAAAGTTGTATTTTTCGGAGATTATATTGATGGTCCAGAAATAGGTGGATCTAGAAAGATGATGGATAAAGTATTGAAATCTAAGTCTGATCGCGTTATCTGGATGGAAGGAAATCATGAAATTCGTCTTAGAAAATATCTTGGGTACTTAATGTTTAAAGAATTTGGGAAGAGAGGACTTGCTGATCTTCTGTACTCAACTATCCCCGAGGACTTTCTAAAAGAGACGGCACCAGAGTTTTC
>Ga0310691_10003097_pt1 | contig 20620 bp, 17 predicted proteins | sample 176DNAGHGlowgp2_FD_203887 | JGI IMG/M metagenome (GOLD analysis project Ga0310691, IMG submission 203887) | Sheep rumen microbial communities from Palmerston North, Manawatu-Wanganui, New Zealand - 1766 DNA GHGlow gp2 (v2) (version 2) | ecosystem: Host-associated > Mammals > Digestive system >...
AATCTATATAAAAGCGCGTGAGAGCGGAAAACTCCGAACGCCGGTGATCCAAAGATCACGAGACGGCGGCGGAAGGGGAGAGCCCCTTGCCATGCGCCGTGTGTCGCTGTGCCTCTTCATTAAGAGGAAGAAGAAACAAAAAGTGTCTGAAGAGATGATTCTTCAGACACTTTGAAAACGTGAGACTGTAATACCATGGCGGTATTCGGATACTTGCACGATAACTATAGCACGAAAAACGGCAGGAAGCAAATTTCAATTAGATAGAAATCTGGTTGACAACTGTAGAATTATTGACTATAATAAAGTAACTAAAAAATAGTTACTCTTGGAGGCCGATAAATGGGTAAAGAAGAAAAAATGATTGAACGAAGAAAGGCGTGCCCAAGAGATTATACTTACTCAGAAGCGAGAACGCTGGCATTTCGATTTGGATATGTCGAGAAGCAAAAAGGGAGCACATCAGGGTCAAGAGTTCTCTTTTATCGAGAAAAAGACGGGAAAAAGATCATGCTGCATAAGCCGCATCCGGGCGATATTATGAAGTTGTACGCAGTCAGGCAGCTGCTGAACGAGTTTTTGGAGAATGGTGATATTCATGAACAATAACATACTGGAATACAAGGGTTATTTCACGAAGATTGAATACAGCGCGGAAGATAAAGTGCTTTACGGGAAAATTGAGGGTATCAATGATCTTGTTAACTTTGAAAGCGACAGTTTGGATCAAGTCGAAACGGAGTTTCATCAGGCTGTCGATGATTATCTCGCGTTTTGCAAGGATCTTGGGCAGGAACCGAACAAGCCGTATAAAGGATTGTTTAATGTACGCATCTCCCCGGAGCTGCACCGCAAAGCGGCCATTACTGCCTCTTTACATGGAGAGACCCTGAATGCTTTTGTTACAAACGCAATTCGTGCTGCCGTAGAATAAAACAGGAAAAAATGAGCCCGACAGCCGTTGATTATTTGGTCAGCGGCTGTCGGGCCTATTGCTGCTTCAAAACGGAGATAATGGACTGGTACAAAAAGACGTAACAGAGCAAGTCACTTGAATGGGGAGCATTCTTGACGTATAATCAGCTAAACACATTTGATGAATAATTATGGAGCAAAGCTGAACAATGTTTATCCCGGAAATATTTAGAGAGAAATGAGAGACAAATGAGCCTATACGCGATCGGAGATCTGCATCTCCATTTTCAGACTGATCTGAAAGAAAAAGCCCAGCTCAAAGACAGAGCATGGAAAAACCATGAACAGAAGGTACAGAAATACTGCGCTGAAATGATTCAGCCCGATGACACCCTCGTTCTGGTTGGGGACCACAGCTGGGGCCGCAATCTCGACGAGTGTGTGCAGGACTTGCAATTTATCGCAGAACTGCCCGGGCGCAAAATCCTTGTGCGCGGCAATCATGATATGTTCTGGGACGCGAAGAAGACGCAGATGCTCAATGAGCGTTACAAAGAAATGCTGCTGTTCCTGCAGGATAACTTCTATCCCTATGAGGACTATGCGCTCGTTGGGACAAAGGGCTTTTGCTTTGAAGGTCCATTTTATCTCAACCGCAGGGGACAGATCGTCGGATGGGACGAGGAGAAAGCGGAGCACGCGAAAAAGCTGGTGGAACGGGAGCTTGAAAGGCTGCGCATTTCCTTTGAGGCGGCGAAAGCAGCAGGGTATCACAAGTATGTCATGTTTCTGCATTATCCGCCGACGAGCATTCTGGAGGACGAGAGTCCTTTCACAGCCATGGCAGAGGAATACGGGGCTGAGCAGGTCATTTATGCGCACAGCCATGGAGAGAGCCGTTTCCATGACAGTATCCTCGGAGAGAAAAACGGGATTCAGTACAGCCTTGTTTCCGGAGATTATCTGAATTGGAAGCCGATGAAGGTGTTGGATTAATACAATGAGTGAACGAGGTGAGTATATGTCATTGATTGATGCAGCGATCGACTATGTGTATTCGCTGTTTCGGGATAATGCCGGTGGGCACGATGCCGCGCATACCTTGCGTGTCTATCGAAACGCGATGTTGATTGCAGAACAGGAATCCAATTGTGATCTGGAAACGGTAGCGCTGAGCGCCCTGCTTCATGATGCAGACGATCATAAGCTGTTCAACACAGAGAATAATGCCAACGCGAGATCATTTTTGATGCAGCACAATGTCGAATCGGGTAAGATTGAACGTATCTGCAGAGCAATTAACGCTGTTTCATTCAGCCAGAACAGAGGGAAACGCCCGGACAGCCTGGAAGGGGATGATCGTTCAGGACGCAGATCGTCTCGATGCCATCGGCGCGATCGGAATTGCGCGAACCTTTGCGTTCGGCGGGGAGCACGGCAGGCCTCTGGAAGCGACATTTCAGCATTTCCAGGATAAGCTGCTGCTCTTGAAAGATGAGATGAATACCGACACAGCAAAGAGAATCGCCGAAAGCCGGCACCTCTTTATGGTGAACTTCTTACAGGAATTTGATGAGGAGACAAAAGCTGCCCACCCAAGGAGATCATAAACAAAAAACGCCCGCCGACTGCTTAATTTACAAAGCAGCCGACGGGTGTAAACTATGCAAAGATGCGGGCAACGACATCTTTCAGCGGGACAAACGGGTCAGACCAGTAGCGGGAGTCCAGAGAATTATCCGCATTATCTCCCAGTACAAAGAAGCTGTCTTCCGGGACGGTACAGCTTTTATCATCAGATCCCGGCCTCCTGATTTTTGAAGCGATCCCGATAGGTCATGGGGGTCATATTCCGTATTTTTTTGAATACCTTGCCCATATAGCTCTGGTTCGGAAATCCCACATATTGGGCAATCTCCGTCAGGGACAGCTCGGAGTACAGCAGGAGATTGGCGGCCCGAAAGACCCGTTCTTCGTTGATGGCGTCCTGGATACAGACCCCGGTCTCTTTTTTGAAGAGTCTTGAGAGATAGGTCGGGCTGATGCCAATGGCCTGAGCAATTTCCTCCAGATAGATCTTCTCCCGATAGTGCTTTTGGATGTAGTCCCGGCAGCGCTCCACATAGCCGGAGCCCCGGGGCTTGTTCAGCTTCTCCGCAACGCGCCCGGCAAGCTCCTCAATGGCCCGGTTGCGATAGTGGAGTATATGCGCCGGATCCATGGCTTCGTCGCATTTGTTGATATAATAGCCGCTGATGCGGTAGGCGGAGGCCGGGGATACGCCGGCATCGATGGCGGCGCGGGAGCAGAGCGTGATGCCGATAATAGCAACATAGCGCCGGTGCTGGATGTCGATATGCGCAAGACGGCCGCTGTCACGATCCATATTTTCCGAGATGCGGATCGCGTCCTCGGCCCGGCCTTCCCGCACGGCCTGCAGCACCAGCTGCTCCTCGCGGTAGCTGTGGCGATAGCCCTCGTCGTCATCAGCTTCGTTTTCCCGCATATTGAAGTTTGTCTGTTCCCGGCGGAGCTGCTGCTCATCCCGGTTGATGATCCGGTTGAGCTGTAAAAGCTCCTCGTTTTCAAGACTTGCGTTTTCCAGGACCGTGTTGGTCAGCAGCACCATGTTGCGGATCTCCGGGAGCGTAAAAACGGGCAGCGTGCCGATGCATTCGCTCTCGATCCCGCAGGCGCGGTACATCTGCCTGCGTACTGTCGCGCTCAGACGCTGGTGAGCCATCGGCCCCATAAACAGGAGACCTTCTTCCGCGCGTAATCCTGCATAATAACAGTCCTGCGCGTTGTGCCGGAGAAAGGGCCCGGACTGATTCAGCGTCCCTTCCCGCATCAGGCGGCGGAGGTTTTCCGACTGCATCAGCGGACTTTCCGCTACATTGTCAAAAAAAGGCGTCAGCGTGCCGTCCGACGCCTCGTAGACCATATCCACCTTGAGAACACTGCAAAGGATACGCACATGGTTTTCCCGCATGAAGCTCATCTCCCTTAGGGTTCATCATACCACGTTTGACGCAAAATAAGAAGAGGAAAAGCAAAATACAGCTATCTTTTTTTCTCGTACCGTGGTATGCTGAACGCAAATAACATGGTTGAGAGGCGATATACGTTGGAACAAGAGTTTCGTGGGAAATGGATACAGACATCATGCTGGACTGCTGAGGACGCGGTGCAGGCCAGACTTGTCTGCTTTCGGGGCTGCCACAGCCTGCGTACAAAACCGGAGAGCTTCCCGCTGCGAATCACAGCGGCGGGGCGCTATAAGCTGTATGTGAATGGGGCGTTTGTCGAGTGTGGTCCTGCCAAGGGGGACGGAAATGCCTGGTATTATGACGCGGTCGACCTGGCTCCCTGGCTGCACGAAGGAGAAAATGTGATCGCGGTCTCCCTGCTTGCGTATCCGCTGGATGGCGAAAAGGGAAACCACAGTCTGTTCCGCTTTGATCGCCCCCGCCTTTACCTGGAAGGGCTGACCGCCGAGGGATGGCGCTGCCGTATCGACCGCGGCGTGAGCTTCCCACCGGAGGAAACCCGCTTTGCCCCGCTGCAGGTCCATGAACGCGCCGTGGGAGACCTGCGCCTTCTCGACTGGAAACAGCCGGGCTTTCACGACGATGAGTGGGATGAAGCGCAGCTCTGCCCGGAAGCGGAGCTTCCCGCCGTGCTCCTGCCTTCTCGCCTGCAGCCGCGTCCAATTCCGTTTATGGAACGCAGACAGCGCTCCTTTGCACTGCCGATCTCTCAGATCCCGCCCCACAGTGAAGAGAGCTTCGTGCTGGATGCCGGAGAGGAGACCTGCGCCTTCCTGACGCTGGAGACCTCCGGCGGGTGCGGCGCGGTGATCGAGCTGCTGGAGAGCGAGGCGTATGTCCTGCCCGAGGGAAAGGGAGACCGCTGTGACAGCGTGAACGGACACCTGGAGGGCTATACGGACGTTTATACCGCAGCCGGGGCTGAACAAGAGGTCTATGAACCCTTCTGGTTCCGCACCTTCCGCTTCCTGCAGGTGACGATCCGCACAGCGGAGGAGCCGCTTTCGATCCGGGCGCTGAACTATAAGGAGACCGGCTATCCCCTGGAGGTGAAAACCACAGTCGAGACCTCTGATCCGAGCCTTTCCGCGATCTGGGACATCAGCCTTCGTACGCTCCGACGCTGCATGCACGAGACCTATATGGACTGCCCCTTTTATGAGCAGCTCCAATACGCGATGGACACCCGCTCCGAGATCCTGTACACCTACGCCGTGTCGGCCGACGATCGGCTGGCCCGGCAGGCCATCGACGATTTCCGGCGCGCTCAGCGTCCGGACGGACTGCTCAACTGCAGCTATCCCAATGTGAACGTCAACGTGATCCCCGGCTTTTCTCTCTACTACATTCTGATGGTACACGATCACATGATGTACTTCGGGGACAGGGAGCTTGTATGCCGGAATCTGCCCGCCATCGCTCGCGTGCTGGACTTTTTCGCCGCGCACCGGACGGCGGAGGGCCTCGTGGACAAGGTCGGCGGCGTCAACGGGCAGGCGCCTTTTTGGTCCTTCATCGACTGGGCGGAGCCCTGGATGTCCACCGAGGGAATGCCGACGGCGGGGCTGCAGGGGCCGATCACGATGGAGAGCCTGCTCCTGCTGCTGGGTCTGCAAAAGGCAGCGGAGCTTGCCGCCCGGGTCGGAGACGAGCGGGAGCATGACTATCGCCGGCAGGCGGAGATGCTGAAAGCCGCTATTCGCAGCCATTGCATGAACGCGGACGGCATGCTGACCGACGGCCCCGGCTGTGCGGAACTGAGCCAGCACTGCCAGGTGTTCGGCGTGCTGAGCGGTGTCCTCACAAAGGAAGAAGGCCGCAGGAACCTTCTGCGCGCGCTCTCCGAGCCCGGCATCACCCGCTGCACGGTCGCCATGTGCTTTTACCTGTTCCGGGCCCTGGAAGAGACGGGCCTATATGCCTACACGGATCGGTACTGGGAGATCTGGCGGCGGATGCTGAGAAACCACTGCACGACCTGTGTGGAGGGCGAATACTATCCCAGGTCGGAGTGCCACGCCTGGGGGGCGCTGGCGCTCTATGAGCTGCCCTCCGCCGTACTCGGTGTGCGCCCCGCCGCACCGGGCTATGAGAAGATCCTCGTCGACCCGCAGCAGGGCGCTCTCCGCTCTGCCTCGGGTACGGTCCACACACCGAAAGGGGACATTTTCGTCTCCTGGCATCTGGAAGACGACGGCGTTCAGACAGAGATCCGCTGCGACGAAAATGTGCGGAAACGGATTATAGCAAAATCTGGCGAAAAAAGACAAATTAAGAGTATATAACCATGGCTCTCTGCTTTATGATACAGGCAGAGAGCTTTTATATACGGAAGAAACAAGGATAATCGGAGGAGGCGCGTATGACGAAAAAGGCAATCTTTGACATCCATATCGAAGCAAACGGTCCGATGGTTCACCTGAAGGGCGAGAACAGCGAGGTGCTGATGGTGCCCTTTAAGGGCCGCGTGAAAAGCGATCTCTTCAACGGCATCGTAGAGCCCAGCGGCGTGGACACGCAGATCGTGAACGCGGCATACGTCCGGCACATGTCTGCCCGGTATATGCTGACCGGAACCGACAGCGCCGGACAGGAAGCCCACATCTATGTGGAGAATAACGGCTGGTTTGACGATCTGACCAAAACCATGCCTTTCCACACGGTGCCGACCTTCTACACCGACAGTGCGGCTCTCGCACCCTATCTCCACCGCGATGCTTTCGTCGGCGAGGGCGTGGACGAAGCGGATGGCCTGCACATCTATTTTTACGAGATCGGGGGACAGGCGAATGCATGAACATTTTTACGGCGTAGGCGAGCCGCTGATCCAACGGCAGCGCGATCAGGACATTGATGCTCCGGCGTACCTTGATCTGGTAAAGGGCCTTGGCTGCAATGCCTACCGGGCCTGGATGCACCTGACAGAACTGCTGGTAGATCCTGTTACGCCCAACGTGGAAGAGGTCGAGCGGCACAGACGGCTGCTGGATCGGGCGGCGGAGCTGGATATCGAAGTCACGGCCATGAGCCACGAGTGGTTTTTGCCCGAAGGCTGCAAACAGAGGAGCGGCCACGCGATGCCGAGACGCGATCTGACGCCGGGGAGCCTCTACATGCAGACACTTGAGATGCTGGAGACAAGCTGGTACACCATGGTTTCCCTGTTTCCGCAGGTGAAGATCTGGGAAGTGGGCAACGAGTGGAACCTGAACGCCTTCCTCCACCCAGACAGTTTTCTGGACTCGGACATGTCCGCACCCTTCACGGCGGATGAAAAGATGGATATCGCGGTGGACATGATGTACTTTGCAGCCCGGGGCGTCCGACGCGGTAACCCCAGGGCGAAGGTTGCCTCCTTCTCCTCGGCCCTCTCCACGCCGGGGCTCGGCGGGGACATGCCGGATTACCTGCCGGTGATGTACGGCGTGGCCTGGACGCTGGACAAGGTCTACTCCCGCATTAAGTCCGGCAAATTCTGGTCTACAAACACTGACGATTATTTCGATCTTGTCGCCTGGCACCCCTATGTGTTCACAAACCGCGACGTGAAGGACGCGGATCTGTTCATGGACGTGGACGAGCCCGACCAGCTCTGGAAGAGCTACAACGATGCAGCCTTCAAGGTCATGAAGAAATACGGCGACGGGCACAAGCAGGTGCTGCTGACCGAGTCCGGTTTTACCGACTGCGGCAATGCCGAATGGGAAGAACGCTACGCCGGATATAACAAGAAGATGCTGGAAATCGCGCGGGAACTGCCCTATGTGCGCACGCTGCACAACTTCCGGCTTCTCAACGAAAACGCCATGCTAAAGCGCGGCGGCATCGAGCAGAACCAGATCGGCGGACTGACGGAGGTCTACTTCGGCCTCTTCACCGACCCGGAGGAGGGCTGCAGGCCTCGGGCAAGAGCAAAGGCCATTCAGGAGATGACCGGCAGCACAGAGGATTTGGAAGCACTGGGAGCAAAGGTCTCCCAACAGAAAATATAACGGGGAGGAAACAACATGGCAGAGCATCTTGTAAAAACCACCTCTGGCGTCGTGCGCGGTTACGAGCGCGACGGACGGATCGACTACCTCGGCATCCCTTATGCAGATCCCCCTGTGGGGCCGCTGCGCTTCAAGCGCTCGGTGCCCATCGCCCCCTGGGAGGGGATATTCGACGCGAGAGACTACGGCAATGCACCCGTTCAGTACAATAACGGCAAGGTCATGGGCTCCGAGGACTGCCTGACGGTCAACGTCCAGCGTCCGCTGACGGGCGAAAAGCTGCCGGTTTTTGTGTGGATTTACGGCGGCGGCTACAACACCGGCTACTCCTCCGACGCCATGTACACCGGCGAAGCCTTCGTGCGGGATGATATCCTGTTCTTCTCCTTCAATTACCGCACCAATATCCTGGGCTTTTACGACTTCACCACCTATCCCGGCTGCGAGGACTTTGATTCCAACTGCGGCCTAAGCGATCAGATCCTGGCGCTCAACTGGATCCATGACAACGTGGAGGCCTTTGGCGGCGATCCGGAGCGCATCACCATCGCGGGCGAATCCGCGGGCGGCGCGTCGGTCACCAATATGCTGGTCTGCCCCGGCGTGAAGGGCTGCTTCAATCAGGCCATTATCGAGAGCGGCCTGCCGAACTGCGTCACGACCCACAAGCAGGCGCGTGAGAACATCGACCTCTTTTTGGAGGGCATGCACTGGACGGAGAAGGACATGGCGCAGCATCTCAAAAATGACGATCCGCACCTGTTCCTGTTTGGCCATGAATACGTACAGGCGAAGCACCAGTACAAGACCCCCGGCACTTTTCTGCCAAGCCCGGTGATCGACGATCTGCTGCCCCTGCGGCCCATCGACGCCCTGCGCGCCGGTGCTGCCGAGGGCGTAAAGCTCATCATCGGCACCAATATGCATGAGGGCACCATGTTCGTCCACCCGCAGAACACGGGCTTCCCCAACAGCTGGACCATGGTGGCGGACATGATGGAGCGCAACGGGCACGCCGACGCGCTGCCGAAGATCCTCGGCTTCTACCACGAGGACGGGCGAGATTATTTCCGCTTCTTCAAGGACTCCGCCCTCTCTCTGTCCTCCGCGATCCCGCCGCTGAGCGGGGATATCCGCCAGTTCGGCGGCGACGCCTTCATCCGCTTTGCCACCGACTACGCATTTGAGATGCCCGCCGTCAAGGTCGCCGACGCGCAGCGGAAGTTCAATCCCGACGTGTGGATGTACCGCTACGAGCTCATCACCAAGTCCGGTGTTGCAACCGGATGGAAGGCCAGCCACGCTTTTGAGCTGCCCTTTGTCTTCGACAAGCCCGACCATCCCTTTACCCATTTTGAGTTTGACGGGGAATCGCCGGAGCTCTTTGAAAAAATGTGCGCAGACATCCACGGCGACTGGGTGCGCTTTGTCAAGACCGGCGAGCCCAATCCCAGTTGGGGCCGCTTCGAGGGTGCCAATTCCCCGGTTCGTATCTATGATCGGGAGACCCGAACCGAGCAGCTGGACCGCCGCCATTTGATGGAGATCTGGGGCGACATGCGGTTTTATGAAAGTTAAGACAAAATAAAGAGAAAAAGAACAGAATAAGGATATAAGAATTCTTCCGCTTAGCGTATTCTTAAATCAGGCAAACCCGGAGAAAAGAAAATAAAAAAACAGGAGGTTTTCCCAATGCTGAATCTGGCAAGCAAAACAAACAATCCCGATGCCAAGCTGGGCTGGGGTGAGCGCGTAGGCTATGGCGTAGGTGCCACCGGCTGGAACATGATCAATGGCATCATCGGCTCCTTCCTCACGGTGTACTTTACCAACGTCGCCCTGCTGGATGCGGGCATCATCGCGACCCTGATTGCCATCTCCAAGGTGTTTGACGGTGTGTCCGACCTGATCGTCGGCAACATCGTCGACCGCACCAACTCCAAGTATGGCAAAGCCCGCGTGTGGCTGCTGCGCATGTGCATCCCCTTCGCCATTTCCACCCTGCTGCTGTTCTGGGTACCCAGCAGCTTCCCCACGGCGGTCAAGTACGTGTACGTGTTCATCATGTACAACCTCGTCAACACGGTGTGCCTGACCTTCATGCAGGTGCCGTACTATTCCCTCATCTCCCTCATGAGCCGCAACGGTGAAGAGCGCGGCATGCTGGGCAACGTCCAGCAGATCTTCCAGACCCTGGGCAACATCCTGATCAACACCTTCTTTGTCACCCTGCTTGCCAAGTTCTCCAGCAGCATCGAGACCGAGAACACCCAGGCCGGTTACACCGGAGCCATCGCCTGCGTCGTGGTGCTGATGGTCATCCTCGTCCTCATCACCGTCTTCTCCACCAAGGAGCGCGTGAATGAGAGCGTGGGCAAGAAAGAGGAAAAGAACAAGGCTGACGAGGTCAAGCCTCTGGTGGCTATCAAGGCGCTGCTCTCCAACAAGTACTGGGTCATCATGTTCTTCGCCATGCTGGTTATCTTCTTCGTCATCATCTTCTACGCCATCGGCGGCGTGTACTATTCCCTGTACATCTTCAAGGATATGGGCCAGTATTCCTGGATGGCCAACTCCATCTCCATCGCTCAGTTCGCCATCATGTTCATCACCCCGTTCCTGATGACCAAATTCGGCAAGCGCTGGATGTACGCTGCCGGTATGGCGCTGCTGACCCTCGGCTTTGCGGGCTTTGGCCTCTTTGGTACCAGCAAGATCATCATGATCATCTGCAATGTTCTCAAGGGCTGCGGCCTGGGCATCTCCGGCGCCATGGCCATGGGTCTGGTGGCTGACGCCATCACTTACGGCACGCTCAAGACCGGCGTCAACGCCGTCGGTATGGGCAACGCCGGCACCTCCGCCGCGCAGAAGCTGGGCCTCGGTCTTGGCACCGCCGTGTTCGGCTGGGTCATGTCCGGCGCGGGCTTCAAGGGCGAGTATGACCTTCAGGGCATCGCGCAGCCTGCGAGCGTTGAAACGGCGATCCGTTTCATGTACAACTGGGTCCCGATGGTCATGTGTGCCATCATCTGCGTGATCTTCGTGGTCTCCTTCAATCTGGACCGCGATCTCGCCAAGCTCCGTGCCGAGAAGGGCATCGAAAGCTAAGAAATTTTTCGTGTGATCCAAAGGCCCCGAACTTGTTTCGGGGCCTTTTCTGCAGGGAATTATTATGCTATACTGAAATAAAAGGGGGATGAACACCATGAATCGAAAGACAATCCGGGCACGTGAGCTTCCCGGTACAGCTTCGCTCGAGATGCAGCCTTATGAAAAAGAGCATGCTGCCCTTTCACGCCGGGCAGCGGCTGAGGGCTTCGTGCTGCTGAAAAATGAAAATCATTTGCTGCCGCTTGAAGCGGGCAGTGCGCTTGCACTTTACGGAGCGGGTGCGCTCAAGACGGTCAAAGGCGGAACCGGTTCCGGCGATGTGAACGAGCGCTATAGTGTCTCCGTCTATGAGGGACTTAAAAACGCCGGCTTTCAGATTACCAATGAGAGCTGGATCGAATCCTATACGTCGCTGTATGACGAAGCACGGCAAAACTGGAAAGCGGAAGTGCTTGGGAAACTAAAAGCGGCAGGGGAGAACGCGGACTTTTTCGCAGCCTATTCCACCACGCCCTTCTATCTGCCGACCGGAGACCACGCGACCGCAACGGAGACTTCAACGGCTGTGTATGTTCTCAGCCGGGTCGCGGGAGAAAATGCAGACCGCACAGTGACAGGAGGGGACTATCTGCTCAGCCGTGAGGAACACCAGCTCCTTACTGAAATCTGTTCTCTGTATCAGCATGTAATCCTGCTGGTCAATACCGGCGGCGTTGTGGATCTAAGCTTTCTGGACGAGTTTCAGAATATCGAGGCCGTGCTGCTGATTTCACAGCCGGGAATGGAAGGCGGCAATGCCGTTGCCGACGTTATCAGCGGAAATGTGAATCCCAGCGGCAAGCTGACAGATACCTGGGCCTGCCAGTATAAGGATTATCCGACGGCGGCTTCCTTTGCGGAAATGGCAGGCAATAAGACAAAAGCGTATTATCGTGAAGGCATCTATGTCGGCTACCGCTATTTTGACAGCTTCCGTGTTCCCGCGCGCTATTCCTTCGGCTTCGGCCTGTCCTATACGGATTTCGCGATCCAGACGGAGAACGTCGACACCGAGCCGGACGGGACGGTAAAGCTCACGGTCAAGGTGAGCAACATCGGAGAAAAATACGCTGGGCGTGAAGTCGTGCAGGTCTATGCCTCGCTCCCCGCCGGTAAGCTGGAGAAAGAACAGCGCAGGCTGGTGAGTTTTGCCAAAACAAAGCTGCTCGTGCCAGGGGAAAGTCAGGAGATGAAACTCTGCTTCCCGGCAAAGGCCATGAGCTCCTATGACGAGGAGCACAGCGCATGGATCCTTGAGGCGGGAGACTATGGGCTTTCTGTGGGCAATTGTCTTGCGGACAGCAGTCTGTGCGCTGTGCTTTCCCTGCAAGATGAAAAGGTACTGATCAGGACTAAGCCTGTCTGCCCGCTCCGTGAGACGCTCGAGCAGCTTACACGCAAGCACGATGCGGTAAGCGTACCCGCCGGGACAAGGCTGATCCCATATGACCTCTCCGCGATTCATACGGTGACGCTTGACTCCGGCCTGCCGCGGATGCAGGATGAAGCTGCCGAATTGACGGCAGGCCTCAGCACGGAGCAGCTGATTGCCATGGCAACCGGCGACCCCGCAAAAGGACAGGGGAGCGCCCTGGGCTCGGCCGGCGTCTCTGTTCCCGGCTCCGCGGGAGAGACAAGCACCTGCGCCATTGACCAGGGCATTGCCAATATCGTGCTTGCGGACGGCCCCGCGGGCCTGCGCCTGAATCAGAAGTACTATGTGCGAGACGGCAAAGCAATGCTGCTGCCTTTTGAAGCCAGCGTGGAGCACGGGCTTTTCTATGAGGAGACCGGAAACGAAGGCCAGCCGCGCTATCAGTTCTGCACCGCGATCCCGGTCGGAACGCTGCTTGCGCAGTCCTGGGACGAAGCGCTGCTTGAAGAGGTCGGCACGATGATCGGGGATGAGATGCGGCGCTTCGGCGTTACCCTGTGGCTTGCGCCGGGCATGAACATCCACCGAGATCCCCTCTGCGGCAGAAACTTTGAGTATTATTCGGAGGACCCGCTTGTGAGCGGACGCATGGCGGCGGCCATTACCAGGGGCGTACAGTCCGTACCCGGCTGCGGCACGACGATCAAGCACTTCTGCTGCAACAACCAGGAAGACAACCGCACGGGGCGGGACAGCGTCGTGTCCGAGCGGGCGCTGCGGGAGATTTATCTCAGGGGCTTTGAGATCGCCATTGCCGAGTCCCATCCCTGGGCTATGATGACAAGCTACAATCTTCTCAACGGCATCCATACGGCCAACAGCTATGACCTCTGCACCCGTATTGCCAGAGAAGAGTTCGGCTTCGACGGCTTCATTATGACGGACTGGACCACCACCGAGCAGGGGGATGACTGTACCGCCGCCGGGTGCATCCTCGCCGGAAACGACATGATCATGCCGGGGCAGTTTTCCGATCATGAGAGCATCCGGCAGGCGCTTCGATCCGGTGCGCTGAAGGAAGAGCAGCTGCGCGCGTGCATCGAAAGGATCGTGCGCGTGATTTTGAAGTCTGACTGTTATGAGAAAAACCACATAGCTGCGAAAGCTTGAGCAATTACGGTACTGAGGACAGAAAGCATGCAGAAGTCGATCATAGACAGACTTTCCGAAATTTCAATAGAAGAGAAGGAAATTCTGGGCGGGAGAAAAACCATTGACCGCAGCATTTATATGGACGGCAGCCGGGATGTCATCTCCGGAGAGAAGCTGCTGGAAAAGGGTAAGCTCATCGCCATCCGTCCGCACACCCGGTTTATCGCCTTCCCGGAGCACACCCATGACTATGTGGAGATGGTCTACATGTGCCAGGGCGAGACCCGGCACACGGTCAACGGCAACGCCATCACGCTCCGCCAGGGTGAACTTTTGATGCTGGGACAGAACGCGCACCAGGCCATCGAAGCTGCGGGGGAGAAAGACATCGCGGTCAACTTCATCGTGCGCCCGGCCTTCTTCTCAGGCACACTCCCGTTTCTGGGAGAGGTGGAGACGCCGCTGCGCCGCTTTGTGGTGAACTGCCTGACCGGGGAGAATGAGACAGGCTACCTGCTGTTTCATGTGGCAGACCTCCTTCCGGTACAAAATCTGATCGAGAACCTGCTCTTTACACTTCTGGAAGACACGCCCAACAAGCGGGGCATACTCCAGATGACGATGGGGCTTCTCTTTGCACAGCTGATGAACCACACCGAAGCCCTGCAATTCGAGACACAGGAGCAAAACGTTGTCGTCACCGTCCTGCGCTATCTGGAAGAAAACTACCGCGACGAGAGCCTGACGGAGATCGCGGACAGGCTCCACTATGAGCTGACCAGCCTCTCGCGGCTGATCCGGCAGAAAACCGGGAAGAATTATACGAAGCTTTTGCAGGAGAAGCGCCTGAGCCAGGCGGCGTGGCTGCTGCGCAACACGGACAGGAAAGTCGATGAGATTGCAATTGCAGTCGGATATGAGAATATCAGCTATTTCCACCGCCTGTTTTCAGCACGCTTCGGCCTGTCGCCCCGAAATTACAGACTCTGCAAATAAGGACACTTTTTTGGAATAGTCAAGACCTGTAAAATCACCCTCCCATCCTGTATATTGAATACAGAACGGGAGGGTGATTTCTATGAAGCACTATCTTGCAGTAGATATTGGCGCTTCCTCCGGCAGACACATTGTCGGCTGGATGGACAATGGCGAACTGAAAACCGAAGAGGTCTACCGCTTTCCTAACGGCGTCACCGAACAGGACGGGCATCTGACCTGGGACATCGACGCCCTGACAGAGCATGTGAAAACAGGCATCGAAAAGGCGCGGGAGAGATTCAGCGATATCGAGAGCCTTTCTGTGGATACCTGGGGTGTGGATTATGTCCTTCTCAAAGGAGACGAGACGGTCTATCCCTGCTATGCGTATCGGGACAGCCGTACAGAGACGGTCATTGACGAGGTACACGGGCAGATGGCCTTTTCGGAACTCTACCGCCGCACCGGCATCCAGTTCCAGCCCTTTAACACCCTTTATCAGCTCTATGCGGACAAAAAGACCGGGCGCCTCGAGGGCGTGACGGATTTCCTCATGGTGCCCGAATATCTGATGTACAAGCTCTGCGGCGTCGAGTCCCACGAGTATACCAATGCCACGACCGGCGGCATGGTCAGCGCTGAAACAGGTGAGTTTGACCGGGAGATCATCAAAGCCCTCGGCCTGCCGGATTATCTTTTCCACAAGCTTCAGCAGCCGGGAACGGTCATCGGTGAATATGAGGGCATCAAGGTCGTTCTCTGTGCGACCCATGATACCGGCTCTGCGGTGGAGGGCATCCCCATGACGGAGGATGCGCCCTACATTTCCTCAGGCACCTGGAGCCTGCTGGGCGTCAAGACCCCGAAGTCCATCACCGATGCTGCCTCTCAGGCCGCAAACTGGTCCAATGAGGGCGGCGTGGGCTATAACCGTTACCAGAAAAACATCATGGGCATGTGGTTGGTAAATCGCCTGCGCGCGGAACTCTGCCCGGACATGCCTTTTGGCGAGATCATTGCCGAGGCGGAAGAGAGTTCCTTTGAGGAAACCGTGGACGCAAATGCGCAGTGTTTTCTCGCGCCCGAGAGCATGAAGGAGGCTTTCAACGATACTCTGACCGGAAAACCCAAAACCGTGGGGGACTACTTCCGCTGTGCCTATAAGAGCCTGGCCCTGAGCTACCGGGACGCGGTGCGGGAGCTGGAGCACAACACAGGCAAAAGCTATGACAGCATTTACATTGTCGGCGGCGGCGCGAAGAACGCCTTCCTCAACCGCCTGACCGAAGAGGCCAGCGGGAAGAAAGTCGTTGCTTTGCCGATCGAAGCAACTGCAATCGGTAATCTGAAAATACAAATCCAGGCGCATCAATAATTAACAGGAGGTTCGATCATGCTAGTCAACACCAAAGCGCGCGTCGGAGTGTTTTCCATCGCGCTGGGGGCGTATCTGCCCCAGTTTCCCAGCCTTGTGCCGGAGTTTGAGGCACAGTACGCAGACTTCAAAAAGCGCATCCCCGACTCTGTCGAGCTGATCGACGGCGGCATCGTCACCACTAAGGAAAAGGCCATGGCCGCGGGCGACAGGTTCCGCGCCGCCGATGTGGATCTCGTGATCCTCCAGCTGCTGACCTACGCGACCTCTTACAACATGCTCCCCGCCGTCCGCGATCTGGACGTGCCGGTGGTGCTGGTCAATCTCCAGAAGAAGAAAGCCCCGGATTACGCCAATACCGATACCGCCACATGGCTGGGCGAACTCTATGCCTGCGGCGCGGTGGGCGAGATGGTGGCAGACCTCGAACGCGCGGGCAAGCGCCACGCCGTCATCACCGGCGTTGTAGAGGGCGGCGACCCAGAAGTGGACGCCGAGATCGCCGACTGGTGCAAAGCTGCGCAGGTACGCAGAAGATTCCGCGACACAAACCTCGCCCAGATCGGCAGACCCTACCCAGGTATGATGGACCTCTACATCGACGAGACCAACCTCTACCATCGCATGTGGCTCTACACCAAGCAGTTTGACTGGGAGAAGATGTGGGCCATCGCCGACAACATCACCGACGAGGCCGCAATCCGCGCAAAGGCAGAGGATATTCTGAACACCTTCGATATCGAGGGCGGCGGCACGGTCGAAAAGGTCTGGGATATGGCCAAGTACGTGGTCGCCTTTGAGCAGTGGGTCAAAGACGAGCAGCTGGGCTTTGTGGCCAGCCATTATGACGGCTTTGCCCAGGGCGTGGCCGGCAAGCTGGACAGCATGCTGATCCCCGCTTTCTCCATGCTCATCAAGCAGGGTACCGCCTGCGCCGTAGAGGGCGATATCAAGGTTGCTATGGCCATGTCCATTCTCAAGACTATCTCCGGCATGGGCCAGTTGAGCGAGATGTACTCCATCGACTTTGACGAGGATATCTGCATCATTGGTCACTCCGGCTCCGGCGACGCGGATATCTCCAAGGCCAAGAAGCCCACCATGAAGATCGTCCCCGTCTTCCACGGCAAGACCGGCGGCGGCTATCTCACGCAGTTCTATCCCGCCGAGGGTCCTGTGACCTATCTGGGTATCACCCAGGACCGGGACGGCCATTTCAAGTTCGTGGTGGCCGAGGGCGTCAACGAGCCCGGCCCTATCTTCACCTTCGGCGATACCAATATGCGTACCCGCTTTACTTGCGGCGCACGCGATTTTTGCAATAAGTGGAGCGAGGCAGGCCCCACCCACCACATGGCCGCCGCATCCGGCCGCCACATCGACACCATTCTGAAGGTCGCCAAGATCTTCAACGTCCCCGTGGACGTGATCACACGCTAATGCTGTCATTGCGAACCAGTGACCGAGTCACTGGTGTGGCAATCCGTATTCATAAAGGAAAAGGAGATTTGAAATGAAGAACATCCTCGAAGCCCCCTTCATGGTCGAAATGATCCGCACCACCACCAATATGTATGCCCACGGCTGGGACGAACGCAACGGCGGCAACATCAGCCTCCTGCTTGACGAATCCGAAGTAAAAGAGTACCTTGACACCGACAAGGTCCTGCGCACCATCCCTACCGGCTTCAAGGCTCCGGAACTGGAAGGAAAGTACTTCCTCGTCACCGGCACCGGCAAGTATTTCAAGAACGTCCAGTACGCACCGGATGTGAACCTCGGCCTTGTCCGCCTGACCGACGGCGGCGAGAATGCCGAGCTTCTCTGGGGCTACACCGACGGCGGCAAATTCACCTCCGAGTTCCCTGCCCACATGATGAGCCACGTGGCGAGACTCAAGGTTGATCCCGAGAACCATGTTGTCATGCACTGCCACCCGGCAAACCTGCTGGCCATGACCTATGTCCATACCCTGGACGAGCGCGAGTTCACCCGCACCCTCTGGCAGATGTGCACCGAGTGCATCGTCGTCTTCCCGGACGGCGTGAATGTCCTGCCCTGGATGCTCTGCGGCACCAATGAGATCGGCGAGGCTACCGCCGAGAAGATGCTGACCGCCCGCCTGGTTGTGTGGTCCCTGCACGGCATTTACGGCGCCGGCAAGGATCTGGACGAGACCTTCGGCCTCATCGAGACTGCCGAGAAGGCCGCCGAGATCTACATGAAGATCGCCCACCTGCCGCGCCTGAACACCATCACCGACGACATGATGCACCAGCTCGAGGCGCGCTTCGGCGTCAAGGGCCGCGAGGGCTACTTAGACTGAAAATCAAATTGAAAAGGAGATATTACCATGGCTAATCGCATCGTACTCAATCCCGTATCTTACCACGGCGTCGGCGCCGTCAAGGAAATCGGCGGAGAGCTGAGCCGCCGCGGCTATAAGAAGGCCTTCATCGCCTCCGGCCGCCACGTTGTCAAGTCCGGCGAGATCAAGAAGATCACCGATGTTCTCGACGAGATCAATGTTGCCTACACCTTCTACACCGACATCAAGCCCAACCCCACCATCGAGAACGTCCAGAACGGCGTCAAGGCCTTCAAGGAGTTTGAGGCTGACTGCATCATCGCCGTGGGCGGCGGCTCCGTCATGGATACCTCCAAGGCCATCGGCATCATTGTGAACAATCCCGAATTCGCCGACGTCCGTTCCCTCGAGGGCGTGGCCCCCACCAAGCAGCACGCAGTCTTCACCATCGCCGTGCCCACCACCGCCGGCACCGCCGCCGAGGTCACCATCAACTACGTCATCACCGATGTGGAGAAAAAGCGCAAGTTCGTCTGCGTGGACGTCAACGACATCCCTGAGGTCGCCGTGGTCGATCCCGAGATGATGTACTCCATGCCCAAGCCCCTCACCGCTGCCACCGGCATGGACGCCCTGACCCACGCCATCGAGGGCTACATCACCAAGGGCCATTGCGAAATCTCCGACATGTTCCATCTCGAGGCCATCCACCTGATCGCCAAGAACCTGCGTGCCGCCGTGGAGAACGATCCCTGCGGCCGCGAGGGCATGGCTCTCGGCCAGTATATCGCCGGCATGGGCTTTTCCAATGTGGGTCTCGGCATTGTCCACTCCATGGCCCACGGCCTGTCCGCCCTGTATGACACACCCCACGGTGTTGCCTGCGCGATTCTGCTCCCACTGGGCCTTGAGTACAACATGCCCGTCGCCAGCGAGCGCTATCGCGCCATCGGCAAGGCCATGGAGGTTCCCTATATCGACAGCATGAACGACGAGGACGCGGCCAAGGCCACCATCGCCGCCGTCAAGAAGCTGGGCGCCGACGTGGGTATCCCCGCCGACCTCAAGGAGATCGTCAAGGATGAGGACGTGCAGTTCCTGTCCGAGTCCGCCTTCGCCGACGCCTGCTGCCCCGGCAACCCCCGCGACACCAGCGTCGAGGAAATCGCCGCCCTTTATCGCAGCCTGATGTAAACGCAAAAACGCCCGCCGACTGCTCAAACTTTCAAAGCAGCCGACGGGCATAAACTATACAAAGACGCGGGCAACGACATCTTTGAGCGGAACAAAAGGGTCAGACCAGCAGTGGGGGGTCATCACTTGCTTGCGGATACTGTGACATCTCAGGCGTATATGAGAAACAGCCAGGACTGGCAGTATGCTGTCAATCCTGGCTTTGATTTTTCATGAGTTCTTCGAGAGCCGGTCTTGGTTTTATAATTACTTACATGTCCGCAATGGCTGCGTCTGCTGCGATAGCACCGGTGTAAGTACTGGTGCCCATGCCGGAGCCGGAAGAAGGATAGTGGTCCTGGAAGACGTTAGCAAAGATGAGTTCACCGGCTGCGTAGAGATTCTGAATGGGCTCACCGTTTGCAAGCACGCGGCAATTGGCATCCACACGAAGCCCCGGGATCGAGCCGATGAAGAGAGGACGAATGGTCGCCGCATAGTAAGGCGCCTCGGCAAGCTCTGCCTCCTGTGCTGCCGCACTGAGTTTATCCGGATCAAGCTTGAAAGCTACCGCCAGCTCCTCCAGCGTGTCAAACTTCTTGAGCCATCCCATGGATACACCCTTTTCAAGCGCCTCCTTGTGCGCTTCTGTGCTGCCGTATATGCCTACTGCCTGAGAACCCGGCTGATCGAGCAGCTGCTTGAGTTTCAGACCATAGAACAGGGACGCAAACTCAAAACGCTCGGTATCCGCATTCACGATCAGATCAGGATTGCCGGAGAGTGTGCCAACTTCGCCATAGTATCCGATGTTCAGGTTAAAGCCCTGAAGACCCATCATGCCATGACCGAAGACTTCACCACCCAGTTCAGTCGCCCATTTGATGCCATCGCCCTTGCCGCCGGGGCCCGTAAAAGCGAGACTGCTGAGATAGTCCGGGGCATACTCAGTCACATAGTCTCTGTTCTGCGTAAAGCCGCCGGTGCAGAGAATGACTTTCGAGGCATTGAGCTGATAGAAGCTGTCCGGCGTTTCAACCTCTACGCCGGTCACAGCACTGCCGTCCGTCACGAGAGAAAGAACCTTGTTTTCCAACCGGATTTCCACACCGAGATCCTCGGCCATTTTCTGTACGCTGTCCACATAAC
>Ga0310691_10003098_pt1 | contig 20615 bp, 21 predicted proteins | sample 176DNAGHGlowgp2_FD_203887 | JGI IMG/M metagenome (GOLD analysis project Ga0310691, IMG submission 203887) | Sheep rumen microbial communities from Palmerston North, Manawatu-Wanganui, New Zealand - 1766 DNA GHGlow gp2 (v2) (version 2) | ecosystem: Host-associated > Mammals > Digestive system >...
AAGTTTGTCCATATTTGCGGCAAGGATTATACAAAGACAACCGATAGGGTTATCAAGTGTTATACCAATGACGCTAATAATGGCGAACTTGCACTTTATGTTAACAACGTTTTTGTTGAAAATGCTACGGTTACAGACAACATTGCAACATTCACCTCAGCAACCTATTCTGCAGGAGATACAATAAGAGTTGTTGGTGCAAATAGCAACGACACACTCACTTTCTAATGTGTTTAATAATTGTTGAAACGCGACCTTAACGGGCCGCGTTTCTTTATTTGTACCATCCGCATATTTCTTCTTCAAGAGCTTCGTAATCAAAATCAGGGTCGAGTTCTTTAATCTTAGCCCTGAGGCGACGTGCAATACTACCGTTTATTCTCATATTCTTTTCAACATCAGCCAAGTGTTTTTCGTTTTCCTCTTGTTTTTCTTTGTAGTAGTTGTAAAAGGTTTCCATCTCTTCATAAGACTTTTCGTGCCCGTTTTGGGAAACTTCCTTTTTCAATTCATCACATTTTTTATTGTAATTCCTGAGAAGACTCTTGTACCGCTCACGCCAATTATCCATATTATAGTAGAATTTTTCACCGAGGCCGAGTTCCTTGTCTTCTATCTTATCGCCATGTAATTTCGGTGCTTTTTTTACTGTTGCGATTCTGCCGTTTTCATCAACCCAAACAAGACCGGCATATGACGGAACATCCTCTGCCTGAAGCATTTCCCAAGGCACGGCATAGTAAAAATAATTGGGCCGTTTATGTTTTCCAACAAGGTACCGAGGGTCGTCATCAGCCCACCTATGAAAGGACGCTTCCGCCCACTCGCCGCGTTTCTTATTTTCTTCAAGTAACTCGTAATATTTTGGTAGGTATTTGTCACCGTATTTCTCCTCTCCTTCAAGAATGATATGTTTGTCCTTTTTATTTTTAAAGTCGTTCTTGAAATCGGATTTGGATATCTTTATCTCGAACTCATAATAATACCCAGAGCGTGTCTGTAGTAACTTGTCACTTTCCCACCCAAAAACATAGAGATTTTCAATATTGTACTTGATGGTATTTACAGCAAAAAAGTGGTTAAGAACGCCCTGTATGTATCCTTCGCTATATTTAAAACTCTTTTTGCTTTCTTTTTCTTCGGTGATTATTTTTTCACTATCCATAATCGAACAAGTTTTACATTAATATACAAATTTTATCGGACAAAGCCAAAAAGGTCACTGATGGCATTGATTTATTACTTTAAAAAGACTATTTATAATGTAAACATTATAAAGATGAGTTGGTTGAACAACATATATAAGAGTATTATAAACGAAATAAGTGCGGAAGACGCATACAAGCGTTTTTACGGGAGTATACCGAGAGAAGACTATGACCGTATTCTCAATGGTGACCCCGCCCCGGATAGATTTATGCAATTCATTCTCAATTGCGTGAGAGATAATAAATCAACAGCCGACGACGCTGTCGAGGTTATATCGCAATATAAACCACTCCCATCTGACGCAAAACAAAAAATACAAATGGCAGTTAAATCAAATGATTTTCAAAATCTTGATGATTTATTGGCTTGTATTAAGAATCTCGCCAGCGGCGGGAGTTTTGTTTCAAGAAAACAATTTGCTAAAAAGGGGCTTATAACGGTATTGGAAACCGATGACGAAATCGTTACCTGCACAACAAACTATCAGGCAAACAACCATTATTTTGGAAAAACGCACTGGTGCACGGCTTCCGATAGGGAGGGAAAATATGATGGTTACGAGATGTTCAAAAGATATTCCATGAACCGCGACTCTATCTTGCTACAATTCCGTTCCAAAAAGAAAACATTACCAATACAAAAAACTGATAATGGCGGAATAATTTATGCCAACAAATATGGCAATTACCCGAACGAAGAAGAAGTTCGTGAAAACGCCATAAGATATGATTATCATCTAATACAAGTGGCAGTTAATGACGAAGGGGATACCACTGAAATTTGTGATTTTTTCGACCATAGAGTATCTTATGAAAGGCTTGTTGAAATTGTAGGGGATGCCATAAAGGTCCTTACCAACGAGAAGATGTTCAATTTCCTTTTTGAGACACAAGAGGAGCAAAGCGTTGTCGAGGATGAATATGAAAAGGAACACGCTAAAATAATTAAAAAAAAGCAAGAAGAAAGACAGCGCAAACTTCGCGAAAAAAGAGCCCAGCTCCAAACCGAAATTAATAGAAAAAACTTAGATTTAATTTTAGAGGCAACAAAAAGATGGTGCGAATTTGTTGATAACAAACTTTATAACAATCTTGAAATACTTGCTCGAATAAAAGAATATAACGGAGACGACGAAATAACGAATTTAGCCGAGGTTGTTGAAGAATGCTATAACGCCGGTGCCGCGAACCTATGTGAAAACTCTTTCATTCTTACACCAGTGACCGTCTATTATTCAATAAGAGAAGTAGAAGATAATAACGGAAATACGGTTGACTATGAAGTTACACGCGACGAATGGGTGAGTCATTTACCCGTCACAGATAGTGTGCGGGGCCAAATTGTTGTCATTACCGACGGCGAAAAGGTTTTATTCTCTAATGTGTATAAGGTAAACGATGAAAGTCCACACTCATACATAACATCGCCCACCAACAGTTATCAAGTGGGCCTTGGAAGTGAATATCAATATGTCGTAGTTAATAACAATCTTGTTTTACTGGTGGACCTTAAAACAAATAGCATAATCAAAACAGAGGGCGATGAATTTGCTAATATAAAACCGGCTTTGTCATGTAAAAATTATTGTGATAGATATACGGCGTTTTTTAATTATTATGGCGACGGAATAATGGTGTATGATAAGTCGACACAGCGTCTTTATAAAAATACCCGAAAATATGACACAAATCATCCATTCCACATTGTTGACGAAAGTGACGAGGGTGTATTGTTAAAAAAGATTAGGGAGGGACTGTTCAACTTCATTTTAGAAGACAAAACTTTTTTGGTAAATGTTCCTGGAATAAACATAGTAAATGCCCGTCCGTATTTAGACACCCGTATTGAAGGATTTGTTTTGACAGATGACATCGGGCGTGTAAACATTGGGCTTACGGAAGGTTTAACTGATGGGGAAAATATGCCTATTTTGTTTGGAATATGGGGGCGGCAACTATTTGAAGGCGGTAATGGACCATCCATGCAGATAATTGATAAATTAAGAAATAAAGAAAAATTCATTTATTATAACTTAGAAACAGATAAGTTCTATCTTAGAATCGATGGCAGTAGTATCATAGAGTGTGATAAATACGGCCAAACCGAGAAAGATAGAATAGCGGCTAAAAATTTCAGGGATTGGCAAGCGCAAGGTGGGTACTCTCCAGAGACTAAAGCACAGATGGAAAAAATGTGGAACGACAGGGATGGTGAAATGCATCCCCAAAACGCCGCCCTTAATGCGTGGAATGATGACGACCGAAAGATAGCTGATAGGGCGGGATTTTTTAAACGCGATAAAAGCATGGGCTTTCAGAATGCGTTACAGAATTTCGATGATGACGACCCTCGTTGGGGAGGCAATTTTGGTGCTAAAGACCCTGAAGGATATATGGCTTCAATGCTCAGGGCAACTTCCGACCCGGAGTTTAATTTAATCGATATGGTGAACGGAAAGGTACCAGATTATGTCAGGAGGAACCCATGGTATAGAGTTGACAGACAAGGCAGGCCACTTGACCAGCCATGGTATGATGAAGATGAAGTGCCTGCAAGGCTGTCAGACAGGGTAGTAAGAGAGAACAAGATAATTAAAGAATATAATAACCTGCAGTCGATAATGCGCAGGATGGAACTAATAGAAGACTAATGATATTAATTACAGAATCAAAGAGGGACGACCTCCTATTACCATATTATGAAAAAGTGAGAAGCATCTACCCTGATTTGTCATTGGGTAAATTTAAAGAGATGATGCTTAGAAAACTTGCGGCGCAGGGGTGTTTAAACAACCTGAGCCTGTCATCGAATTATTACCTCGCAGGCGCAACGCGATATTATTTTCAGGGGATGTTGACCACCGACGGGCAAACGCATATCCTTAGTGGAAACCCCGATGAACCAGATAATTGGAATATTGAGGTATGTAAAAGGCTTAATGCGCTTATCAATGTCCTTCGTAACGCATATATTGACAGCGTGGGAACTCAATTCGAGCAGCCCGAAGATTTCGGCGAACTTCCACTCCCTAAATTACTTAGGAAATACGGAAAGAAAATTGACGCCGAATTGGGTATCGAAAGAACCACTAAAAACGCGGCACCCGAACTCGATAGAAACGAACATGTCGGCAACGGCTATACATTCGATATTATTTACTCCTATGGGGATGCCACGAAATACAACGTCTATACCGCCCCGGGTGCGTGGTGTATTACCTACGGACAGAGCCACTATAATTATTACATTAATAACCTTGATATTCACTATGTTATCTTCAGAAAAGACGGATTTGAAAATGTTAGGCGCCCCAAGATGCCGATAGACAAAAGAAAGCCACAAGATGAATATGGAAATTCACTTATAGCATTCTTACAGAGCAACAAAGGGCCGAGGGGCATTTATATCACATCAAGATGGAACCACGGATACGGAGAAAGCTCAGGGACAGAAGCCGACCATGCATACACCAACGAGGAGTTTATGAAAATTACCGGTGTAACGGAAAAAGACCTTGAACGAATCTATAATATATGGAAGACCGATGTTAAGTATAGGAATGTAAACCGTTCCAAGTCAGAGATTAAAGCCGTTTCGGCGCCGATAATCAGGAGTCTTAAATATATACAGATGTTGATTAATGGCGGAGAAAACATCGAAAGGGCCGCTCAATTATCAGAAATGGAAATTATTCATTCTGAAACAATTATCGGCAACGGAGATGCAAGAAAATCGATTATCAAATATACCATGAAATCAAGGGATAATCACGAAGTAGAAATCTTGTCCGATAAGGGAAAATTTCTCTTTGAAACGGTATGTCTCCCGGATGATGAAAACCGTACAATTATTTCTTCTGAAAAATATTACAATAACAAAAGTTTAGCGGGGCTTGTCATCATTGGAGAAACCGACAATTACAAGTTGTACAACACCCGTTTTCATGAATTTGTTAATGTTGGCGGCGCCACCACATTTAGGAGAATACCATCAGTAAGAAATATTAACGATAAGGCTGAGTTTAAGTTTATTGAAGTTAAAAACGGTATGAAAGATATCGTTTTGCTATCAACATCAACATGGCGCCCCGTTAAATTACCGAACGGGCAATGTTGGTTTAATGACATTCGTGTAAGTGGCAACAATCGGTGGGAAAGGGGTGGACAAATTCACTGCCACGGATACAGCGTGAACAATGGTCCAGTATTTGAAATTATATATGACGAATCGTCGGGAGAAAAATATTTTTATTGCATTACGAATGGAAAATTTTTAACATGGATTAACGAACTTAAAACAAATAAACGCTCGGAATATGACAACGGTGTCATACCAATGGAACAATATAAACCGTGCATCGTAAGCCAACTCACAAACGGCACTTCTAAGTATGTTTTTATATGTTTTTCATATAGGGCCACAACTTGGTATGGCTATGCCACAGACCCGGAGATATATACGATTGATGGTGTCCCGTTTTCAATATACGGTAACACTGAATTCAAGGAGCCTAACATAATAGAAAAGAGATTTTTGCGTTATGATGTGCCGGGTGCTAAAAGTTATGGTTCGACAAAACATTATTTTTATGACCTGAAGACGAAAAAATTGCTCGCAATCGGAGACAATGTGATAAAAGTAAAAGAAGGGTATATAAGTGCTATGGGTAATTATAGTCTCTTGAATGCTGACGATTATATTGGCGGGCACCAAACGAGCTATATTTTGGACCTGAAAAGCGGATTGTTCTTTAAAAATACTACAAATTTTGCCAAGAAATATAAAAGTTATTACACATTTCCCGTGGACGAGTTTAATGACAACGGGGATATGGTATTATGGAATGATAACTATCAAAGATGGGATGGTTATACAGCTCTCGAGGAAGTACCGGAAGCAGAGATAATAGATAGATATGGAACGAGAGACAAATGGGAAGCATCGGGCATTGAGGCATCTAAACACCAGACAAGATACAACATCCGTGATTTCGAACTTGTACCTAACAATCTTCCCGTTAACGACGAATTCCAAACCGCCGCATCACCGGCGGTGTCCTTAAGCGAAGCGGAAATTAAAAGCATGGTTAATGAGGTGATTAAAAAAGTGATAGGCAAAATAAATTTGTAATCGGAGAATTGTGTATGACCTATATTATAACAGAATCAAGGAGAGATGACCTACTATTGCCATATTACGAAATGGTAAAACAGCAGTTTCCTGAACTTACTCTTGGACAATTCAAGGGAAAGATGCTCGACAAACTTGCTGCACAGGGTGGTATCAATAACTTAAGCCTTTCGTCGAACTATTATCTTGCGGGTGCGACGAAATACTATTTCAATGGCGACCTTACGATAAACCGTAAAATAAATTTTGCAGGAAATGATAATTGGAACGAGGATGTATGCAAAAGGCTAAATGCTCTCATTCTCATCCTTAGGGACGCATATATAGATACTGTTGGGACTCAATTTGAACAGCCCGAAGACTTCGGGCAATTATCGATTGCAAAGTTACTCAGAAAATATGGAAAAAAGATAGACGCCGCCCTCGGAATCGTCAAAACGCCAGAAAAGAAAGTGGAATTAGACGAAAACCCCAATGTTGGCAACGGTTATACCTTTGACATTCTTTATTCTTATGGGGATGCCACCAAGTACAATGTATACACAAGACCGGGCGCTTGGTGTATTACTTACGGACAGCACCATTATGACTATTACATCAATAGGCTTAATATTCACTATGTTATTTTCCTTAAAAAGGGATACGAAAATGTTCAACGACCGCTGCGTCCGGTGAATATGCGAAAGCCGCACGATGAATATGGAAATTCAATGATAGCAGTTCTCCAAAGTAATTCGAGTTGGAAACCTGTCTATATCACATCAAGATGGAACCACGGCTACGACACATACCAAGGTGTCGAGGCTGACCATGCCTATACCACCGAAGAATTTTGCAACATAACCGGCGTCACGCCCGAAGACCTTGAAAGAATATATAAGATTTGGAAAGAAAAAGCCAAAAACACGGGCAATGAAAAGAGAAACGCTACGCTCGAGGCCAAAAAAGAATTCATACACAAGGCAAAATATGCGCAAATGCTCATCAATGGCGGAGAAAATCCCGGAAAGTTTTTCCGAGGGACGAAAGTTTTGATTGGCAACCGAGAAAACCCCGATTGGAAAAAAAGTGTGGTTGTGCTTCGCCCGAAGGCAGATTATTTCGGGAGCGATGCTACCGGCATTGTTCTGATATTTGATAAAGGAAAAATCGTGTTTGACGCAATAGGTTTCAATAAAGGTTATCGATATGCACAAGCCGACAATTTGGGGGAACGACATGGTATTACGAACGATAATGATAACTTCAAATTTAGACATTACATTGTTGTTTCGTCCCCGAACGGCTGTTATATTTATGATTCACGAAAAAAACAAGTAGTTTCCGTGAACGGCACAAAAACATTTAAATATGTTCCAGACTCATATTGGGGATATAGTGACGACCTCATGGGAAACAATGTTTTTATGGAAGTCAAACAGACATCCAAGACGATTGCTTTGATAAATCTTAGAAACGGGCAGCCATTGAAACTTCCAAATGGGGAATATTGGTTTAATGATATATCTTTCCCTTCCACAAGAACCCGGTATCTCCACGACACTGAATGTGAATTTTTAAACGGAGACAATGTCCCATTGTGTGAAATAACTTATGATGAATCATCAGGAGAAAAATATTTTTATTCTTTCACTCAAAATCGATTTATTAAAATGCCGAGCGTTGACCAACTATTCGGCGAAAATTATTCGAAAGCGATATATCCGCATATATCGAATGACACATTTAGCAATGGGTTTGTTAATATCACATTTAGCAGTTCTAATCGTAATTTTCTATGGGATGCAGTAACAACTCCGACAGCAATATATAATAAAAATCTACAAAGAATATACATCGGGAGATTTAACTCATTTGAATCGGTACAAAAAAGTGATAAGGGTAACTTAATATCATTTAAGCCAAAAGATAGCAAAACCATGATGCTTGATAAAGCCATTAATCAGATTCTTACCATCAATGGCGAATATATCACTGGCGTATCGTTCCATGTGTATGGTTATTCACGCTTATATGATAAGTATAAAATTCATGTACTTTATTGTTCCACCGGCAACAATAAAGGTTTTATATATCTTTATGATGAAGAAGCCCATGCGTTTTTGGAAAATCCAATTGGTTATCCGTCAAAATATCTTTTCTCTGTAGATATAAATTCTTCTTTTTACACTCAAGCAGAATATGAAAGTGGACAAAGGAACATACATCTGTCAAATAGTGAAAGAGAAAAACAACCCTTATTGTTATGCGTAAATAAAACAGATGCCAAAAATGACTATTATCATCATACTTTTTTCTCAAGTGAATATGATAAAAGTTTAGTTGAACTCCTAAATATAGAAACGCTTAAGCGCACACCGATAAAGATATTCCCTGACAATGGTATGACGGCGCGCGAACCTTTAATCACCCCCGTTCAGAATACTAATGTGAATAATGATGTAGCGGTAAATACGATTTCGGAGAGTGACATTAAATCAATGGTAAAAAGTGTTATTAATGAAATATATGGAAGACAGCAGTAAACAAAAAGCCATAGAACGGGTAATGCAGGAACTCGTGAAGGAACAGCAAAGACTGTATCCAGACATGTATGAGAAAGAGACTAAAAAATGACAAAAAAACGCACCTTATTCGGGTGCGTTTTCTTTTAAGTAGAACTCTGCAGAGCCTGTGGCATCAGTGCAGATTGATTCAATAGTTATCTCGTCATTGGCCCATCCTGCGGTTAAGAACGGCCCGCCATCAGTGTCAACCGAAAAGATATTTCCGTTTTCACTGCTATAATACAACGGCATCCAATCGGCCTCGGGTACAAATGCATATGGGTTGCCATCGCCATTAATACTCACCATTTTATGGGTGTGGCCATATCTGTCGCTTTTTATTTTATATTCGTTTTTCATGCCTTTTTGTTTCCGCACCATGTCGGTACTATTATATGGTCCTTGTCCTCATAGTCCACAAACACATCGGAAGAATTGCACTTGGCCTTCAATCCTTCAAATAAGAGGAACGGGCAATCGTTGCAATAATCGAGCCCGACTATTATTTTAGACGGGGTTGTCGGCTTTGTTTTCTTCCTCGACGGTTGTTTCATCGTTTCAACATCTTTTCATTAAATTTCACGATAACTTCCTTAAAATCGTTCGGAAGTTTTTCCTTCATATTCTCTTCTACAAAAGAGGGAATGCCATAATAAGCCTCTGCAATTGAACCGGCAATGGCGGCGATGGTATCGCTGTCTCCGCCTATCCAAATGGCAATCCTAATCGCATCAAGGAAATCGCGGGAATTGAGGAATGCAATAATAGCCTCAGGAACTGTTATTTGGCATGTCGCATCAAAACGATGGGCCCTACGGCCGATTTCTTCAATGTTCTTATTAAGGTCATATCCGAAATCGTTTTCAATGGTAGTCTTGATACCATCTTTACCTGCGCCACTCCGTGCGAGGTAAATTGCTTCGGCTATGGCCTGTGCGCCCTTCACGCCCTCGGGGTGATTGTGTGTTACCTCTGCAGATATCTTCGCCAATTCAAGGCATTCTTCCAAGGTGTTCGCATAATAAGCACAAGGAGAAACCCTCATGGCGGAGCCGTTGCCAAAACTATTGATTGGTTCGTCCTTTTCGCTTGCCACCCATCCTTTAAACCTACCGCCATATCCTGCAGACGGGTATTTTTGGGCCCACTCTCTCAAGTATTTTCCGACGCTAAATTCCCCTTCGGGACCGCCATTGTTAAGCCAATCCATGATGGCAACGGTAAGTACTGAGTCGTCAGTAAACTTACCGGTTTCCAAAAGGTCCATCCTTTCGTCAAGCGTGCCCCTGAAATTAGACCATTCATATTTGGAGCCACAATAATCTCCAATAAGTGCACCCATGTATTGCATAACGATTACTTTTTACTGTTGTCAATTATTTTTCCGCTCTTAAGCGGGAGTACGGTCTTTTTATAATCGGGATGCGCCGGAAATGTTAGGGTGTCCACATATTCATCATGAACGGCTACCGTTTTATACGCTTTATTTACAAAATCAGCACAGATTGTGTGCAGATATTTGAGTTTTTCCGCCTGTTTTGTGATGTTATGTATTGCTTCAGTATAGATATTTGACTTAGCCCTTCCGAGAGCGATTCTTTTACCGCGCTCTACATCGAATTCGTCGTCTTTACTACACTTTGCACGGCCAATGGCGTTTACCGAAAAACTGCGCAATGAAATACCCCTGTAATAGGTTTCGTCAGTAGGCGTGGCGACATTTGCATGAAGTTTACATACAACTGTTCTTTTTTTCTCATTGATATAGAACTCAGGAACACTTGTATAAGTCAGTTTTATATTATTTCTAGTAAATCCTTTCATATTATTATTTGTTTTTCTTTTTGTTTGTTTTCTTTTTTCCGTTCTTATCGCTGTCTGCGCTTTTTTTTGCCTCTTTTTCTTTACGGAGGGCTTCTTCGTCCTTAATCAACTCTTCCTTCTTGATACCGAGGGTGTCGACGAACTTGGTGAGAGTAAGGTCGCAATAATCATCAACCCAATCGGCGATGTAATAAAGGTTGGTTGAACCGGCAATAACTCCGAAAACGATGGGGTCACGGCGTTTGTTTATCTCTTCTTTAGCCGTCGCCATATAAGAACGACTCTCCGGGTCGTAGTGCATGATAACATAGTTATCGAAGATTTCGAGTTCATCGGCTTTTCGAATCTTTTCAGCAACTGATTCAGGTATAGGGCGAACGAAATTCTTGATATAGTCAAGCGCCACACCCTTTTCGCTCTTCTTGGCAAAATTTACCACCTGTTCTTCGCTTACGATGTAATAATACCCTTCTGCAGCGAGGAACGATTCGTATTTATTTGCAAGCATTTCCCTTGCGAGTTTATCGACAAGGGCCGTCTGTCCGATGGAATATGCGTTGTGAATTGCGGTAAGGTATTTGCTTACGCGATTGACATAACCCTCAGCGGACTCAAGTGTCGTGGCTTTAATTGCGGTAAAGAACTGAATAACATTAAGTTCGGGCTTGGGCTCGATGGTTTTCTTGAACTTATCAAGAAGTTTCTTGAAGAACGACTTCTTGTTTTTGTAATACGAATCATCTGCGATACCTGATTGAGAGTCACGCCACGGGGAAGCCGAGCCATAAAGTCCAGTCGCGCCGAGACAGGAAAGGATACCATTTTTATTGTCATTGACAAAGGTGTTCAATTCCTTAAGGCCAAGCGATGCAATACTATCAAATTTTGCCACAGCAGATTTCATATCTGCATCACCACCAGGGTCTACGCCAAAAACACGGACATTGATATTCCCGTCCGGGTCGGTTACCGAGTCTTCATCGAAAAGAGCCACATTGTTATTACTGTAAATTACATCACGCTTTGCGTCTTTCATTACATTTGCCCATTTCGGACGCATGTAGTCAATCTGAATGGGGTCGGAAAATAATTCCAATTTGTTCCTGTTGTAAGTCAATAAGTCTCTCATTTCTCAAAATATGGGTTTTCTTCAAAAAATTTGTTTCTCGAATCGATGTCGGTAAAATTAATTCCGGGCTTTACGGTAAACTTACTCCTCGTAAATTCAACTGTTTCGCCATTGGACAGGGTGACAACATGGTCCTCGTCAGACCTTGTAATAAGACGTCCGTATTTCTCGCCGTCTGAAAGGTTATTCCAAACAACACCGGCCTTTTCTTCGAGGTAAGCAATCTGCTCGTCGGTATTCAAGCCCATCAGTTCTTTATGGGAGCACCATGTTTGTGCTGTCTGTTGCTTGCTGTTTCTGACGCAGTCTATGTTCCTGAACAGGAACCAAGCGAAGGCATCGTTGGCGTTAGGCACATCCCATACCTTACAGTCAAACTGAGTGAGTTTGGTTGAATTGATGATACCGACACAATCGGCGGCGGTGATTTCCTTTTCAGCATGCCTGATATTATAGAGCATGAGTTGGCGATTGAATTCGCCGGTGGCCAAAGAAGCAATGATACTCTGCATCTTGCAAAGCCTTCCGCCGAAAAAGATATCACTTTCCGGACGGTCCTTGGTAAGGAGCAAAGAAATCTCATCACTTTGCACATAAGCCAGTTTGGCCCCTGCAACATTTTCACAAAGGTATACGGCGGTCTTGTCCATCATCTCCATGAAATCGGGGTCGAAAGGTTTCTGAAACTTGTTTTTAATCAACTTCGAAAAACTTCGTCCGTCGACATGCACAAGGACATAATCCGTTGACGGAAGCATAAAATTACATGCTTCCTGCTGCGCGCGGCATTTTTCTTTAAGAGTTTGTGTCGTACTCATCTTTGTTTTTTATTACTTCAATAAATTCACAATTTCCGCTATAAAGGCTGTCGGTGGTAAACAATTCATCGACTGTGCGGTCTTTAAGCCTCTTGAGTAGTGTGCCCTTTTCTTCATCGAGGACACTATTCTCCGTATGGGATGCATAGGCGTAAATGGCTAGTGCCCCAAGGGCCTTCAACTTATCTGCTGAATATGCGAGCGTGCCGCCATAAGAAATGATATCATCAATCATTAGCACAACCACACCACGCAGAGGAATTGTTTTGCTACTTCCCTTTATTTCATTCCCATTACGGTCTTTGATTGTAATTCCAAGTATCTTACCCGTTTCCCATTCTCGGGTTTTGCTACCATAGATGAATGTCCTGTTTCCAAACACCTTCAAGTCACCGTACCTCTTCATTGCCCCCTCGTCCGGGAAGTAAATGACTGTAGTTCCGCCATATGCTTTTCCTCCGTCAATGTCAACGCCTTCTATGTCGTCGAGCACGGTCTTGATATAAAATTCAGGACTCTTTACGGTTAGGTTATTAAGAAGTGCCGTACCTACATTTGAGTGTGGGTCAAGAACTTCCACCTCGTCAAATTTCAACGAATTGATAAACTCGCAGAAATACTTTAGGGTGAAAACTTCCTTAAGGTTTTTCGTTCGGTCCATCCTCGCGTTCGGGAGGTAGTCCATAACTAATCTGAACCGTACCTTTGACAGATATGGGACGGGAATCTTTTCATGATAGTGCCTTGTCAAATACATTATCGTGGCAAGTTCCTCGTCGTTTTCATATATCCATCTGATGGTGAAAAGCATAACAGCGTGGCTCATAGGCGAATTAAAAACATCGTCTAAGTCCGCGTCAAGAAGCATCTGTGTCCCATCGGGAAAATGCTTGATGTCTATTTTTTTACCATTTACAATAATCATACACCGCAAATATACAAAATTAAAACGACAAAACAAAAATGCGAGGACTCGCCCCGCATTCTTTTATTCATTAGGCATCACTAATGCCGCAAGCAAATATGCCAAAAGTCCGCAGCCCAAGAAGCAAACAGAAAATACGGCAAGTATTCGCAGGATAGTTGGGTCGATACCAAAGTATTCTCCAACCCCGCCACAGACTCCGAAAATCTTTCGGTTAGTCGCGCTTTTCGTCAATTTCTTTTCCATAGTGTTCTTTATAATAATTTCGATATTCTCCTGATGTTACATTTTCGAGCCATTCGCCATTTTCCAAATACCACTTAACGGTTTTCTCGATACCGCTTGAGAATGTTTCCAATGGACGCCACCTGAGTTCGTCGGTTATTTTCTTTGTGTTAATAGCATAACGCTTATCATGACCCTTACGGTCCTCCACGAACTCAATGACCTTCTCCGGCTTTACCGAAGAGTTGGTGAGTTTATTATATGTGTTGATAATCGTCTTAACAATTGCAAGGTTGGACATCTCATGATTACCGCCAACGCAATAGGTTTCGCCACTCTTCCCCTTATGGAAAATCACATCAATCGCTGCCGCGTGGTCACCCACGAAAATCCAATCCCTGACATTATCGCCCTTTCCGTAAACGGGTATGGGACGGTTGTTCACAAGGTTGTTTATTACAAGCGGAATGAGTTTCTCCGGGAATTGATACGGCCCGTAGTTATTTGAACAGTTTGAAATAGTGATATTCAATCCATAAGTGTCATGGTAGGCCTTCACAAGGTGGTCCGAAGCGGCTTTGGAAGCACTGTACGGGCTATGAGGGTCATACTTCGTATTCTCATCGAACTTTGATATTCCGCGAAGTGGCAGTGAGCCAAAAACCTCGTCGGTAGACACATGGTGGAAACGGTGGGCGGAATAATCGTCCTTCCACGCAGCCCTTGCCACCTCAAGGAGGATAAATGTGCCGTTAATGTTCGTCCTGACAAAATCCGCGGGACCGTTAATGCTACGGTCAACATGAGACTCGGCAGCGAGGTGAATGACATCCGTTATACCAAAGAAATCAAAAACCCCTGACAGAAGGGCAATGTTGGTAATATCCCCGCGGATGAATCCGTAGTTCGGGTCATTTTCAAAGTTACCAAGGTTGGCCAAGTTGCCTGCATAAGTAAGCAGGTCATAGTTTACAATGAAATACGACGGGTATTTCAGGATAAGGTGTTTTATCACCGCACTACCGATGAATCCCGCACCGCCGGTGACGAGAATCCTTTTATCGTATTGTTCGGGTACAAATCCCTTGTATTTTTCTAGAATCATATTATGCAAATTTGTAAAATCTTATTACTTCGGTCATGGCTCGGGTTAACGCGAAATTCATGCCGGAGTTTATGTCCTCACACATAATGCGCCTTGTCGGTTTAAAACTGACTGGCTCGTAAATAAGCGGGCTCAATCCCGTTAATCGGGCCGTTTGTTTAACGCCATCGGAAATAACATCAACATAAACCTCGTAAGGAAATTTAGTCTCACCGATTGAAGCGGATGCATCTGTAATTGACCGTGCGATTTCTTCATTGGTAACATTTTCCACAATCTGAGAAATTGTTTCCTTTGGAATTTCTACTATCTTGCGGGATGATTGTACTATATCAAAGGGGGCGGCCGCAGCGTCTTTTTCTGAGACGATAATCTTGTTTTCAGGAACATATTTCGTCCAATTGAACCCAAACGAGTTGTAGTTAAACGACCCTTCGCTTGTTTTGCTGTAATAATTGTCACACTTATACTGAAAAACAGTCCCGTCCTTAATAGTCAGGAAACCATGAGCAAAGCCCCGTGGTACAAACAACTGATAATGATTATCCTCTGACAACAGATAAGAATATACCTCACCCTTGTTTTGGGAATCTTCTCTTATATCGACCACCACATCGATAACCGCACCCTTAACAACCCTGACAAGTTTCGCCTGTACAAAGTCACCGGTCTGAAAATGCATTCCGCGCAACACGCCGTAGGACGAAAGGCTTTGATTGTCCTGTACGAATGTAGTGTCACAGACCTTGTTTTTGAACTCTTGTTCGTTGAACGACTCATAGAAATATCCCCTTTCATCTTCGAAGATATCAGGGCATATCAACACAGGCCCGTTTTCAATCTTTTCAACTATCTTCATAATCAATCTATTTTTGTAAATGTACAAAAAACTGCAGAAAGAAACAAATTACTTCCTGTGTTCTTTGCCGACAAGGGCCTTGAGGTATTTGCCATATTCGCTTTTCCCCATATCGGCGGCTGCAGCAAGTACCTGTTCCTCATCAATCCATTCATTATTATAAGCGATTTCCTCCAAACATGCTATCTGAAGGCCCTGTCGTTTCTCAATGGTCTCCACATACGATGATGCCTGATACAGGCTGTCAAAAGTTCCAGTATCAAGCCAAGCGAACCCAATGGGGAGTTTTTCAACATTGAGTCGACCCTCGGCGAGATACATTTGATTTAAAGTCGTTATTTCGAGTTCTCCCCTTTCGGATGGGGTGACCATCTCCGCGCGGGAGATAACATCACCAGGGTAAAAATAGAGGCCAACAACGGCATAATTCGACTTGGGTTCCTTCGGCTTCTCCACAATGGATAAACATTGGCCTTCTTCGTCGAATTCCGCAATGCCATAGCGCTCCGGGTCGTTGACATAATAGCCGAAGACCGTGGCATTCCCATTGAGCACGAGGTCAGGTTCCGCGCGTTCTGATGCTTCAACGAGAATATCGGCGAATCCAGCACCGTGGAAGATGTTGTCACCGAGAACGAGTGCGCATGGTTCGCCCTCTGTCAGGAACTCGCAGTCACGGGCAATAAGGAACGCCTGTGCAAGGCCGTCGGGGGACGGTTGGATAGCATAGGTGAGTTCCACTCCAAATTGATGACCGTCGCCGAGAAGACGCTTGAACGCATCTTGGTCCTGAGGGGTGGTGATTATAAGAATTTCCCTTATTCCCGCCATCATCAGCGTTGAAATGGGAAAATAAACCATTGGCTTATCAAAAATTGGCATCAGTTGTTTACTGACGGCTTTGGTTGTCGGGAAGAGGCGTGTGCCGCTTCCACCGGCTAAAACAATACCCTTAGGCATTAATGTTAAAAATTTGTCCGTTATTAATTTCCGAAAGTTCGGAGATATTGAACCAACTTGTCCAATAGATATCAAGGAAAGTAAGAAGCCCGCTTATCGTTCCCTCGCGCTTTTTGCAGGAAACTTGAAAGCGAATCTTATCTTCATTTGTTTCGAAACCTACAAGGTGCCATTCATCATGTTCGGGGTCAAACACATCGATGTGTGAAAGCGAATATGATGTGGCATCGGAAAGCATTTTTTTAATCTCGTCCCGCCTTGCCTGTATAGCCTCGATATGGTCTTGGCTTAGGTTTTCCATTAGTTTACGGTTGATGAAAGCCTTTTCTGTAAGAAGCAATTCGTCATTAATGGAATCGATTTTTGCCAAAACAGTAGTCATACGAGCCTGTAACGGCTCCATTTCGTTTGCGATTAATCGGCGTTCAGTTTCGGCCTGTATGTATTCCTGCAGTTTATTCATCTTCGTTGATTACATTAATCTGGCAACTCTTCATTGTTTCAAGTGCTGCACGGTGTTTTTCTACAGTTACGCCGGCGCAGCAACTTGCGTCTATCGTAATGTTTACTCCCTCATATGCTGCTGCTTTGAGAATAAGTGCGTTGGATACGACACAAATATCGGTGCAGAAACCAACAAATTCAACATCCGCCTCATCGTCTCCAACGATTTTCTTTATCTCAACGGGAACATCGAACGAGCCAAAAGTGGGCTTCTGAACCACAACAATAGTAATCTCACGCGCGACGGCCCTTGTGATTGCATTTGCAATATCGTCATTCAGGTTCCATCCTTTAGTGTCTTTTACACAATGCGTTACCGGTAGTTTCTTACCTTCTGCAGACTCAAGATAGTTTTCGTCGTGCGTGTCAAGCGTGTAGATAATTGCATCGCCGTCGAATTCGTCAACTTTCTTTACAATGTTTTTAACCTTCTTCTGTGCCTCGGGGTTAGCGAGTGAACCGTCGATGAAATCATTCTGACAGTCAATAAGCACGAGGATTTTCTTGTTCATTTTCAAGTTTTTTTACCTTTACGGCAAATCTACAAAAAAATTTTTTCATTTCAAAATCAGCGGTTTTTCGCGCACGGATTTTTAATAGCTAAGCTTTATTAAAAAGCTCATTATCAGCTCTTAATATCATTTTTGTCTTTAATGAAAATTTTTATAAACTTGTTTGGATAAAACCAGTTTTTTCGCGCGAACGCCTACAATAGATAAAATGCGAATTTTGTTTTTTGAAAAAAACGATGTATATTTGCGGCGTACAAAAGTATCAAACGCAAAAAATTATGATTTCAAACATTTTGTTTACCGTCCTGCCAGGACTTGTTCTCCTTATCATGCTCTTATGGATAAGGTATTCGTGCATTAAGAAAAGCACCTTTCCCACATTAGGGCACCTCATTCTTTTGACCCTTTTGGGATTTGTCCCTTTTTTAGGAATGATGCTCGCTTTATTCATCGTAGCGTTTTATATAGGTCTTAGGCTTACAGGAGATATTGGGCTGAAACCCACTAAGTTTAATAAAATATTTTTTGACATCAAAGATAATGAATAATTTCAATGCACTTTTGCTTAAGGATTTCTATAAAGCAATCCATTGTGAACTGCTTCCCAAGGGGATGACGAAATCCGTTTCCTATTATACCCCGCGCATGAGTCGCGTGAAGAGGTGGAAGAGGGTTGTTAATTTCGGCCTTCAGGCATTTTGTAAAACATACCTTATTGATTACTTCAATGAGAATTTCTTCAATCGTTCGGAAGCAACGGTTGTGGAAGAATACCGTCAGTATATGGAACACACTCTCGGTAAGGGTGTTTGCGATTTTGAAAAGATTCGCTCACTGCATCGCCTCGGTTATCTACCAATTGAGATTGTTTCACTCCCAGAGGGTATGGAGGTTCCAATTCATGTCCCTATCTTTGGAGTAACAAATACCCACCCCGACTTTGCTTGGCTCGGTCAAGCCCTCGAGTCATTGATATCTGCAGAAATGTGGTATCCAATGATTTGCGCCACCGTCGGGCATTCATACCGCGAGGTTGTTAATTATTGGTATGACAAGACCTGTGATGATAATGTTCCCCGCAGGAGAGCCCTTGGTAACTTCGATTTCCGTGGCGACCAAGGTCTTGACGCCGCACTAAAAGCCGGCGCAGGTTGGTGTCTTTCGTTCGTTAACAGCGCTACGGTTCCCGTGATTCCTTATCTTGAAGAGAACTATAATTGCGATTGCACTAAGGAAGAGGTTGCATTCGGCGCGGTTTCTACTGAGCATTTCGTAATGTGCTCCAACTCAGCATACGACTGCTTCAAAAATGCAGGTAAAGATTATGAATATGCGTCTATCGACCCTCATATGGAACGAGTATTCCTCAAGAAACTCCTTACAGAATACTATCCAAATACTTCTTTCAGTTGCGTATGTGATTCCTATGATTATTGGAATGTGGTGAAGAATATCCTTCCCACCCTTAAGGACGAGATTCTTGCCCATAATGGCTGTTTCCTTGTTCGCGGGGATAGCGGTGACTGCGTGAAAGTCGTTACTGAAACGGTGTTCGCGTTGTGGGATATCTTTGGCGGCACGGTCAACAGCAAGGGATATAAGGTTCTCGACCCTCATGTCAAGGCCCTCTATGGAGATTCTATCACCATTCAGCGTGCGGAAAAGATTTATAAGGTTCTCGAAGAAAACGGGTTTGCTGCTCAGAATGTAAGCCTTGGCGTTGGCTCGTTCTCCATGCACTGCATCGAAGAAGACAGAGAGGATGGCTCATTCGAGACCGACCTGCTTCCTTTCACCCGTGACACATTCGGAGTTGCCATCAAGGCTGTTTACGCTGAGTTTACCGACGAGGACGGAAATGTTCAGAAGGTTCCCGTTTACAAGGACCCGAAGACTGACAGGGACGCAGGCGGCGGACATTTCAAAAAGTCACAGAAGGGTTGTTGCAGTGTGATTTGGAAAGATAAGTGGACCAAAGACCTGACTTATGTCGACGGCCTCACATGGGAAGAGTCCATGCAGGATACTTTGATGGAGCCCGTATTTAAAGACGGTAAACTTATCAAAGAAGAAACACTAAACGATATTCGTCAGCGGTTAAATAATAAAAATTTTTAAAAATCATTATACCATGAAAAAAAGTCTATTATTATCACTATTTTTGATACTATTAGCCTCATGCGGTGTTACTAATTTTCAAGCAAAATACGCTGTTGGGCTAAATGAGGTTGAGAGTCCTTCAGATGCTAAAAAACAATTCGGAGAAACTAAAATACAAAATTTCGACGAAGGCGATTTGACAAAGTATCAGTTCGAAGATGACTATATTAATATTGTTTGGTATGTATCTGCAACGCAATTTAATTTCACACTCACGAACAAGTCAAAGTACGCAATTAAACTTGATTGGGACAATATTAGTTATGTCAATACTGATGGAATTGTGGGCAGAGTAATGCATGCCGGTGTGAAATATACGGACCGAAATTCAAGTCAGCCGCCAACAACTGTTCCGAGGGGAGCCACAATTTCGGACATACTTCTCCCTGTTGATAATGTTTATTTTTCAGAATATGTGGGATGGCGAGAAAAACTTTTAATTCCGTCGTTCTATCAGTCAAAAGAGGCAATGGAAAAAGGTGCGCCAACTTATGTAGGGAAACAAATGAAAGTTTTCATGCCAATATTGATAGAAAATGTTGAAAACGATTACACTTTCGTATTTAACATAGATAAGTTACTTCAATAAAATAGATTTATGAAATATGCGTGATTTGTATCTCGCATATTTTTTTTGTATATTTGATATATGACAAGAGTAGAATCATTCGAAGAAACGGAGTTCGGCGAGGGCGCCATAGTCGTTGAC
>Ga0310691_10003099_pt1 | contig 20607 bp, 14 predicted proteins | sample 176DNAGHGlowgp2_FD_203887 | JGI IMG/M metagenome (GOLD analysis project Ga0310691, IMG submission 203887) | Sheep rumen microbial communities from Palmerston North, Manawatu-Wanganui, New Zealand - 1766 DNA GHGlow gp2 (v2) (version 2) | ecosystem: Host-associated > Mammals > Digestive system >...
TTCGCATCCGGTATTCAATTCATTGTTACTTGTTTGAATGATGGCATTACAATTATTGCGAGAGTCATAATATTCATTTAAGGGGTCTACCTTTATTGAAGTAATATAAGGACATCCACGGAATGCTTCGGGGTGGATGCTTGTTATGTTCGCAGGTATATATATGGAAGTCAAGGGACATTCTGAAAACATTCTGCCATCTATAAAGCTTAAACTGGTAGGCAATGTTATCGAAGAAATGCCACATCCTTCAAAAGCAACCCAGCCAATATCTGTAATGCCATTAGGAAGATGATTGACTCCGTCCACTTGATTAATAGATACTAGATTTGAGCAGCACCAAAAGGCACCTTCTCCGATGGAAGTTACTGTTTCAGGGATTACCACAGAGGTTAGGCTCCTACATTCACTGAAAGCCCACCCACCGATAGAGGTAACCGTGTAACCTTCGACGGTCTCGGGAATAACGATTGAACCCGAATAAGATGTCCCATCTAGCGATGAACAAACCTCTGCTGTGTGGCTCTCATCGTTAAGATTGTACCATAGGTCCCCAATCTTCACGGGGTTAGCACTTGCCGTCATTGGCAGTAGCAATGACAGCAGAACAAATAGGAATAAGTTTTTCATAATGTTAATTGTTTAAGTTGTTATTAATGTTGTTTCAATTGTTGTTTCCGATGAGTACAAAAAAACGTGGACTTCATTCGTCTACGCTTTCAGAGGTATCGCCAAACACCATGCAACCATAAACGAGTAAAAAGCCCACGCCGATACGACGTGAGCATCCTGAATTTTACTCTTGGTTGCTTCTTTATTTTGGCGAATTTCTGAAAGCAAGAAGTTAAATTGGACGCTTCTTTGTCTATTATGATTAGTTTCCTTTGTTTATGCCATAGGCGGTCGGTTTTTAAGTGAAAAGTGAAAAGTGAAAAATATGAGTTTGCTTGTCTTCTCTATTTGTCATCGTTTGCTTGCTCCCATTCTTCCCAGTTGGTCTCGGAGAGAATCTTTTCCACCTGCGCTTTGAGAGGGCGAAGGTCTTCAAGGATGACATTCCACAGCATATCCTTCCTAATTTGGGCATAGCCGTGAACAATGTGGTGACGCATACCTTCTATCTGTCGCCAGGGAATGGAAGGATGCAACTCCTTAAACTCCTTTGTCAACATATATGCTGCTTCGCCTATGACCATTGTATAATACGCAATCGCACCGAACAGGATGGGGTCGGCATTGAACTGAGCAAAAGTTTTCCCTTCTGCGGCATCCAAGACCTTATCTATATGGTCTATGATGTGTTCCAAGCGGTTCTTGTCTCTAATTGCTTCTCTCATAGATAAGGATTTTATCACGCTCGGCACTTTCTGCGGCAAAGGGCAGAAGGGAGCCTTCGGGTATGAGGTCAACTTCGCGGTTTAGGATGTCCTTCAGGTCCATATACATTCCTCCGAGAGTGAAGAGACTGAATTTCCGGGACATGTCGGGCACGAAGAGTATGTCCACGTCGCTGTCGGGGCGCTCTTCGCCGCGCGAATAGGAGCCGAAGAGCCAGGCCTTCAGGACGGGCTGCGTCTTGAAGTACTCGGCTATCTTTTGCGTCATTACCTCTGTGGTCATAGCTGAAATCACCTTTTCTGCTTGCAAAGATATGAAAAATTGAAGATAAAATGAACAGGGATTGAAGTTTTTTTATGTAGATTGTGGAAAAACACTTTTCGCCCGTCGCTTGTGGGAGAGATTGTAGCCTGACGGCCATGTTGCTGTGGGTGATAAGCGACATGACGTTTCTCGCAAATCAGATGACAAGGCCGGGAAACTTCTCTCTGGCGGGCATGAAAACGGTTTCAGCTTGTCTTTTTCTCCAAGAGGCAGGTTATAAAATTATTTTCAAGGCTTGAAAATATATAATCAAGCTTTGAAAATATATAATCAAGCCCTGAAAATATATTTTCAAGCCTTGAAAATAATTTTTATCCCCGTAATGATTGCTTTTTCTCTGCGGTTTTCGTAACTTTGTAGCGCGAATCAGAATGTTTTACCCTTAAAAGCAAAATGTATTATGGCACAGTACATCAAGAAAGAAATGCCGGACATGAATGGCACGGGCTCAACGAAGGCCTACTACAAGCTGAAGACGTGGCAGCGACTGGACTTTGACGAGTTCGTGAAGCGCTGCAGTTCCTTTCACCGTGCATACGGGAGGAGTGTGATAGAGGGCGTTATGACTGCCGTCTGCGAGCATCTGGCTTATGAGATTTCCAATGGCTACAGCGTGAAGATTGACGGTCTGGGCACGTTCACGGCGAAGCTCGGTGTGCGCAAGGACAAGGAGGTTGACGACTTCGAGGAAGGGACCAGCAAGCGCAATGCCTCGAGCATAGAGGTGACTGGTGTGGCTTACAGGGCCGACAAGAACCTGATAAAGGAGATTGGCCTGAAGTGTGAGTTGGAGCGCGGTGGCGAGGAACGCCTGAGGAAGCCCGGGCTGTCGCAGGAGGAGCGCAAGGAGCGTGCGCGTCAGTTCCTGCAGGAGCATGGCTTCATGCACGTCAGTGAGTATGCCGAGCTTGTTGGTTTGTCGTACTCTACAGCCTCTCGCGAGCTGCGCCGCATTGCTTCCGACCCGGCGTCGGGCATCGTCAGCCAGGGGAAGAAGAGCGGCAAGCTCTACCTGCTGGCAAGTGACTGAGCGTAAGGGGAATTACGTGATTGTTACAAAACAAAAGAGGATGTGTCTGTTTTGATACATCCTCTTTTTCGTATCCTTACCGCTTGGTAAGCGAAGGGTTTAGTTGTTCTCGGGACGGAGCTTGCGTACGGTCTCGGCTGTGCGCCACATCTCGCTGTCGTGCAGGGCAGCCAGCTCTTTCTCCAGACCGGCGCGGTAGTCGGGCTTGGAGTTGGAGTCGATGCTGATCTGAGCCTCGTTGCCGCACTTCACGCTTGCATAGAGTTGCTGCATGACGGGCTTGATGGCGTCGTGGAAGCGTGGGAACCAGTCGAGTGCGCCGCGCTGTGCTGTGGTCGAGCAGTTGGCGTACATCCAGTCCATACCCTTCTGTGCGAAGAGGGGCATGAGGCTCTGTGTGAGTTCCTCTACGGTCTCGTTGAAGGCCTCGCTGGGCGTGTGTCCGTTCTCGCGAAGCACTTCGTACTGAGCCAGGAGCAGGCCCTGGATAGCACCCATCAGTGAGCCGCGCTCGCCGGTGAGGTCAGATGTAGCCTCGCGCTGGAAGGTTGTCTCGAAGAGGTAGCCGGAGCCGATGCCGATGCCGAGAGCCAGTGTGCGGTCGAGAGCCTTGCCTGTGGCGTCCTGATAGACAGCGTATGAGCTGTTCAGGCCGCGGCCTTCGAGGAACATGGTGCGCAGGCTGGTGCCGCTGCCCTTGGGGGCTACCATGATGACGTCGATGTCCTTGGCTGGAACGCAACCGGTGCGGTCCTGCCATGTGATAGCGAAGCCATGGGAGAAGTAGAGGGCTTTGCCGGGTGTGAGGCACTTCTGCAGCGTGGGCCATACGCTCATCACAGCAGCGTCGGAGAGCAGACACATCACGATGGTGCCCTTCTGGGCAGCCTCCTCGATGGAGAACAGTGTCTCACCGGGAACCCATCCGTCGCCGATTGCCTTCTCGAAGGTCTTGCCCTGACGCTGGCCGACGATGACGTTGAAGCCATTGTCGCGCAGGTTGCAAGCCTGACCGGGACCTTGCACACCGTAGCCGATGACGGCGATGGTCTCGTCCTTCAGGATCTCACGTGCTTTCTCGATAGGGAACTCTTCGCGGGTCACGACTTCTTCGATGACACCGCCAAAATTCATTTTTGCCATAGTAGTTGGGTTTATTTAGTTTGAATCTTTAATTGGTTTCTTGCTTTATCCCTTAATTCGGCTGCAAAGATACAACAAATAATTTAGAATTCATAATATATAATTCATAATTTTATGATAATCTCTTCCTCGTGCTGTTCTCAAAAGCGCAGGCCGAAGAATGTGCGGACATACCATTTGATGTTGTGCACGGCCAGGTTCTCCTTGTTGCCGATGTTGGTGAAGTTGAATACGGCGGACGCGCCGTAGAACGTCTTCCTTGTCTGTCGCACGACGGCACCGCGGCCCGTGATGATGACTTCGGGGAAGTGGTAGTGCAACGGCACTTCGGTGTCGCCGAAGCTCATCGCCGTGTTGCTATAGACGATAAAGGTGGGCAGGGCAGAGATGTGGAGCATCCAACCGCGTCCGGGTACGAAGTTGTAGCCGTAGCCGGCGCCGATGCCGATGTTCGTCATCTTGAGCTTCATCTGCTTCTCTCCGTTGGTGGTACCCTTCTGACCCTGTCCCGAAATGGCCAGGAGGAAGCTGCCGGCGCTGTGCCGCTGAATGTAGTTCTGCGAGAAAGCTGCGGAGTAGGAGAACCGGCGGCTGTTGAAGGCATAGTAAGCGTTAATGTTCAGCGTCTTCAGCGTCAGCAAGTCGGCTGGTAGCTTGATGCGCTCCTCTCCTTCCCGCTCGTGCCAACCCGTGAAGTTTTGCGCTTTCTGATAGATGAGGTCGAAGCCGAAGCGGTTGCCATACGAGCTGACGTTCAGCTCATAGTCGCTGTACTTGCCGGCCAGCTTGGCAGGGTTGATTGATGCGCTGAGCGAGAGCCCCAGATAGCTTAGGCCTAAGCTGAGCGTTGACTTGTAGTTGGCCTTCATCTCTGCTTTGAAGGGATGACCGTTCTCCAAGCCTTCGGCATTAATCTTCGCACCGGATACGTTGACACGTGCCACGACGGTCCACTTCGTCTGAGGACGTGTGATGTATGCCGTGTCCATCTTCCCCATGCGGAAATATCTGGCAGAGAGGACGCTGTCTATGCGGGTGAGGTGCTTGTTGCTCGTGATGCGTTTCCACAGCGTAGGCTTCTTCTCCTGCGCTTCGACCTGCAGAAAGGCCAACATGGCTAACAGTCCAATGACGGGAAGTCTCATTCTGTTTTGAATCATGGGCAACTGTGCGTTAAGGAATCCTGGCAAGATTGCCAGTGTTGGGTACACGACTTACTTGAAGCAGACTTTTGCCTGACAGACGACATCGCTCTCATTCTTCCGCACCTCGATGTCCGTCTCGTCTTCGTTGACGATTTGTTCGTAGAAGCAGAGACGGTCTCCAAGATAGGACTCGGCCTTGTAGGCAATCTCGAAGCGGCTGATGTGTTGCTGCTCGAAGCGCTCGCGAGGGAAGAGGTCGAGGATGTGCTCGATGTACTTGATGCTGTTGATGTGTCCGTTGATGTCCACGTCGCTGTAATAGGTGTCGATGGTGCGGATGAGTCGCGGCTCACGGAAGCGGAAACGTCCGTGCCCTTCGATAGGGCAGATGTTCTCTTCCTCGGGAACCACATAGTTGAGGATGTCTCCGTCGTAGAGCGTGAGCAGGTCGCAAGGCTTGCGTGTGTCGAGGTCAATCATAGCCCACACGCTTCTGGCATAGCCCAGCGGCTTGCCGTCAGCCCGATGAATGGAGAAGTTGCGGTTCGTGAACAGCTTCATCACGCTCTCCACCCATGTCCTGACCTCGCAATGTTCATATTGCCGGGGCATCTCGTTCATCTCGATGCTTAGGCGCGAGAGAACCCAGGTGTGCTGAGTCTCGTTCAAGGCACCGATGCCCCAGCCGCGCTTCTGCGAGTGGTTGCCGGCGGCGTTAAGCAAATGATTGCCCAGCACGCCAAGGAAGATGCGTCCTGTGAAATCTACATGGAAGGGCTCAACGTAGAAAGGATAGCGGTCTATCAGTTCATTTTCCCTCATGGAAGCTTAGGGCGTAGCCAATTTTGAATTTTGAATTAATAAATTTTGAATTACAAATTAGTATTGTGTTCTTCCTCGCGCTTGGCGATGTAAGCATCAAGGCGCTCGATGCACGACTTCGTCACGGCGATGCGGCCTGTACGGACGAACTGCAGGACGCAGCCCAGCGCGTCGAGCTGTGTGAAGAGCTCTATCACATCCTTCGTGATGCCTGTATTCTCTACGATAGTGTAGGTGGGGTTCACCTCCACGATGCGTGCATCAAAGCGACGGACGATGCACGAGATGTCCTTGTTGGCAAGCACCATCGGCGTAGAGAGCTTCAGCAGGGAAGTCTCAAGGATGAAGATCTCGTCGTCGATGAAGCAGTTGGCCTGCAGGACATCGACCTTCTTCTCGATCTGTTTGGTCAGCATCTCTGCCATTTCCTGTTTGCAGTAACAGGTGATGGTGTATTTGTGGACACCAGGCGTAGAAGAGGCACAAACGTTGAGGCTCTCGATGTTGACCTGTCTGCGGGTGAAGACTGCGGTTATCTGGTTGAGGATACCTGCGAAGTTCTCCGAATAGACGATGAGCGTGTAGAGCGTCAGTCCGTCGTGACTGAGCAAAGCTCCTTCGTGACCAGGCACGGCAGGCCGCGCTACTGCATTGCGTTTGAAGGTTTCTATCTGACTGCCCTCTGCAGCATCCTGGGCAAGGGTGGCGCGGCGCTGCCGTGCCAGGTTCTTCTCGAAGCTGTCGTGTTCAATGGCAGCCGCAGCATAAACAGCTTCATTGAATTCCTGTATGTCCTGAACCTGCTCCAACTCATCGCACTTACCGCAAGTGTTGCAGTCGCCGCATTCGGCATTTCCTATCTTATTCTTTACTTCCATAACTATGAACTATGAATTATGAATTGACCTCAAGCAGCATCTCATCTACGTTAGCTCCGGGAGGTGTCATGGGCAGGACGTTGTCTTCTTCCTTCACGGCACATTGCAGGAGGTAGGGGCCATCGGTGGCAAGCATCTCGCGGATGGCAGCATCAAGGTCCTTGCGGTCGATGACGGTGCGGCAGGGGATGTCGTAGCCAGCGGCTATCTTCTCGTAGTCGGGGTTGAGCATCGGCGTGAAAGAGTAGCGCTTGTTGAAGAACATGTACTGCCACTGGCGGACGTTGCCGAGGAAGTTGTTGTTCAGGAGTATCATCTTCACGGGGATGCGGTTCTCCATGATGGTGCCGAGTTCCTGAATGGTCATCTGGAAGCCACCATCGCCGCAGAACATGCAGACTGTCCTGTCGGGAGCGCCGAAGCAGGCACCCATGGCTGCCGGTATGCCGAAGCCCATAGTGCCGCAGCCGCCGCTGGTGACAACGGAGCGGGGCTTTGTGAACATCTGGTTCTGCCCGACGTCGGTCACAAGAATGGCTTCGTTGCCCGATGCCTCGCTGACCTTGCGCACCACTTCGCCCATCAAGAGCGGGCCTTCTGTAGGGTTAAGGGCAGCATCGATGACCTTCGTGTATTCCTTCTCTTCGTAAGGTTTGAAGCCGTCTATCCAAGCCTTGTGAGTAGCTTTGTCCACGAGCTTCGTCACTTGGGGCAAGGTCTGCTTGCAGTCGCCGAGCACGGAGAGCGTAGGCTTCACGTTCTTGCCAAGCTCCGAGGGGTCAATCTCGAAGTGGATTATCTTGGCTTGCTTGGCATAGGTCTTCAGGTTGCCCGTCACGCGGTCGTCGAAGCGCATACCGACGGCAATGAGCAGGTCGCACTGGTTGGTCATTACGTTGGGAGCCAAGTTGCCATGCATTCCGAGCATACCCATGTTGAGCGGATGGTCGGAAGGAGCAGCAGAGAGTCCGAGCAGAGTCGCGCCGAAAGGTATCTGTGCCTTCTCGCAGAGGTCAAGCAGTTCCTTGTTGGCACCAGCCAGCTCCACGCCTTGACCAACGAGCATGAAGGGCTTCACGCTCTCGTTTATCATGCGTGCAGCCTTCTCGATAGCACCTTCTTCGGGTTGCGGGTTTGGGTTGTAGCTGCGGATGAAATCGACTTTCTGCGGCGCATACTCTATCATGGCCGTCTGTGCATTCTTTGCGAAGTCGAGCACCACGGGGCCTGGCCTTCCGCTCTTGGCGATGAAGAAGGCACGTGCCACAGCCCAGGGGATGTCCTCGGCACGGCGAATCTGGTAGTTCCACTTCGTGATGGGTTGCGTCACGCCGACCACATCGACTTCTTGGAAAGCGTCTGTGCCGAGCATGGCTGCACCTACCTGACCGCAGATGACGACCATAGGCGTAGAGTCAATCATGGCATCGGCAACGCCGGTGATGGTGTTCATGGCTCCAGGGCCACTGGTCACGATGGCGCAGCCCACCTTGCCACTGACGCGGGCATAGCCCTGAGCTGCATGGACGGCAGCCTGTTCGTGACGAACAAGTATGTGATGCAGGGTCTTCTTGTGGTCGTAGAGAGCGTCGTAGGTTGGCATGATGGCACCGCCAGGGTAGCCAAAGAGAATGTCAACGCCTTCATGCTCAAGGCTCCGCATCAAAGCCTCTGCACCGCTTATCTTTTCTGTCATATCTGGTTCTTTTATTTCTAGTCTTTCTAGTCAATCTAGTTTATCTAGTTATTCTAGTCAATCTAGTTTCTCTAGTCAATCTATGATTCTCACTCCGCCTTTGTCTGCGCTTGCCACGGATTGGGCATAAGCCCTTAGTGCCTTGCTTACGGGGCGGTTCCTGCGCAGGGGTTGCTGTGGACGAGCTGCGAGTTCTTCGTCGCTGAGCTTCACGTTGATGCTGCGGCTGGGGATGTCGATGACGATGATGTCACCGTCCTTTATCTTGCCGATGTTGCCGCCGCTGGCTGCTTCGGGAGAGATGTGGCCGATGCTGAGGCCGCTTGTGCCGCCCGAGAAGCGTCCGTCGGTGATGAGGGCGCACTCCTTGCCCATGTGCATCGACTTGATGTAGGAAGTGGGGTAGAGCATCTCCTGCATCCCAGGGCCGCCCTTCGGTCCTTCGTGCGTAATGACGACGCAGTCGCCTTTCTTCACCTTGCCGCCAAGGATGCCTTCGCAAGCATCTTCCTGAGAGTCGAAGCAGACAGCCGGTCCCTCAAAGTGCCAGAGCTCAGGAGCTACGCCAGCCGTCTTCACCACGCAGCCGTCCTGTGCGATGTTGCCAAACAAGACTGCCATGCCGCCGTCCTTCATGTAGGCGTGTTCTATGTCGCGGATGCAACCGTTCTCGCGGTCGGTGTCGAGGGTGTCGTAGTATGTTTCTTGTGACCCCATGACGTTCGAGAACTTGCCGCCTGGTGCGCTATAGTATATTCTAGTACAACTAGAATCACTAGTAGGGCTAGTAATGTCGTATTTAGCAATGTCTTCGCCCAGGGTAGCGCCGTTCACGCGCTTGCAAGTGAGGTCGAGCAAGCCGCCTTTGGCCAGTTCGCCGAGGATGCCGAGGATGCCTCCGGCACGGTTTTCCTCTTGGATGCTGTACTTCTGCCAGTTCGGAGAGAGCTTGCAGAGGAAGGGTACCTTGCGTGAGAGCGCGTCGATGTCCTGCATCTTGAAATCGACTTCGCCTTCCTGAGCTACAGCCAGCAGGTGGAGCACCGTGTTGGTCGATGCGCCCATAGCAATGTCGAGGGTCATGGCGTTGAGGAAGGCCTGACGCGTGGCGATGCTGCGAGGCAGGACGCTCTCGTCGCCGTCCTCATAGTAGGCGAGGGCATTCTTGACGATAATCTTTGCAGCCTGCTTGAAGAGCTCGATGCGGTTCTTGTGCGTGGCGAGGATGCTGCCGTTGCCTGGCAGAGAGAGTCCGATAGCTTCGGTCAGGGAGTTCATGGAGTTGGCGGTGAACATGCCAGAGCAAGCACCGCATCCCGGGCAGGCCATCTGCTCCACCTGAGCCAGTTCCTCGTCGCTGACTGTGGGGTCGCCACCCTTTACCATAGCTGTGATGAGGTCAGCATTCTCGCCGTTCAGCTTATGGGATTCCATGGGACCACCACTCACGAAGACGGCGGGAATGTTCAGCCGCATGGCAGCCATGAGCATACCGGGCGTCACCTTGTCGCAGTTGGAGATGCAGACCATGGCGTCGGCCTTGTGTGCATTGACCATGTACTCCACCGAGTCGGCGATGATGTCGCGCGAGGGTAGGGAGTAGAGCATCCCGTCGTGACCCATGGCGATGCCGTCGTCGATGGCAATAGTGTTGAACTCAGCAGCATAGCAGCCGAGCTTCTCTATCTCTTGTTTGACGATTTGTCCTATCTCGTGGAGGTGTGTATGACCAGGCACGAACTGCGTGAAAGAGTTGACGACTGCGATGATGGGCTTGCCGAATTGTTCGCGCTTCATGCCGTTAGCCACCCAAAGGGCACGTGCTCCTGCCATGCGTCGGCCTTCTGTACAAACTGAACTGCGAAGTTGATGTTTCATAGTTTATCCTTATTCTCTAATCTTTAATCCTTAGTCTATTCGCTTTGCGAATTGGCTGCAAAGATAACACATTCCTTTCTTTTAGCCAACAAAACATGACATTATTATATTTTATATGTACAAAAAGATATTTCTTTGCCCCTGTCTGTCCTTCTATGCAAGAATTTTCTTACCTTTGTATCGAAAAACGTCAAAACTATGAAAAAAGTTCTCCAATACTGCTTCCTAACGTTCCTCGTCGGGATGGTCTCTGCAAGCCTTTCGGCACAGGAGCCCGCCGATACTGTCGGCAAGGAACGCGACTCACTCATCAGCGACCTCAACAGTCAGCTTCAAGACCTCAGCCTTCAGCTCCAGGACATGAACATGCAGAACATCATGCTTCAGGAGGAGTTGGAGCGTACGGGCCACAAAGTCAAGATGGACTCCATTTCCCTTGCCAAACGCATCAGCCTCATCGATTCGCTCCGTGCTCTTACACCTGGTGCCCCACTCGTGGTGGATGGCGATACGTTGTTGCGGCTCTATGCCCGTCGAGGCGGCGTCACGGCGGAATCACGCGTGAAGGCAGCCAAGGATAAGATTGAGGAACTGGGCCACCGGTTGACGCTCAGCACCGATTCGCTCTACGTCTTCGAGGGAGACTTCTCGTCCGACATCATGGCTTCCGGCGAGCTTATCCTCAGTATCATCGACACCGATGGACTCTGGGCAGGCAAGTCTCGTGCGGAACTGGCTGCGGACTACACACAGGTGATACAGGCTAAGGTCAACGAGATTCACGACGAGTACGGCCTTCAGCGCAAGCTGCGGAGCCTATGCTGGGCAGCCGTCATCATCGTCGTCCAGGTTATCCTCCTGATACTTACCAATCGACTTTTCCGCCGTTGGAAGGGGCATGTCATGCGCCTCATCGTGCGTCGCCTGAAACCTATCGTCCTCAAGGACTATGAGTTCCTCAACGTTCATAAGCAAGGCATCATCTTCATGTCGCTCTACAAGGGTTTGCGCTACTACCTCATCCTGCTCCAACTGTGTGTGTCCATCCCTCTCCTGTTCTCCATCTTCCCGGAGACGGAGAAGATAACCTACACCGTCCTGGGCTACATTTGGAACCCCTTCAAGAACATCTTGCTTTCCGTCGCCAACTACATACCCAGCCTTTGCCAGATCTTTGTCATCTGGCTCTGCTTCCACTACCTGTTGAGGCTCATCCGTTACTTTGCCGATGAAATAGAACAGGAGCACTTGAAGATAAACGGCTTCTACCCCGATTGGGCAAAACCATCCTATTATATCCTGCGCGTCCTGCTCTATTCGCTGATGATTGTGATGATTTGGCCCTTGCTGCCCAACAGCGACTCGCAGGTCTTTCAGGGCGTCTCGGTCTTCATCGGTATCGTCGTCTCTCTGGGTTCCACCTCAATCGTCGGCAACCTCATGGCCGGTTTGGTGATGACCTACATGCGTCCCTTCCACATCGGCGACTATATCAAAGTGGGCGATACCGTGGGCGAGGTGATAGAGAAGACCGTGTTCGTTACTCGCATCCGCACACGCAAGAACGAGGTCATCACCATCCAGAATTCCAACTTGATGGCTTCGCAGACGAGCAACTACTCTGTTGCGGCTCGCAGTTACGGCATCATCGTTCATACGAAAGTAACGATAGGCTACGACGTACCCTGGCAGAAAGTGAAGGACATCATGGAGAGTGCTGCCCTTGCTACCCCGGGCATCAAGCACAAACCCCATCCCTTCCTGATGATAACTGCGCTCGACGACTTCTATGTAGAGTACGAAATCAATGCCTATACAGACGAAGCCGTGAAGCTGCCAGCCGTTTATTCTGCCCTTCATGGTAACTTGCTCAATCGCTTCTTCGAAGAAGGCGTTGAAATCATGTCCCCGCACATCTATGCCCGACGCGACGGCATAGACCTTCAGATGCCCGAGAGCTTTAAGTCATAAGGCATACCTGGTAAGATTATTAGGTACACCTGGTTTGATAATTAGGCACGCCTAGTTTGGCAATTAGGCACGTGCCTTGGGCAATCATTCTACGCTTTGAGATTCAACGACCCACGGAGTGTAGTTTGATTGTTCATGTACTTGCAATTGCATATACATGAACATGCAATTGCAAGTACATGAACAATCAAACTACATAACCTGCCATCTTTCTCTTTTCGGAAGCAATAATTATACAAAAAGGCAGGGACGCGAGCGCGTCCCTGCCTTTGTTGTTATCTGATTAGTCTGAGTGTTCTGATTGTTCAGAGCACTCAGATTATTCTGAGACCTTAGATTGTCTCTTACAGGCTCCAGTCCTCCTGCGTCTTGCGGACGTAGGTCTTGTAGCGGCGCTGGGCAGCTGCCTTACAAGCGTCGTACAGCTCTTGAGCCTCCTGGGGAGCGGCCTTCTTCAGAGAGAGGAAGCGAACCTCGCCCTCGAGGAAGTCCTGGAACTTGTCCCAATCAGGCTCCTTGCTGTCGAGCTGGAAGGGAGTCTTGCCCTCTTCAGCCAGAGCGGGATTGTAGCGCCACAGGTGCCAGTAGCCGCATTCAACGGCCTTTGCCTCCTCTGCCTGGCTCTTGCCCATGCCGCCCTTAGCCTTCAGGCCGTGGTTGATACAGGGAGCGTAGGCGATGATGAGTGAAGGTCCGTGCCATGCTTCAGCCTCGCGGAAGGCCTTGAGGCACTGACTTTGGTCGGCACCCATAGCCACCTGAGCCACATAGACGTTGCCGTAGGTAGCCTGCATGAGGCCGAGGTCCTTCTTGCCCACGCGCTTACCGTTGGCAGCGAACTGAGCAATAGCACCGATTGGTGTGGCCTTCGAAGCCTGACCACCTGTGTTGGAGTAAACCTCAGTATCAATAACGAAGATGTTGACGTCTTCGCCAGAACCAATCACGTGGTCGAGGCCGCCGTAACCGATGTCGTAGCTTGCGCCGTCACCACCGATAATCCACTGGCTTGCCTTAGCCAGCTTGTCCTTGTTCTCCAGCAGTTCGCTCTCGAGTGCACATCCGCGGCACGGGCAGATGGTGCTGCCTGCTGCCTTGACATCCTTGGCTTCCTGCAACTTCTGTGCAGCCACCTCGGCGCCATACAGTTCCTTGCCCTTGCCCTGCCAGAACTCTATGGCTCCATCGATGGGCAGTATAGCCTTCTCCAAAGCGGCAACGAATTCATCGGTTGCTTTGCGGTTGGCGGTAGAGTCATCGAATGTGTCGAGCCATTTCTGTGTGGCCTCGCGCATCCAGTCGAAGGCGGTGGTATTCACCAGTTCCTCGGCCAGCTTGCGCATTCTGTTGCGCAACTTCTTGCGGCCAAGCACCATACCAAGTCCGTACTCGCAGAAGTCCTCGAAGAGGGAGTTCGACCAAGCGGGGCCTTGACCCTTCGCGTTCTTCGTGTATGGAGTGGAAGGAATAGAGCCAGAGTAGATGCTGGAGCAACCTGTAGCGTTGCTGGCCATCTCGCGGTCGCCGAAGAGCTGGCTGATGAGTTTGACGTAAGGTGTCTCGCCGCAACCAGAGCATGCACCGCTGAACTCGAAGAGAGGCTGAGCGAACTGGCTGTTCTTCGGGCTTTGCTTGATATCGACGAGGTCTTGCTTCGAGCTGACCTTCTTGACGCAGTATTCCCAGTTCTTTGCTTCCTGAGCAGCTTCGGCGCTGGAGTCGTCGTAGGCCACCATCTTGAGTGCGGGACCGCCAAGCTTCGGGTTGCCCGGGCAGACGTCGGCACAGTTGCCGCAACCCAGACAGTCCTTCACGCCGACCTGCATGACGAAGTGCATACCCTTCATGGCAGCAGGAGCCTTCATCTCGATGGTCTTGCCCTCGAAGCCCTTCACCTCTTCGTCGTCCATGACGATGGGACGGATGCAAGCATGAGGACAAACGAATGCACACTTGTTACACTGGATGCAGTTATCAGGGTTCCATACGGGAACGAAGCCTGCTACGCCACGCTTCTCGTAAGCTGCAGTGCCCTGTTCCCAAGCGCCGTCCTCGTAGTCCTTGTAGGCGCTGACGGGCAGGTCGGCACCATTCTGGGCGTTGATGGGACGCACGAGCTTCGTGATGAACTCGGGTTCGTCATAGACAGGAGCCTCGTCGGCTGGCAGGTTAGCCCAAGCGGGATCAACAGGCAGCACCTTGTACTCGCCGCCGCGGTCAACGGCTGCAAAGTTCATGTTCACCACGTCCTCGCCCTTCTTGCCGTAAGACTTCACGATAGCCTTCTTCATCTGCTCTACTGCAAGCTCAACGGGGATGACCTCCGTGATGCGGAAGAATGCGCTCTGCAGGATGGTGTTCGTGCGGTTGCCGAGACCAATCTCCTGAGCTATCTTGGTGGCGTTGATGTAGTAAACGGTGATGTTCTTCTCTGCGAAGTACTTCTTTATATTATTAGGAATGAACTTCACGAGCTCTTCGCCCTCGAAGATGGTGTTCAAGAGGAACTGGCCGTTTGGACGAAGGCCGCGAATCACGTCGTACATCTTCAGGTAAGCCTGGACGTGGCATGCCACGAAGTTAGGCGTCTTAATCTGGTACGTGCTGCGGATGGGCGTGTCGCCAAAGCGCAGGTGAGAGCAAGTGAAGCCGCCCGACTTCTTAGAGTCGTAGCTGAAGTAAGCCTGGCAATACTTGTTGGTGTTGTCGCCGATAATCTTGACGCTGTTCTTGTTGGCGCCTACCGTGCCGTCTGCACCGAGGCCGAAGAACTTGGCTTCGAAGATGCCTTCGCCACCCAAGGCCATCTCTTCCTTGACGGGCAGAGATGTGTAGGTGAGGTCGTCGACGATACCAACGGTGAAGTGTGTCTTGGGCTGGGGCAGCTCGAGGTTTTCATAGACGCTGAGCATCATGGTGGGCGTTACGTCGGCAGAGCCGAGACCATAGCGTCCGCCTACGATGATAGGAGCGTTGGGCTGACCATAGAATGCGTCGCGAACATCGAGGTACAGAGGCTCGCCATTTGCTCCAGGCTCCTTCGTGCGGTCGAGCACTGCGATGCGCTTGCAAGTCTTGGGAACTGCAGCCAGCAGGTGCTTCACACTGAAAGGACGATAGAGGTGGACGCTGACCAAGCCGTACTTCTTGCCGTTGGCGTTAGCATAGTCAATAGCCTCGCGAGCAGCCTCAGAAGCAGAACCCATCAGGATGATGACCTGCTCTGCGTCCTCGGCACCGTAGTAGCTGAAGAGCTCGTACTTGCGGCCTGTGCGCTCGCTGATGGCTGCCATGTACTTCTCTACGATAGCGGGAACGGCATCGTAGTAGCGGTTGCAGCTCTCGCGATGAGCAAAGAAAGTCTCGGGATTCTCGGCCATACCCTTTGCCTGAGGATGCTCGGGAGAGAGAGCACGGGCACGGAACTCGCTGAGGGCTTTCTGATTCACGAGGTCGCGAACATCGTCCTCTTCAAGAAGCTCAACCTTCTGATACTCGTGAGAGGTGCGGAAGCCGTCGAAGAAGTTGATGAAGGGCACGCGAGCCTCGAGAGCAGCAAGGTGAGCAACGGCGCTGAGGTCCATTACTTCCTGTACGCTGCCTTCTGCCAGCATGGCAAAGCCAGTCTGACGGCAAGCCATCACGTCGCTGTGGTCGCCGAAGATACACAGAGAATGTGTAGCGACGGTACGGGCAGAAACGTGGAAGACGCTGGGCAGCAACTCGCCGGCAATCTTGTACATATTGGGAATCATAAGCAGGAGGCCCTGGCTGGCTGTGAAGGTGCTTGTGAGGGCACCAGCCTGCAAGGAACCGTGCACGGCACCAGCGGCACCGCCTTCGCTCTGCATTTCCTGAACCATTACTGTGTCGCCGAAGAGGTTCTTACGACCCTGAGCGGCCCACTCGTCAACATGCTCCGCCATGGGAGATGAAGGAGTGATGGGATAGATGGCAGCTACTTCGCTGAACATATAAGCCACATGTCCGGCACAAGTGTTGCCATCCCAAGTCACAAATTTCTTTTCTTTTGCCATTGTTGTATATGAAAAACTAAATTAGTTAATTTTACTTTCAATCTTTCTTACCTTATTAGATATGTTGACTAACATTCTCAGTATTGCCCATCCTGCAACGGAAGCAAAGATGCAGCCTACCTTTTCCCCTTTTTCCCTTTTTACTTTTTCACCTTTTAATAAAGGAACCCGTACATCCAGAGTGGAATCTCCTGTTCGAGGCCTTCCTTTACGCCAGCGAGGGCATAGAGGACATCGGTGTTCTTGCGCTTGGGCTGTTCCAGACAGATGCGGAACCTCATTGTCTTATCTACGATGAATGTGCAACTGCGGTCGCCTTTCTGCACTTGGTGACGTCCCCAGAGAGCGTTCTGGAAGAAAGTCTCCATGACCATCTGCTCGTCGTTGAAGTCGGGCATCATGGTGTACATGAGGTTCGTGTTGTGGAGCAGGATGCTGGCAGGCTTTTTGGGGAAGTCTTCTCCCGGGCGGTACAGCATGTTGAGCAGGCGTGCGTCGCTCAGGTACTTGATGTAGTTGACCACCGTCGCCCGGCTTGTCTGCAGGTCTTGTGCCAGTTGGCTGACGTTGGGTGCTCCGTAGTCTCCCGTGGCAAGCAGGTAGAGCAGCTTCTTTATTTTGCTCAGGTACTTGAGGTCGATCTGCTTGATGAGCAGGATATCGACCTCTATCATCATGTTGATGGCCTTGAGGAGGTTCTCGATGAAACTTGCCTTCTCGAGGAAGAAGGGGTAGTAGCCATGATGGAGGTAGTCGTTGAAGTAGTCGAGGGGATTGACTTGCTCCAGCACTTCTTCAGCGATGTGCTCGTGTCGGTTCTGTATCTCGCGGATGGTGTAGGGGCGGAAGTTAGTCCCTGCTCTCAGGTTGAGATATTCGCGGAAGGAGAATCCGCGCAGGTTGTAGCTGGCGCAGATGCCGTTCAGCTCTGGGTTCTCATCCTTGAGTCGCATTACGCTCGAACCGGCAAAGACAACTCGGAGCCGTGGGCAGCGGTCGTAGATGAGTCGCAGCTCGTGACTCCATTCTGGGTACTTGAATACCTGGTCGATGAGCAGTACCTGCCCTCCTGCCTGCATGAACTCCTGGGCGAACTGGAAGAGTGTCTGTCCCTGGAAGTAGAAGTTGTTCATGTTGATGTAGAGACACCTGCGATCCCTTGGGCCGAAGTTCTCCTTGGCATACTGGAGCAGGAAGGTTGTTCTGCCTACGCCACGGCTTCCCTTGATGCCGATGAGCCGTTTGTGCCAGTCAATTTCGTCCATCAAGGCGCGTCTGATGGGGGCTTGGGTACGCTCCACCAGATACTGATGCATTCTGTAGAAAGAATCGAACATAATAAGAAAAAACGTTTTTTGCGTTGCAAAGGTACAAAAAACATTCGTAATTGCAAAGTCTATGTGGCAAAAAGTGACTTCGGAGCGTTAATTTTTATGATTTTCAGCAATATAATGTCCGAAAGAGGGGGTTGTGTAACGACCTATGCCGCGTTGCCCAACGACCTATGCATTGCTCTAAGACTTATACGATGGTCAACGACTTATGTTGCTTTTGGATTCCCCTTGTGGGGTGATTGCGGAGGACGTGTTTATTCCTTGGGAAAAACGTCGATGTGACGCATCTGTCGCATGATGGCTGTTTGTCTTTTCAAGACGTATGAGGATGGGTCTTTACTATTATATTTCAAAGGGTTCGGAAGCGTTGCGGCAATGAGGGCACAGTTGGGGCGTGTCAGCGTCTTGGCTGTACGGCGGAAATGCTGTTGCGCCACGGCTTCGGCTCCATAGATGCCGTCGCCCATCTCGATGGAGTTGAGATAGACTTCCATGATGCGCTCTTTGCCCCAGACGAGTTCGATGAGGACGGTGAAGTAGGCCTCGAGTCCTTTGCGTAGCCAGCTTGCTTTTGGCCATAGGAAGACGTTCTTGGCTGTCTGCTGGCTTATGGTGCTGCCGCCTCGGTAGCGCTTGCCGCTACGCCGCTCTTCCATCGCCTTGTCTATTTCGATGAAGTCGAAGCCGCTATGAGTGAGGAATCGTTGGTCCTCGCTGGCCATGACTGCGACGGGCATGTAGATGCTCATCGAATCGAGCGGCACCCAATGATGCTTGAGGCGCAGCTGCTCTCCGTGTCTGACCTGCTGGGCACAGCGTATTACCATAAGCGGTGTGACATAGACGGGACACCACTTATATATAAAAACGGCGAGGATTGTGCTCCCAAAGAACAGGAGCACAATCCATCGCAATAATGTTTGTAGTTTCTTCAACATAGACCTTCTGTCGCCCCTCTTGCGGGGGGATTTAACGGTCGATGTCCAGTTGGCTTACTGCAGAGTGCCTGCGTTGGCAGCGTTGACCATCGCATCGCTGGCATACAGATAGACCTCTACGCGGCGGCTGGCAGCCTGGTCTTCCTTACCATTGGCGCCATAGACGAGGTAGTTGGGGTCTTCGCCGTAACCGGTCGTGTTCTTAATCTGAGAGGCGTTTACGCCACATGCGTTTGTCAGGTAAGCACGAACAGCGTTTGCACGGTTCTGGCTGAGCGTCAGGTTTGTGGCATCGCTGCCGTCGCTGCTTGCGAAGCCGTAGATGGCAACGTCGCAGTCGGTGTAAACGTTCAGCACGTTATTGGCAAACTGACGGAGTGAGTTCTGTGCACCTGCCTGCAGGTCGCTCTTGCCCACCTTGAAGAGAATGCCATTGTCGAAGGTCACCTTGACAGCCTCCAGACCGTTCTTGTCGGTCGTGGTCTCTACCTGGGCATTGGCAACGGCTTCGGCAGCCTTCTTTGCCTTGTCCATCTTCTTGCCGATGAGGATACCGGCTGTCGTACCGCCGGCAACGCCTACGCCTGCACCAATGGCAGCGCCCAGCTTGGCACCGCTTGAACCACCTGCGAGGGCACCTATTGCTGCGCCGAGGCCGGCACCTACTGCACCGCCACCAGCACCGCCGATGAGACCACCCTTCGTAGCGTTGTTCATGTTACAACCAGAGAGCACCAAGGCCATTGCCAAAGCACCCAAAAGGAATTTCTTTGCTTTCATTTTAGTTGTTTTTTATAAGTGAATACTGTTTCTGGTTTCCCTATTTTACCTTTTTCAGATGCAAAGGTATAATTTTTTTTAGAAACAGATGTGTAATCGGCTTTTTTTTTGTACTTTTGCAATTGCTTTTTAACAAATGGAAACATCAGCAGGCTATTCTGCGAAACTATGTAAGCCTAGTTTGCCAACTAGCCGTGCCTAGTTTGTTAATTAGCCGTGCCTAAATGAACAGCAAGGCACGTCAAGTCTCAAAGAGAAACACGACAAAATATAATAGACAAATGGCAAAAGAATTGGAGTTCCTCACGAAAAGGAGTGAGGATTACAGCAAATGGTACAATGAACTGGTAGTGAAGGCAGACCTGGCAGAGCAGAGCGACGTGCGCGGCTGCATGGTCATCAAACCTTATGGATACGCAATATGGGAGAAGATGCAACGCACCCTCGACGACATGTTCAAGGAGACGGGCGTGCAGAATGCTTACTTCCCCTTACTCATCCCGAAGAGCTTCCTCTCTAAGGAAGCAGAGCATGTGGAAGGCTTCGCAAAGGAATGTGCCGTAGTAACACACTATCGCCTCAAGACAAACGAAACGCACGACGGCGTGGTGGTTGACCCTGCAGCCCGACTGGAAGAGGAACTTATCATCCGTCCCACATCTGAGACCATCATCTGGAACACCTTCAAGAACTGGATTCACTCTTATCGCGACCTGCCTCTGCTGGTCAACCAGTGGTGCAACGTCATGCGTTGGGAGATGCGCACACGCCTCTTCCTGCGCACCAGCGAGTTCCTATGGCAAGAAGGCCACACGGCCCATGCCACCAGAGAAGAAGCTGAAGCACGTGCCCAGCAGATGCTCAAGGTCTATGCTAAGTTCGCCGAAGAGTACATGGCTGTGCCTGTCGTTCAGGGCGTCAAGAGCGAGACGGAGCGTTTCGCAGGTGCGCTCGACACCTATACCATCGAGGCCATGATGCAGGACGGTAAGGCTCTGCAGAGCGGCACGAGCCACTTCCTCGGTCAGAACTTCGGCAAGGCCTTCGAAGTGCAGTTCCTCAACAAGGAGAACAAACCCGAATACGCTTGGGCTACCTCGTGGGGCGTCAGCACACGACTCATGGGAGCACTCATCATGACACATAGCGACGACAACGGCCTCGTGCTGCCTCCCGCTTTGGCTCCCGTTCAGGTGGTCATCATCCCCATCGGCGGAAAGCCAGAACAAATGGCAGCCGTCGATGCAGCAGTAGCTCCCGTCGTCGAAGAACTGAAGCGGATGGGCATCAGCG
>Ga0310691_10003100_pt1 | contig 20602 bp, 27 predicted proteins | sample 176DNAGHGlowgp2_FD_203887 | JGI IMG/M metagenome (GOLD analysis project Ga0310691, IMG submission 203887) | Sheep rumen microbial communities from Palmerston North, Manawatu-Wanganui, New Zealand - 1766 DNA GHGlow gp2 (v2) (version 2) | ecosystem: Host-associated > Mammals > Digestive system >...
ACTTACTACACTGTAACTCATATTGCATAATCAGATAAAAAAATGAATATGCAAAGGTAAGCACTTTCAGAAAAGCCTGCAAGGCGTCAAAGCGGATACGCTTACCCCAGATTCACCAAAAGTGGGTGTAAATCTGGGTGTAAGTTTGTAACTTGCTGATTTTCAGCGATGTTTGCGGAGAGAGAGGAAAGTCCTTTATGCATATGTATGAATGCCACGAAATCGTATCTCTCTCATATTTAGCGATTTAAACCAATTCCCATTACTTTATATTATCACACATTGTCAAGTGATGTCAGCTATAGGGGGAGCACTTGGAAATGCGAAATAGTATTTGTATCTTTGCGCCGATAAAACCCTGAAAAGCTGATAGAATCACTATTCTTGGGTGCAAAGTTAATAATATAAATACAAAAAAAGATGATTAAAGTTAAATTTAACATTAGAACACTGATTGACAAAAGAGACAATCGTGTGTTGGTGCGCGTTAGATGGAACCAAAAAGCAAATGAAGTTGGTTTCGTCACAGGTATGTACGCAGATGTATCTAAATGGGACCTTGTGAATCAAAAAGCCCTCAAAGGTACTGTACATGAAATCAAGGGCAAGAAATTCCCTGCATACGAAATCAATGAACGTATCGATGAGTTCTGTGAGGAAATTAGAAGAGTATTCGCCGTTTACGAATTGAACAATTCTGTCCCTACCCCATCTGATTTAAAAATGATGGTTAACAAAGAACTTGGCAGAATAGAGGAAGTTACAGAGAACGAGAAGCCCAAGCGAGTTTCGCTTAAAGATCTACTCGATAGATTTCTTAATGAAGAGGGCAATGCCAAGAATTGGGATGATGATTGTAAGGAGAAATACACACAAGCCTATCAGCACATTACTGCTGCAGTGCCATCTGTGACTCCATACAACATATCCCTTGATTGCATGTATAAGCTCCGAGACTGGTATGTTAAGAATGGTTATAAGAATCGTACCATCAACAAACAATACGTTATGCTCAAATGTTTCTTGAAGTGGATTAACCAGCAAAATGGCTTTTCAATCCCAGAGGAAGTATTGACTTTTCGAACAAACCTTAAAGTAATGAATCGAACTGTCACATTCATGTATTATGATGAACTCCTCAGATTCTCTGCGTTTAAGTTCAATAAGGATGAAGAACGTCTTTCCAAAGCTAGAGATTTGTGGTGCTTCATGGCATACACATCGTTACGTTACTCGGATTTGGCTAATCTGAAAACAGGCCATATCAATGATGATCGTATTGAAATGATGGCTCAGAAAACTGGCGAGCGGCTGTCAATACCACTTACTGACGGTGCTATTAATATATTAAATATGTATAAGGGCAAAGAGACGGATGATGGCCATGTGTTTGTCGTTCCAAGCAATCAGAAGCTTAACGATGCTATCAAAGATGCAGCAAAAGCAGCTGGAGTTGATCGCATTATAATAGACACATACTTGATTGGTTCAAAGCGATACGAGGTTCAACACAAGTTCCACGAGATTATTTCTTGTCATGACGCCCGCCGTACTTTTGTTTCATGCAGTCTTGCTATGGGTATTACCCCTCAGGTCGTTATGAAGTGTACTGGCCACAAGGGATATAATACCATGAAACCGTATATCGAGACTGCATTTGAGACCCAATCCCTCGAAATGGAGAAATGGAATCATAACCAATATAAGTCAGAGATTATGGCCTACATTGACAAAGCAGATCTGAAAAAGCTAAAAAAGATGCTGGATTTCATAAAAACAGCGGTATAATATGTTAATTACTGGAAGATATGATGCAAGAATAAAAAAAATGCGTATCTTTGCAATGTATGAATAAAAAAGCATACAAGAGAGAGGTGGCACAAGTTTGTTATAATAACTGCTTATTTGCCACATTTAGGAGACAGAGGTATTATAAGTTAAACAATTTAAATTATTCGCCTATGAAGTAAAAGTGAACAACGAGTAGACATTTTTGAAGGCTTTATTAAGAAAGATTTCTGTTATGACTACTCCGAGTGAGCGATCTGGAAAAATTGATGGTGCAGTTGGGGAAGGTTTTTCCCGAGGATAAGTCCCTCTCCCCAATTGAAGTGAGTAATGTACTTAACACTTTCTTTGAGAAAAGAGGATTAGCAATAAGTACCAGATATATGAGGAAATATGAGCTGACTCATGAACTCATTTCGAGGATAAGAAGTTCGTTTACCGACTTCAAACAAGACATAAAGAGTCTTACAGGATATAAATCCGACCGCTTAGTTCGAAATAAATATTTTGAAATGGTATATGCAATTTTAAATCATTATCATTTTGGAATAGCGGGAAAAAGCGGAAAGCTCAAAAAGATTTCAGAGAAAGAATATGCCGTTATTTTTGTCATTGATCGAAAGACACTTAAAAGGAACCTGAAGGTGGTCGATTTTTACAATCATGAACGGTATAAAATTTTAAATAACTTAGAACAGATATTCTACAAAATAGAAGAAGGTATATTTGATAATTAGAGAGATCCCAGCCTTTTGAGCTGGGTTTTTCTTTTTATTAAAATGACTATCGAAAAACACGTCTACCAACTATATTTATCAGTCCTTACAAAAAATTGCCCTACCATTTTAGTTGGGCGTTCTACCAGACTTCAAGTATTGGTTCTTCATGTTTTTCATCGTACTTTTGCAGCGTCATATAACAAATAAAAGTATGATTGAAAATAAACTTTTGCTGAACACGACCATGGAAGAGTTCATCGAAGCTCTTCGCACGGGACTTGGACTGGCTACTACAGCGGAGAATTCTGATGATTCAGCAGTCATGACGAAGAAGCATTTCGTCTATGGATTAGCAGGACTCTGTAAATTGTTAGGTTGTTCAACTTCAACAGCTGCCAGAATCAAGAAAAGTGGAGTGATTGATGCTGCGATTAGCCAACATGGAAAAATCATTGTTGTAGATGCTGATCTTGCACTTGAATTGCTCAATGTGCAGAAGAAGCGACACAAAATGGTACGAGGCGGCTATAAGAAGTAGCATTAAGAAGATCTTATGCGCTTGCACTATCGGCCAATAGTACACGCATTACTCTCAAAACGACACCTCTTAGGGTGCTGTCAAAAAAAACGTGAGCAAGGATCCGACTCACTTAACAATGAGGTATTCATAAAAACAACATAATAATGAATACAACAATAACAAACAACCAGGAGCAAAGTTTTGTAGAGGCTCCGACACCCTCTGTTGATGGTGAGAATCCGCAGGTCAGCGCACAGGACAGTCTGGCGCAACAGGAAGAGAAGGATGATGAAGACAAGATGAAGAAACCTACTAAGGAATACAAGCCGAACTATTCGGACGAGAAAAAAAAGGAGTTAGAAAACGTCACAAAGATTGGAGAAGAAGAACTGCATCGTCTTTGGGATTATACTAATGACATAGTGACCCCATATGGTAAGGAAAATTGCATTCTTGATCTTACCGCTTTTATCTGTCAGGGGGGAATTGTCGTGACTCCAGCCGTCAACAGAGCGCATGGCAAGGATCAGTTAAGTACAGGCGAATCTATCCGTACTTATGGAGCTCAACGTCCTCTATTGATTATTACCGCTAAGATGGCTAGAGCTGCTAGTATGAAGATAATACGTTTCCCTTGCGACAAATCTACCGAACCGATACCAGATGATGCTCTCGTAATCATTGATGGCAATGGACGCATGGCCTATTTCCTTAGTCTTGACGAATCTAAACGACCTCAGTTATACGCCACATTCATCGTCAAAGACAGCCTGGGTTATTACAATCCTCGCAAGGCGATGGAAGTAATCAACACTGAACGTGTCATGTGGAAAACACAGGACATGGTGCAGAAACGACAGCTTGAAGATGGCGAGCAGGCACATGATGGTTGGTGCTTCATCAGCGAATTGGTGAACAAAAGGGGCTATAATTATCAGGCAGCCTGTCAGTTGGCTACACTTGCAACAGATAGAATTAAGAAAAGAGATGTGACAGAAGGTGATGCAAAAACTATTTTTTCTCACTTCAAGAGTGCTATGACTATTCACAGAGCACTTGTTTCCAAATTCGGTGAAGGTGATGACAAAACGCTCAAAACCAAAGAGTTCACAAAGGAGGTTTCTTTTCTATGGAACAAGCTGCAACGTAAGGGTGGCGATGATACTGCTACAAAACAGTTTATAAAATTCATTGATGGGTTCAAAGACACAAAAGTCAAAGAGATTAAGGATGCAAAGAACGTGAAAGGAGGCTTAAAAAAAGACGACATTCGAAAAAGCATCCTCAATGAGCAGTTCAATCAGTTCGTCGGGAAAGAGAATATAGAAATAGACTAAAACTTCAAAATAGGGAGGCTACCCATGCTTTTGGGATAGCCTCCTTATTATTATCACACTCTTCTCTGAAATCTCACCCCATTACGACAAGTTCCTCCTGTCTTAATAACGCTGGCAACGCTTCCGACATTCATATTACATGCTTTGGCGGCATCAAGCATCGTATTGAATTCCATCTGAGAACCATCTGGATATATTGCAATGACTTTTACACCCAGTTTTTGTTGGGCAGATTTCATATTGGCTCTCGCTACTGGTGATTGCTTAATACCCAGAGTTGGCCCATGTCCGTTCTTAGCGACATATTCTTGTAACGCTTTTGATGCGGCTTTAGGTGCTTTCCCCTTCCTAATGGCCAATTGTGCTGCCTTCATAGCCTCAGTTCTCTTTTTTCCTTTATTTCCTTCCGAGATCTTTGCCCTAGTTTCTACACTTACAATATGTCCCTTCTCTGAAGCTGATATTTTGGCTTTAGTTTCATCTGTTTGGGTTTTACGATGATGAGCCGATATCTTAGCTTTTGAAGCATCCGAATGAGAAAGTCCTTGCATGCCCCTTCCGTATGAACCATTGAATCCATTTTCAACGCTATCATATTCTCTGATGTGGTAAGTTTCTCGTTCATCAAGTTTAATATGAAGCTCTTCCTCTGTATCAGCAAACACCTTCTCTACGGTCTTCGTTTCCCAGACATCATCACCGACACCATATTTTTGCCGTGCTTCACTTATCTTCTTTCCGCCATAATTATTGTTAGGCTTATACCAGTTTGAATTTCGCTCTTCAATACATGTAGTCTGACCGATATATGCTTTTCCATAGTCAGCACCAGGAACAATAAGCTTTCTTATGTAGATTTCTCCTTCATATTTTGCATCCATATTTTCTAAAGTATTTTAAATTAATTATCTTGGTACAATCCAAGACATCCCAATTCTTATTGAACACCAAAGCTGTAGTGTTCAATTTTTGCCATAATTCTCATTCTGACATAATAAGTAGTAGTTCTAATACTACTATATATAATGATTATGCAAATCCCTAACTAATTCCATTTGGCCACCATGAGTTTGGCGTATTCCAGTTCATTGGTTCATAGTCAATGCTGTTATCCTGACTCTCTTTGTCCGCTATATTGTTTGTGGAATCACCAATAATAGTTTTACTCCAACTCTGAATAGTGCCGATAGAGAGTTTAAGCCCCAATTCTTCCATCAATTTCTGGTTCTCCCTGATGGACAAATCTGAATCATAAAAATCCTGAAACAGCTGCATCTTTTCCTTCCTGACAAGTCTTTTCCCTTCCCGGACCTCATTTCTGCTAGGTGTTTTCTTAGGATTCCTGTCAATTCCTCGCTCGTCACAGAAACGGTATAAGGTGGCAAGAGAGACGTTTGGCATAAGATCATGATTCTCTTTTATGCTCTTAGTCCTGTCATAACATCTATCGAGTTCATCCCATCTAACCTTTTTACTGATTTGGTTAATGTGGGATAAACTGCAAAAAGCATTAGGATTCGTGATGAACTTTGGTCGATTCTTTTGCCAATACTCAATCTCGAACTGACAATATGCCATTAACTGTTCGCTGGTCATCAACATCGCCTTCTTCACCTTCCTCTTCAAAACATCCAGTGTAATAACCCCGTCACTATTATCGAAGAACCGCCACAGATCCACATAAAGATTGAACAAGAGAGAATCTGCATCGATATCTGGATACATTAGGCAACGAAGACATGCATTCTTGAATAACTTCCTGCGTCTGTGTTGGCCATCTTCCTGCTTCTCCCGATAATACCAAAGCTGTAGAAACCACTCATTAGTTAGTTGATATACTCCATCAATCCATTCTGGTTTCTCCGTCCTGTAAACATAGCGATACTTCCAAGAATTATAGTGCATAAACTCTTCATATCTCATATTCTCCATGTCCTTCAACAACTGATCGTCAAATACTATCTGTCGTTCGTCCTCATGAACAGTACTTTGAATGACAAGATCTTCTGGTGGAAAGTCCGAGGGCGAATATATGTGATGGGTTTTGTAGACCTCATTATTCCCCCACACTCCATTCATGTATTGTGACAGGCGGGTTCCACAGTCATCTTCCATTGGCTCAGCAGTATCGACAATTATGTGATCGGTGATGGATTGTGAAACTGACATGAACTCTTCTTTGTTCAGAATTCTATCAAAGACGTAAACGAGTCTGAACCTTCTTGACACCACCCCATGCTTCTCAGTATTATCGGAGAAAGACATATAGACACAAGTAGGTTTAAAGGACAGACAGTTGATATATTCTGGAATGTTTCTGTATTTTGTATTGTCTATATCCACAAAGATTGCCTGTGTTCCCTTAAAATAGATGTCGGATTTAAAGGTCAACTTCATGCCTCCCTTATTCTTCCCTTTTCTATAGACTGGATATACTTGATATTTCTTCCCTGCCGAATTCTTAACCCAATATTGCTTATTCGGATCTATATCAAAGAGATTACAGAAAGCATGGCCTGAAATCGCTAATTCTAAAAACTCATCAACAGTAACTGACCTCTCGATGAAGGCCATTTTCTCCTTTCCTGCTGTCTTTGCACCAACTTTACTAAGACATGCGGTAGCTTCCTTCTTTGTTGTATAAGTATCTAAACTTGCATTGATTCTAAATTTGTAGTTACTGATTTTAATCATAGTCTGCATATGATTTTTAATGGTTAAATCAAGATGTCGGAAGGGCTATAGGTATTCAAAAACAGAATATTCCCGTCCCGTAAAGCTCGGTTAAATTGACTATGTCCCATTCTTTCTTTTGCATCCCTCCTGTTCTCAAAAATTTCCCGTGATTGGATATTCATTAATCGTGTTTCCATATAATATAACGTTAATAGGTTTGTTCTTCTCCCTTTCCTTCATTAACAAAATTACCCCTCGTCTTTCTGCTACTGAGACAAAGGGTAATTCCATATTGTTTCTGAAGATATTTTGCCAGTCCTTCATATGCGGCTATCTTCAGCTGATCCCGCTCACAATATAGTCCAAACTCCTGAAGGCTCATTGATATCCTCTCACCTTCCAATAGATTAGCCTCTTTCAGATTTTGGATGTCCTGTCGATAGCGTCTTGGTATTTTATCGTACATACTCAACACGGATTTTGATATTATTTGTTGTCGGAAGGAAACTAACTCTTTTTATCTTTTCCTGTACTATAACCTCATTTTGCTGTTTGTAGAGATCTCCGAATACTTGATCAGGACAATAAACCATTTCATCAGACCAAGGTATTAGTGAACCGACAAGTGGATTCCCCCAAGGTTCAAAAGCTAAAAGGTCAAGCCCCGTAATAATACTCATGTCGTAGTGATTAACACATTGGTTTAGTCCTTCACTTGCTGCTCCCTTGTAATTCCTGCCGATCTCAATTTCTATGGTTTTGTTGTCAATCTCCTTGTAACTATTCAACTTGACAATTTCTTTTGGATAGAAACAGGCCAGAGCATCCTCCAACTGTTGTACCATGTCGCTGCTATTCAGGTTAATCTCTTTCCCGCTAAAAATAATTTTGTGATTCATATACTTTTCTTTTTTCTTGATGATATGCAAAGAGTTACTCCTCTTAGCTCCAATGCCTTTACCAACCTGTTATAGGCATCTGTTCTCTGTCTCTTCCTGGGGATAATTTCTAGTAAAGTTTGAAGGTCAATCCAAAGCACCATTCCTTCCTTCAACTCACCGTACCTTTCCTCCAGGATTCGGATCTCTGTTTCTGTAGCATCTTTCGTGTTGTCATAAGGGGCTACTTCAATGTAGCTATCTGTACCGACACCGACATCTTCCTTACGTTCGGTGTGATTACTGTTCTTCCTCTCACCGAAAGCTATTCTGTATAAATTCTCAAAAGGCATAAACCAATCTCCTTTCTGATATAAGGAAGTGTGACATTTTTTCTTCGATTTAGTGGGTCTTTTCGTGGCTTTTTATCTCAAAAACGATAAAAGTGAGCAGAAAAAGCCCATTGTATCAAAAAATCAGGTAATTTCGAGGATATAAGATTCTCATATATATAAGTAGTATTAGGTACTACTTTATTATAGCACATTGAGAAAAACTTCCAGAAATTGAACACCTCGTAAAAATAAAAATACCCACCACAACAGATGTGATGGGCATAGACATATTGGCTGGGATATACTTTATTTATGTGATTTTGTATTTGCCGAGAAAGTCTGAAATTAGGTTCTGTGAGTCTTCTATATAAATAACGAAGAGCTTTATCCAGTTAACAGTATTTGGTAACATGGCTACGTCGTTATGGTTTGCCATTCCTCAAGCATATTTTCAAGTTGCTCAATCTCTTCTTCATTCAAATCCTTAGAATCTGAGTTTAGAATCTCATGGATGGATATTTCTGCATCATCATATAGTTTTCGCTCCCATTGTTCTATAAACTTATTCGCCTCTTTACTCTCAATAACATCTAATACTTTTTTGCAAAAGTTCAGAATTTGACGAATTATATAATAATCAGGAGATTCTTCTATTCTGTCCTCACTGATTTGACCATTCTTTATATGTTCCTCAATATTCATTTCTTCCCGTTTCAGTTCTTCATCAATATATTCCTTGATATAATTTTCATCGGGCATTGCAATTATTGTACTCTGATCAACTTCTGCAAAATATAAGAAACTGTTTTTAAGTGCAGTTGTTAGTTCTCTGCTGCTAAAATCCTCAATATAATCATACGGGTTCTTTATCCCCTTCAGATCATATTCCCTTCCTTTCAGAATTAACTTGTAATGGCCATCCTTCTCTACTTTCCCCTTGACATCCCGGTAATCGTATTCTGTCCATTCACCAGCAAGATCCCTGAAAGAAACGGTCACACCATTTCTTTTCGGCACGGGATTGCCATTCTCATCAATGCAGAATTTCTCATCAGCCTCTGGTTTCTCTTCATCTGTCTGGAAATTTACATTCATAAAGTTAATGAAAACCCATGAAAACTCCCTATTGAATGAGACTTTATAGAATACTGTCTTGTCCTTAAAGCGTTCCTCCAAAGGCTTCATAAATTCAGCAACCTCTTCATCTGTAACCTTGGGCTTAACAAAAAAGTTAAAATCAAAGTCAACGAAGTTGCTGTTGTTGATCATTTCTCTCACCTTCACACTCTTTTCAATGGCATTGTTAAACTGATCCATTAAAATACTCTGCCAGTTTTTCTGTTGATTCCTAGAGAATTCGACTCTCCCCCAAACCATTTCAGAATCCTCAAATGCCTCATCACCTAATATAATCCAATTCTTAACCATAATACTATATTATTTACTGTTTTACTTATTATTCATTAGTTCCCTATTAGATATTCCACGTTTTATGCGCTGAGAATCTTTGCCCCTTGTGTCAACGATCTTGGCGATAGGTCTCTTGGCACAGTTGCAAATCTGGAAGAAAAACTCACCATTGAAATCATCCTTTGCAGAGCGATATACTAAATTGCTAAATTGCAATTCTGTTATTAAATTCTTTGTGAAAATCATAACGCTTTATTTAGATATATTTGATGAAGCAATTAGGACTACTCTTGTATTTAGATCCTTAGCAATTCTCTGTAACTGCTCTCGATTCTTCTTAACAAAATCATAGTCACATTTAATAATCAGCCAATCCTTCTTAAACTTTTCCAAATCCATGATGACTGTTGCTGTTATCGATTGAATGTTACCTGCATTAAAATCATAAAAATGATAGTCACCTTTTATTATCCTTTCAAGATCACCTCTTGACCATCTCTTTTTTAGTACTTTAATAACTGCATCGCTTCTAAAATTAGGTATGAACCAGATGCTAGACTGTTTAAGCTCAAGTGTGATGTATCTCCATAACTTTATCCAATTTGTTGAACTTGGCAATTCATGGGTATTCCCAGGTTGAATGAACTGAAGCCAGAAGAACTGGCTAATCGGCGTTTTATTTGGGTGTGGAAATTTACTCATTGTCATCTAATCTTTGATTAAAAACATCTGGGTGCAAGCACTTTATTCTTTAGTTATTTGATCCCAAACTTCATGATCAGTCTTAATAAAAATCGATGTCAGACGAATCTTGTCACTCCCACAATTCGGACAGCAGAGAGTTTGGTCAAATAAATAGTCCATCTTGGATTCTGCTAGAACCCAAAATAATTCTCCGCACTCTGTGCATTTCACATATCTTTTTCCTCTGCCAAAAGCTATCAACATACTTCTTTGCTATATATTCTTTCCAAATACCAAATATACGATTTAACAGTACGATTACCCTTTCTTTGGGCCTCCTTAAACCAACGCAATGCCTCACCGTAATTATCTTCGTTTACCTCCAGCATGGCCAGATGTTCCTCTGGCTTACCATAACCTTTCTCGGATTGTCCAGCCTGCTTGAACATTACTCTTGCCTTATCCAAGTCCACATCCGTCCCAAGACCATACTCATAGCAGAAAGCCAACATCACCTGCGCCCTATAAAAGCCTTGATTAGCAGAAGCCATATAAAAAGGAAACGTTTTCTTCAAGTTAATGTATTTCCCATGCACGCCTCTCCTATATTCCTCTGCTAAGAAGAACTGTCCGAACTTATCACCTTTTTCAGCGAGGTCATTCAGCTCCTTCATATAAGCCTTTCTATACACTCTGAACAACCTTTCGTATTCTTTCAGTTCCAGTTTCACAAGGTCAGGACGCAAGGCTTTGGTTTCCTCGCTCAGAACATCTACCATATACATCGGTTCGTCCTGTGGGGAATTTCCTTCTAGCATGTTGTTAAAGAAATCTTCCTCTTCGTCAGGATTGAAACCATAAAACGTAATATGCCAAAGGCAGATGCCAGCAATCATATCCAACGGCACCTTCTCTGCCTCTGGACAAAAGTTTATCTCTGCTCCTAAAGCTTTCTGCCAATTGCAACCCTCCAGGTCAGAGCACCAGACGGTTATTTCCGATGCCGAACCTTCTGTCTCCTTTGCATAGGGGTTAGGTACTACGTCATATTTCCTGCCGTCGTATTCTGCCTCCATATCGCATAGCAGCTCGTATGCAACCAGATAGGAGAACCTGCTCCCCTCTGATTTGGGATGGAACTTGACGATGTATTCAAACATCCTATCGAAGTCACCTTTCCTTAACAATTCTTGTAGTTTCATATCTTCATCTCTTTTTATTCGTCCACCATAATACTCGCTCTTCCTCATCTTCCATATGAGGCTGCCTATAGACGCGATATTGTTGCCGTTCTTTGCTCTCGACTACTTCAGCCTGTTCTGAACTGATATGTCCATTGGGCATCAGGAAGTTCTCTACACATGGATGCAATACCTTACGGAACCATCGACGAGCCACTTTATCCTTCTGCAAGAAATACAGACAATCCCATGTGTCGTATACAGATTCACGCCTACATTCATCAAAGTGCAGACTATCACAGCCCCACCGCCAAAGTTGTCTTTCTCTTCTTTTTTTGTACCGTATTCTTGCACTTGCCATTCCGTGATCAAACAGCATCACATGAATACTGTATCTCTTGTTCGAAAATACTTTCACCCCAAGGAACTCCGCGTACTCTATTTTCTGCTCTTTTGTCATACTTGTCGTTATTTTATTTCTGTCGTTATATTGAGGTATGGTACTCCTGTTATTTCACATCAAGATTCTGAAGGTGTAAACCCATAGAAAGTAAGCTCCCATAACATAAGAGCTGTTGCATGTTCGATGCTGTCAAGTTCAATCCCTTCATCCACAACGACCTCACGTCCAATGATTCCACTCCAAGGTTTATCGTGGAAAGCGCCAGGGTGAACGTAAACGTAGGGTGGTATATAGTCCTCGCTTGACCACTTAAAATAAACTTCGTGGTCATCTGCAGGTTCTGCCTCCATTCCCCTAACGATGTCGAAGGCTTTGCGAAAAGCAGGAATACTATCCCTATACTTCTCACCATGCTTCAACAGATAGGGGATAACCTTCTCAAAGTCCGAATTACAAAAAAAATCTTTGACCGTCATTGCATTTTTTTATTTTCACATTGCAAATTTAACCAAAGAATTTTGTTCACGGTGATAATAAGGTTCGGTAGTTTTTATGGAATTGTATAAAACCCAACTTCCCGTATTATCTTACTAGAAGTTGGCAGAGTTTAAAGATTACATACCACATCTATTTACGTTTATATCATCCAGATTCTATCTAGAATAGTAATCTGGTAATTATGAGTCTCCATGACGGACTATTTCGTTGAAATAGGGTGATAATTCCGTTTCTTCGGATCCAATTTTGTAACCAAAGAAACGATATCCAAGCCCTCTATAGTACATCATTTTGGAAAGCAGGTCGATGGATGGCTTGGGTATTTCAAAATCGCTAATAACCAACACGTCGGCTAACTGATAGTATTGGCTGTTTTCCCATAATCCAAAGATTGCCAATAACATTTCTGTGATGTCAGTTGCGCCATATTCTATCGGTATCTGCAGGATGAAGTCCTTGTAACCACCTCCTAATCTGACTTTATAATTCTCCCAGGCATTTTTCAGATCAATCACATCAATATCCTCAGAATATAATATCAAGAGACAGGCTCTTTTCTGACGTTGGGCCTCCATAAATATGTTAGAGACTACTACTCTGGCAACATCTAAGGGGTGCCCCTCCATACTACCGGATGTGTCCATGCAAATAATCATTGGCCCACGGCCTTTTGCTCGTACATTATTTAGTCCACGAGAATTTTTCCCGTTTTCTGATTTGTGATGAAATAACTGTAGTTGATGATCAACGTATTTATGAAGAAAAACATCTTCTGTCTGACTATCTGAAAACAAAGCAGTTTCAAAAGGAAGCAAGGAAGAGAAGGACTGACCTACAGTGATACCCCGTATATCACTTCCTCCAGAATGAGGTAGATTCTGATTGCCATACGAAAGATGTGCCTTCCTATTACCAGCATCTGAGGGCTTTCTGCCTATCAATGAAAGAATCTCTTCCAACGCGTGATTCTTTTTTCGCGAATTCAATAACTCTATCGTTTCCTTTATTCCTTTGTCGTTTATGCCATCGCCAAGACCATCAATCAATCTGTCGAGATCCTTTGAACTGATTTGACCTTCATCTATGGCCTTCTTGATGATTTGAAGTCTCTTCTTATAAACAAATTCAATCTTTTTCGATTGTTCTTGAATTGCTCCCTCTACATCTTCATTGAACTCTAATTCCCTTAGAAGTTCAGAAATGAAAGAGATAATCGCGTTTCGGTAGGCAGCCTTATGCAACGGATCTGAAAATGCTTCCTTGAATAGCTCCATCTTTGAAAAATGGTTGCGTAAATAGTCGATAATAGAGTCGTCTGAATCGAGAAAAGGATTGTTTGAGCTGATGGCAATTGACAAAGGTGGGATTCTGCCAGTCTTAAAGAACTGGTTGACGAAATCAACATAGTAAGCCATTTTAATCTTATTCTTCATAAGCAAAAGCCTTGCTAATGTTAACCCTTATATCGATTATCTCATTATTCATTTTTTCAATGAAATCACAGATGTCCCTTTCGTCATCTACATTATAAAACAGATTCAAGGACAATGTATGATGTACATCTTTAATATGGTCACAAATAGATTCTACCTCTTTATAGAAATCATCTGGTGATGCCGATAGAGTAGTATGCGTTTCCTGTATTTGGCCATCTTCCGTTTTTTCAATCTCATATTTGACACCATCGAGATAGATGTAATCGTTATCTCTCAAAAGATTGGTCATTCTCCATCCTTCGGGTAAGGATCCTTTACGATTCTTGAGGTCGTAAAGCCTGATAATAGTTTTCTGTTCATCATCCTCTTTATCCTGATAGATGATGCCGTGTTCGCCCAAGCTCCGTTTTGCGGGATTTCTATAGGGTATATTCATGAAGTCTGCAATAGCGATGAAAGTTTGTCCCATACCATGAGCCAGAACATGATAATAGAAACTGTTATAGACCATTTTGCCAGAATCAGTTTTTGAAGATATCATCTTGGAATAGGTTTGCTGCTCTGTCTTCTTTCGTAAATAACTCTTGATTTCTTTTCTCAAATTCAAAATGGCAAAAGTACATTCCGAGAAGACAGACCTAATAATAATCTTATTGATAGGCTTCATCTCATCCATCTCTTGCCATAGACAATATTTCAGAAGTAACAAGTCTGAGAGATTGACAGCTTCTCTTCCTTGCATCAATGCTGATGTACGAAGCAAGTGGATAATCTTTTTCCACCTGCGATCACTGACATAGACAAATCTGGATTCATCTTCATTATCTTCATCATCGTATTCTTCTTCGTTTGGTATTGAAACCGTCTTCAAAGCCTCTCGTATTGAATGGATAACGTCTAGAATCTCATTTGGCACTCTGACCTTAGATATCTCAGATTGCCAATGATGATACTCTTTTTCTGTAATGGTACACTTGATAGACGGATTCAGATCGGTATGCTCATCGAGAATCATTTTATCGAAATTCTCTCTCTTGGAAATGCTTCCACAAACCATCCTGATAATAAACCTGTCCCACAGAGCTTCCAATCCCTCGCCAGATGCAGGTAATTCGTTACTTGCACCAATTAAAACTTTCATGGGCAAACGGATATCTTTTTCTCCATTATGATATATCTTTTCATTAATTGCTGTCAACAAGGAATTCTGAATCGCGGGCCCAGCCTTCCATATTTCATCCAAGAAGACAATATCGGCAGTTGGCATATAACCATCAATATTGCGTTCATATTTGTCTTCTTCCTTCATCTTACGAATACTCACAGGTCCAAAAATCTCGTCAGGGGTAGAGAATCTGGACATGAGATATTCGAAACTCTTGGCATTTTTGAATATCGCCTTCGTACGCCTGGCAATCAGCGATTTTCCAATACCCGGTGGCCCTAACAACAAGATGCTCTCGCCTGCAATCGCAGTCAACAAAACTAATGCGCATTCCGTATCCTTATCATAAAGACCGGCAGACATTTCTTTTAATAATTCATGTATTCTTTGTTTCATATTTGGCTATTTCGCGATGCAAATATAACCAAATAATAGTAGTAGTCATATCTATCAGTTTTTTATATTTATAGGATAATATGAAATACTATAAGTTCCGTAAAATTTTACTAAAAGGATAATGTCGAATAGCATTATTAACATTGCCCCATTTCAGATTCATTGTCTTAGTTTGATTTCTGTGTCTCCAACCAACTTCCATATTTCGTTCTGGACGAAATCAGATAGGTTGGTGACATTCTTCTTGTTAGCACCGAGATTTAGCAAATTGAGGACAGAGCGTGAACTTGACTCAATAGTAACTTGGCTCTGCTCTGTACCAGTTGCCACCACTTTAACCTTTACGCTCTCTGACAATGGTGAGATAAACCATCCTCGACGTGCTTCTACGATGAAATGGATATCGTCGCACTGGATATTACTGAATCTGGTGCGAGTCTCGAAGACATGCTTAACGGCTGTATATACCCGTCGGGCATTTCGTGGGAAATCAAGAGTGGTTCTTTGCATATTCTTTTCTGATTTTGACTATAGCACCAGCATACAAAGAATAACAGCAAGCAGAATCAAGATAATTGCTCCCATAATCCATGTTACATTCAATTTCGTCTTGAGCGAGGATTCTTGTTTCTGTTGAGTGTTTCCAACCATAGGGGCGATAGCTGGTACTTCTTTCTTCTCATAATCAGAAAGAGGATAGAACTCCACATTTACTTTCCATGTCATTTCTGACTTTTTTTTCAGCGATAAAGATTTGTCACTTTTATATCCTCCACTGACAGAAGCAGAATGAAGAACTTTTAATTCTGCATTTATCTGCTCTCTTTCCTGTTCGCTAGTCATTTCTGTACTAGAAACAGATATTGTAAAGCTATACTGAATTGTTCGTCCTTCTAACCTACTCTCACATTCATCTTTCCAGTCCTCTCTGTGATTATACCAAACTAAGTTATCTGGCAATTCAGGCATTTCTTTTGTAAGTAAACCATCCCAACTTTCTTTAATTTCACTTTGAATACCTTTTTCCACTTCACTTGTTAAGTCCATTTCATATGAACCTTGCACTTCGTTCTTTATATTCTCTCCACCGCCCTTAAACAATTTCCTTGTTGATTTCTTTTTTTCTTCATCCCGTTTGAACAAATCACTATAATCTATATGCTTAGCACCGAGTTTCTTCATTATCCTCTTGAATTCCCTCAATTCGTCACGAAGTAATTCGATTTCGTAAGTTTCATAGGGTAAGTATGAGTTTTGTCGGTATGGGTGACAAACATAAAGCGTATTTTCAATCGGATGTCCTGTCGGAAATACTATATCCGATGGAAGATAATATTTTGATAACACTTTGAAACTTGATGGCAGCAAGCCTAATTCATCACAAATGAATAGGTGTTTACGCTGAAGGTAAGGAAGGGAAGAGAATTCTTGTGCAAGTTCTGCTGCAAATTCAGCATTCTGTTTGTCATTTGGATCGTCTGTTGACCAAAAATTGCCACATTTACAATCAAATACATATTTCTCATTAAGAAGTCCTTCCTTTATGCCATTTGCAGCTCCAAGTGACATGCCTACAACCCACTGCCCAATTTCTTTACCTACATCTTTTCCTTTTTCTCCGAAAACACTTCCTACAGATCCTCCTACCTTTTGTCCAAACACACCACAGTCATATACTCCTTTAGCGAAATTTACCATGGTTCCTGTTTCGGCTTTACACCATTGACCACATTTTGGACAGCGTTTCCAAATAATTTTGTTCTCCATACCGTATAACATCTAAATATACTTTATTCAATACAATAGCCATCTAAATTTTCTTCAGCTGAATGCCATTTTACCGTTGAAGTTTATTGAGAAAAATCATTTGTATGTTCCTCTTTTATCTGAATATCGGAATTTTTTTCCGCATTTATCGCATTGGTACTCAGAAGAATTACCTTCTGCCATCTCAGTCCCAAGATGATGGCCATGATGCTCACTTAAAAAACCAACACCTAATGCTACCGCAAATGTTGCCGTTCCTTTTATTGAAGATTCTGCCCATCCACGTGCTGTTCTGTGAAATTTCTCACATCCACAATAGGGACATGTCGTTCTTTTTGAAGCCATAGAATAACTAACCTATTCGTTCAACTTTCAAATATATACCATTCAATGCTCCTGCTTTTTTTATATCCACTCCATAGATACGCATGAAAGCATCAGCTACAACCTGACCACCATTCGTATGAACGGGGTCGCTATAAGATTGGGTGACTACCTCGACCTGCATACCAGGATCGAGAACAATACCGTTAGTACGGACTTTCTTAGTTACTGTAATTCTGAAAAGTGCCATAAGCTATTTGCTTTAGTTTGTCCTCACTCCCCAAGGGACTTATTAGTATTCTATAGCTTTAGGTATATGAAAAAAGCGTGGGAAGTCATACATATTTGCTCGTCCCAACGCTCAAGCTCTAGCATGCTCCCCAGTCAAGAACGAGAAACATGCAGAGGCCCACGCATATATGACAAACACCCAAACACCACTAGGGTATATCGGGAGAATTGTCTCTACACGCAGGCATCTACTGCGGCTTCTCATGACTTGGGGTTTGAATTTGCTAGATTCGAGCGTCAATCAAAGCGTTAGTAAACGCCTAATCATATGTCTTGTCATTGGCTTAACCTATATAATTGGCCTTACCGTTTGACATCGCAAATTTACAAAAAAAATAATATGATAGTTCCATTATATGCAAAAACAAGCAATAATTTAACAAAAATCGTCACTTTTCGTAAGATTCTACTTGATTTTTTATATTTTTGCATCAAAATAGTTGCAATGAGCCAGAACGTAAACGAATATCTACATATCATAGATCGTACCAGACTGCTATGCAACTCTTCCGGTGAACTTGGGAAGTTGGTGGGGTTCTCGATTAGCAGTGGTAACGGATTAGCCAGGATGGGGGGTAAGTCCTCATTCCTAAAGGATGCTATATTTAGAGAATTGGCTTATCTAGTGGAAGAAAAATATGAGTTGGATCTTCAGCAGGTTATTGATACTTACATCGAATCAGACCAAATCTTTGATAAATATGGTTCTATTCTGAAGCAAAATAGTGTTCCATATTCCCTTATTCGCTATTTCTATGGCGATGCGGATATGACCGACGATATTTCCATGATTGTAGACAAGATGGAAGGCAGGCATATACCTATTATTATTTTGATGATATTGGGGGCATTGCCACGAATTTCCTCAAAAGCAGGCGACGTTAAAGATATAGAGAATTGTTACAAGAAAGCGTTTAAGTTTCTACGTGAAACGGTTTGTACTAATACCCCCTTCATAGTTCTGCCTGCATTAATCCAGATGGAGGACGAACAGAGGCGTGACCCTTCTGTAATGAACAGGATTCACCTAATCTATTCTTTCAACATTGTTCTCAATGCTTATGGAAGTCTATCAACACGGATGCGCCTTGTCCAGACCAATAAAGAGTTAGAAGATGCTGTTGTTTTCCCTGATATTGAAGGGTTATGGGTTGAGGATGATGCTTCAACTGTATTCTGGAGGTATGAGAAAATCGCAAATGGCTACAAGCTGCGCCGATATCTATTGAATGAAGAACGAAAGGAGTTGAGATATACAGAATTCTTTATGAAGTTCTATGATTCTCCATATTCTTCATGGGCGGCAATCTTACATCCCAAGTCTATTGAATTTCTTCTAAGTGGTAAGCCTACTCCCAATCAGTACATTTCCTATGTTGCCTTTGATTTGGCTGATGATCAACTCTCTTTTGAACCACTACTCGAAGAAGGAAGATGGTTTAGTGTTAGGAAATTGAAAAGGAGTAAGCATGTCAATTATTTGGAAAAGGTGTTGTATAATGATAGATATGATAAGATTAATGAGTGTAAGGAATATGAATATGAATTTGTCATCTTACTATCGGCAATCACAAATTATCATGTCTATATTGATGCTCCCGATGGTCGTTATTACAAAGTGCCCAAGAATTTGAATGAATGTCTGGAAAATATAAACATAAATGATGATGCAGGCGTGATACGATATGGCAATAAAACATATCTTGCATTTGACTCATGCAATCTCTATTATGATGTTTCTACCCCACAGAAGATGGCAGATCTTGGCATAGAAATCGTAGACTCAATAACAACGAAGGAATAAAAAAGAAGCATACCATTTGGTATGCCTCTCTATAGTTGAATCAGCTTTCGATGATTCTGAACTCATGGAAAGAATAGAAAATGTCTTCTTCATGTTCTTCCACATAGTCTTCCAAAGCGTCATCGATGGTTTTTACAGCGGGATCTACCTTATGACCGACAATGCTAGAGACACATTCCGCTGCTTCCTCGATTGTTTCAAAGTATAGCGGTTCCTCGTAGTTGTCAAGCAAATAGCGGTCTGGGAAATATGTACCGTTACTGTCATTGGTATAGAAAACGTCACCCCCTGGCTCTTCTTCACGATAATAAACCTTGATGGATGGGAACTTCTTTTCTATGCACTCCCTAAAGCCCTCCTGCTCGCACCAAGCGGTATTTTGGCAGATAGTCAGTACATTGCCGTCCAGTTCGTAATAATAGATATCACCTCTGCATCTTAATTTCTCCCAATCATCTCCGAGAGCGTTAATGATGCAGCCAAGCCATAATCTCCCAAAATCATTTTTAACTCTAGGGTTCTTACGCTTATCGTTAGCTCTAATCACTTTGTATAGCGACCTTACTTCCTTCGGATCGCCCACACATTTATAAGTTGTATCGCACCAGTTTGGCATAATCTTACGCTATTGTAAAGTATGTGATGTGATTGAAATTGGTCGAGAAGGGCGAGGTAGTAATCATTTTAAAGCCTACACCAAATTTACCACGATATTTTTCCAGCCGCCAGTGGTCTTCTCCTGCTTTACCTACACCAATCGATGTGTGATGAGGGAGGAATTTATGAGTTATTAACTGGACTATCTTAGCACGTTGTTGATTGCTATAAATAAATGCCTTAGCAACAGAATTTGGATTAAGTGTCCTGATGGTCATACCGTTTTGATTACTAATATACTTCATTGTCTTGTTCATTTTGCTTATTATTTTAAATTGTACCTTTTGAGTAGGACTGACACCTGCCATGCTGTAAATTGTTTGCCCTGGCTGG
>Ga0310691_10003101_pt1 | contig 20599 bp, 17 predicted proteins | sample 176DNAGHGlowgp2_FD_203887 | JGI IMG/M metagenome (GOLD analysis project Ga0310691, IMG submission 203887) | Sheep rumen microbial communities from Palmerston North, Manawatu-Wanganui, New Zealand - 1766 DNA GHGlow gp2 (v2) (version 2) | ecosystem: Host-associated > Mammals > Digestive system >...
CTGCTCCTTGGGGATAGCGTAATAGGCAAAGGCGACCTTGGGACCTGAGTAGTAGTTCACGGGGGTGTACCCCAGTTCGCTGACGGCACGCTTGATGTCGGCCTTGCAAGTGCGGTTGGCATCGTAGCGGACGAAGACGTAGTGCTTGTCCAGATGTGGCGCCAGGCTGTCGACGCCCTCCACCTGCTGCAGCCGCTTCACGATGCGGTTGGCACAGCCCTGACAGTGCATGTCGTCCATGCGCAGACCCATGCCACGACGGATGGTATCCTGCGGACTGTAGGGCGAGGGCTTGAAGCGACCCGTGGCTGCCAGACGAGCCTTGATGCTGTCGGCACAGGTCAGCGTGGGGTCGAAGGCAACGGTAGTGGTGCGACGCTCGGTGTTGCTGTGCACACTCTCGATGCCGGGCAACTGGCGCACGGCCACCATCACCTTGTGGGCGCACTCGTCGCATCTCATGCCCTTGATGCGCACGGTGAGGGTGTCGGTCTGCGCCCCTGCGGGGCTAAATGAAAAAAGACAAATGATAAACGATAATGCCAGGCGGCAGAGGGTTCTTTTCATAGGAGTAATTGGGGGGGATGGGGCCACTGGGGCCACTGGGAGTTCTGGGAATTCTGGGAGTACTGAGACTACTGGGAATTCTGGGACTACTGAGACTACTGGGAGTTATGGGTTATCTTACTACCGACTTTTTGCCGTTGATGACATACAGGCCCTTGACGGGATGGTGGACAGGACGGCCCTGAAGGTCGAAGACCCTGTCGGTGGCCGACGGACGCTCACCGACAGACACGTCACGGATGCCGGCAGCCTCCTGGGGCGAGGGAACGTTCTTCCACGGTCCCTGGAAGGGGATGAAGTCCAGCTGGTCCACGGTGGTCTCCAACAGCTCGGCCGCCTTCTTCAGGTTGTTCTCAGCCAAGGGCAGGTAGACGTGCTCGCCCTCGGCCATGTCGCAGTACTGGTAGTTGTCAGCGGCATAGCGTGCGTCGCGCTCAAAACCGATGCGCCCCGGCTCGTTGACGAACTTATAGAGGAAGCGCCCCTTCTTGTAAACCTGTCCCGGCTCTTGCTGCCAGCTAACGGTGGTGCTGTTGATGCGCCCCGTCACCTCGGCATCGGTCAGCGTCAGGGTGTAGGTGCCAGGCTGAGCAACGAGAAACAGCCCGGAGCTGCTGTTCGTGGAGCTGGACACGACGACGGCGTCAAGGCGGTACTTGGTGAACGACAGACCGGAGTTGTTCGAGCCGAAGAGGCTGGCCACGATGACGCCCGGCTGCGATGTGGTGAAGTTGCGGCTGGGCTTGATGGCCAGGTAGCCCGTCTCAGGGACGGTGACGACGGTGTCCTGCGGCTCGGCTGCGCTGCACAGCGTGGCCATGCCGAGGCCCATCATGATGCAAAGTAGTGTTCGTTTCATAGTTATGCTTGCTAAATAGTTAGTTGTAGAATCCGAAACTGAGTCCGACAGTCTGCAGCGAGCGGTCGTCGTGTGTCTGCAGGCGGTCGTAGTAGGCTTTGACATAGACCCCGGCCTTCATGCCCTTGATGGTCAGGGGGAAGAGGTACTTGGCGCTGAGCTGACCGCGGCGGCAGTCGGCGTCGTAGTAAGCCCGGTCAGGCTGCAACACCTGCTGGGCATAGTCGGTGATAGCGTCGGCCAGCGTCATGTCAGCTTTCAGCGAGGGGCTGTAAGTGGCCTGCGCGTCAATCCACAGCCTGCCGCCCAACAGGCCGTAGCCGCCCTCCACCATGAGGCTCAGCCGCTGGCAGTCCTGTTCAGAGGTATGTAGCAGGTGCTTGATGCGTGTGCCCTGCAGGGCAGCGCCCACGCCCACATAGCTCTTCACATCGCTGACGCCCACCTGGTTCAGGCGATAGTGCAGCGAGGCGTTGAAGGCCTGTCGCTGGTAGCGTTTCTTATACACCATCTGGGTGTCGTAATGGAAACTGGTGTAGCCCTGTTCGGCGTCACGTTCCTGAACAAGTGTCTGACGGTACTCGTCGGCATAGCCCTCGGTGTAGCCCGCCGTCAGGTCTGCCTGGTGCAGCAGTCTGCCCTGGCGTATGCGGTGGCGCGTGGTCAGCCCATAGCTATAAGATGTGTACTTGCCCGGCGAGTATTTGTATTGTCCCCAGGCATCTTCGGTGGCCCGTGCAATGGTGAGCGTGCTGACGGTGAAGTAAGGACACTCGTCGCGATAGGGCTTCCAGGCATAGAAGCCATAGCTGAGCTCTGCACCCAGTTCGTGGCGCACCCACTCGCGGCTGAAGCTCTTGTAGCCACCCACGGTGCCCGTGGCGGCCTCCATGCCGCTCATCACATAGTACATCAGGTTGGGGTCCTCCTGCACGGTGACGATGCCTGGCAGCTTCTCCTTACGACGGTCGTAATGGCCACTCAGGCCGATGGTGCGCTCGCTGCCAGGCCCGAAGGAATAGGCAATGGCCGGCGTGAGCCGGTACTGGAGCAGCTCGTTGCGTGAGCGAGGGTCACGCAGACGGCTCTGGTCGCCCACCTTGTAGTCTAAGCGCGCACCGAGCATCAGCTGTTCGTGGTCTGAGATGTTACGCTTGTGCAAGGGCATGGAGGCGATGGCGGCGGTGAGGTCGAAGAGCTGGGTGTCGTACTTGCCCTTGACGCTGCTGCCCGTGAAGAACGGCGAGTCCTCATAGGGATTCCACCTGTCAGCCCAGGCACGACCCTTGGTGCGGTCCATGCCGAAGGTGAAGCGCCCATAGCCTTTCATGTACTTGCCGATGTTCTGATAGCGCTCGGTGTCGAAGGCGAGCATGTTGCGCTGTCCCCCCTCCTGCACCCGGTGATAGTCGCCTGAGCGGTGACTCAGGTCAAAGTGTGCATAGCCGCGCCCCACTTTGTAAGGGTTGTCGATGGACAGGCCGGCAGCGTTCTGCGTCAGCCGCCACAGTTCCATGGCGTCGGCATAACGGTAGCTGCCCTCCTGCGCCGCTGCGCCTTGCGCCGCTGCACGGCTAAATGATAAATGATAAATGATAAATGATAAACTTATCACCATCACCCATCTGCTTTTAATCATTGTGGTGAATATCATTGCAGTCATTATCTTACGCATAACGTCTTTCATCGCGCAGCCATTTATCATTTCTCATTTCTCATTTCTCATTTAGGCCGAAGGCCGCCTCATACTCGCGTGGCCTGACAGTGGTGGAGACATAGAAGTCGGCCGACGAGTTGTTGGTGTCTTGCAGAATCATGCGCCCGTCGTCGGCAACGCGTGCCACACGGCGGCAGACCACCTCGCCCGACTTTCCTGTAGTGGCATTGATGAAAGTGTAGCCGACATCAATGTCGGTGTAAAGCCGCTTCAAGCTGACATCCGGCCCCGTGCCCGCCTTGTTGGTCAGGCACTCCACGCCGTCGATGACCAACCGCTTGGGCAGCAGCTTGAACATGTTGCCACGCTCCTTGCCATAGCCATAGACGGGCTGCCAGTCGTTCTCGATGTCATCGTCAGTACGGAAAAGGACCACGCCCATCAGGCCAGTGTTCTGGAAGTTGAGGTTGCTCATGCTGCTGTAGGAGCAGAAGAGCATGTCAAGGGCTGTGGTGGCAGGATTGTTCTGAATGCGGCCCCGGCTGTCCTTGGCCTCGAAGTCGGCATCAAGCAGATTTGGCTCGAAGGCCGACACCCCGGTGTGGTCGATGGCGCTGTTGGTGATGAGCACCGTGCCGCCCGGCTTCACGGTGGAGCGACTGCTGGAAGGGATGCGGAAAATCTGCTTCACCACCAGCATGGTGTCGGCGTAGGCCTCATGGAGGTTGTCAAGGGTGTAGGCCTGCGGGTTGTCGGTCTCGGTGAACGCAATGCAGAGTCCACTGATGTCTATCTCACGTTCCGACTGGTTGTACAACTCAAGATACTGTCCGGCAGTGTAGGCACGGGTGGTGCCTTCGTAGGTGGAGCCGGCATAGTAGAGCTTGCCGATGACGATGTCCTGGTTGATGCCGAGAGTGGCGTTCAGCTGTACCACCTGCCCGTCCTCCTTCAGCACGCAGGCGTTCTGGGTGGCTGTGAGTGTGCAGCTGGTGCCACCATCAAGGGGGTGGCCAGCCCATCGCTCGTACTCGTCGGCTGACAGCTCCTTGGAGAAGGAGATGTCGTAGACATCAGGCACGATGCCGCTGAAGGTGGCCGTATGGTTACGGCCGACGAGGGACGTGACCTGCTGAGTGCCACGGGTGAGCGTCACGGAGACGTTCCCCGTGACCCATTGGCTATCATCAGCCATAGACAGCCCGTCGGGCATGGCAATCTGCACCTGAACGGAGATTTCCTTCGTGGCATCACCGTAGTCTGCACAGGATGCGAAGAAGAGGGCCACAACCATGTTGCAGCAAAGGAGGAAGGCAGCGGACAGCCGGGCTCTTGCTGCAACGGTGTTGCAGCATGGGCGACAGGCTGTTAACTTATTGAGGGTCATTTTCATTGGTTCTTTCTTAAAGACAGGCCTTGGCTTCGTTTACAGACTCAGCGTCAGCTCAGCACCAAACTGGAAGGTACCAGTGTTGCGCTGCACCAGCGTCGTGGTGGTGTTGTTGTGCAGATAGGGCTCGTAGAAGAGAGCATTGTTGACGTAGAGCGAAAGGGTGCCCATGCGCCCCAGCTCCTTGGTGAGGCGTGCCTGCAGGTTCCACGTGACAGGGGTCTTTGAGGGAGCGTTGTCGGTGGCACGGATGGCCAGGTCGCTGACGGCGATGGAGACGGGCATGGCGACGGGCATGGCGACGGGGGAACCGTCGCCCACTGTTGCGGCGGGGGAACCGTCGCCCGCTGTTGCGGCGAGGCCGGCGGTGGGGCTGACGGTGATGGTGCTTTCGCCATTGAGAGCGTGGTACTGCAGGTCAGGCGTAATATAGCCGATGGCGTCCTTGTCGGCAGTGAAGCTCCAGTTGCTGTTATGCCAGATGGCCTGCGCCGTGAACGAGGCCACCATGTGCAGCTGGGGGATATGGGTGACGGCACGCAGCGTGGTAAGGAAACGACGATAGCGGTCGAAGTCCTGTCCCTCGGGATAGACCACCTTGAAGGGTGTGAGACCGTAGGCTGACCATGATGCGGGCAGCAGAGCAGCCTTTACCGACTGCGCGTTCATGTCGGTGCTCCACGTCTTGGTCTCGCTCCAGGCACCACTGACGTAGAAGGTGGTTTGCAGCGGTTTGAACTCGCCCAGGTCGAAGTCCACCTCGACGCCACGGTTGACGGTGGTGTTCGTGTTGCCAATCTTCCCCGTGGTGATAAACACCAGGTCCTGACGGTCGTAGCCAGTGGAGAAGTCATACTGGCCACCCACCATGGGCGGCAGGCCATTGAAGACGTTGGCGGTATAGGTGAAATACTCGGTGGCCGACGAGAAGCCATTGGGTGTCTTGTCACGATAGGCCAGCAGTGACAGCTTGCGCTGCCCCGGCAGCTTGATGTCGATGCCGCCTTCCAGCTTCGTGGTGGTGGCATTCTTCAGTCCCCTGGAGCGCTGCACGTCGTACACCTGGGTATGATAGGCCAGCATCTGCTGCGAGCCGTCCTGAGGCATGTAGTTCACGGCCACTCGGTCGTCGTACTTCTTGTCAGGATAGAGATAGCTCAGTCCTGGCGTCTTGGCGTTCATGCCCACGCCGATGCGTATGTCGAGCCACTTGGCAGGAGTGATGGCCACATTGACGCGCGGCGAGAGTGCCGTGGTGGCCACGCTGTTGAAAGGCTGCAAGGCGGTGAAGCGCAATCCTACATTCGCGCGCACGCGCTGAACATTATTAAAGTTGTAAGTAAACTGGTCCTCGGCATAGGCTGCCACCTGATGCAGACCCGGGATGTCGTTGAAGGGACGCGGGCGGCCATTGCTGTTGGGACGCAAGGGTTGGGTCTCGTCGTCGTTGTAGTAGCCACGGCCACTGTTCCAGTCGTAGTGGTAGTCCAGTCCTATCTTAAAGCTCTGCATGGTGTTGCCACTGCGCACGAAGAAGTCGTCGCCCACCTTGACATAGACATTACCCGGCCGGCTCTCACTGATGCCTGTGGCCAGATAGGTGGTGGTAGCCCATGGCACCTGGTAGTAGCCCGTCTGCATGGCGGTGATGACTGGCAGCAGACCCGTGCTAATGCCCACGAGACTCGATGTCTTGTTGTCGGTCTGGCTCAGCGACAGTCCCACGGTGTACTTCAGCGTGCGTGCCAGAGGCAGGTCGAGCCGCAGCCGTCCGTTGTGTGTGACGCCGAAAGTCATGGTGGTGTTCTTCTGCTGTGTGCCGTCCTGAACGGCATCGGGGTCCTTGCCCGTCCAGTCCTTGGCCTGCATGAAGCGCAGTTTCGTGTCGGTGTGCCATTTCTTCGTGATGTCAATGCCATAGCCCACGTTGGCGGTGTAACGGTCATAGGAGCGTGTCTTCTGCCGTGGGTCGCCCCATGCCTTGGCATAGTCAAGGCTGACGTTCACGATGCCGGCCTTGGCAAGGTGGAAACCCTTGCCCACACTGAAGTTCTGCAGGCCGGGGTTGATTTTGGCCTTGACCTGCATGGGGGTGACGCCCACCTTTGAGTGAACGATGACAAGGCCGCTGGTGAGGTCGCCATATTCAGCCGACGGTATGCCGCGGATAATCTCCACGTTGTCAATGTTGTCAGCCGACACCTGACGGAGGTCTGTTCCCGTGAAGGCAGTCTCGGTGAACGGTCCCTGCGTCATCTGTCCATTGTTCGACACGGGCATGCCATCGATGATGATGCTTGAGCCGAAGGCCTGTGTATTGTTGTTCACCAGTGTGCGCAGCTGCAGGTTGGCCTGCTGTGTCAAGTCGTGGTTGCCCATGGTCTGCCCCGGCAACAGCTGCATGATGTCGGCCAGTGAGGTGGCCTGCAAATGGTCAATGGCCTGACGCCCCACGATGCTGGCCGTCGAAGCGCCACTCTCCCGCTGCTTGGCTGTCACGGTCACCTCCTTCAGTGCCAGCGACGACGGCACCATCTGCAGCTGCATGGTGACGTCGCTGTTGACGGTGATGGTCCGCTCCAGCGTCTCCATGCCCACATAGCGCAGGCGCAGGGTGTATCGGCCGTCGGGGATATTAGCCAGTGTGGCCTGACCATCGAGGTTGGTGGTCGTGACGATGGTGGTGGGCAACAGCTCAACGGTTGCCATGATGATGGCGTCTTTGGTTCCCTTTTCGGTAACGTGCAGCCGCAGTGTGTGCACCCCTTGTGCCAATGCACAGAGAGATGACACCATCAGCAGTAGCACTGCGAACGAGCGTCTGGCAAAGCCTGTTGTCCTCATATTTAAAAAGAATGAAAGCACTGTTCCTTAGAAGCTGCAAAGATACAACAATCCAGGAAGCAGTGCAATACTCATTATTTGGTATTTGTCACTTGACGTTTCCCACCTTTATCAGGTATTCGCCTATCTGTACCGCATTGAGGGCGGCACCCTTGCGAATCTGGTCGCCTGAGAGCCAGAACGTCAGCCCGTTGTCATCGCTGAGGTCCTTGCGCACGCGACCGACGAACACATCGTCCTTGCCGGCGGTGTCAAGCGGCATGGGATAGGTCAGCGTCGAGGGGTCGTCGACGAGCTGGCAGCCGGGTGCGCTGGCAATGGCCTGCTGTGCCTCCTCCACGCTCAGCGGACGTTCCGTCTCAATCCACACGCTCTCCGAGTGGCTGCGCAGCGAGCTGACGCGCACGCACATGGCCGAGCAACGTGCATCGGTGTGCATAATCTTGCGTGTCTCGTTGAACATCTTCATCTCTTCCTTCGTGTAGCCATTGGGCTGGAACACGTCAATCTGCGGAATGACGTTATAGGCCAGCTGATGGGGGAATTTCTTCACCGTCTTCACCTCGCCCGTCTCCACTATCTCCTTGTACTGCTGCTGCAGCTCCTGCATGGCGGCTGCACCGGCACCCGAGGCGCTCTGGTAGCTGGCCACATGGATACGCTTGATGTGGCTGAGCTGCTCCAACGGCTGCAGCACCACCACCATCATAATGGTTGTGCAATTGGGGTTGGCAATGATGCCACGGGGCCGCTTCAGGGCATCCTCGGCGTTGCACTCAGGCACCACCAGTGGCACGTCGTCGTCCATGCGGAAAGCGCTCGAGTTGTCAATCATCACGCAGCCATACTTCGTGATGTCGGCAGCAAACTCCTTGCTGGTGCCAGCCCCTGCCGAGGTGAAGGCGATGTCGATGTCCTTGAAGTCGTCGTTGTGCTGCAACAGCTTCACCTCGATTTCCTTACCCTGAAAGGTGTACTTACGCCCTGCTGACCGCTCCGAGCCGAAGAGCACCAGTTCGTCCATGGGGAATTTTCTCTCGTCGAGCAGGCGCAGGAACTCCTGGCCCACGGCGCCGCTTGCGCCCACAATAGCTACTTTCATGTCTATCTGTTATTTAATATGTTATATTTTGGGGTGCAAAAGTAATAAAAAAACAGCAGATACGCGCCAAATTTCCCTATTTTTTTAGACGCGGTCTAAAAAACACCCCAAAAGGCTGCTATTCTTGGAAAAAAGTATTAACTTTGCAGTCGGAATGTCGACATTTCTTACAGCTACGCCCCTGATTACCGACCCCACGCTGATTTTCTTCGTGGTGTTGCTCATCATCCTGCTTGCCCCCATCATCATGGGCAAGCTGCGCATTCCCCACATCATCGGCATGGTGCTGGCAGGTGTGCTGATAGGCCCTCATGGGCTGAACGTGCTGGAGCGCGGCTCGTCGTTTGAGATTTTCGGCCAGGTGGGCCTCTACTACATCATGTTTCTGGCGGGCCTGGAGATGGACCTGGAGAGCGTGAAGAAGAACTCACGCCAGTTTCTCATCTTCGGGCTGCTGACGTGTCTGCTGCCGTTGGCCATGACCTACGCCATGGCTATGTTCGTCCTGCACTACGGCCATGCCACGTCGTTCCTGCTGGGCTGCATCATGGCGTCGAACACACTGATAGCCTATCCCATCGTGGGGCGCTACGGCTTGCAGCGCCATCCGTCCGTGGGACTGAGCGTGGGCTCCTCCATGATATCGCTGTTCCTGGCACTGGTCATGCTGGCCGCGCTGGCATCGCTGGTTCCCACCGATGGCAACGGGTCGGGAGCGCTGTTCTGGTTGTTTTTCTTCCTGAAGCTGACGGCCTTCATAGTTGGGTCCGTCATGATTATCCCGCGTGTGACACGCTATTTCCTGCGGCGCTACAGCGACTCAGTGATGCAGTACATCTACGTGCTCTCGGTGATGTTCCTTTCAGCGGCCCTGACCAACCTCATCGGCCTGGAGGGCATCTTCGGCGCCTTCATGTCAGGTCTGATTCTCAACAGGTACATCCCCCACGTGTCACCACTGATGAACCGCATCGAGTTCATCGGCAATGCCATCTTCATACCTTATTTCCTCATCGGCGTGGGCATGCTCATCAACATGCAGACGCTGGCGCAGGGCGGCGACGCGGTGTGGATAGTGGTGCTCATCGCCTTCATCGGCACCTTTGGCAAGGCCGTGGCAGCCTATGCGGCCAGTCTGCTGTTCCGTCTGCCACAGCGCGACGGTAACATGATGTTCGGCCTGACGTCGGCCCACGCTGCCGGCGCCATTGCCATGGTCATGGTGGGCATGCGCCTGAACCTGGTGAGCGACGACATGCTCAACGGCGTGGTGCTGATGATTCTCGTCACCTGCATCATCTCAACGCTTATGACTGAACGGGCGTCGAAGCAGATTGTGCTGGACTCGAAGGTCAGCCACCCAGTGGACGAGGGCGACGACGAGAAGATTCTGGTGTGCGTCAAATATCCCGACATTGCGCCACAGCTGCTCAGCCTGTCGCTGCTGATGCGCAACCAGATGCTGAACCGAGGACTGGTGGCCGTGAACGTGGTCTATGACGACGAGCATGCCGCCAAGGGCCGCGAGCAGGGACTCCACCTGCTGGAACAGCTGCAGCGCCAGGCAGCGGCGGCCGAGGTGATGGTGCAGACACAGGTGCGCTTAGCCTCGAACATCGCCAACGGCATCAAGCACTCCTTCCGCGAGTTCGCCTGCTCGGAGATTGTCATGGGCATACACGTGCACACAGAACGCAACCCGAAGTTCTGGGGCGATTTCATACAGAGTCTCTACAACGGTCTCAACCGCCAGATTATCCTCACGCGTTTCGTGCAGCCGCTGACCACCATGCGGCGCATCCAGGTGGCTGTGCCTTCGAGGGCCGAATATGAGCACGGCTTCCACCGCTGGCTGGAGCGCCTGGGGCGCTTTGCCGGACAGCTGGACTGCCGCATCGAGTTCCACGGAAGGCAGGAGTCATTCGAGCTCATCGCCCTCTACCTCAAGCGCCATCACCCCAGCGTGCGCGCCGACTACACGCCCATGGGCCACTGGAACGAGCTGCCCCAGCTGGCAGCTCACATCGCCCAGGACCACATGTTCGTCGTCGTCACCGCACGTAAGGGCACCATCTCTTACAAGAATGCCATGGAGCGACTGCCTGACGAGCTACAGCAGTACTTCAGTGGCAAGAACCTCATGATTATCTTCCCCGACCAGTACGGCGCCGGCACGAAGGACGACCGCATGAGCTTCACCGAAGCCCAGCACAGCGAGGAGTCCAGCATCTACGATGCCATCGCGCGCCTTCTCCACCGCCGCTCATAAAAAAGAGTTGGCCCATAGGCCCCACAACAAAAAAAAATGATAGAAGTAAGAAACATCACCAAGAGCTTTGGCTCACTGCAAGTACTCAAAGGCATCGACCTGCACATCGGCAAGGGCGAGATAGTAAGTATCGTTGGCCCCAGCGGTGCTGGCAAGACCACACTGTTGCAAATCATCGGCACCCTGGACAAGCCCGACACAGGGTCAGTTTACGTCGACGGCATCGACACAACCACCCTGTCGCAGAAGGCACTCAGCGACTTCCGCAACCGCCACCTGGGCTTCGTGTTCCAGTTTCACCAGCTGCTGCCTGAGTTCACTGCCTTGGAGAACATCATGATTCCGGCCTTCATAGCCGGCACACAGCACAAGGAGGCAAAGGAGCGGGCAGAGGAGCTGCTGCGCTTCATGGGACTCAGCGACCGTGCCCACCACAAACCAGCCGAGCTGTCAGGCGGTGAGAAACAGCGCATTGCCGTGGCACGCGCACTGATGAACAACCCTGCCGTCATCTTGGCCGACGAGCCATCGGGCTCGCTCGACACGCACAACAAGCAGGAACTGCACCAGCTCTTCTTCGACCTGCGTGACCGCTTTGGACAGACCTTCGTCATCGTCACCCACGATGAGCAGCTGGCCACCATCACCGACCGCACCATACACATGCGCGACGGCCTTTTACAGCAGACAGAGCGTTTGGCAGCGGACGACAACGGACGGTCGGAGGATGGGGCAGCGGACGACAACGGACAAAAGGGAACAATGGCAGCGGACAACAGCGGACAAAGAATTGTGGAAGCAGCGGACGACAACGGACAAAAGGAGATAATGGCAGCGGACGACAACGGACGGAGGGAAGATGGGGCAACGGACAACAGCGGACAGAGAAATGTATAAAGCTTAAGGGATTATTATGCTTTTATATAAGGAATTGTCGGATAAAATACTTCGAGCCTATTTCAATGTGATGAAGAATCTTGGAGTAGGTTTCTTGGAATCGGTGTACGAGAATGCACTGTGCTTAGAGTTTGATGCTCTCGGTCTGCCTTATGAACGGCAGAAGCTACTCGAAGTGACATACATGGGCCACATCATTGGTTCGTTCAGGGCAGACATTATTGTAGACAACAAGATAATTGTTGAAGTGAAAGCCATAAAAGAGCTAACGCCAGCCTGTGAGGCTCAGCTGTATAACTATCTTGCCATTACAGGGTTGGATGTTGGCTACCTCCTAAACTGCGGTGATGCTCGTGACTACAAGCGTCTCATTCGCAAAACAGCCCTTAAAGCTCAGTCAGCTCCACAATAATCCGAAAAAAAGAAGTCCGAAGAAGTCCGAAAGCAGTACTCCGAAAGCAGTAGTCCGAAAAAGTCCGAAAAGAAAGAAGTCCGAAAAAGTCCGCTGTAGTCCGCTGCCCCAAAAAAGTCCGTTGTAGTCCGCTGCAAAAAAAAAAAGCCCGCTGTACTCCAATGCGAAAAACAAAAAACAGTCAGATGTTATGATAAAATTAGGTGATTACAACACATTAAAGGTCCTGCGTCACACCGACCCCGGCATCTATCTCGAGGGCGATGAGCGCACAGGCGACATCCTCCTACCCAAGCGTTACGTCACCCCGCAGATGCATGTCGGTGACGAGTTGCAAGTCTTCGTCTACCTCGACCAAGACGAGCGCATCATTGCCACCACCGAGACGCCGCTGGCCCGTGTGGGCGAGTTTGCCTGTTTAGAGGTAGCCTGGACCAACCAGTACGGTGCCTTCCTCAGCTGGGGACTGCTGAAGGACCTGTTCTGTCCCTTCCGCGAACAGAAGCAGCGCATGCAGCGCGGCAAACGCTACATCGTCTACGTCAAGGAAGACGAGGCGAGCCACCGACTCATGGCCACGGCCAAGGTAGAGAAATACCTGACGCCCCTTGAGGCAGGCACCCACGGGCAGGCCGTTGACTGTCTGGTGTGGCAGAAGACCGACCTGGGCTTCAAGGTCATCGTTGACAACCGCCATCAGGGACAGCTCTACGACAACCAGCTCTTCCAGCCCCTGCACAGCGGCGACCGCCTCACCGCCTACATCGACCATGTGCGACAGGACGGCAAGATAGACCTGACGCTGCAGCCCACGGGGCGACAGCACACGCTCGACTTCGCCGAGGTGCTGCTGCGCTACCTCTACGAGAACGGTGGGCGCTGCAACCTCACCGACCGTTCAGAGCCCGAGCTCATCGCCGACCGTTTCCAGGTGTCGAAGAAGACATTCAAGAAGGCCGTGGGCGACCTCTACCGCCGCCGTCTCATCCTCATCGACGACGATGGCCTCCGTCTGGTGCCGTGAACATGTTAAAAAATGGTAATCATGCGGTTTTTCGGCTAATTATGCGTAATTTTGCAGGCTCTAAGAAAAATCGTTTCGAAACCAAATTATTAAATCGTAAATAAACAAGATGAATATCCAGTTTGAATGTGCCGACAAGGTGAACGGTCTGATGACCATCACCATTGAGGCAGCTGACTACCAGACGCAGGTAGAGAAGAAGTTGAAAGACTACCGTAAGAAGGCACAGATGCCCGGTTTCCGTCCTGGCATGGTGCCCATGGGACTGATTAAGAAGCAGTACGGCACCGCCGTGAAGGTGGAGGAAATCAACCGTCTGCTTGGCGAGAAGCTCTATGAGTATGTGCGAGAGAACAAGATACAGATGCTTGGCGAGCCGCTGCCCAACGAGGAGAAGCAGCAGCCTCAGGACCTGACCGGCGACGGTCCCTTCGTGTTCGTCTTCGACATCGCCGTGGCTCCCGAGTTCAAGGCTGAGCTCACCACTGACGACACCATCGACTACTACAACATCACCATCGACGACAAGATTATTGACGACCAGGTGCAGATGTTCCAGAGCCAGGCCGGCGAGTTCGTCGAGGCCCAGCAGTGGGAAGGCAACGACACCCTGAAGGGCGACATGCGCCAGCTGGATGCCGAGGGCAACACCCTGGAAGGTGGCATCGAGGTGGAAGGTGCCATGATTATGCCCAGCTATGTGAAGGGCGAGGACGAGAAGGCCAAGTTCGAAGGTGCCAAGCCCGGCGACATCATCATCTTCAACCCCAAGAAAGCCTACCCCGACAACGACGCCGAGGTGGCAGCACTGCTGAAGAAGCAGAAGGACGAGGTGAAGGACCTGGAAAGCGACTTCAGCTTCCAGCTCACCGAGATTCGTCACTTCCAGCCGCACGCCGTTGACCAGGAGCTCTTCGACCGCATCTTCGGCGAGGGCAACGTCAAGGACGAGGCTGAGTTCCGTCAGAAGATTGCCGACGGCATCCGTCCCCAGCTGCAGGCCAACAGCGACTTCCGCTTCCTTGACGACGTGCGTAAGTACATGGAGCAGAAGGTGGGCGAGCTGCAGTTCCCCGAGGCACTGCTGAAGCGCGTCATGCTGAACAACAACAAGGACAAAGGCGAGGAGTTCGTAGAGAAGAACTTCAAGGCCAGCATCGACGAGCTGAAGTGGCACCTCATCAAGGAGCAGCTGGTCAGCGCCGCAGGCATCAAGGTGGAGGACGACGACCTGAAGCAGGTGGCCAAGGGTGCCGTGCGCCAGCAGTTTGCCCAGTACGGCATGACCAACGTGCCCGACGACGTGCTCGAGCAGTATGCCGACGAGCAGCTGAAGAAGCGCGAGAACATTGAGGGCATGGTGGAGCGCGCCATCGACGTGAAGCTCATGCAGGCCCTGAAGCCCATGGTGAAGCTCAACACCAAGGAGGTGACCTTCGAGGAGTTCAAGCAGATGGCTTAATCTTTCCAGATGACCATGAACAGGGCGTCAGGCGCAGCAGCGTCGCGCCCTGTTTTTTTAAAGCCCGAAGCGACGATGACTGAATACGATGTAAGACAACTGCAACAGCGCATACTCGGCAACCTGCTGGCTGTCGACCGCGTATGCCGCGACCATGGCTTACATTATTATATATATGACGGGACGATGCTGGGTGCCGTGCGCCACAAGGGATTCATTCCCTGGGACGACGACCTCGACATCGCCATGCCGCGCCCTGACTACGAGACATTCATCACCCACGCCAACGAGTGGCTGCCGATGCCTTACGAATTTGTGAGCTACGAGCGCGACTCAGCCTATCCCCTACCCTTCGGCAAGGTGCAGGACGCCAGCACCACGCTCATCGAGCGCCCGCACCTGCCCTACCTCGGCGGACTCTACATCGACGTGTTCCCCCTCGACGGCGTTCCCCGCAACGCCCTGCGCCGGCGGCTCCACCTGGTGCGCTACGACGTACTGAAGAAGGCGGTCTACATGGCCTACCGCGACCCCTACCGCCACGGCCACGGCCCGTCGTCATGGCTCCCCCTGCTGTGCCGCAAGCTCATTGGACAGCAGCGCCTGCAGCGGGCCACACGGCGACTGCTGCGCAAGTATCCCTTTGAGCAGAGCACACAGGTGTGTGTCTACGATGATGGCTTCAGGGGCGTAGTCGACAAAGACATCGTCGGACGTCCCACACCCGTCAGATTCGAAGGGCACGAGGTGATGGGCGTGGAGCACCCCCACGAATACCTCACCCACATGTACGGCGACTACATGACCATCCCGCCACACGACGACCAGCGCCAGCACTGCTTCCACTACGTCGACTTCGACAAGCCCTACAGCAGCTACGACAATGAAGGCCAAGGACACGCTGTCATCCTCAACGCCTAAACTATCCTCGTACCCACGTACCCCCGAAAAAAATGCGACTCATCACCACCCCCGACTACCAGCAGCACGAACCCTTCCTTCGGCAGCTGCCCCAGCTCTTTGCCCAGGGGCAGGGCACCGTCATCTACCAGCAGCGCAACGAGGTGCGGCGCTTTGAGCATGAGGGCATGGTGATGATGGCCAAGCGCTACAAGCGTGTCAACGCCGTGCAGCAGGTGGTCTACTCCACCTGGCGGCGCACCAAGGCGTGCCGCGCCTTCCTCTTCGCACAGGAGTTCCGCCGCCGGGGCATCGACACACCACACGAGATAGCCTACATCGAGACCACCAACGCCCTCGGGCTCTTCACCGTCGGCTACTTCGTCAGCAGCTTCGTCGAGGGCACCGAGACGTCGCTACTACTGCGCGAGGTGCAGGACTATCCCCGCGACCTGGCCGACGCCGTAGCCGCCCATGTCGTGCTGATGCACAGCCGTGGCGTGTTGCACGGCGACCTCAACCTGTCGAACTTCCTCTGTCGCAGAGAGGACGGTGCCTACCGTTTCTCCGTCATCGACATCAACCGTTCTCACTTCACCACCGGCATGCCCACCGACGAGCAGTGCCTGCAGAACATGGTGCGCATCACCCACCGGCGCGACCTCTACGACTACCTCATCCGCAGCTATGCGCGCCAGCGTGGCTGGGACCCCTCGGCCACCTCGGCCAGGGCGCTGGCACTGCTCGACGCCTTCGAGCATCGCCGCTTCAAACTCTAAGCTCCCCCACCCCATGGAATCATTTTACAGCCCCAGCACCCCCACCCCTCCCAGCCCCCCCAGTACTCCCAGCTCTCCCAGAACTCCCAGCTCTCCCAGTAGCCCCACCCTCCCCCAGTTGTTGCGCTACAACCTGGGAACCAGCGTGACGGCCTTCAGCACCACGCGCCACGGGGGCTGTGGCACTGGCACCTACGGCACGTTCAACATCAACCGCTATTGTGGCGACAGCCCCCAGGCCATCGCCGCCAACCGTCAGGCACTGTGCCACCTGCTCGGCATCAGTGACGACCGCCTCATCATGCCCCATCAGACCCATCAGACCAAGGTGGTGCACATCGACGAAGCGTTCATGGCACTGACGGCCAGCGAGCGTCAGAGCGCCTTGGAGGGTGTCGATACACTGACCACCTGCCTCAGTGGGGTCTGCATCGGTGTGAGCACCGCCGACTGCATCCCCGTGCTGCTGTATGATGCCGAGCACCATGCCACATGCGCCATCCATGCCGGATGGCGAGGCACCCTGCAGCGCATCGTCCAGAAGGCAGTGCGTGCGATGGTCGACAGCTACGGCACACAGCCGGCAGCACTGCGGGCACAGATAGGCCCGGGCATCAGCCTCGACAGCTTCGAGGTGGGTGACGAGGTGTACGACGCCTTCTGCCAGCAGGGATTCGACATGGCACCCATCAGTCGCCGCTACCCTTCCGCCCATAGCGGCGAGAAGTGGCACATCGACCTACCCACCTGCAACCGGCTACAGCTGACCGACGCCGGGCTACATCCCGAACACATCGTCTGTGCACCGGTATGCACCTACCGACAGTGCGATGACTTCTTTTCAGCGCGTCGCCTCGGCATCAACTCAGGAAGAGTCTTCACCGGCATCGTCCTTACGCGCGCGAAAAAAAGTGCCGACTTTTTGTAATAACTCATTGACTTATGCTCGCCAGGTGTCGCCTTTTTTGGGTGGGCGAAGGTCAGAGTCAAGTGCACATAGTACAGGCTTTTACATGCCTTTTAAACAACGTTTTAGAAAAAAAAACACAAAAAAGGGACGTATTAAAAAAAAAGTTTGTACCTTTGCAGCCCGTTAGAGTGTATTTATGTGTAGCCCAGAGCAGATGAAGATTGACTTGAAGGCACTGACGGAGGCCGAGACGCCGCTGTCATGGACGCTGGACGATGCATTCTTTGCCATGCTCGACGGCGCGCAGCTGCAGCACGGCTCAGTGCATGTGTCGGGGTCTATACGCAAGGCCGTCGGCTTTTTTGAGTTGCTGCTGAAGGTCGATGGCACCGTTGAGGTGGCTTGCGACCGCTGTCTGGACCCGATGACGCAGCCCATAGCGGCTGAACAGCGGCTGACAGTGAAGCTGGGAACGGAGTACACTGACGACGACGAGGTAATCACCGTGGCCGAGGACGACGCTGTTCTCGACACGGCATGGCTCATTTATGAGACAATAGCCCTGGCGGTACCCATCCAGCACGTTCATCAACCTGGCGATTGCAACGTTGCTATGATGCGAAAGCTCGAAGAGCTCTCGGCTGCCCGAAGCAGTGATGCGGACGCCAACGAAGAGGCTGTTGACCCACGATGGGCAGCACTCCTCAAACTAAAAGACAACAAACAATAAAACAGTTAAATCGTAAAAATAGTAAAACATTATGGCACATCCTAAAAGAAGACAGTCAAAGACCCGTACCGCCAAACGCCGTACTCACGACAAGGCCGTAGCACCCACACTGGCAGTCTGCCCTAACTGTGGCGCCTACTACATCTACCACACCGTATGCCCCACATGTGGCTACTATCGTGGCAAGGTGGCTATCAAGAAAGACGAAGAAGTAGCTGAATAATGGGAAAGATTAACGCTGTCATCACTGGCATCGGAGGCTACGTGCCCGACTACGTGCTCACCAACGATGAGCTGTCGCGCATGGTAGACACCAACGATGAATGGATTATGACGCGTGTCGGAATCAAGGAGCGCCGCATCCTCACCGAAGAGGGTCTAGGCACCTCCTATATGGCGCGCAAGGCGGCCAAGCAGCTCATCAAGAAGACGGGGGTGAACCCCGATGAGATTGATGCGCTGATTGTGGCCACATCGACGGCCGACTATCACTTTCCCTCCACTGCCAGCATCGTCATTGGAAAGCTGGGGCTGAAAAACGCCATGGCTTACGATTTCTGGGCGGCCTGCTGCGGATTCATCTACTCGCTCGACGTTGCTTCGTCGATGATTCAGTGCGGGCGCTACAAGAAAATCATCCTCATCGGAGCCGACAAGATGTCGTCGGCCACCGACTATAAGGACCGGTCCACGTGTCCGCTCTTTGGCGACGGCGCGGGAGCCGTGCTCCTGGAGGCTACTGAGGAGGAGGGCGTCGGTCTGATGGACTCATACCTGCGCACCGATGGCATGGGGCTGCCTTTCCTGCACATGAAGGCAGGCGGCAGTGTCAGCCCGGCAAGCCACTTCACCGTCGACCACCGCATGCACTTCACCTATCAGGAGGGGCGCACCGTGTTCCGTTACGCTGTCACCAACATGTCAGCCGACAGTGCGCTCATAGCCGAGCGCAACGGTCTGACAAAGGACAACATTCAATGGATTATACCGCACCAGGCCAACATGCGCATCATCGAGGCAGTGGCCAAGCGCTTAGAGCTGCCTATGGAGAAGGTGATGGTCAACATTGAGCATTTTGGCAACACCTCGGCTGCTACCATCCCCCTGGCACTGTGGGAATACGAGCCACAGCTGCACAAGGGCGACAATATCATCATGACCGCCTTCGGCGCTGGTTTCGTACACGGTGCGAACTACTACCGATGGGGCTACGATGGAAAGTAGACCTTAAGAGGTGAGAGATAAGAGGTGAGAGGTGAGAGAATAGTTTTGCAAGACTATTCTTTCACCTCTCACTTTTCATCTCTCACCTCTCACTTCTCACCTCTTACCTCTCACCTCTCATCTCTTACCTCTCACCTCAATCCTGAAGGTGGTGCCCCGCCCTACTTCCGACTGCTTGACGAAGATGCGACCATGATGGTACTCCTCGACGATGCGCTTGGCCAGCGACAGGCCAAGACCCCAGCCACGCTGTTTCGTGGTGAACCCGGGACGGAACACATTGCCGATGTTCTTTTTCTTGATGCCCTTGCCCGTGTCGACCACCTCGACGGCCACCACATCGTCTTCCTCCAAGAGCCACAAATCAATGCGGCCCGGCTGTCCCTCCATGGCGTCGACGGCATTCTTGCAGAGGTTCTCAATGACCCACTCGAAGAGCGAGGCGTTCATGCTGACCAGGACGTCGTGCCCCGGATAGTGCCCGCGTATGCTGACCTTCTGCGAGGTGCGCTTGTCCATATAGGCAATGACATGGTCGAGGACGGTGTTCATCGACGCCTCCACCGGCTCGGGCTTCGACCCTATCTTTGAGAATCGCTCAGCAATACGCTCCAGGCGCTTCACATCCTGTTCCATCTCCGGCACCAGCTCGTCGTCAGGATAGGTCTCCTTCAGCATCTCGGTCCAGGCCATGAGACTGCTGATGGGGGTGCCTAACTGGTGGGCCGTCTCCTTCGACAGTCCCACCCACACCTTGTTCTGTTCAGCCCGCTTCGATGACAGGAGGGCAAAGATGGCCACGACGACGAAAATCATCACGATGCCGAGCTGCCAGTAAGGATAGTGCGTGAGACGCTTCAGCATGGTCGACTCGTCATAGCACACCAGCTGATAGTCGCCCTGTCCCAGGTCGATGCGTATGGTGTCGCCCGCCAGACGCATCCTGCCGGCATACTCCTCCACGTGCGCGCTGTCGCTGATGTTGCGGTAGTCGGCCACACTGCCGTCAGGGTTCGTCACCACCACGGGAATGGTGGTGTTGCCCTTGATGAACTCAAGGGCCAGGGCCAGCCCCGCCTCATCCTCGGCTTCGTTGATGAACTTCATGGCCTTGGCCCAGAGGTCCATCTTCGTACGCTCCTCCATCTTCAGGTCGCTCACCAGGCGGTGGCTGACATACAACGATGCCGCCGCGATGGCCATCGCGGCCACCACGAGGATAATCTTCACCTGTCGGATACGGTCAGTCCATTGCATAGGTCAGTCTTTTCAGTAATCATTGAGCACCTCTTCATGCCGTTTCTTGCGCTGGGCCGCCTTGTAGCCTGGCCGCCACTTCTTAGGCAGCAGACGGCTCAGCAGGCCAAGCGGGATGCTGGCGGGCTGACTGGGGTCGGAGTTCAGCAGCTGTGCCTCGGCCTTTTCTATCCGCAGGCGGCGGTTCAACTCCTCAAGCTTGTCTTCGTTAATCTTCGAGGTGCCCAGCACCACCACCTCGCCCAGATTGTTCAGCTTCGAGATGAGCAGCACCGTGTCGCTCTTCGCCTCGCGGATGTTCACCAACATGCTCTCG
>Ga0310691_10003103_pt1 | contig 20598 bp, 20 predicted proteins | sample 176DNAGHGlowgp2_FD_203887 | JGI IMG/M metagenome (GOLD analysis project Ga0310691, IMG submission 203887) | Sheep rumen microbial communities from Palmerston North, Manawatu-Wanganui, New Zealand - 1766 DNA GHGlow gp2 (v2) (version 2) | ecosystem: Host-associated > Mammals > Digestive system >...
CGTAAGACCGTAGAGCTCAGATGCAAGAGTCCTGCAGATGAGGATACCTGCAGAAAGATCATCTCCGCTGCAGGATACACAATGCTTCGAATTAGATCAATAACATAAGGCAAAGAGGAGTTATGTGGGAGATAGTAAAGTAAAATGACTGACAAGGAATACAAAGAACTGTCCATTGCCGAATTCTCCAAGGCGGCAAAGGTTTACGAGACAGACCGGGCGGGCGTGTATAAGATGTGCAGGAAAGATTATCCTGATGTACTCGCGGAACTCGAGAAGGAAGAGTTCACGAGCCTTCTTGACTGCGGATGCGGAACAGCGCCGATGCTCACTCTGCTCAAAGAGAAGTACCCTGACAAGAGATACACAGGGATAGACTTAACGCCAAAGATGATCGAGGTCGCAAGATCCAAGAACATGCCGGATGTGGAACTGGTCGTGGGGGATTGTGAGAACCTCCCTTTCGATGAGGGTTCTTTTGACGTGGTGATCTGCTGCCAGAGCTTTCATCACTACCCTAACGTGCAGGATTTCTTTGACAGCGTGTACCGTGTGCTCAGGCCGGGCGGAAGGCTCATACTGAGGGACATGACGGCAAACTCGGCAGCTGCACGGTGGTTTATGAACAAGATCGAAATGCCGCTCATAAATCTGTCCGGCCACGGTGATGTCCATGTATACGGCAGGGATGAGGTAAATGACCTGTGTAATAACGCGGGCCTTAAGATGGAGCTTTTCGAGAAGAGGGGGTTCCTCCGCCTGCACTGTGTAGCAAGGAAAATGCGTTAGAACGGGGCAATATCAATATACGCTTGCCGCAGAGACTTATCCTGACATTATCCTGTTAGGCGTGGTACAAATAAAACAAAAGTAATATAATTAACACCATGAAAAGTCTCGGAGAATTTACCGTTCAGGGCAAACACGAATATAATGAGCGAAGGTTCAGGGTATCACCTGCGAAGATCATACCTGCAAGCTTTCTCTTTGTGATCCTTTTGGGGACTTTGTTACTGATGCTTCCGATATCCTCGGCCGACGGTCAGGGTAAGGATCTTGTTACCGCTCTCTTTACCGCGACTACCTCGGTCTGCGTTACGGGTCTCGTTGTCGTAGATACGTTTGCTGCGTGGAGCATTGTCGGGAAGATCGTTATCCTGATACTGATCCAGCTCGGAGGTCTCGGTATCATCTCGTTCATGTCCATGACCATGGTCCTGCTCAAGAGGCGATTCTCGCTGGAAGACAGACAGCTCCTGGTAGATGCCATGAATTTTGATACAGGCAACGGAATGCTCCGCTTCCTGATAAGGATCTTCAGATGGACCTTTATCGTGGAAGGACTTGGCGCCGCAATGTATCTTGCGGAGTTTATCCCGAGGTTTGGCATTGCCAAGGGAATATGGGTATCCGTCTTTACCGCGGTATCCGCTTTCTGTAATGCAGGGATCGATATCATCGGCCCTGACAGCCTCATAGGCTACCAGAGCAACCCCGGCGTACTTATCGTCACGATGATACTGATCATTCTGGGAGGTCTCGGCTATGTGGTATGGTTTGATGTTACCGATGTTGTGGCTGAAGGAATACGCAACCGTCTTTCCATCAGGCGGATATTGTCACGTCTGTCGACCCACACCAAGCTCGTGCTCGTTCTTACCCTGTCCCTGATCCTTGCAGGGGCGCTGGTCGTTCTCCCCGGAGAATTCAACAATCCGGAGACCATGGGTAACATGAGCCTCGGGGAGAAGATACTTAACAGTTTATTCCAGTCCGTTACGTTCAGGACGGCAGGTTTTGCCACAGTGCCTCAGGAAGGCTTAACCCCCGTATCTGTCATGATAGGTTACATTCTCATGTTCATAGGAGGATCTCCGATAGGAACCGCAGGCGGTGTTAAGACCGTAACGATGTTCATAGTGATCCTCAACGTTGCCGCCTATATCAGACACCGCAGGGAAGCAGTCGTCTTTAGAAGGAATGTGTCAAAGGAACTCATGCGCAAGGCGACAGCGATCGTATCAGTGAGTCTCTTTACGGTAATATTTATGACGATGCTCCTTCTCGCGACCAATAATGTTAATATCGAAGATGCCCTGTTCGAGATCTTCAGTGCCGTAGCTACGGTAGGTCTCAGCAGAGGTGTAACACCGAACCTCACCGAGATAGGCAAGATAATCGTAACGATATCCATGTATCTCGGAAGGATCGGTCCCATATCACTCGCGTTGTTTTTCGCGGGGAGCAAGACAAAACAGGATAATCTTGATTATGCCAAAGGCAAATTCTTTGTAGGATAGGAGTAGAATTATGAGCTTATCGATCGGAATCTTAGGACTTGGTAAATACGGCAGGAGCCTTGCTGAGAACATGTACAAGTTTGGAGCTGACGTTCTCGTCGCAGACAAGGATCAGGCCCGCATCGACGAGATCTCCACCAAGGTCAATTCAGCCGTGGTCGCTGACCTTGCAAGCGAAGCGGAGCTTAATGAATTGGGGCTCGGCAATCTCGATATCGTAGTTGTGGCGATGGGTTCCAACCTCGAAGCTTCCATCCTGTCCGTCGCGATCGCCAAGGAGAAAGGCGTCGGCTTTGTCATAGCAAAGACATCATCTGACAGGATGACAGCCATACTCGAGAAGATCGGAGTCGACAAGATAGTCGATCCTGAGGAAGAGAGCGGCCTGCGTACTGCAAGGATCATCGCTTCAGGCAGGATCATGGACTATATCGACATGGAGGGCAACCTCTGCATGGTCGAGATCAAGCCCAAGAATAAGTGGATCGACCATACCATCAAGGATCTTGATATCAGAAAGACAGATAAGATCAATATCGTGGCAATGAGGACCGGCAAGGGCAACTGGGTATTCCCGGACCCCAACACCGTGATCACATCCAACACATCGCTGATGGCGGTGCTCGATAAGAAGGATCTCAAGAGTATTCAGTGACAACAGGGACACCTTTGCAATTCGAAACTGTATTTCATATTAAACCCCCAAAGTCTTTGTCCAACTTTGGGGGTTCACTTCATGTCTGACTTCGGGGGTTTATCTTACGGTATGAAAGCCGCTTATTTACTGTTGATATATCCTGTTATCAACTATCAGCCTTTGCAGTCATTTGAATTGAATTCGACCGCGATCTGCAGTATCTGCTTTGCAGAATCATACTTGTACTTTGTTGACTGTAAGGAATCCTCAATGCTGTAAGTCTCGACACTGCCGTCTTTGCTGACCTTAAATGAACCGTCATTAATAGAATCGATGAACCACTTGAACTCATCAGGGGTTGCCTTTACAACCTCATAGTAACGTGTATTGTTGCCGGTGTTGTCGTCTACTGCAGTAAAGCCGTTGCAGAATACATACATCATTGCGCCTGTGCCTGAACCGTGCTTTGTTGCCTCTTCTTTGCAGTCAGTCAGGAAATATCCCTTATCCTTGTACTCAGCAGCGAGTGCTCTGATATCGGCATCCTCATAATCTGAAGGGTTTGCCTCGGGAAGTGCCTGGTCAACTGTTTTGAGATCGAACTTCAGCTCACAGAAGTTAGTGCTCTTCTCAAAGTCAGGACAATTGATACTAGTCTCATCGACGCCGTTATCAGTCACGGGCTGTTCATCCTTCTCAGCTGCAATGACAACCTGTTCATCAATGCTGCTTACACTGTCAGATGTCACAACTGTACCTGATGTCTCGATGTATCCGGGTCTGACATCTGCGAATACCGGGACTGCTGCAGCCAGTGCGACTGCCGATACTACTGTCAATCCGATTCCTATCATTCCGTTCTTTTTCATTTTTCTCACCTCTTAATTCATTGGTATTTGACTACTTGGAAACGTTTCAGTCGTCATGATGCCATAATAAGCATAAGATGTATCAAGGTTGTAACAACGAAGTATTTTCCGTGTACATTTTTATCTGTCCTCCGCACGGTCAGGGATAGATATGGTAATGGCAGTCCCCTTCCCTTCAACGCTCGATATATCCATAGTACCGCCGTGGAGTTTCACGATCCTGTCGCACAATGACAGCCCGAGACCTGCACCATGCTCTGCGCGGCTCCTTGACTTATCCACCATGTAGAAAGCTTCCTTTACGCGCTCCACTTTATCAGCCGGAATACCTCTGCCATCGTCAGTCACTGTTATCGTATAGGAATCTCCTTCACCCTGGACACCTGACACGGCAATGTTCTTCGCGCCGGCCTTCATGGCATTATCGATAAGGTTGATCATAACTGACCTGACCAGATCGTAATCCGCCCAGAAGTAACCGTCTTCCATGTCATATCTGACCTTAGCGCCGCGCTTTTCAGCTTCGATCCTGATAAGACCTGACAGGTCGGAAGCGAGGTCTGATGCGCTGATCTGTTCTCTCATGAGTGATGATTCCCCGCGGTTGAGCTCTGTCAGTTCAAGGAGCTTGTTAGACAGTGACTGAAGCCTCTCCCCTTCCGACAATATGACGCCGGCTGCCTCCCTGATCTCATTGTCCCTGACCTTGCCCTGGTAGATGAGATCTGCGTAACCGATGATGCCGGTGATCGGAGTCTTTGTCTCATGCGAGAAAGCCGCGATAAAATCCTCCTTGCTTCTGACTGATCTCTCGAGGTCATTTATCTTCTCCTGGATGGTATCAGCCATGGTGTTATACGCCTGTGTCAGCTGTCCCAGCTCATCATTGGTCACGGTATCGATCCTGTGGGAATAATCGCCTTCTGCGATCGAACGTGTGGCATTGCTGAGGCGCATGACAGGTCTTGTGATAAGCAGCGCGAAAGCGAGCGCAAAGACTGCCCCGACACCGAGCATGATAATGTATATCATTCTGTATGTATGTCTCAGGGAATTATTCTCATCTATTATCCTGGTGATCTCAGAACACGTGATGCACGTGTACTTAACATTTCGCTTGGTGAAGGTGCTTCCGCACTCCAGATAAGAATGGTCACCGACCGTCTTGATGTGATACGATACGGCACCGTTTGCAAGGCCGGTGTAATCCGAATAGAAGTCTATGTCACCATAACAGACTTCATTGCCCATGAGAACGACGAGTGACAGTTCCTCACCGGTCTTCGTATTCTCTGCAGCAGCATGTATGGTATTCTTGTCCGCAGCCTTGTCACGGGTGGCGATAATGATATTCGTCTCAAGCAGCGACTGGACGATATTATGCCTCTCCATACCGTTATTCACCTCCCGTTCGATGTTCTTGTTAAGTGAGGTGTTTACGATGATAAGTCCAGATACTATCAGCACGAAGACAAGTATCAGTACGATCCCGATATAAAGCCTGGCAAATATCTTCATTGGTCTTAGACCTCCGGGAGCTCGAGCCTGTAACCGATACCGAAGACCGTCTTGATCACATCCTCGTAGCCGAGCTTCTGGCGGATCCTCTTTATATGATTATCGAGCGTCCTTGTCTCACCGTAGTACTCTTCTTTCCATACATATTCATAAAGCTGCTGGCGGCTTAATGCCACATTGCGGTTGTTTATCAGCATGCTCAGAAGGTCGAATTCCTTTACGGTAAGCTGTACGTTCTCTCCGTCTCTGGTTACTGTGCGGGACGTGCCGTTAACGACTACGCCCTTAAACTCGAAGATGTCATCTGAAGGAGCCGTTCTCCTTATCACAGCCTCTACGCGGGCAAGGAGCTCTGCGACCTGGAATGGCTTGCAGATATAATCATCAGCACCCATCTTAAGGCCTCTCACGCGGTCGTTCACCTGTCCCATTGCCGATACGATTATCACGGGAGTCTTTGTGGGAGCAATATACTCAAGCAGGTCATATCCCGATACTTTGGGCAGCATCAGATCCAGCAGCACCAGATCCCAGGCATGCATATCGAAGATCTCCTCTGCCTCTTCCCCATCATATGCGAATCCGCATTCATAGCCTGCACCGGTAAGTGTCTTGCCCATGAGACCGGATATCGTTCTGTCGTCTTCTATGATAAGTATGTTCATGTTACTCCTCCAACAGGAAGACTATACCACTTAGTTGTATCAGATTTGTAAAATCGGCGAAAGTTCAGCTTATCACCTGATACCTGACGCGCAGATATGAATCATTCAATACCGTACAGTCTGTCAGCCTCAGCACGCCAAGTGAAGACAACTCGCTCTCCGACAGGATCGAACTTCCGTCGATCAATGTGGATGTATCCCTGCCGCCGATCAGGACAGGCGCTATGACGATATCAACTTGATCGATGAGTTTGGCACGCAGCAAAGCTCCGTTGACCGTTCCCCCGCTCTGAATGGTTATCCGCTCACAACCGAACCTGGACTTGAGCTCACTAAGCGCATCCTGAAGTGATGGTTCCTCCTGGAAGATCACATGCAGGTTCTCCTCATCCACCCCGAAAGCGGGATGATCCTTGTTCGACGTGATCAGCACAAATTCCCTTGATCTTGCGCAGAAATACCTTACGCCGTGCTCCGTCAGATGACTGTTGTCCAGAAGCACGAAAGATACGGGAGACTTAGGCGGATAAGGCTTGCTGTTGACCCCCATCTTCTCCTGAACGCGCCCCGTATTAAAAGACCACAGGTCAGTAGTCTGTTCTATCTCATAATACTGCGCAAGTCCTTCCTTAAGGCCTTCGATATTGGGAAAATCCTTATCTGCATCAAGTTCGTCTGATGCCCCCGGACTGATCTTGCCATCCAGCGACATCAGCATAAACAGTGTTGTAACGGGTCTGTCCATATTTGCACCTCTCCCATATTGTATTAGAGTGCATGTATTTTTTGTATACCGGATTTGACAATTGCGGCAGGCATATGATATATTGAGGCTGACCGACAGGTTGTCGGTTATGTTTAACGAACAGGTGAGGTCTATCAGCATGAGAACCGTGAAGCCGGCAGACGAGAGGAAGGAAGAGATCCTTGATGTGGCAGAGCAATTGTTCGCCGCGAAGGGTTTTGATAATGCCAGCACTAATGACATCATCCGGGAGATAGGGATAGCAAGAGGGACACTGTATCATCATTTCGCATCCAAGGAAGAGATCCTTGATGCGATAGTTGAGAGGATGATCAGCAGGAGCATCTCCCGCGCACGATACATTATCAGGGATAAGGATACCCCTCTGCTCGACAGGCTGACGGGTGCACTCCTGTCACTTAATATCAGCTCAGGAGCAGGTCAGGAAGTGCTCGAGCAGATCCATAAGCCTCAGAATGCCCTGCTTCACCAGAAGACTCAGGAGAAGCTTATCGGAGAAGTCGTTCCGTTGATAGCGGAGCTGATAGAAGAAGGCAACAAGGACGGGATGTTCCATTCGAGGTATCCCCTGGAGGCGGCGGAGATGATCATCATCTATTCTAATGCGGCATTTGATGATCAGGCTGAATATGACCCTGCTCAGCTGCAGAGGAAGACAGAGGCATTCATCTATCATACGGAGAAGATCCTCGGAGCAGAAGAGAAGAGTCTTGAAGATGCGATCATGAAGATCATGACAGAATAACCGGGCTGTCACGGGGCAGTTCCATCGGGGTCATGGACCCCAATAATTTTAAACATATACCGACAACTTGTCGGTCACAAAAATAAAAAGGAAACAGGATAAGGAGCAGATCATGGGTAACAGTTCAAATTACAGAAAGTTCCTGCTCATGTGGAGCGGAGAATTTGTATCGTCAATAGGCGGAGGACTTACGAGCTTCGGCCTGAGCGTATATGTTTTTCAGAAGACGGGAAGCGCAGCAAACACCGCGCTGGTAGCGCTGCTCGCGTTCCTTCCCGTACTCGTCTTAAGCCCCCTGGCGGGAGTGCTCGCAGACAGATATGACAGATGCCTCCTGATGATGCTCGGTGACGGCATGTCAGGTCTTGGACTTGTATACATACTTATCTGCATGTTTAACGGAGAGGCAAAACTATATCAGATCTGCATAGGTGTAACCATAAGCGCGGTATTCTCCTCCCTTCTCGAGCCATCCTACAGGGCACTGGTCACCGATATGCTCACAAAGGATGAATACTCCAGGGCAAGCGGCATGATAAGCCTTGCAGGCAGCGCAAGGTATCTCATCTCACCTCTGCTGGCAGGCGTACTGCTGGGATTCAGTGATGTGAAGATCCTGATCATAATAGACATCTGCACATTCTTACTCACCGTCATTTGTACGGCAGTCGTTAAGAAGAGCAGACTGTCCCGACATGTAAAGACGAATGAATCTTTCGCAGAGAGCTTTAAGACCGGATGGAGAGCCATAGCCGGGAAGAGAGGCATAATGATCCTCATCATAATATCATCCGTGATCACATGTTTTATGGGTGCGCTCCAGATCCTTGTTGAACCCATGATCCTCGACTTTGAGAGCTCAAGTGTCCTTGGCGTCACAGAGACAGTCTGTGCGAGCGGAATGCTCGTATCGGGAATCTTCATAGGTATCACAGGTATCAGGAAGAACTATACGAGGGTGCTGAGCATCTCACTTGCCCTGTGCGGACTGGCCATGATCGGATTCGGTCTCAAAGAGAACATAGTGCTGATCTGCTGCTTCGGATTCATGTTCTTCTGCGTGCTTCCCTTCGCAAACAATTGTCTCGACTACATGATGAGAACGAACATAGAGCCGGAGAAGCAAGGAAGGGCATGGGGACTGATAAGCTTCCTCTCGCAGATCGGATATATCGTCGCTTACGGGGGAGCCGGCCTCCTCGCGGATAAGATCTCGTCAGTAAGGAATATAGGAGTCGGACGCGGTGCAGCAATAGTCATCATGGGGGCGGGCGTCCTGCTCACGATAATATCACTCTCGATATTAAAGTTCAGATCCGTCAGGGAACTCGAGCAAGGCGCGGCGTCTGATCCCGTCACACCACAAGATCCGTGATCAGGCCTGACACGCAGGCAAACACGATGACAAATACCCAGTAGAGAGCAAAGTTTTTCAGCCCGAGGACAGCTTTCAAAGCGCCGAGATTAGTGATCTTGGTCGCAGGTCCGGTCACCATAAAAGCAGCCGCGCTGCCAATGCTCATTCCCTTGGAGAGCCACGACTGGAGTATCGGGATCGTTCCTCCGCCGCACACATAGAGCGGTACGCCCACCGTGGATGCCATGAGCACACCCCATGCCTCGTTCCCTCCAAAGGCAAAAGTTACGGCTTCCTGCGGAACATACCGCTGGAACAGCGCTGACAGGATTATGCCGGCAAGGAAATAAAGGCCCGTTGCCTTGATATTGCGGAGAAGATTCTTAAGGAAACGGACAAAAAGATTCGGATCGGTATCCCTGCTCTTTGGCTCATCGAAACCATCGAACCTGAAGTACGGCTTCCCGGCAAAAAAGAGCTTTACAAGTATCCCTGCCATGATCCCGCAAAGGAAACACACAATGATCCTCACCGCCAGCACCTTTGCTCCCAGCGCAGCACTGTATATGATCAGCTGCGGGTTCAGAAGTATCGAGCTCATCATGAACGATGCAAGCCACTCATCCCTTACTCCTCCGCGCGACAATGAAGCAGCGATAGGTATCGTCCCGTACATGCAAAGAGGCGATGCGATGCCCAGCAAAGAGGCGGATATCATGCCAATGATACTGCTGCCGTTACCATTCATCCTGCGCATCAGGTTATGTATCTTGTCTTTGAAGAAAACCGATACGACAGAACCAATGATCATTCCAGCCACCCAGTAGCGCCAGATCTGATCAAGCTGCAGGGTGAAATAATACCAGAAGTATACCAGCTCAGTCATCAATATCCACCAGACGGTATGCCCTGTTTCCAAGGCCGATCTTCTCTGCGTGAGTCAATATGTGAAGTCCGTTCTTGGACAGTATCCTCTCCTGAAGCGAAGCGCCGTCCGGTGCCATGAAGACCTGGTCTATGCATGCCTGATCCAATGCCACGGGATCGGTTGAAGCGAAGATGCCGATATCATGCATATCAACATCAGCAGGTTTTGAGACACAGTCACAATCCACGGACATCCTGTTCATGACGCTTATGTAAATGATCCGGGAACCATTGCCTTCATAGTCTGATACCGACTTGGCTGCCTCGGCCATGCTCTCGGTAAAGACATCCTGGTTCGTCAGGAGTGAGGGGATGTCTATGGGAGGCTTTGAGAATACCCCTCCTGAGTGGATCCTGACCTTGCCCTCCCTGGAAGCGATCCCTATCGAAATATTCTTCAGCGCGCCTCCGAATCCCGCCATCGGGTGCCCCTTAAAATGGGTCAGGACGATGACATAACCGTAGTTGGCAAGGTTCTTTCCGACCCGGTTCTCCGTCAGGTGAACGCCACCTGTCACGGGGATCGTCATATCGCCGTCCTCATCCATGATATCCAGATCAGCTATGTCAGTAAAACCATGCTCTTTTGCCACCTCACGGTGCATGGCCGTATCCGCCCTCTTGGACCCTGAATATGCAGTATTGCACTCGACGATCGTTCCATCCACGCTCTGAACAAGATCCTTGATAAGTGACGGCGAGAGATGGTTCGGATTACCTGCTTCTCCGGTCGACAGTTTTACCGCGACTTTGCCTTCCGGGTTCACCTGCAGGATATCGTATATCCTCCTTAATCCTTCCGGGCTTATGTCGTGAGTCATGTATACGACTGAGGACGCATTCTCATCATTATATGGTACATGCGGCTCTATGTCGTAATGCATGTGTATCACATACCATGTTATTGCAGCTGAAAGTATGAACACGATCACGGCTGCCGTGATGATAAGTTTCTTGTGTTTCATGTTCACTGTCCTCCTTCTCCGAATCCTGTAAGACCCTTGTAGTGGTACTTGAAGAGCATGATGACAGACTTCCGCAGATCCTCTTCCCCGTCATGGTTCATGATGATATCCGTCAATCCGATGATCAGGAGTTTGGCGATCAAGGTCTTAATATCCTCATCATCTACCGCAGCTCTCTCCACAAAGAGTCTTGTATATTCGCCCTCGATCATTATGCGGTCTCTGCCGCCCGTATTCCTCAGCATGATAAGTATCCCTGTCCGGTACCTTGATGCTATGTCCGCCAGAGATGCGGAAGCTTCTTCGATCTTGGTGTTCAGATCCTTCCTGATAAAACCGGGATCGACCATATGTTTCGCCTCTGCCAGCAATGCATTTCGCGCGTCACGGACCAGAGTCTCGTAGATCGCTTCCTTGGAATCATAGTAACGGTAAATGTTGCTCTTGCTGATATAACATTTCTCAGCGATCATCTTCATGGAAGTCCGGTCGTAACCGTTCCTGATAAAGAGATCCTCAGATACCGAGAGTATCCTCTTATCGATGTCATCCTTTTTTATCTGCATATGTATCCCTTCTTCAATAGCGACCGCCGTATATGAGAAGTGATACCATCACAGCACTGCATTGTCAACATTTTGCAGACAAAAGCGACCGTTAATAGAACCAGGTCGCTTTATGCGGGACGGAGTACCGCTGCATAAAAGATCATTTGTCAAACCCCAGGAACTCCTTCAGTCCCTTGAAGTTCATCATATATTCCTTGTCCAGACCGAAAGCCCCCGACAGCAGCTCGTCATTCTTATCAAGGAACTCCTCGAAAGTCCCCTCCATGATCTCCGGCGGGAAGAAGAACGTCCTCGAACCGCCGGTACATCTGTCTCCGGCCTGAACGAATGCGGAATACCCGCCAAGGACATGTGACCTGAATTCAAAAGACTCCAGATACCATCCACGGAGTTCGATGCCATGATCGGGTCTTACATCGAACACTTCCTTTACGTCGTTCATGAATTCAAGATTGGTCTTCTGATCGTTCACGATCATCTGAATGAACAACTCGCCATCCCATCCGTTTGCTTCCCTCTCGGCCTTTGAATCCCAGTGCTTATACCGGACGAACTCCGGCTTGCCGGAAGTCTCCTCTATGGCATAGCTGTAGAACTTATCCAGCCTCTCATGCGACGCCCACGGGTAGATGCGCTTAAGCCTGTCTACGGCTTCACTGATATACTCTTCCACATCATATCCCAGGAAGAACCTGTCCCTGTATATGATGACCGGCACCTTCACCTCGTTGGCGCTGATCCCGCCGTGCATCGCTTTCCAGGTCTCACCCTTCGTGAAATTGAGCGACATCTCATCAGTTGCGACCGCCAGATAATCCCCGAGCATATCACGGAACTTCTCATGTTCCGCAATCGTTCCGAAGAGATGACGTTCCAGAACTTCTTTCTTTGTAAGGAGCATGAAGTGCTCACCATACACCTTCTTAAACTCCCTTACAAAGTCCCTCTTCCTTCCCTTCTTCACAAAGAAATTCGCTGCTCTGGGTTCTAATGTAGGGAGACGTTCCAGACAATCCATGATCTCTTCATGATCATCAAGACGTGAGATCTCAGTATCGATCAGGCCGTGATCTGCCGTAACGATGAGGAGAGTATCTTCCATCTTATCTGCAAATTTCTGAATCTTCCTCTCGATGTCCCTTGTGACCTTCTTTGCCTGCTCCGAGTCACATCCGTATTCATGGAGAACGCTATCGGGCTGCGGCCAGTAAGCATAGATATACTTTCGCCCGGGTTCCCTGCAGAGCTTATCGACCCTGTTTAAGACCTTCTGCAGGGTATCAGGGTTAGGCTCCATGAACGGAGACGATACATATGCAGCCACCCCGATATCATTAAGCCTGTCGACAACACTCTTGTATGGCGTATAAGTCCATGGCACATTGTATTCTGCTGCAGGCTCATTGGTGTTCTGTACAGTACTGGCGAAGACAGCCACATTCTTATCAATGTCCTTGTAGTAATTATCCCAGCCGAGCCATGCATGTCCGCAAGGCTGCAGTCCCGTAATGACGGACGTGGTCGCAGCAACGGTAGTTGACGGGAACACCGAATCGCATTTTGTGACCATATGCTCCTGGAGCGTGCTCCTCCACTCAAGCGTCTTGTACATTATCGAGGTGCCCATGCCGTCCACCAGCAGGACTACCACGTTCTTTTGACCGCGTTCCAGGTATCTGTCAAGTTCCGGGAGAGTGTCACCTGCTGTCTCCGCACCGTAATGCTTCAGTATGGAGTTGGGAATGCCTGTAATGCACTTCTTATAATCAGGAAAATCATATCTGATATACATACTGTCTCTCCAATGTTCTGTCTCAGCCGTGCCTGCCGATAATGTAATCCGGCTTTACGGCTCCCTCGTTGAGCTCCCAATTGCCGTCGTCAGATCTGCTGTAGCAGACCGTTCCTATATCACTTGACTGAACCCACAGATCGTAACTGTCATTGGCCCAGCATATGCCCCAGAAATCAACCTTGCGGCAAGGGAAGAACACACCTGCGATCTTATTGTCTCCGACCGTATGGACATAGACTATGATGTTGTCTCCTGATTTCTTCGCCTGGGCGTAGTACTTCCGGTCGTAGCTGAAAGCCGTCTCGGTAGTGAAGCTGCCGTAATTATCCTCATAGTACTTCTCAGCGTCCTTGCTGACCTGTTCGAAGATGGGACTCCAATACTTACTCATCTCATCAGACAGTTCTATGTAGTAATAACCGACCTCATCCGGCTCGCTCCTGCTGCCCATGCAGAGCACAAAGAAATAGAGCTTGCCTTCATATCTGAAGACTGACACATGCCTGCTTTTACCGCCATACTTTGCTTCAATGCAGGTCTCTGTACGGTCGATCTTATCAAACTCATCCGGCTGCTCCTCAGCGTTGATCTTCAGATTGCACTCATCGAGGTTATACTTCAGGTGGTTGGGATCATACTTGGAGTCTTCATTATAAAGCTCGACAAACTTGTCCTTATCAAAGGTTGCATCCGTATCGATATAATGATCCAGGAACGCTGCATTCTTACCCACGCGAAAACAGCACTCGATCTCGCCGTCGATCCCTTCCAGCTCAGGCTTCTTTGTGCTGATGAGACTGAGACACCCTGTCATAAGGCAAAGTACGGATATCATCAGTATGGATAAAGTCTTCTTCATGTCAGCCCCCTGCAGTCTGTTCATATCACTTGACCGAACTTGTCAGTTTGATCTTCGGCCTGTCGGGTCTCTGCTCGAACGACAGCGTGCAGACGAGAGCAGCGACCGTCCCCATCAGTTCATAGTGGGAATTAAACGTGCTTATGCTGTTGGCATACTGCTCGCCCAGCTTGATCTCCGGCAGCCCCACGGAGTAACCGAACAGGATGTACGGAACATTCACATGACGGATCTCCCTGAACTTCTTCTTCTCGATAAAAAACGTCCTCTTGTCAGTCACGACAACGCCGGTCTTCCCATGGACAAAGATACCGTCGTCATTATATATGATCACCCTCTCCCCGGGCTCCATGCTGCCTGAGATCTTTGCCAGGATATCCTTCATCTTCTCCTCGCGGATCCCCGGTCCTGCCACCTCATCGAAAGTCATGAGGTAGTCCCTCATATACTTCTCGATCCTGTCAGATGAATCATATTCATTCAGCGCACGCACGAAAGGCTGCACGCACACATTGTACTTGTCATTGCCGGTAAGTGTCTTGTAATCCCAATCGTACACGAACCAGTCCCGTGCGATGGGGTTATCCTCCACATCCTGCTTCATCGCATCATCCAGCGCGAATTCGCTCCCGCAGTATGCGCATATCATCCTCTTCCTGTTAGGTGCCAGCTCCAGTCTCCCGGAACAGTTCGGACATTTGTTAAGTTCCATGATTACCTCTGCCTTTTAGTAGTTTTGATCAGTTAGTCTTAATATACCATAGGATAGATGATAATTCGTGTGTTACCTCTCAATGACAGCAGGATCAAGCAGAAAGTCGTGCAGATTCACTATCAGTATTCCGTCTTCATCATAGTGTGGTGAGATCATATCAGCTGTAATGAGTATCCTCTTAAATGAGTCTTTTATCTTACTGAAAGGTCTTGTCTCCTGAAGACGTTTTTCCTCATCGGGAACTGAATATGCAGATTGAATATAGTACCTTGCAGAACCCTTATTGCAAACGAAATCTATCTCCAGTTGTTTGCGTTGCTGTTTCCCTTCTTCATTTAACTCAACGATCGGCACAACGCCGATATCCACGTTATACCCCCTCATCCGGAGTTCGTTATAAACAATGTTTTCCATTGAATGCGTCGGTTCGATCTGCCTGAAGTTAATACGGACATTACGGAGACCCGGATCACTGAAATAATACTTTTGCGGTGTCTCAATGTACGATCTGCCCTTTATATCATACCGGGTTGCTGCTTCAACCAGGAAAGAATCCTCCAGGTATCCCAGATACTTCTGAATAGTGGGACCGGTGATCTTCGAATGCTTTACGCTCCTGAATGTACGTTGAAGTTTCTCGGGATTGGTAAGCGATCCGATCGATGATGACAGTACATTGAGCAGTTCTTCCATTTCCCCTTCATTCCTGACTTGATACCGCCTGACAATATCAGAGATATAGATCTCTTTATACAGATGTGACAACAGATCTGCCTTTTCGCCGTTATCACCGCATAGAACTACCAAAGGAATACCGCCGTAGGTCATGTACTGCGTTAATCCTTCATACCTGTCTCCCGGATACACAGACATAAACTCTGCGAAACTTAAGGGATACATATGGATCTCATCACCGCGCCCCGAAAATTCCGTTATGATATCTTTGGAAAGGAACTTGGCATTACTTCCGGTTACATACAGATCCATGTTGCTTTTCCTTAGATACCCATTCAAAACAGATTCAAATGAATCCATAAGCTGTACCTCATCAAGGAGCAGATAATACTTGTCGTTATCGATACATTTACTCTTTATGTGCTTCATGAACTTCCTTGGATCGACCTTTTTATTCTGAATGTTAACAATGTCTTCGCCGATCATTTCCAGATCATCCGCAGAGTCAAAAGCAAACCTTATGATGTGATCTTCAGGAACACCATTCGAGATCAGATATCCATAAAACAATGTATTAAGCAGATATGATTTCCCGCATCGTCTGACACCGGTTACAACCTTAACCTGGCCATTACCCATTCGGCTTATAAGCTTCGAAAGATAGAAGTCACGTTTAATATCCATAAACACCTCCAGAATGGATTTTTGTCATTTATTACATTTTTCCATTCTAGGATAGACTATTTATGGCGTTAATTCAACCATCTACAATGGATTTATGTCATTAATGACAGAAATCCATTGTAGAGCTCACCAGATCACAGCCGATCTGAAGAAATACTCATAACAAAAACGCGGTTTTCTCATAACATGTTGTGATAAAATGCCCCTTTTGTTATGAGTCAGCTCTTTTACTCTTCATTAGTCCAGTAAAGTCCAGTAACTTGCGAGGTAGTTGTTGCAAAAATAATGGTGACATCTGGGACACCTTTGATACCGGTCGTGGAATCAGCTCATTCTATAAATCACTCTATGTAAATTCATTACATAGAGCACTACATAGAATACTCTATAAACCACTCTATGTTTTTACATTACATAGAACAATTTATAGAATGGACCGTCCGGCAGCCTTAAATCAACCCATATATGACACCCGGGACACCTTTGCCTTTGCCCCTGCCTTTACCTTGCATCAGCACAGATCTCCTCACCTCTTGGTTCCCGTCAGGAAACACAAAAACGGTATCTTAAGGCAGATCTCGGCGCAGACAAATGTCGCAGGGAAAGCGAGTAACACCGGCACAAGATACAGTAAAACTGTGTTGCCTGCAAATACTCCTGAGAACAGGTATTGGAATAATACCACCCAGATGAAATGGAAACTGAAATAGGGGAAGGATCTTCGCGACATGTAATCTGTCAACTTGTTATGTACATCCAGACTCTTCTTGCCGATGCCGATCAGGGCAAGTATCATGAACCATTCTCCGAATGCTTTGGCGGCCGTATTTGCCACGCCGGGATCCCTGCCTGACCAGATAAACATATACACGTTCAGTATGGAAGCCATAAGCCCTGCAGTAAGTGTTATGTATCTGTAGCGGACTGCTTTTTCTATGGCTCTGTCATCAGACAATACATAGTAGACTATCAGGAATACGTATAGGTATTCTGCGAAGCTCTTCCCTCCGACACTGAGCAGGTCGTACAGGAACGGAAGAGGAATCACGAACATGCAGATGACCGGGAAAGGCACCGCCGCGTTCATGCTTCTGCTGCGGGCTATCTTCTTCACTAATACAAATATCCCGACCGATACAACTGATATCACAAACAGGAAATATAAGAACCAGAACTGACCGACTCCGAAGCCTCCGTCAAATCCTGACAGATCAGTCCATTTGGTGAAGAACACTTTGTAATGCTCAATGAGCCCGCCACTGTATCCGAGATTCGTTTTATCACCGATATAAGCAAGGACCGGACAGAAGATCAGCGTTCCGGACACAAAAGGCACCATCAGCCTTTTTACTCTCTCCAGGATGTACTGCCCGTATGACCTGCGGGCCAGGGCATACTTTGTGCTCATGCCCGCCAGAAGGAACAGCAGAGGCATGAAGAACGGGCTGAAGAACACTATCAGGCTGCTTATCACCTTGTTGGGCTCAAAGAAGACATAATTAGCTTCACCCCATGTGTTGAAGGCCTGCGCCGCGTGATATGGGATAAGGAGCAGAACATCCATCCATCTGAGATTGTCGATAAAGTATTTTCTCATTGTATTGATCCCCAAAGCTTACTTACAGATGGAACCGTCTCCTGAGTTCAGAGGCAACATCCCTCCCGCGGAATATTACGGCTCCCGCGAAAAGTATGATGCTGACCATCAGCAGACCTGACAGAAGGTAAGCGAACGAATAGACCGTAAATCCTGTTGCGATGGCAAACTTTGCGGCGAGATTCCCGGCATAATCAAGTCCGCCGCTGATGTACCCGCCGCCGTGGCAATAGAGGATCACATAACCGGAGTCGTGTGACTTGACAGGGACAAACTCTTCGCAGCGTATCCTGCCTACGCGAAATCCTCTCCGCTCCACGTCCCCCAGGGGCGCAGCAAGGCGGCCTGCCCACTCGGCCTGCTTCCTATGACGCTTGATCTCCGCCAGTGAAGTCGCCTTTCCGGACATGAAATTCAAGGCCTTCAGAGTCTTGACCATTGGATTCTTCATCGCCGCCTTAATTCCCCCGATCCGTTCTTATCTCAGTCAATCCTTTGCCAGGTACACAAAGGTCAATTCGTCATCGATCTTCTCTTCTTTGAACCTTCTGTAGCCCAAAGACTCGTAAAGTCTGATATTATCCACGCTCTTCGTGCTGGTAAAGAGCTCTAATCTGCACTCGAAGAAATATTTCTCTATGGCTCTCAGGAGCATGCTTCCGTATCCCCGGTTCCTGTAATCAGGATGGACGAAGAGCTTGCCGATATAAGCCGTGCGCCTCTTCTCATAGGCTCTGACAGAACCGATTATCTTATCCCCTTCTGTCATCTTGAGGATCAGGCCGTTATTATACTCCTCAGTCAATTCTTCAAGAGTCTCCTTAAGAGGAGGAATGTCCTTGTTGTTAAACAGTGCTGCTTCACTCTGATATGCAAGATACTGAAGATCCAGTATCTCCTTAAGATCTTCTGATCCGGCCTTACTGATATTCATTAAGGATCCTCCTTCTTCCTGATCGAAATAGACTTATCTCATACCAATAGTATCACAGGTAACACATTAAGCTCAAATTAATACGGATCACTTGAACAGAATGCCCTTGGACGCTCCTATAGATCTGCCGGAACCGGTCTACAGTCCTACCGCATATCCGGCAGCTATCCCGGCAAATGCGGATATACTGATAAGTGTCGCAGCGGAAATGGAATAACCGTCCGGGAAGATCACTTGCTTTCCCAAAGAGATCAGGGCGGCAGAAAACTGGCAGATCACACGCGATCTTGATCTATCTTCGTAATGGTATCCTCAAGAACAGTTTTCCGAAGTTCCGTGAGCCATTCTGAGAACGACACCGTATCGAAAGCATATGTCTTATTAAGTTCGTACTCATTCTCTGACCATGTGCTCAAAGGTGATTCGTTATGCTGGATCAAAGCTTCAAGTTTATCCAAAGCCTTATATAATCTGGCTTCAGCCGTCTCCTGTGCATCCATTTCCCTGTACAGGGCAGATAAGTCGGCCGACAATTCCTCAGGGAGCGATCTGACCCATAGATCTAATAATGAATCTTCCGTCTCTCTGTCTGCATCAGTCTTAATAAAGGTCGGGATGTCACCGGTAAAGCACTCTCCGAGGTCGTGAATAAGACACATATTCACTACTTTATCCATATCAAGATCCGGAAACTCGTGCTTCAGGAGCGAAGCCATGAGTGATACTCTCCAACTGTGCTCTGCCACGCTCTCCGTTCTTCCTTTTGTGGTCGTGCAATGTCTGGGCGTATCTTTAAGCCTCTCGGCTACATGAAGTATTTCAAGGTATTCTCTTGCATTCATATTCAGATTACTCCTCAATACTGTTGATCTTAGAAAACATCCCAAAAGATCCTGTCCTTACAGTAATTATATCATTCGTGCAAATATAACTTCTGATAAGATGACTTCAACGTCAACTCACGACCGGGAGATCATTGACCTTGCTGCCAGGTTATTATCTCATCAAGGATCCTGTTCCTGTCTTCGATATAGAAATGTTGCTCATGACACCAGGGGGATCTCTTAAAACCTTCAAACCAGCTCATATCGCCTTCAAGCAGAGAACTCCACTTACTGTCCAGCCCCCGTGATATTACCATGAACTGATTTCTGATCTCCTGTGACATATGATACCACTTAAGATCTATGCCTTCTCTGTCTGAAGCATCAAACTTCGATACAAGATATTGATCCACTTCATATTCGACTCTTCTTCCGTTCTCAAGAAACGTCATCCTCATTATTACACCATCGTCGCGGTCTATACCGAATATAAGACAGCATTTACTGTTAAACATGGCCATTTCTATATCATTAATAAGTTTGAAATGCATGTTGTATTTTTGGGCAAGATCTCCCATATATTGGGGGATCCCGTTAACAGTAATATCTGACCACATATCGGGATGCTTGATTATATGATTCGTAGACGGGAAAGGTGCTTCCTTTGATCTCTTTTCTTCCATTTGTTTTTTTTGCAATTCCTGAACAGAGTCTCTGAAACTGTCCGCTTTGGTGATAGCATCCTGCACCACCGAAGCTGTCAGGAAGTGCATGCTTCTCGCTGTGAAAGTCGGGATCCGTATCCTCCTGCCCTTATATGTGAACTGGTAGTACACATACCTTGTCCCGTCGAAAGGACCTTTGATGTAGCCTGACTTTACATCAGTAAGATCTTCCACATCCGCAGTCTGGAATCTAAACGGATCATGAACTGAGACATATGCGATCTTAGCATTTACCTCATCAATTGCCAAAATGGATGCACAGGAATTACCCTGTTTGTTGTAAAAAGTCTGTGATCTTACAAAGCCTTCCTTTTCTGCTTTCCTTTCCATTGTCTTCCTTGCAATGGAAAATAGAATGCGGTTGGCCAGTGCGGTATGAAGTATAAACGCAAAGAACATAAAGACTATCAGTGCCGGTATGGTCAGATTCTTTTCAGGGTCTGTATATAAGGCAACAAAGACAGCCGGTATG
>Ga0310691_10003104_pt1 | contig 20590 bp, 29 predicted proteins | sample 176DNAGHGlowgp2_FD_203887 | JGI IMG/M metagenome (GOLD analysis project Ga0310691, IMG submission 203887) | Sheep rumen microbial communities from Palmerston North, Manawatu-Wanganui, New Zealand - 1766 DNA GHGlow gp2 (v2) (version 2) | ecosystem: Host-associated > Mammals > Digestive system >...
ACGGGAGGATGGGCGTTATAAGGTCGTACTCTCCGAACTAGATGACAAGGGTGCCCAAGTATTGTGGGAGGGGATTGTCACCGGTTCGATTGGACTAATGGTATTGGAACGTAAAATCGCGGGATTCACGAAAGGTTGGTAATCATGGCAGAAAGCGAACATTTCACCAAGGAACAACTCCTTGAACAGTGCAAGAATGCGAAGCCCATTCCGGGACGCAACAGCATGGGCTGCAGCGAATCGTGGTATGATCCGTTCTTCTGCTTGCAGCAAATCTTTACCGAGGGCGAACTCGGTGCCATGACTGAACAGGAACTGAACAACCTGTACCGTCTGGCGGACCAGTTGACCCAGGTGTTCTACTAGGAGACAGAATGATTATCGCAGCAGTTTGCCTTGGCAAATTTGTGCCGTCCGGGCAGCCAATAAATGTACCGTTCGGCAAGGGTCATGATCACGGGGAGGCCTACAAGACCCTCCTGCAGTTCTATGATATCCTCGAAAGCCGTGCCGATGGGTTTGCCGCAACGGTCGGCGATGACATCGTGTTCCTTAACCGCGAGGACGCGATGAAGCATGCCATCGAAAACGACCAGGTGAAGCCGGAATGCCGTAGGCACAAACGTCTCAATTCCGAAATGCTCAACGCTTGGGAACGCGGAGAGGCGTATGACCGGCTTACCGATATGGACTACCGGATGAGGGACTTCTACTGGCTCGCCAAGGCGAAGTACAATATCGCCAACGACTACAAGAATCTCCCGGCACTTTCCCAGACCGAACGTGAAACAATCTTGAACAATGTGGCAGAAACTTGCGGTTTCCCAGGCGTCTGCTACTAGGAGTAATCATGAAAACTTGTGTATATCCCGGTTCATTCGATCCCTTTACCAACGGTCACCTCGATATCGCACTCCGTGCGGGCGACCTGTTTGACAAGGTGGTCATCCTGATTTCCCAGAACCCCGGCAAGGGGGAACGTTTCATTCCCGCCGAGGAAATGCAGAAGGCAATCTATTCCGCGCTTGCAATAGAGGGCGCCAAGGGCCGCTGCCCCAAGACGGAGTTCATGGTGGACATCCTGAAGCCGGAACATACCGTTCTCGACTACATGAGCAACCACCGCGAATATCTCGACAACTGCATGAACATCATCCGCGGCATCCGTAATGCAACCGATGCTGCCGAAGAACTGAACCTGGCCGACCAGTACAAGTGGTTCAGCCACATGATCCGTTTCGAGTTCATCCCGCTGATTGCCAAGCCGGCACACCGGAGCATATCGAGCTCCCTCGTGCGGGAGATGGTCAAGTATCTCCCGCCGGACGAAATCCCGGTCCCGGAACCGGTGGCAGTTTTAATGAGCAAGGAGGGCAAGTAATGCTGTTCGCTAGTGTTGAAAAGATTGAAGACGGTGACCAGAAGTGGCATGGCATCGGTGGTCTCTACCTTCATGGGAAGGTAGAGGATTTCTTCGGCTATGACATCGTGGCCGTGGCCAAAGACGACCTTGAGGAATTGCAGACTGCCTCCAAGGAAGGCCGCGATGGTGTTGAATGCCAGGTGGACGGCTATCCGGACAAGACCCTGCTTTTCGTCTGGACGGCCAAACAGGACATCTGGGCAGAGTTCTACCGCGGGTTCATCGTGGATGCGGCAGACGAGGAAGCCGTCAAACATGCCCGTGCAAAGTTCAACGAGAAGGCGTTCGCCATATGAGTAAAGAACAAGTAGACCATTACGCGATCCTGTTCCAGGACGAGCGCAAGACCCAATATACCGTGTTCGCGTCCACCGACCTGAACACGCTTGGCGCAATATTTGCCCAGATGCTGCAATTTGAGGAGATGTTCCGCACCTTCCCGAACGCATCGTGCCATCTGCGCCTGGAAAAGGATTACAACTACGACCCTGACCTGGGGGCATTCCGCATGGATGCTCTTCCGTTCGGGGAATCGCACAAGTGGGGCATCCTGGTGGATGACATCATCCACAATTACGGTACTGTGCTCGACAGCCCGAGGAGATAGAATGGACAAGGACATTGACTACGCGAAGCTGCTGAAACAGTCGAACAATGCCGACTATGCGGCAGTATTGAAGAAGCTCAAAGAAAAGTTCGGTACCGAAATGCCACCGGAGACCCCGATCCAGTACACGGTCGGGCGCATGTGTGGTATTAACGGCATCGGCCATGTGGTGGCCGGTATCGTCGAAACTCCCAAGGGACGTGCGCTCATCATGTTCATGCACTGGACCAAGGAGAAGGACGGCAGGGTGCACATGGACACCGAGGTCCTGTTTATCAACGGAACCTACAAGCTCAACCCAGATGCCGGCGAGTTCGTCCTCGAAGACAGTACCCTCGGCGACAAGGAAACCTTCTTCAAGTATATCAACATGATACCCACTTACCTCGACGGTCGTGGATATCTCATCAAGGACCCCAGGGAACTGGTAGGTAAGAATGACCAAGATTGATCCTTTTATGAAGTCGGAGATGGACGAGTTCGGCCATCCGGTCCATTATGTGGCAAAATGTTCCCCAGGTCTCCACATCGGGGAGAACTGCGAAGTATGGGCCAAGTATTGGAAAACGGGCACAGGGACATGGGACGTGAAAGTGTACAAAATGCGCTTCGAGAACGGCCACGTCCGTGAATGGTAGGAGGAAATATGCCATATTTACAAGAATATGACCATTGCGACAGAGCAAAGTAGTCAACTACGCACACCCTAAATGGTGTGAGCTTGTAATGCTGCCTATGTTGCCATGGCAGGCTTACAGTACGATCGGACGGTTGACAGACGCCCTGCCCTCCAGGTTTTCAGAGTACCGTCTAGCGGCATCTTGAACGAGAAGGGATGTTTGCTCTTCCGAGCTATGTTGATTGCGGCATTCCAGTCGGAATCGAGGACGGTGCCGTTCTTGCAGTAGAAGCGGCGGTTCTTCCTGGTTCCGTTTTTCTTACCGGTAGTGCAATCAGTCTTGCTTGTCATGAACGGTGAAACTGTTTCTACCCGCTTTCCTGCGAGCAGTGCCTTGTATGACAAGATTTCTTTTAACTTGTAGAACGGCACCTGGGAAATCCTACGGTTGTGTTCTTTCCGCTTCTTGCCGTCCTTGGTCTTTGAAGTCTTCTGCTTTATTTTCGAAAGGTCTTCGAGCACTATAATGCTTGCGTCGGTGCTTTCGATGATGGCGTTAGCCACCCGACAGCACATGTCGTCGGACTGCCGCTGTTCCTTCTTGCATAGCTTGTGTCTGTGACGGTATGCACTCTTAGTGCCCTTCTTCTGTAGGCAACGTTTCAGGTAACGAACCCTACGCCGTCTCGCATTGTATTCCTTGTCGTTGAGCATCAACCCGTCGGAAGTTATCACGAAACGGCGCTCGCCCAGGTCGACTCCTATGCAGGTTTCGTCCTTCAAAGGTACTTCCGGAACCTCGAATGCCAACGCCAGGAAGAACCTACCGTCACGCTTGAATATCAACGGGTCATGTACCGGGTACTTACCGAACATCTCTTCCAGCTTAGGGTATTTTACGATGCCGGCATCAACACGCTTTCCTGGTTTGGCCGAGCACAATGAAATCGAAGATAGGTTTAGCCGGGAATACAGGCGCTTGTCGAGACGCATCGAAAGGTTCTTCTTCGTAGGCACCTTGTGCTCGACATGGCCGTTGCTGTTGATTGAACGGAACGCCGATATGCAGTCCTTGTATATCTTGATTATGCCCTGCGACGGTATCGTCGGGAACTTCTCGCGCAACTCGTAGTACACCGCGTTATGCACGGACTGCAAGTCCAGGTGTACCTTACGGGTGGTTATGATGTTGGCGCATTCGTTGTACGCAAGACGAGATACTTCAAGAAGGTCCGTCCAGTATTCCTGTCCGGCGATATCCTTGAATTTTAGCTCGGCATTGTACGTTATCGTGCTCATCTACACTTCACCCGTGTTCATCAAAAGCTTATATATTCTTGTTTCAAATATAATCAAAATCCATGCATATATACAATATGACTGTAAGAAAGTGTTCCCAAAGTGTTCTCGCGGGCATTCCTATGCCGCCCTAAAGGGACGGCATCTTCCTGCCACTCTTTTTGTGAAATATCGTGCCGGTGGAACTAACTTACCATGATATGGCATACTAATTCAAAGCCTGAACCCAGCCCGACCCAGAAACGCATGATGCGTAATTATGGGGACAACCCCGATGTTACCGTGCTGAAAACCGGCAACAAGTTGTCTTTCAAATGTAGTTGCGGATGCGAGTTCGTGGTGTCACAACGGTACTGTGAGACAGAACTCACCGGTGAATTTTCCTTTGCATGTCCGGAATGCAAGCGAAAGTGCTTGCATGAGTAGGACCGTGGCCGGCGAATAGAGCCAAAATTCAGCCTGCGGCGCGGTTAGTTGCCACTCCTCTCCGAAGATGCTACATTTGCAGTATCAAAAGAGAGGACAAACATGACACATCCCGCAGTAATCATCGGAAGAAAGACAATCAGCCTTCGCGATAAGTTCAAGAAGCTCGAAAAGACCGCGAGGAAGAACGGTCACGCCCGTCGCGTGAAGTTCTACAATTTCATCCAGACCCGCCTGAAACGCTTCGGGAACTGGTTCTTCACCCTTTGGTCCGAGGAAACCCAGGAACTGATGCGCAATGATCCGTTCAGGGTAGAGCACGAGCAGGAAGCCGTGCTCCGTTGGATCAAGACCCCGGAATGGATGGCCAACTTCCACCAGTTGCAGACCGGTACCAAGATTACCATAGGGGATATCCATGGCAACTAAGCAGAACATTGATTGCCCGCTGTGCAAGGGTGAAACAATTCAGCCATACGAAACCGTGTATGACCATCATGGCCAATCAATTGGATTGAGGTCTGAAGTGAAATGGCGGCTAGACGGAACTACTCTCAATCAGCTGGTTCATGCCGAATATATAACCGACTCTGCTTTGCACTATGATGAGGACTTCACACCTGAATTGAGCTATTGTATTCCGGTTCAGGTGAGTCATTGCCCATACTGCCGTCGCAGGCTGGTAAAGTCACCGAAAGAAAACGACCGTAAAGGAGGAATGATATGTCCAGAATCTACGCAAATGAAGAAAACAGAGAACACCTCCGACAAAAACTCGGGGACCGAGGAGTCGAAATCTTCGACTACTTCAAAGACCACGGCTTCGACTACATGGGGTTCTATACTGGATTCATCATTACACGGAATTGCGAATACTTAAAGAATCCTCCAGACGGATACATCATCTTCCCCAAGGGAATGCGCGACCCGCATGTAAGCGGATGCTTCGGATATATGTACAGAGTTCAGTGGGGCGTTGACCTTGACGGGAACGAAGACTTCATCCTCTATACCTCGTTTGCTCCGCAGGACGAAATGGTACCGAAGTACCTATTGGGCAAGCTGGGTGACAAGGAATTGCAGCTTCTCGTATCGGAACGGGCGAAAGACATGTTCAAAACGTGGAAAAAGATTCGAACCGCAGAAATGAAACGTCAGAGGGTGACCATATAGGACAGTTATTATGGACGGAAAGCAATTCCTCAAAGAAGCCAAGGAAGCATATTCGGAACACCACGAAGTGAATTTTGCCAACTTTACCGTTGATGAATTCAAGCGTTCCATATATCATTACATTGGCAGGGACGGCACGGCAATTAACTACCTGTATTCGCTGCTTCGCCAGAAAACCAGGGCGGAACGTAAGCAATATGATATTCTCACTCTCCATGGAGGGCGACAGGCCGACGTTGATATTGTATTGAAACGGGCAAAGGAAGAAACGGATTCATGGCAAGCTGAGAATCAACTCTGGTTCGAACTGCTGGTGGAGGTCGTCCTAAAATACCTTGATGAAATCGCGGTTGCCCTCAAAGAACAGGCGGAGGATACCGCAGCATTCAAGGCACTGTATGCCGAACTCGGTAAGTTGCCATCCGTGATAGGGGATGAAACCCTTGGTCCGATGGTGGACAACATGATAAGGAAATACTGGGATGCTATGAATGCACGGCATGACCTTAATGTGTACAAGAATATGCAGGAAGTGGCTAAAGGACTCCGATGTAAAAAGGATGACCTCACCTCCCTGCTGACCGATACCATCAAGGATGCCACCGCGCACGTTTCCGAGATTGTCAATAGCTATAACGGTATCGAGAAGCAGGTTCTCGGGGTAATCGCCGGCTGCCTGAAAGGCAAGTATGTATTCTGGGATGAAAATGATGCGTGGAGTAAGATAATGCGTATCGACGACGTTACCCTGTATAAGTATGGCCATTGGGAGGTATTCTTGCACGGTCCATGCGTCGCGCCATTGCGTTGGGATTTCAGGGACGAGTGCAAATATGCAGATGGTGGCATGTTCTGGTCAAACTTGACGGATCTGTCCAAGGGTTTGAGCAAACTTTGCATCGTCGAATGGGAAGATTTGCTTGGGTATGTGGAAAAACATGCTCCATTTGCGATGGAACTGATAAATCAGCTCGGCAAAGATTATAAGCTGCAATAAATTTCGCTCTTTTTGGTTGACATTCTCGATGTAATTTGCTACATTTAAGTCAGCCGGGAAGAACGGCGATGTGGCCGAGAGCCATATCAGAAGATTGACAGTTCGGAAGCGTTTTAATTGTGCAGCGGCGGTACGGGTATTCAACTGGGTTAACTCCCCTATGATTTTACCTGCCCGTACCGCCGAAAAGTTTGAATGTGGCCGCCTGCAGCGGCATCGTAGTTCCTCGTCGTACCAAAACATGGCATGGTCTTGATAGTAAAGAGTACAGGGTTGCATGCGATCCGGGTATTCTCCCCATGTGCTGGGCGTGCAAACTGTGCGCCGACGTAACGACCTAAGCCCCTCGGCTGGGGGCGTTGTTCCTGGACTGACCGTAGTACGTCGGGAAGGGGACAATCGTAGAAGTAGGAAGAGTCAGCCCCCTCTGGGAGATCTTGCCGTCAAAGGCGCCGCGAGGCAAAGGGGCACCACCGGAGTGTAGCTCAGCCTGGTAGAGCGCCTGATTTGGGATCAGGAGGTTTTCGCTGGTTCGAATCCAGTTACTCCGACTACAAAACAAGAAGAGCAGTTTGAAATCGGCCTTTGGTGCTCGCCCCTGTCTGCAGCATGGGATAAAAAGGTTAAATGTGCCGACCAATTTGGAAGAATGTCGCCGGTTGGATGAATGAGTTGTCTGGATATTCATTCGATCGGTTCCTTGGGGCGATAGACAACTAGCCCCATGCTCTTTGGGGGTGCTTGGTTTCGACTGGGCATCGGACCATGGAGACCTCGCCCGAAGTTGGTCTGTGGCTTCGTAAAAACGGACTAAAACAATAAATGCTAACGATGCATTCGCCTGCCGCATGGCTGCCTAATCGGTAGTTATGCTGCTGCCTGGGACAAACGAGAGGAATAAATCCTGGGACCAAGTGCATATCTCTCAAATCTAGGCCGGAGTTATGGATTGAATGGCCTACCTTACCTTAATCCAGACCCCTCACTGGTTAGATCACCTTGGGCAACAGGTCATGGCCCGAATAGATTGATGGCGATATGGTTGAACTGGAATGGCGTTTAGGACAGGGGTTCGACTCCCCTCACCTCCACTATTGCATGCATGTGAGTACGGGTCATTCCCGGCGCTCCTGAGCCCATTGTCACGTCCGGGGTGACTAAATACTGGCGGATGAAGGTGGACCGCGGGCATGCATCTAGTTTACGTCCTGCTGCCGGTAGGACCGCCCTTCAGCACGGGGTAGAACGAATGCGCGGATTTCGAGTGTTTTCCGGCATATCGTGAAGGCAGTGGGCAAATTTTCTCTCCTGGCCCCTTCGAGGGTACGGGTTGCGCCGTGGACTGCGTACCAGTCACGGCTGCGTAAAGCGGTAGGCCGGCGCTATAACCGGCAGTGTGTTTGAGCAGGATACTGAATAGGGTTTCTAGTAGCATTCCGCCCGAGGGTCGCGCCCTCTAAGGTATCCGCGGTTTCCGAAATTCGCAGACCAGTGCAGGATGCGCATCCGGCTGGCCGGGACACGTAGGGGCCGGAAGAAAATGCTACCGACCATTGAACGCGGTCGTCTAAATGAGCAGGTGTTAATAGCGCCTGTGCTTAGGACTCCGGCGCCATCGTGGCCACCAGGCATTAACAGGTGTGGCAAACAGCGCGGGCAATATAGGGGACAAATCCTATCCGCGAAACTTATGGAACGCCTTATTATTAAGTACGGTGAGAGGCCGGGCGGCGGGGCAACCCGCAGCCGAAGTAGGAAATTTTAAGATTCCGGGATGTTTTATAAAACGTCATCGGTGAAGATTGTTGGGGCACATCGTCTGGTCGAGGGTGAAAGCCTGTGGAGACCCACGCCCAACCGCACCGGTGACAACCTTTTATTACCGCAGCACCAAACGCAGACACCGGGTCTCGAGAAACCGGTTATGTGTGGCCTACCGGCCCAGGTAGCGGTACAGTCGCTTGCTTACTATTGTACCTCGGCTTACTTGATTGTTTCCCGAGGCGCCTCTGGGAGCGGAAAATGCGAGAACGGCAAGCGGCAAGGGGTGGCTCTCCCCTGGTTAAGTCCATGAGCCACCCCGGCGCTTTTATTGATACATAGCTCAGTTGGTAGAGCCCGCGACTGTTAATCGCGTTGTCCCTGGTTCGAGTCCAGGTGTATCAGCTAAACCATCACGTACCCGATGTCTGCCTACTCGGAGTAGGAAGCATGTAGGGCCATTTGAATGCACCGTGTTGCGGAGTAAACGCTCTTGATGGTAAGGGTTCCGCTTCACACAGGGTATATCCGCTCGACTCGGATCGTCTGGGTGACCGCAGATAAGGGTACGTCTTTTTTCCGGAGTAGCTCAGTTGGTAGAGCAGTTGCCTTGTAAGCATCAGGTCGGGAGTTCGAGCCTCTCCTCCGGAGCTAGAATATAAACGCTGTTGAGTTTTTAGTTGCGGGTGAGTGGAACGTATATACCATTCGAGCCTCATAAGCTCCGAGATACTGGGTCAGACTCCCAGACCCGCTACTAAGAATTTGTACGTGTTAAAAGCAAAAACAATGTGTATATTCGGTCGATTTAAGTTCGATGTGTAACTTAATGACACCGTTCTAAACCGGGCACCATCGAAACTTTTTTGAGATAGAACAAGGTCTAAGATGAAAGTCGCGGGTCTTTAGTTTCAATTGGATAGAACACCGACCGGGGCAACCCTCGTTGGAGGTTCTGGGTTCGAGCCCCAGTTGATCCGAATAGCGGCGAAAGCTGTCGAACGAGTAATCTAGGTCGCAGAGAGAAAGGACTGTATCATTTTAAAAACTGGCGCCAAAGGAACAATGGCGACTTACTTGACGTAGGAAGAAAGGTCAGTGCACATGAGTTTTGGTTGGGGTAGCTCCCTGGCAGGTAAAACGGCCACCGGTAGCAAATGCCGGGGCAGTCGGGGATTCGAATCCTCCATGTGTCACAATAGCCTGAAATGGTTGAACCGAGTATTTCTGTGTGGGCTGCGAAAGGACCCCGTGGGCCGCTGGCACCACCAAGGAAGCCAGACACTTTAATTGTCGCAGTGCACGGCGACATACTGGACACATGGAAGAAAAACAGGCTGCGTAGTGTAGTTGGTAGAACATACCCGCCGCGGGCAACTGACGCGAGAGTCGCTAGGTTCGAACCCTGCTGTAGCACATTGGCCGGGTTACCGGTTGAAGGAGTATTCCGTGCGGGTGGCAACAAAGGGCCACACATGTGCCCCCTCTGGCCAGGTAGGGATTTTTAACGGACCGGTAGCTCAGTTGGTTAGAGCGGCGGACTCATTCAGAAGAGTGACTTTCAATGGTAACATTGATTGCAAACCGGAAGAATTCGGCGAAACCTAAGTCGCAAGATATGGCAACGCCGAGCCGAGCCAAGGGAGAAAGGACCTTGGAAGGTGTAGAGACTAGTGGAGATGGTAAGTGCCATCTTAATGACCACAATAGCATCCGGCTCCTTAGATACTTGTAAACCGCAAGGGATGGAGAGTTAGCACTAAGGATGAAGACATAGTCCATGGAGATTAGAAATAATCACGAACATGAACCCGTTGGTCCCTGGTTCAAGTCCAGGCCGGTCCACTTTTGCCCAACGGGCGCCCGGTGAACCATGGATAACATCTGGCGCATTCGGTAAGCAGACGGCGCATAGGTATCGTCTAATTTCCATAGGACGCCTCCCTGTATCCGGGAGGAAACCCGGTGTTGGAATCCGGAAGCCGTGCGTCGATTACTTTTAACGGAGGAAAAATGGCTGTTGATAGACACGAATTTCATAATGACCTTGAAATCTTCTGTTCCGCCCAGGAACACAAGGGAATGGCCCTTGACCTGATAAGGGTGTACGGGCCGATGGCTACGTTGAAGGATGTCCTTGCCAGCATCAACTCTCAGTTGGACAAGTACGAGAACCTTTTGTACACACACAACCAGCAAGAGATCAAGAGTGTTGCTGGCGACGTAATGTCGGCCATTGGCAATTTGAAGGAAACTGATTAAAACGAGCTCGGTGGAGATGATGGAAGTAAGCCCGCAGGTAGATCCTTTGGGGCCAGTGCAGTAGCATAAGTTGCGTATAGAGGCTGGGAATGCGTCAAGGATAGCCCAGTAATGCGCCGCCGAGCTTCCTGTTTAGGTGCAAGGAGTAAAATCCCGAGGAGCGCGATGAACGTCGAGCGTGCCGAGAGCAGAATTCCTGTGCACGTTGCACCTTCGATTTTGATGTAGTTTGTCCTTGTAGCTCAACCGGATAGAGCCACGGTTTCCTAAACCGCAGATTCGTGTTCGAGTCACGGCGAGGATACTAACAGAGAATGGAGATAGCATGAAAGAGAAGAAAGAGCATATCGAGGAAACCCAGGAGCAAAAGAATGCTCGCTGGAACAAACAGGCCAAGGCTGCCAAGAGTTTCGCCAGGTGCGCCGGCATCGACCTCAAGAAGGTCGCCCGAGAGCGCCGCATGACTGAGCTCTTGAAGAAGCCTGACTACTGGTATGATGATTGAGCCTGAGAGGTTTCTCGGCAGCGTACTCGCCCAATCCGGTCCCTACGGCGCATTGAAGGACCGGGACGCTATGGTTCCACCGGCACTAACAACGTCAGAGAGCAGCAGCGAGTAGAAACCGCCTAGCAATAGGAACACCCCGTCGTGCCGGGATAACGGGTAGGTGGATGAAAGGGATCCCGCCGGACTTCGTGACGGTAACCAGCCCGTCAAAGCCGGCGTCCAATCGCATAACTAGACCTTGCGTGGTGACCGAGTAGTGGAAAAGCGCTGCCAACTTTTAAGACACTTCCGACACAGGTAGATACTTCGTTGTTCAGGAAGGCTCCCCGTTGCCACGGGGGGCCTTTTTTGCTATATTAAGCGTATGAAATATGACATGCTGGACAAGGAAATCGTAAAGCGGATAATCGATACTTTCGATAGCCACGATGACTCTAGAAACGAGAAATACGAGCAGATTAAGAAGAAGGATAACTACTGGTTATCTGATCGTGACCGGTTTGTTGGCCGGTTCTTCAAGAAGTATGTCGGCAAGAACTTCATCCTGATGGACAAGGAGATTGTCGCTTACCATGATACCATTGATGACTGCGGGTTCTATTCCACCTGCGAACCGATGTCCCTGTATTCCCGAGATTACCGGGAGAACTCATATCATTTCCGTGGAGTTCCCGTGTACAGGAACTCCAAGAAGTTCCTCCATGTCACCTATATCCATGCGGTAAACCAGATGTACGGTCGCGGGTTCATCGAAATGGCATGCCAGGACATCCTGGACCGTCAGTTCCATTATGTCCTCGACTACAACACCTTGAAGAACATGCAGTTCAAGGAAATCACTGACGAGGAGTTCGACCGGATGGCCGAGCTGTTCCGCGACGACCGCGACGACCGTGCCTACAAGGTGACCCGCTACCTTTCTTCCGACGAAATGAAGGCAAGGAAGAAGAGCCTGCGGAAGGGACCGGTAAAGGAAACGGTGACTGTAATGGCTAAGGATTCGGAGGCCGCTTACAAGAAATGCACAAACGCAATCGAGGTGGAAGCATGCTGAAATACCTGGTAGGGTGCTACGACCCCAGGCACCCGGACAACACTACATTCGGGGAACCTTTCCTCATCGTACATGCCAAGGACCGCGAAGATGCCTTGAACAAGTACGATAACCATTTCGGGGAATACCGTATTGCCGGTCAGAAGCACTTCGGGATGGTGATGGGCCTCGTGACCATCTTCGGCCCCATGAACCTTGATCCGCAATGCAGCCTTGAAGTCGCCAAAGAGGCGATGAAGACTGCGATGGAAGTGGAGGAATAATGTGCAATAAGTGCTGTGCTACATGTGGCATGCGATACTATGTAGATGATGAAACCGTCTGCTGTGATCGCGATCCGGGCTGTGGTGTCAAGCCAAATGCTGCGGGAATTTATTGTTTCAATATCAAACAGGCCGAAAAGTCCTGTTGTGACCACTATTGGGAACAGATTGTTGACCACCGATATTCCACTATGGACCGGATTACCTGGGAACGGGTGTTTCATCCGGAGTTGAACAGCGAGTACCAGAAATATGCTGAGAAGGTAGCCGCTAAAAGAGAACGCGACCATGTGTATATCGTGATGTTCGACTACCCGGACGTGGGTGGCATTATGGATAGCGCCGAAATCAAGTACACCGACCGCGTCAAGGCCATCGAGGCTGCCGTGAGGGAAAGCAAGCGCCCCTACAATGAAAATGTTTCGATCAGACACGAATGGTGGAACAATGAATGTAGCCGCAAGGAGTGCGGGCGGATCGACTGGGAGAAGGAGGTCAGGGATGGACAGGCAGTATAATCTCTGCAAGCACCGCGACGACTGCCTCAGGGCATTCTGGAATGATTGTTCCTTTGGCAGTCACTTCAATGACCCCACCAACAGCGAAATAGACAACCCTAAGTCTGTCTGCTGGAGGTATGAAGCAGATGAGGAGGCACCATGCACACAATATCAGTAATCTACCGAAAGCCCGGTGACCCGCAGAAATATATCACCTTCTGCCAGATGCCCGGCGACGATTTCAACGAATACTTCACCAAGCAAGTCTGCATGAACTACGAGGTGGAATACGTGTCATCCCAGTTGGAGGAGGACCCGTTCCGCCGTATCTCCAAGGCCGAGAAGGAAAAGCTCGGAGTAATCCGCAAACCCTATGAATTCTTTGCGGGCAAAATGAAAGATGCCTGGAAATACTAGGCTCGGAGGAAAAATGAAACTTATTGCCAAAATCATCATGTTCATCGTCCTGGGGGCATTCTTCTTGTTCTCCCTCCCGTGCTTCCTGCTCATTGCAACCGGTAGCACCCTCGTCAAGTATGGCAAGGGAGACGACCCGTTCATGGAGATTGCTAAGGAAGAGTTCAGCGATGTGTTCGAGTGCTTCAACCCGATTAGGATCGTGTTCAAGAAGGACTAATGTTTGACGAGGCCGAAATACAGGACAAGCTGTCCCATGCCGCGACACTGATGTCCAACCGGGCGCCTATCCTGCTCGGGTTCTACATCATGCTCGAAAAGCGCATGACGAGCGACAAGTCGGTGACGATGCGCGTGGGATGCACCGACGGGCAACCGTATCTCGAATACAGTGACTGGTTCGTCAACGCGATGGAGCCGTCCCTGCTCGGTGCCGTCGTGTACGCCAACTGTCTCAGGATAGCCCTGCACCATTGCGATACCCGTGTAAAGATGCCGGAGGCCATGTTCAGGCTCGCCAGTGACCTGGTGGTCTACGAATATGCCCGTAACGTGGTCGATACGACTGCGGGGGACAACTCCGCCATCGTGGGCCAGCTGTTCCCGAGCATCTGGGCGTATGCCGACAAGTTCGACGCTGCCGGCTTCGATCCGGTCAAGGACCTCACCCTCGAAAAGGTGTTCGACCTGCTCATGCAGGCCCAGGAGGAATCCAAGAACGAGACCGAGGAGGAGAACCCGGACGGCGAAGAGGACAACGGTGGCCAGGGGGACAGCGACGAGAGCGAAGAAGGCGACGAAGAAGGCGGCAGCCCGAACCACGAGGGAGAATCCGGTGGCGATGGCGAAGACGAGGAAGACGGAGAGAACCAGAGCGGCGGTGGCAGCAACGGGGAATCCGACGACTCCGACGGCGAAGAAAGCGAGGGGGAAGGTTCCGGTGAAGGACAGGCCGACAGTTCCGGTGAAGGAAATGGAGAGAAGAGCGAATCCTACCAGGCCATCCAGCAGATGTTCGACCCGAACAGCGCCCCTGCCGACATGAAGGACTGGGGTAACGACTCGGATGCTTCCGACAATATCCGCGATATGGCCTCGGCCCAGTTCGCAAGTGGCCAGGGTGGTCTATCCGGCAAGGTTCCCCTTGCAATCCAGGAGGCCAACCGTGTCCATGTGAACGCGGCAAGCGTGTTCAGGATGTTCATGACGAGCAACTTCGGCGCATCGACGCGCCAGACCTGGTCTATGCCGAACCTGGTGTTGCGCCGGTACGGCACAATCGCGCCCGGCCATGTGCGCAAGAAGGACAAGCCGAAGATACTGTTCGCGGTGGACGTTTCCGGTTCCATGCTCAGCATGAACCTGGTGAACAAGTGCTTCGAGACGGTGAACAACTTCATCGGCGATGCCGCGCTCGACCTGTGCTACTGGGACGGCATCTGCTCCGAAATCATACATGACCCCAAGACAGCGTTCGAGACGGACGTGTTCGGCGGTGGCATGACAAACCCGCAGTGCGTGCTTGACCGCCTGGAAAAGGAACACCTGGTATATGACGGCATCGTGTACCTGACGGACTGCGAGTTCGACTGGACCCGTCCCCGCGATATAGGGAAAATCTGTATCGTGAAGATGGGAAACGGAAACGGAGAGATACCGGCGTGGTGCCTGTGGCACATGGGACTGGATGACCTGCTGAGGAACGTGGCTTAAGATTTTCAAAGGTTAAAGATGACGGAAGAACAGTTTATTTCCATTATTCCCCTGTTCCGCGGGACGCCCAAGCAGGTAAAGGCTGCGCTGGCGCCGTACCCGGAAATACATCGCATCGGCATCGGTGTAATCCGCAAGATATTGGGATATACCGGCGAAGCGACCAAGATCAACGGGACACCCGAAGTCCTTGCGGAAATGGTGGACAGGTACCGCAACGGGGAGGGCACCTTGCGCGGTCTCGCCAGCGAGTACCACGTTGCCCCGAAGACTTTCCAGCGGGCCTTGCACAAGGCAGGGTTCGACACGTCCAGGCAAGATACATGGTCCACAATAAAGGAAAAGCGTTTCCTGAAATACATTTCCGACGGGATGAGCTATACCGAGATCGGAAAACTGTTCGGCATCAGTGTCTCGGCAGTGTCCCAGAAGGCGCACCGGCTCGGCATCCCAAATGTCAAGCATGGGCACCCGAGCAAGTACAAGAAGAATCCATTATAAACTGTAACTACCATGGCATCACAAGCTAAAGACATACGCGGGTCGCTGATATTGACCCCTACCCAGGCTGAATTCATGGGCACTCTACTCAAGATGATGAAGACGGAATGCAAGCATGTCCAGGAAACCGGCATGATGTTGAAGCCGGGCCCCGGCAACATGTACTCCGACTTCGTCATGACGGTCAAGTGTTCCCAGGACCGCAGGACATGCGAGGTGTACAGGAACAGGACAGGGACGCTGGTCTTTGCGATGAAAGATGGCAGGGTAGTCGCGGCCGACTACGAGTTGGACTTCATTTCTGAACACATGAAGAAGAAATTCGGCGACAAATGATAGATATATTGCATTTTCTCGCACCTTACTTAGGCGTAATTGGCTCTTTTCTGTTCGCAATAGTAAACATCCCGGTAATCATAAAGATCCACATGGACAAGTCCACGAAAGGCACGTCGTTCATTTTCGTTTTGATGTCCTTTTTCGCGAACATATGCTGCGGCACATTTGTGCTCGATAACAACCTGACTACCGGCGTATGGCAGTATCCCTTGTATGGAAACTACGGCTTCGCCTTCCTGTGCTGCTGCTACATGATGTTTTTATTTCGGAAATATAGGAAAAAATAAGCCAAAGTGGCAAACATTTGCTATATTTATCGCATGAACATTACGAAACATAGCCTGGTCACCGATGTCTCGGTTACTACGGGGGTCAGCCAGAAAGATACCAAGAAGGTCGTGGAATGCTTCCTCGACTTCATCACGCACCACCTTGAAAAGGGGAACACCATCGAAATCCGCGGGTTCGGTCGCTTTGCCGTAAAGAGCCGCAAGGAACGACCGGTGCGCAACCCGAGGACAGGTGAACAGTTCAAGCTTGAAGGCCGCAAGGTTCCTACATTGAAGTTCTGCGATGAATTGAAGGAAAGGATCAATAAATAATGCGCCGCTGTACCGTTGCACAATTTTACGAGCTGATTGACATCATCCCGACCTGGAAGCCGATATTGCTTATCGGCGATACGGGTATCGGTAAGACGACCATTGTCAAGAAGCAGTCCGAACAGAAGGGAAGGTATTTCGCCTACTGTCCCTGTATGTCCACCGCCGAGACGGTGAACCTGACCGGTATTCCCGATGTCTCGGGCGACCATACCGTCTACAAGCCGATGGAATGGTTCAAGCCAGGTGTGGTGACGGACTTGCTGCTCGATGAAATAAACCGCAACGAGTACATCATCAACGCCCTCATGGAACTGGCCGTGGATCAGCATATCGGCAGTGCGCAGCTTGCACCGGGTTCCCGCGTGTTCGCGGCCATGAACCCTTCCTCGGCCAACCAGTACATGGTCAAGGAACTGGAACTTTCCCACATGAGAAGATTCTGTGTTATCGAGCTTGCACCTACCGTCGATGAGTGGCTCATGTTCGCCAAGGAGGAGAACTGCCATCCGGCTATCCTCAAATACATCAACGACCACAGGGAGGCCCTGGACCCGGACGAGGATCCGGCTGTCCGCAGGGAGAGAAGGTACTACACCAACATGGATGCCACCCGCAGTGGCTGGTCCACCCTGTCCGATGCCCTCTACAACGGTGAGAAGCTGAACAAGTTCGACCCGTTCAAGCGCAAGGACGGCAAGGTTCTCCTGGAACTACTGGTCAACGGATATGTGGGCCCGGTGTATTCCCAGAGCTTCTGCGAGACCTATTACAGCATGATGCACAAGGCCGATTCCAAGATGCTCGATGACACGATTACGGCCACCGACATCATGGAAGGCAGTACGGAAAGGTGGCGGACTGAACTTCCCGAGAAGATTGCCCGCCTGTGCCATGAGAACACGATAGAGGCAGCTCAGCTGGTGAGCGCGGTCGCCAAGTATGTCGCCAAGAATGCCGGCCTCCTCTACAACGAGACCACGCAGAAGGTGACAACCAAGGGCCTGATTTATTCCGTGAACTTCTACAAGTTCCTCAAATCGTGTACCCCGGAACTCGTGTCCCAGATGTACTTCAACCACATCAAGCCGGCAAAGTTGAAGGCCGGTGAGGATGCGGTCACATGGGCCGACATCATGTGCGCCGGTTGCCAGGACACCATTACGCTCCTGCAGGAAAATCGTAGAAATTCCGGTAAACCTGTTGCCAACTAGCGAAAGAATTGCTACATTACTGTCAAGCAAACCCAACAACGAGGAAATAAAATGAAGAATCCGTTCTCTAACGAAACTGTAAAGTCTGCTGCCATCGTCATCGGTTCCGCAGCCGCATTTATCGCCCTGTCCAAGGGTGTCAGCGTCCTCCGCAAGAAGTTCGGTGGCAACCACAAGGTGAAGGCCATCTTCGGTTCTGCCGAGAATGCAGACCGAGGCTCCAAGTGCCTGAACGAAGCCAAGAATGAACAGGCAAGCGGTGCCTGGGCCCGTCGTCGCAACGAACCTACCGACTGTGTCGAAACAGCCAGCGGGTGTGAATGTGAAGCATCCTGCGAAGCAGCCAATTAAGATATAACGTATGGTGTTATCGTCAAAAAGGACCCAGAAATGGGTTCTTTTTTTGCCATTTTGCCCCTTAAAATCCCAAATTTGGGCCATTTTCGCCGGTGGTTGCCACTGGATATCCCATTTGCTACATTTGGGATACAAGCAAAGGAGGACACACTATGCTTAACCTTTTCAAGAAACAATGGCTTCCGGATTACGTCCGGGAATACATCAACAAGAAGCTACCCGCGAAGTTCTTCAAGGTGACCTTCGAAATCTCCGGAGTGGAGGTTCCGATGGACCAGGTGGTCGGCAACGAGCGCAATGTGCGCCGTGGCACCGTCGTCTATACCGATGCCGAAGGCAATACGGTGACGGAATGGCTGTTCCTGCTTCATGATGAAATCAATTTCAACAGTGTTGACCATGCTGTTGCCGAATTCGCCCTCGAAGGCGTGGAACCGACCATCCGAAAGGCTCCGTTGGTTGGCACCGATGATAAGGTGAAGGAGTTCCGCAAGTCCCTGGGAGAGAAGATTTCCAAGGCAATCGACTACTGCCCCGGTTCCTTCCTGGACCGCACCAAGGAATATCCCATCACGGATATGCCCCGTTGGCGCCGCAAGCGCCTTCTGAACCTCCTCGCCAACCTGAGCGAGGGCAGCATCCCCGTATTTGTCAGCTTCGACCTGAAGCACGCTTCCATGAGCCAGCTTGAACAGTTCAACGAGGAACTGGACCTCGCCATGATGGTCGAGAACACCTATGACCCCGAATTGGAGGACGAAAATGTCGAAAAGTAATCCGTTTTTCAAGGATGTGACCGTTCCAGGAACATTGACCCCGCATAGAACCGACGATACACCCGATGGAAAACCGGACGGTGACCCGCGCAAGATTCTCATCGTTGCCGGCGTGCACGGCAACGAGCATAACGCCGTTCTTGCCGCGCACCGTCTTTACGAGATGTTTATTCGGGAACATGATCCCAAGTGCCGCAACAAGCACGACATCCGCTTCATTCTCGGCGTGAACAAGTGGGGCCTGTTGAAGAACACGCGCGAATGGGCAAGCCGTGCCGATGTGCATCCTAATCCTATTCCGAAGGACAAGCCGGTGGACTTCAACCGTGTCTTCACGCTTGACCATGCTGCCGGCACTAAGAAGGAAGAAGCGACCGACCTCCGTCACCTTATCGAGAATGCCATCACCTCTGCCGATGTGGTGATTGACGTTCACAATTCCCCGGCATGCGACAACATCGTGCTCCTCAACAACGACGAGTACACCGCGTCCACGGTCAAGTTCCTGAACGAAATCCACATGCCTAACTACATGGTATTGGAATCCCAGACCAGTACCATCAAGAAATACGCCATCGACCACGGCAAGACCGGTTTCACGGTTGAACTTGGCGGGATGACGGTCAGCAGGACGGATACCTCAGTCATGATTGACCAGACTGCGTTCCTCAAGACCCTGGTGAACATGGTCGATGACCTCATGCCCAAGTTTGAAAAGGGCCCAGTGCTCCCTCCCCACATGCTTGCAATGCCCATCTATGCCCATGCGTATGGCCTTATCGACGAGGTGAAGTTCTCCCACAATGTCAAGATGAAGGAAGGCGAGGTGTTCGCCACCATGATCACGGACAGCGACAACCCGGACGATGCCGTGTTCAAGGCCCCTTGCGAGGGAAGTCTCGTGGCGTGCGAGGACACGCGTTTCGTGAAGCCCGGTGATGAAATCTTCACCTGGCAGCCGGACATCAAATTGTAGGAGCAAGAATGTCAAAACTGCTTGCAAAAATGAATTTAGCCTACGACTTGACCGAGCGTGTCGAGAAGTTGAGATTGCTTTCCAAGGTAATTTCAGCAAACAAGGGCTGCATCATCAAAATCGTGGAACCCAATTATTCAGGCGGCGACAATGTGTTCTACATCCGTCCCGGTAAGTGTATAATCGACCATGACTCAAACACCTATCGTGCCTCCATGAAAATCAAGTCCAGGGAAATGCTGTCCATTATCGGCCCCGGTACATGGCCTGGCATAAATGAGTGGAAGCATTATATCATCGACTGGTCCGGCAATTACGAAGTCGCCGTGTATGATGAGCTCCCCGATAAGGAAATCAACTTTGCCGAACGTTTTTACAAGGAAGAGATGGCCACCTTGGAGCGAAAGCTCAAAAGGGTTCGGCGCGACTATGTGAGGGCAATGAAGATTACCCAGAACGTCGATTGGCTAGGAGACGCGGACGTTCTTAACTACAAGCCCGTTTTATCCAGAGGACATTGAATGAGTATTACCGCAGACATTGAGAAGGCCGCTGCTAAGTTGCAGGGTGATATCGACTGTGCCGAGATCACCTTGAAGGGCAAGAAGAAAACTCTTGCTATGGTCCAGAAGGAATGCGACCAGGCCGAGGAGGCACTGCATAAGGCCAAAATGGCCCAGTACAATGCGCGAAAGGCGGTCGTGCAGAAGTACATCGACGATGTGCTGATGAAAATGAAGGCCCCGGCGACCTATGACCCGGACCGTGTTAAAAAACTGCGCAGCATACTGGCAAGTTTCAAG
>Ga0310691_10003105_pt1 | contig 20589 bp, 17 predicted proteins | sample 176DNAGHGlowgp2_FD_203887 | JGI IMG/M metagenome (GOLD analysis project Ga0310691, IMG submission 203887) | Sheep rumen microbial communities from Palmerston North, Manawatu-Wanganui, New Zealand - 1766 DNA GHGlow gp2 (v2) (version 2) | ecosystem: Host-associated > Mammals > Digestive system >...
TCCCATCCCGAACAGAGAAGTTAAGCCCGAGCGCGCCGATGGTACTGCACCGCAATGCGGGAGAGTAGGTCGCCGCCGTTTTCAGGAGAGTCCCTCCGCTGCAACTGCAGCAGGGGGACTCTTTTTGTTGTTGTAGTATTGCTTTTGATGCTATGTACCAGTCGTAATAGTCACCAAGCTCTATGAGTAGAACTTGGTCGTTCGGAGCTGATAGCCGAGATCGGGGAAATACTTCAGTTCATAGTGTTCTTCATCATGGTAAAGGATGGCAATGCCGTCCAGAACTATATCAAAATCCAGCCGATGGTATCTTTTATAGATACCTGCTCCAATGAGAACTTTTCGTAATTTATAGTTGGTTAGCGCCATAGATGGTTCCTGAAAAGTGTCATCCGTTCGTGTTTTCACTTCTACGACATGGATTTTATTGTCTTTGAAGGCAACGATGTCCAATTCATAGCCGTATTTCGACCGCCAATTCCTATGCCAAATACGAAATCCTTGTTTAACGAGCCAGTTAGCAGCCAGCTCCTCTCCGATTTCTCCTATAATCAAATGTCTTGGCTTTGGCTTTGCCAGTTGGTAGGTCATGGTATTTATGCTTGTTTTTTTCTTTTTTGCAAATTAACGATAATTTTTGTTTTTCTTCAAATTTTTTTGCAACAATCGTAGTTTTTCTCTAAATTTGGGCAATTTTAGATAGTTAATAAAAAAACTCCACGACAAAATCGCGGAGTTAATACTTCGGCTTATAGCCTTGTTGTGATAAGTCTCACAAATTAGTATCGCTGCAAAGATATTTCTTTTTTTTTAATTATCCAAATTTAATATAAGTAAATGAATAAAATTCTTGGAATTGATTTGGGAACTGGTTCGATTGGTGTTTCATTGAGAAATCCAAACTTAGGTTCAAATTTGTTTGAACAATTGGAATATTTTTCTTCAGACATTTTCCAGTCGGGTGTAGGTAAAGATAAAAGTGGGGAATACTCGTTAGCTGCAGAACGCTCAAGCCACAGACAAAGCAGAAGATTGAAAGCGTCTCGTAGAAGAAGATTGTGGGCAACGTTGGAACTCCTCATTGAATATGGTTTATGTCCATTAGACTCTTTATTGTTGAAAGACTGGGAAACCTATGATAAATCGAAAGCTTTATTCCGTTCCTATCCTAATTCTGATAAGGCTTTTTCGTCATGGATTATGATGGACTTTGATTGCGATGGAATTCCCGATTATAGTAGCCCTTACCAGCTACGCCGCGAACTAGCTACGGTTCAGTTGGATTTTGCTAAGGCTGAGAATAAAAGAAAATTAGGGCGTGCTTTGTATCATATTGCACAGCGGCGTGGTTTTAAGAGTAGTAAAGGTGAAACGATGAGTGCACAAGAGAATGATAATAAAGAGTCTTTTGATTTATCAGATAAGGATATTGCTCTTGAGATGCAGAAGTCGGAAAGTAAACTTTCACAAGATCTTAAGCAATATATGGCGGAGCATCAGTGTCATACAGTTGGTGAGGCATTTGCTTGCCTTGAAGATGAAGGTGTTCGTGTAAGGAATAGCCGATATGCAGCAGTAAGAACACAATACGAAGATGAAATTAGATTTATTTTTGACTTTCAGAATGGTCTGAGTCTTGATTCTGATTTATTTAAGAGGCTGATTAGTAAGAAAAAAGGTGTAGGAACAATTTTCTATCGCAAACCTTTGCGCTCTCAGAAGTGGCTTGTTGGAAAATGCACGTTAGAAACGAACAAGACCAGGTGTCCTATTAGCCATCCTGAATATGAAAAGTTCCGAGCCTTTTGTCTTCTTAATAATATTAAGATACGCACAGATTATTTGTCAGACTGGCACCCACTGACTGTTGAAACTAAAAGGTTGCTTTTTGACCAGATATTCACTAAACGTGTAAAAGCGGATTTCCCATTTAAGGATATTCGCGAGAAACTTCAGATTCTTTTACATCAAAGATTTGACGGTGATTGTGCAAAAGAGAGACGCACAATTAACTATAAGGATAAAGTAAGTATAGCAGGCTGTCCTGTCATTGCTCGTTTGCGAAACCTTTTAGGGGATGAGTGGGAACAATTCCATGCCATGGGTCAGAAACAGCGAACGTCTCATAGTAAACATCATATCGGCAGACATTGTGTTGAGTACTCCGCTTATGATATATGGCATATTTGTTATGAAACCGATGACCCTGAATATCTGACGGAGTTTGCATTGCAGAAACTCAACTGGGACGAGGACCAGGCAAAAAAGTTAGTGCGATTATGGTCAACTCAAGCACAAGGCTATGCAATGCTAAGTTTGAAGGCTATTACCAATATCAATAGATTTTTGGAAATGGGCTTGATATACTCTGATGCTGTGTTGTTGGCCAAGATTCCTGACATCATCCCCATGACTAATGACGATATTAAGAACTTGGTTAATGTTTATACAGATACTATAAAAGACTCAATTACTCAGGAAAAAACCTGTAATACCATTGTGAACTCATTAATTGCCAATTATAAAGCAATGGATGTCACCCATCAGTTTGCTTTTCATAACACCTCCTATACTCTTGATGAAGCAGACCGACGTGAAGTAGAGCGTCAAATAGTCGAGACAATTGGCATTAAAACTTGGGGACTGATGGATGTAGATGAACAGCGTCAGATATATGATACTGTGGAGCGTAAGTACCAGGAGTTTTTCTCCAGTACGCAGCGCGACTATTTCAAATTGCCTAAACTCTCGGATGCTCTCATTGAATATCTAACAGGGAAGTATCCCAATATCCCACTGCGGCAATGGAAGAAACTCTACCATCCTTCTCAGATTTCTTTGTACAATGTTGATAAAGTAACGGATTCAGGATCGGAGGTCCTCCGTCTGGGGTCACCCAGCATTGGTGCAATGCGTAATCCTGTGGCAAGAAAGACCTTGAATATCCTTCGCAGAAAGATTAATGCAATGTTGGATGCAGGCCTCATTGACGTAGATGATACAAGAATCGTTGTTGAAACTACACGTCAATTTAACGACTCCAACATGCGCTGGGCTATCGAAACTTATCAGCGAGAGAGGGAAAATGAGAATCAGGAAATCCGCAAGTTGCTGGAAGAATTATTGCCAGGCCGTAAAATGAGCGAGTCTGATATTACTGCGGCCAGAATTGCTTTTGAACAGCAAGGAGTCGATAAGTACAAGGAAAAAGGTCGTGTATTTGGCATAGATGTCAGTAAATATCGTCTATGGAAAGAACAGGGTGGTATATGTATGTATACAGGAAAGCTCATCAGCATCAGCAATTTGTTTAAGGAAGGTTGTTTTGATGTCGAACACACGATTCCGCGAAGCCTGTCGTTTGATAGTTCTGATATGAACCTTACCATGTGTGATACTTATTACAATCGTTCTATCAAGCAGAACCGGATTCCTACTGAGTTACCTAACTTTGAACATGATGCAGAAATTAACGGTGTTCTCTATACTGCTATCAAACCGCGCCTCGAAGCCTGGGAAAACCGAGTTGAACGCTTGAGAGACAATGTAAATTTCTGGAAAGCGCAATCGCGGAAGGCTTTCGAAAAGTCAAGAAAAGACTATTGCATACGTCAGCGCCACTTGTGGAAAATGGAACTTAACTATTGGCAGGGGAAAGTCAGTCGTTTTACGATGACAGAAGTGACCGATGGATTCCGTAACAGTCAACTGGTGGATACTGGAATCATTACAAAGTATGCTACTCTCTATCTTAAAAGTCTTTTCCACAATGTTGAGGTGCAGAAAGGTAGTGCAACTGCAGAATTCAGGAAAATGTTAGGAATCCAGGCGATGGATGAAAAGAAAAATCGAAGTCTCCACTCTCATCATGCCATCGATGCTACTGTGTTGACATTAATTCCTGTCGCTGCCAAACGACAGAAAATGCTCAAATTGTACTATGAAATAGAAGAACTAAAAGAGCTTGGACTCAATTCTGACGATAAAAAAGCGATGTTGCGCCACGAAATAGAAGAATGTGAATTCGAGAAAGACGTAAGTCTGATTCCTTCTTATATAGAGGAACACATTGTCGCCAAACATCATTCCGAAGATAGAACCTTTGATCATTCAAAACGCCGCCCAGATAAAAATAATCATGTGGCAGGTGGGGATTCTGTGCGTGGCCGTCTTCATAAGGATACCTATTATGGCGCCATCAAACTTCCTCAAGAAATCGGAACGGGAATAGATCGTATGCCCATGGTTAAAGATGGTAAGTTTGTATATCTTGCTAATGATGCCATCACAATGGTCATGAATGTCGAAATCACCTCTTTCACTTCAGAAAAGGACTTCTCTATCATTATCGATCCACGTGTGAGGATGTCCATTGCCAAAGCTGTTGAAAAAAGATTAGGCGAAGGCCTTTCATTCAAGGAAGCCATTAATCAACCCTTTTGGCTGTTAAATGACGATGGCATTGAAATAAAGGAAGACAAGAATGGAAAACCCATTTCTCCGATTCGTCATGTCCGTTGTAAAGTCAAGGCGGGCAGGGGCTTCATGACCGCAGAAAAAGCTTTGGAGATACGACAGCACAATTTTGTCTCGACGAAGTCAAATGTTAATGTGCCCAATAAGGACTATAAGCGTAAAGTTTATGCGCAGAATGACACCAACTATTTATACCTGCTATATGAAGGTATAAAGAAGGGTAAAGTTGACAGGAAGAGTCGAATTGTTAATTTATGGGAGGCTACCCTACTCAAAAAGAATTACAGCCATCAAACAATTGATACGATTATTCGTGAAACCAGCGACTATAATCATATAACCGAGAAAAATGTAGAGTATCGCCTCTCTGCAATCATCCGTGTTGGTGACTATGTCTTGCTCTGGAAGGATTCTCCCGATGAACTTCGGGGAATGGATGTGGCTCACTTGAGTACTCGCCTTTATATTGTGGTGAAGTTTAATACAACTGGAGCAGATTTATTATATTTGAAAGCGCACCTTTCTGCAAAGATAGAAACTGACGTTCAACTTGTTGCTAATAATGTGAATTGTCTGATTGAACATCGCGATTTTGAAATAGATACATTGGGATTTATCACTTTCAAAGATTAATCTATGATCAAGAAAACCCTCTATTTTGGTAATCCCTATTATCTCAGCCTGCGAAATTCACAACTCGTGTTGCGGATGCCGGAGGTGGATAAGAGCGACACGGTGCCAGATACTTTCAAGCGAGAGGCAGAAAGAACCCTTCCTGTCGAGGATATCGGGGTTGTGGTGCTGGATAACCGACGAATCACTATCACCAGTGGGGCGATGGAGGCGTTGCTGGCCAACAATTGTGCCGTCATCACGTGTGACAGCCATAGTATGCCGGCAGGATTGTTGCTACCGCTATGTGGAAATACGACTCAAAGCGAGCGCTTCCGTTATCAGATTGATGCATCACTTCCGTTGAAGAAACAACTTTGGATGCAGACGGTCCGGCAAAAAATCCTCAATCAGGCCCGTGTGCTTCATCAGCATACGGGTTGTGTCGTAAAGAACATGCAGGTATGGGCTGGTGACGTGAAGAGTGGGGACCCAGACAACCTTGAGGCTCGGGCTGCGACCTATTACTGGAAAAATCTGTTTCCTCAGCATCCCGACTTCGTTCGTGGTCGTGAGGGATTGCCGCCGAACAATCTGCTGAACTACGGCTATGCCATCCTGCGTGCGTGTGTGGCTCGCGGTCTGGTTGGCAGCGGCTTGTTGCCAACGCTGGGTATTCACCACCACAATCGCTACAATGCCTATTGCCTGGCCGACGACATCATGGAGCCTTATCGTCCATTTGTCGATGATCTTGTGATTCAAGTCATGCAGCGTTTCCCCGACTATTTTGAGTTGTCGCGCGACATCAAGGCCGAACTTCTCAACATTCCTGCCATTGATGTGGTAATCGAGGGTAAGCGAAGTCCGCTGATGGTGGCCGTAGGGCAGACGACAGCATCGTTGGCTAAGTGTTTCAGCGGTGAATTGCGCAAAATCGCCTATCCTGAACTATAAACGTGAGTTATGAGTAATTTGTCGCGCCTGAGTGAATACCGTGTTATGTGGATTCTTGTTTTCTTCGATTTGCCGACAGAGACCAAACGCGACAAGAAGAATTATGCGCTTTTCCGAAAGAATTTGCTGAACGATGGCTTCGTCATGTTCCAGTTCTCCATCTACATCCGTCATTGTGCCAGTCGGGAGAATACGGACGTACACTTAAAAAAAGTTAAATCTTTTGTTCCGCCCTTCGGAAAGGTCGGATTGCTAACTGTAACTGACAAACAGTTTGGTGCAATCCAACTTTTTTATGGGCGGAAACCTGTTGAACCCAAAGCACCAGGTTTGCAGTTGGAACTGTTTTAAAAAAGGAAAATCTCGCTATCCGCGAGATTTTCTTTTTTTCAGAAGCATCTTTTTCTTTTTCTGATTTCTCTTCTAATACGCTGTTATCCAACTTATTGCTAATAATCAGATGTTTCTGGTATTGCAAAGATACTAATTTGAGAGCAAATCACAACTGCCGTATTACTGTTGCCGCCAGATTTAATGATGTTTCTGGTATTGCAAAGATACTAATTTGAGAGCAAATCACAACTGTCGCGCGTGATTATAGGTATCTCGACAGGATGTTTCTGGTATTGCAAAGATACTAATTTGAGAGCAAATCACAACCGGACTTGACATCATCAACGCCCTTTGCAAGATGTTTCTGGTATTGCAAAGATACTAATTTGAGAGCAAATCACAACGACGCACTTCGAGGTGAAGCCGGACAAAGAGATGTTTCTGGTATTGCAAAGATACTAATTTGAGAGCAAATCACAACCCTTTCGGCATCGCTCACGCAGGAGAGCGAGATGTTTCTGGTATTGCAAAGATACTAATTTGAGAGCAAATCACGGCGGTCGCGGACATGTGGCGAAGCAGAGTGGTGGGGCACTGAGTGGCTATGTGTCGAAGGAGAAACGGACGGGTGAGTTTAGGCTGGAGCGTATGAATGGACTGCACGGCAAAACTGCGCAGAACGGTGGCGATGATGATGGTGAGGGTGTTGGAGAGAATATCCGCAGGGGGGCTTGGAGATAGCGTTCGTGATGGCTTACTTCAAGATGGGCATCGACGTGGCGGTGATTCGTGCTAGTGTGTATGCGAATTTGGTGCGGCAGGTGCGGGCTGGTGCGAAGGAATTGTCGAAGATGAAAAAAGTTGATTTTTCGAAAAAAAATAACAAAAAAGTTATACAAAAATTTGTTTATATAACGAAAATGTTGTATCTTTGCAGTGTCAAAAGATTAAACAATAAACAAAATGAACTGGAATGAAATGAAACGAAAGGTGGTCTCAATGGGGTACATATTTGAGACCCACGGTAAGAAACATGATATCTACCGTCACCCTATCACAGGAGACATTGTACTGATAGAACGTCATTGGTCTCAGGAAGTCAGGCCAGGTTTAATGAAGAAAATTTTACGTCAGATAGGTTCATAGCCTATCTGACACTCCAAGTTATTTTTGTCGAAATCTTAAAAAAAACAGAACATTATGTTAGTATCCATTGAGAAGCAGAAGGATGGCACCTATATCGCTTATAATAAAGAAGGCGATACCTTCACCGCTATAGGAACCGGTGCAACTATCAATGAGGCTCGTGAAGACTTCTTTAACAGTGTTGAAGAAATAAAAGAAGTATATCAGGCACATGGAGATGAGGTGCCTGCTATTTTGCTCGAGCCCCCTACGTTTAGGTTTGACCTTTCCTCTTTTTTTGAATTTTATCCGTTTATCAACGTTACCGCTTTTGCTAAGATGATAGGAATAAACGGTTCTCTGATGCGTCAATATAAGAAGGGGAATACATATGTGTCTTCGTCCCAACTTATGAAAATTCAGAAAGCCGTCAATGGTATAGGCACAGATTTCCAGTCTCTGCGCCTTGTTTAATCTTTGACACGTACTGGACCTTTGCAATATGCAAGGGTAGCCCTGCACCGACATGGTGCGGGGCTTTTTTTGCTTCTCGTGTCATAAAGCTGGGTTTTGTTGGTCGTTTTTTTACCTTCAAAATTCGGGATTTTGGTAAACAAGAATCGGACATGGGTCGCTGAATGGGGGCTGTGCGTAGATGCTTCTGGCAGTGCAAAGAAACGGGCTTGAGGCTGAAACAAAAAAATGAAGGCGGCATTTCTTGGGTCAGAACTCCATCAGGGCAAGGTAGGGGGCGTTGCGTGATGGGGTGCTGCACCGAGGAATGCCGCCAGTTTGAAGGTGAGCTTGGGGGCAGGGGAGCGATAAGTTCTCTGTACGTCGATCGCTTTCACTCCACATCCGACTGATCCACGTCGTCGAGGTTGTCGCAGGGGAGTTGGCCGAAGGGGACGGCTTCCTGGGATTTGATGAGTTCGACGTTGGTCTGCTCGATGATGCTCAGGCGGATGTCAGCATTGTTGTTGCCTGGACGGTACCAGGGCTGCTGACAAAAGTAGTGCATAAGGTCTTCCGACTTGAACCGATAGCCGTGGCGGGCGAGGATTTCGTTGCGGGCAATCTTGAGGGCATATCGGTCCATGCGGTCGAGGTAGTGGACGTTGAGCAGGGTGTTGTTGATGACGTCGGAGGGGACACGGAAGTCCAGTTCCGACTGCATTTGCTCGAGGTGCGTGAAGTTGTCGGGTGTGAGGAGCATGACGTACATGGCGTCGCCGTTCTTCTTGCGGAAGGCGAGGAAGTTCATGCCGTCCTGTCGCACGTACTGCACGCGCTGTCCGAAGCTGGTGCCGCGGAAGGGTGGTTCGTCTGCCTGCCTGCTGGGCTCGAAGGTGTATTCTCCAGCCTTTCCTTTCACTTTCTTCAGGGTCAGTTCGTTGTCGTAGTTGCTGACCATATAGACGATTTCGCCCATGCGTACTTCCTGCACGATGAACAGTTCATCGCCGTCGAAGAACCGGTCGCCTTTCTGTATGGTCTGGGCACACAAGGTGAAGAGTGAAGCGTGGAGCGTGAAGAGGAGGAGCAGGAGGCGTTTACACCGCGAGTTCCCGCCCGTCGGTGTCATGGCAGCATGACTTTGCTCTTTCTTTATCACTTTTTTCATTGTTTTTGTTTGATGAGATAGGTGTTGATGTAGGGGCAGTACTCCTTGTCGGAAACTACCTGCTGTGTCTCCAGCACGCAGAAGTTCTTGAAGAACGAGGCGCTGAGGGTGTAGCCGCAGTCGTTGGCGTCCTTGTATTCGAATGTGTTGCCCTGCATCTGTGCGGGGCGTCCTTCTGCACTGTTCAACTCGTTGACTGCGTAGCTGTCGTCGGCGACGTCTATGGCATGGAAGGTCAGTTTGCCGTCGCCCAGCTTTTCGATCAAGATTTCTCCGTAGGCATCGGGACCGTAGAGGTCGTAGGCGTAGTTCGTGGCGATGTCGTCGTAGGAGGCTGGGATGAAGGGGCTTTCCGTAAACCATTCGGGCATCTCGCCGCTGCACGTCACGTTGATGATGGGTGCCGTGCTGTCGTCCTCGTCTTCGCTGTGGCTGATGTAGGTGCGCTCAGCGTCGCTGAAGACGTAGGCGTCGCTCTCGCCATGCTTTTCGAGGTGGATGACGAAGCGCCCCGTGAGGGTGCCGTCCGCCTGGTATTCTATCAGTCGGATATTGTGGTATTCTGTACCCTCGTCGTCGTCGCCGTAGTAGGAGTCCACCCATCCTGCCACGAGGGTCGGTTCGGACTCGGGATAGAGCACATAGCCGGCGCAGTGGAAGTTGTCGTCCATCTGCAGGGCCAGCTCGATCTGACATTCGTTGTCGGACATCGTGCCGACGAGGTGGACCTGCGACGTCGCCAGCGTTTCGTTGCTGACCACGGCAGCCGTAGAGTCGCCGGCTGCTGCTTCGCCTTTTGAAGCAGCATTGCCTGTGCAGGCCATGAGCGTGATGGCTGCACAGGCAATGGTGAATAGGGATTTCATGTCGGCTTATTCTTCTGGTCTGACACTGTACTTGATAGACTCGAAGATGGCTTTCACCTCAGGATCGGCCAGCGCTTCGTCGATGGTGCCCTGTGTGGCTACGACTTTCAATTCGCCGATGGTCTGTTTCTCTGCAAAGTCGTCGGTGTTGAGCATGTAAGTGTAGGCCTGTTCTTCGTACTTGTCGAACTTCACAGCTTCGCGGCCAGCAACCTGCAGTTCTTCATAGGTGTTGTAGTAGCCTGTCTGAGCGTCGAACTTCTCCTTGCAGAATGCCTTCCAGTCGGCAAATTTGTCGAAGGAGCAGAATCCTTCGCCGAAAAAGAAGACTGCCTTCTCGGTGACGAGGTACAGGTAGTAGCTGTCGCTGTCCCATTCCTTCCATTCTGCAGGCAGGCTGTCGCTTTCGACAATCTTGTAGCCTTTGTCCTTCGGAACATCGACCGACAGGCGCAAGCTGGCGTAGTCGTGGGAGATAGTTTCGGTCTCGACCGAACCGCCGGCACCGTTACCGCTGCATGCTGCGAATGCACAAGCCACGGCTGCCATCATGGCAAATTGAAAAAACTTTTTCATTGTTGCTATGATTATAAGTCAGACAGTAGGGAATTTTACATTATTCAACCGTCACCTTCAGGGTCTTCAGCATCTGCTGCAGGGCGGGAGTGTCCTCCAGTTTGAAGCCGCCAATCTTGACGTCGATACGGCCTTTCTCGTCGGGCAGGTTGGCCGACAGCAGACCGTGGTCGCCGAATTCGTATGGCTCGAAGGTGTAGAGGTAGGTGTAGTCGCCCAGCTTCTGGTTAGGCTGTGACTTTGAGTCGTCGAACACATCCTGCTCTGTCTGGATTGAACTCTCGGCTGTGAAGACTTTTCCTTCCCAGATGTCGATGGCCATCTTCCATCCGAAGTTTGAACTGCCTTCAGGGGCTTCGACGGGTTCGATTTCGCAGCTCTTTTCTCCCTGCTTGGTCACCTGCCATCCTTCAGCCACCTCGATGCTCATCATGGGTGTGGTGTAGGTGGCGGGACCTACGAGGGGAGCGGGCTCAGCCTCTTCCTCGGGCTCTGTAGCCTCGGCTTCGGCCTCAGTTTCCACAGCTGTGCTGTCGGTCTCGGTTGTCTGTGTGGTGTTGCCACCGGTGCAGGCCATGAATGTCATAGCGGCTGCTGCTCCGAAGAGCATGAAGATCTTCTTCATAACTTTTACTTTTTTAGGGTTAAACAAAAATAAAATAAAACAGTTAAGTGTTAACGCTTGCAAAGTTAATGGTTTTTACGTCATGCGTGCTTATCATTTCGTTAAATTTTGTTATCATTTCATGTAATTGGCTCATTTTTTGGCGTTTTTTTGCGGTGAAAGCTTGGCGGCGGCGCACTCAGAGATCAGCGGCGGCGCACTCCGAAAGCAGCGACAACGCACTCCGAAAGCAGCAACGGTGAACAATAATGTCGGTCGGAGTGCGGACAAAAGTCAGAATATCACTGATATTTGTAAAAATACCACTGATATTTTTACAAATTCCATTGATATTCCTGCAAATATCAATGATATTCTGAGTTTTTTCGGCACACAAATAGAGTTTGATGGGCACGGGGGGTGAGTTTGAAGGGCAGAAGCGCTAAGTGTTTTGGCAACTTTGTCGCGCATTAGGCGGAGAACATGAGATGTGTCATCCGCGCCATTCGTACTTAATAATAGGATTTGGCGATGCCGGAAACGAAGTTCTACAAGTAGTATTTTTTACCATGAATTATTTCTAATTATTTCTAATTTTTCTTGGTGAATACACGGGATACCTTCGCCCTTCATTTTGTGCAACCATGAATGTGGGATGCTCCGCATCTATTCCTGTTCCGCAGTTATAAAGCCGCAAGGCTTCCCAATTCATAGTCGCTAAAATAGAAATAGACTGCTTAGAATTAGAACTCATTAGAACTCATTCATGGTATAATCAAATGCCGTCCACTGAATTAAAATTTCTGGAGCAGACATCAGAAATATGTGGTTCATAAATATATTGGCTATAATATGTTTCGCGCGCGAGCTGTGACATGAAATCAGCCGGAGGGCTGGGTGGGGAAGTGTAGGGTGGGGATGAGCTGGCGAGGATGTGCCGACGGACGACGGTTTGTGCTTTTTTTGTAAAAAGTTGTGCTGCACTGAGAGAAAACTCAAAAAATAGTGTTAACTTTGCAGTCGGAAAGTTTTTATCACTCTAAATTTCAGTTTATTTATGGACATTAAGAACTACAACTTTGCCGGCAAGAAGGCAATCGTGCGCGTTGACTTCAACGTGCCCCTCAACGAGAACGGTCAGATCACGGACGACACTCGCATCCGCGGTGCACTGCCTACACTGAAGCTCATCCTCGAGCAGGGTGGTTCGCTCATCATCATGAGCCACATGGGCAAGCCCAAGGGCAAGGTGAACCCCAAGCTGTCGCTGGCTCAGATCAAGGATGCCGTGGCCGAGAAGCTCGGTGTGCCCGTTCAGTTCGCCCCCGACTGCGCCAAGGCAAAGGAACAGGCCGACGCCCTGAAGCCTGGCGAAGTCCTGCTGCTCGAAAACCTGCGCTACTATCCCGAGGAGGAAGGTAAGCCCGTGGGTATCGACAAGGAAGATCCCGCCTACGATGCAGCCAAGAAGGCCATGAAGGAGAGCCAGAAAGAATTTGCCAAGACCCTGGCTTCGTATGCCGACTGCTACGTGATGGATGCCTTTGGTACGGCTCACCGTCGTCATGCCTCGACGGCTGTCATTGCCGACTACTTCGATGCCGACAACAAGATGCTCGGTCTGCTGATGGAGAAGGAGGTTCAGGCTGTCGATAACGTGCTCTCGAACATCAAGCGTCCTTTCGTTGCCATCATGGGCGGCTCCAAGGTCAGCACCAAGATTGGTATCATCGAGAACCTGCTCGGCAAGGTTGACAAGCTCATCCTCTGCGGCGGTATGACCTACACGTTCATGAAGGCTCACGGCGGCGAGATTGGTAACTCGATCGTCGAGCTCGACAAGCTGGACGTTGCTCTGGGCGTCGAGGAAATGGCCAAGAAGAACGGCGTGGAACTCGTGCTGGCTGAGGACAGCGTTTGCTGCACGGGCTACGACTTCGCAAACTTCTGCGTGAAGCCAGGTGCCGAGGTGAAGACATTCCCCTCGAACGCCATCGAAGACGGCTGGGACGGCCTCGACGTCGGTCCGAAGAGCCAGGCCAAGTTTGCCAAGGCCATCGAAGGCGCCAAGACCATCCTGTGGAACGGTCCTGCCGGCTGCTTCGAGTGCGACGACTTCTGCGCCGGTAGCCGCGCTGTAGGCGACGCTGTAGCCAAGGCCACAGCCGAGGGTGCTTTCTCGCTCATCGGTGGCGGCGACTCGGTAGCCTGCGTTCACAAGTTCGGCTTGGAAGACAAGGTCAGCTACATCTCGACTGGTGGCGGCGCACTGCTCGAAGCCATCGAGGGTAAGGTCCTGCCTGGCGTAGCTGCCATCAAGGGATAAACCATTCCGATTTCCCCGATCAAGGATTTTAAGGATTTAAAAGGATTGTTCACAGACTGAAATCCTATAAGTCCTTAAAATCCTTGCTCTTGTTTTATGTTAGTAGTCATGCGAAGATTGTTCCTCATTCTGACTGTGCTGACAGTCCTGCTCACCACCGTCGGCTGTGGCCCTTCCGCCACCGACACGCCCCCCGCCCCCGCCGACTCGACGGCGCTGCGCCTCGGTGTGCTGCCCACGATGGAGTGCCTGCCCTTCTATGCCGCCGCCGCGACGGGAGTGTTCGACTCGCTCGGCGTGTCCGTGCGTCTGCTCACCTATGAGGCCGCCATGGATGCCGACACCGCCTTCCAGCGCGGCCATGTCGATGCCGTCTGCACCGACCTTGTCAAGGCTGTGCTCTGGCGCAGTGAGGGGCAGGACGTGCGTCTGGCGATGGCTGCCGACCTCCAGCTCTACCTCGTGACGGCTCGTCAGGCGCGGCTGAAGACCGGTGCCAGTCTGAAGGAAAAGATTGTGGCCTACACCCGCAACAGCGCTCCCGACTACACCGCCGACCACATGCTCGCCCTGGCACGCCTGGGCAGTCAGCAACTGAACAAGCCGCAGATTAACAATATCCCCCTGCGCACGCAGATGCTGCTCAATGCACAGTACGACGGCGCCTTGCTGCCCGAGCCCTTTGCCTCGCAGGCGATGGCGGCTGGCAACAACCTCGTCTATCAGTCCCTGAATCTAAAACAGGCCAACCCACTCTTTGCAGTCGTGGTCGGCGACTCGGTCCGCAAAGCCCGAGGAAAGGAGATTCAGCAGCTGGCACGTGCCTACGATGCCGTGGTCGAGCGTCTGTCACGCACCGACTCCACCGACGCTGCGCAGTGGATGCACTACCTGCCCCTGCCCGCCACCTGGCCCGACAGCGTCGTTGTCGTTCCACAGCTGAAACCCTCTTGCAAGCCGAGCGACGTCGTGGTGGACAGTGTGAAGCAGTGGCTGCGCGGACGTAGTTTGCTGAAGAATGAAGTCAAGTACAGCGACCTTTTCTGATCAATGATGGCCGAGCATAATCTCATCGAACTTTTCCACCACGTGCAGCCCATTGTCGATCACAGTGGAGACTACGAGCTGCAGAGCCAGCTTGCGCAGCTGCGCGATACCTACAGCACCATGCTCCGCTACATGGTGCAGGGCATGGATGATCCTAATGCCTCGCGCATCTATGCCGACCTCATCAGCCAGACCAGCCGACTGGGCGAACGTGCCAACCGCCTGCTGCGCATGAAGCGGCAGACGAGCGACAAGTATGTGCAGGCCTTCAACAGCCTGAAACCCGAAGACGATCTCGCCAGCCTCTGTACGCTGCTGACCAACTTCGACGACGGCATCCGTCAGCTGCGCCAGGAACAGGCCGACGAGCGCGAAAGCGTGACTCAGCATGCGCTCGATGCTCAGCGCCAGAACCGTGAAACGGCACTCGTGCGCCTCTTCAACCGCATCTGGACCGCCGATGCCTGGCACCGCAGCGAGCTGGAGACAGTGCAGGCCCTGCTCGGCAACGACGTTGTCAGCACCGCCAGCAAGAGCCTGACCATCAGTGCCACGACGCTTTCCCTGCTCGAGATGTTCGACGAACGCAAGCTCATGCTGCTCTTCGACGCCTATCTCACGCCCGACATCGACGTCAGCCAGCGTGCCCTGGTGGGCATTGTGCTCGTGCTGCGCCAACATGCCGCCAGCCTCACCGCCTATCCCGAGGTGCTGTCGCGCTTCCGTCTGCTGTGCGACGACCCGAGTTTTGTCAGCGACACCTTCCGCGTGATGATGCAGTTGCAGTATAGCCGCATGACCGACACGGTGAGCGAGAAGATGCGCAGCGACATCATTCCGACGATTCTTAAGAGCAAGAACTTTAAGCAGACGCAGTACGGCATCCAGGAAATCGACGACTACCTGACGCAGAACGGCGAAAATCCGGAGTGGTTTAAGAACCGCGAAGCCGACGAACAGGCGCATGCCAAGATCCGTGAGATGGCCGAGCTACAGATGGAGGGCGCCGACGTGTATATGGCTACGTTCTCGCACATGAAGTCGAATGCTTTTTTCCAGCTTGTGCCTCACTGGTTCTACCTCTTCGGCGACGACATCCCCGAGGTGAACAACGTGCTGAGCCGACTGGGCAAAGAGACGGCCAACGTGTTCCGCGCCATGCTCCGCTATGCCCCCTTCTGCAACAGCGACCGCTTCTCCTTCTCCTTCATGCTCGGCATGATAGGCGAACAGGGACAGGAGATGCTGTCGAAAAACCTAATGGCCAACCTCTCGCAGGACGAACTCTCCGAAATGCTCGCGACGAAGGTTGAGAAAAAACGTGCCGCCGACATCAGCCGACAATACATCTTCGACCTCTACCGATTCTTCACACTCTATCCTTTCCACCTGCAGTTCGTCAATCCTTTCGACGCCAAGCAGCCAGTGTTCTCCCCCCTTTCGCACACCATCTTTACACCCTTGCTCCAGCACGAGGACGAAGTGATCACGCTGGCAGAGTTCTTCATGCGAAAGGGCGTCTATCAGGAGGCTGCCCACTTGTTTGCATCGCTCTGTCCGCAGCAGCGTGAGGAGGATGCCGACCTGTGGCAGAAGTTGGGCTTTTGTGAGCAAAAACTCGGTCGCCTGAGTCTGGCTTTCGAGCACTATCAGACCGCCTACGAACTGAACCCAAACTCCGTTTGGACCCTGAAGCATCTGGCCACTGTGGCCTTTCAGAGCGAACGCTGGGCAGAGGCAGAGGTGTATTACGAAACACTGCTCGACGACGATGCCGACAATGTTCGCTACCTGCGTCGCAAGGCAGGTTGCCTCATGAACCAACAACGCTACGACGAGGCCATTCCCGTGCTCTACCAGGTGCTCTACATCGACGAGCATTCGGTCGAAGATCAGAACAACATGGCTTGGTGCCAACTGCTGACGAAGAACATCGAAAAGGCGCGCGAGCTGTATAGCAATGTCCTTTCGCAGCACCTTGAACAGCCCTCAGCCCACTTCAACCTCGCCAACACCTATCTGGCAGAGCTCGACATCCAGCAAGCCTATCCGCTCTATCGCCACGCCTACATCCTGGAGTCCGTGACCGACGAAGGCGAACAGCAGTTTGTCAACGACTATCGTCAGGCCATCGAAGCCCTGCAACCCGTCTTCAGTCTGCCCATCGAACGCACGCAGGCCCTGCTCGACGCCATCCGTCTGGGCATCTGACCGATTGTTTGTTGAATGGAAAACAGTACACTCCCTATACAGCGATTGCGCGCCTTGCTCCAGATGGAGTACGAGGCAGAGCGCGAGGAATATCGCGTGCAGTCGGAGCAGATGAGCGTGGAGCGCAAGGTGCGCCGCGGCATTTGCTGGTGGCCTTTGTCGGTGGGTAGGAGCTACTACAACTCGCTCAATCAGCTGGTGGTGGAAGTGTGGAAGACGACAGACGACGACATCGACCACTCGTTCGAATACGGCCGGCCCGTGGTGTTCTTCACGCCGGAGAAGATTCTTCCCCACACTTGCACGATTTCCTATGTCGAAGACGACCGAATGGTCGTCGCTGTGGGCAGCAGTCAGGCCCTCATCGACATTCAGAATGCGGAGCAGCTGGGGGTGCAGCTCTATTTCGACGAAACGAGCTACCGCACGATGTTCAGTGCACTCGACGACGTTGTCAACGCCAAGAAAAACCGACTGGCACAGTTGCGCGACCTCTTTGCCGGACAGTTGAAACCCGAGAAGTACAGCTTTGCTCCTCAGCGTTTCCCGTGGCTGAATCCCACCCAGGAACAAGCCGTGAACGAAGTGCTCTGGGCCAAGGACGTGGCGGTTGTCCACGGTCCTCCAGGCACAGGCAAGACGACGACACTCGTCGAAGCCATCTACGAAACACTGCATCGCGAGACACAGGTATTGGTGTGTGCCCAGAGCAACATGGCGGTCGATTGGATCAGCGAAAAGCTTGTGGATCACGGCGTGCCCGTGCTGCGCATCGGCAATCCTACGCGTGTGAACGACAAGATGCTGTCGTTCACCTACGAACGCCGTTTCGAGAGTCATCCCGACTATACCGAGCTGTGGAGCCTGCGCAAGGCCATCCGCGACATCCGAGAACAGCGCCGCAAGGGAGAAAGCACGCATCAGAAACTGGCACGACTGCGCGAACGGGCACAAGAACTGGAGATGCGCATCCACGAGTCGCTCTTCAACGAAGCCCGAGTCGTGGCCTGTACGCTGGTCGGTTCGGCCAATAAGGTGATGGTGGGTCAGCACTTCTCAACGCTCTTCATCGACGAGGCAGCCCAGGCACTCGAACCCGCTTGTTGGATCGCCATCCGTCGGGCTGGTCGCGTTGTGCTGGCTGGCGACCACCAGCAGCTGCCTGCCACGGTGAAGTGCTACGAAGCCCAGAAGCAAGGACTGGGGCGTACGCTGATGGAACGCATCGTCGAGAATGTGCCGCAGTGCGTCACGCTCTTGCGTGTGCAGTATCGTATGCACGACCAAATCATGCGCTTCTCCTCCGACTGGTTCTACGAAGGAAAGGTCGAGAGCGCTCCCGAGGTCCGCTATCGCTCCATCCTCGACTGGGACACGCCGATGATGTGGGTGGAAAGTCCTTCGCCCGAAGCGTTTGTCGGCACAAACCACGGTCGCATCAATAAGGCAGAAGCAGAACTGACGATTTCAGTTTTGGAAAAATATGTCGAGAAGATTGGTCGTCAGCGCTACACAGACGAACGTCTCGACGTCGGCATCATCACGCCCTATCGCCTGCAGGCGCAGTACCTGCGTTCACTGTTAAAGAAGAGTGAGACGCTGCGTCCCATTCGCAAGACCATCAGTGTCAACACGGTCGATGGCTTTCAGGGGCAGGAACGCGACATTGTGCTCATCTCCCTGGTCCGCTCCAACGAACACGGGCAGATAGGTTTCCTCAACGACTTGCGCCGCATGAATGTCGCCATGACCCGTGCCCGCATGAAACTCATCATCATCGGCGACGCCTCGACCCTCTGCCACCATCCCTTCTACCGCCGGCTGCTGGAGTACATTGAGGGACTATAACTTTTTTGGCGATAAGATTTGGTTATTTGATTGATAATGTCTATTTTTGCAAAGTTAACACTTCTCATCTAACAGATTCTATGCCAGAAATTTCTCGCTTCTATGTATCATCATTACGATGTATCTGCCAGACCACAATCCTCCCCATTTCCACGTGCGCTACGAAGAGTATCGCGCAACGATAGATATACAGACAGGAGATGTTATGGGTAGAATGCCTCGTCGAGCCTTGCGTCTCGTTTTTGAGTGGCTGGATTTGCATAAGGATGAACTGATGGCTAATTGGAAAATGGTGTCATATACTTTTTTCAAGTTTATTGCGATATTCATTTTTATAGGGATACAAACTACTCTGTTCGGTCACTCCGACGAAGAGAATCCTGTCTGCCATTTCGCATACATATTTGTTCCTAGCCATTGCAGTCACCTTTGACTGGCGGATGGCATTACTAACGGAGATGAGCAATAGACGGTTCTGAGCCAACGGCTCTTTTAGTTCGTCAGGAATAACCTTATACATCTTTCGTGCAAGCACAATGATAATGGGCTGACTGCCTTTCAGAAGGAAGTGAAGCACGTCTTTCTCCAACTTGCTACTGAAACCGCTGACCACACACTCCCCTCGATTGCGCATCTCTGTTGCCCAGTCATACACTTGCAGCACCGTTTCCGAAGAAATGGTGCTCGATGCCAAGAAGGCAGCCTTCTTCAGTTGCAACAGCTCCTGATTGCCAAGATACTCCACTTTCATTGTCTCTCAATTAAGCTTCTGCATCGTTTTCAACAATTTCCCAGTGACCACTATAGCCACGACCGACATATTTGATATGAGCGAGTTTATTGATATGCCTCTTTATTGTTTTAGACGTAAAACCGCTTAATGTCGCTAATTCTTCTGTAGTAACTTTAGGATTTTTCCTAATCTGTTCTTCAATCCATATATCAAGTGCATCACCTTGAGTGCCACCTTGAGTGCCACCTTGAGTATCACCTTGAGTATCACCTTGAGGGACATCTTGAGGGACATCCACAGTTGAAAGCACAGTCACTTCAAATGCAGTCAACTTTGACACATCGAAAACAGCCTCCTTGTTGCCATTTTCAAGCAGCATATCCTGCACACGTCTTAGACCTTGGTTGAACATATTGACATACTTCATCTCCTTCATGGCTTCCGCTATAATAGGATTTCGATAGTCATTCTTTATTTTGCAGTTCAAAGATCGCTTTTTGCTTTTCTATCTCCCTTTGCAATTCCTCTTGCGAAGGCAGAAAGGTCAGATATTTTGAGGCAAATAGTTGCTTGCTGTCGTGAAGCACAGAATAACGGGCGATGTCCTCACTTGTCTCAGAACACAGTAGAAGCCCAATGGTGGGGTTGTCACCGTCAGTGCGTTTCAAATCGTCAAACATCCGTACATACATATCCATCTGTCCTACATCTTGATGCGTCACTTTCTGTGTCTTCAAGTCTATCAAGACATAACATTTCAGCACCACATTATAGAAGACAAGATCGATAAAGAAATCGCCCGCATCTGTTTTTATATGATATTGCTCAAACATAAAGGCAAAGCCTCGTCCCAATTCCAGCAAGAACGCTCTGAGATGCTTAATGATAGACCTTTCAAGGTCGCTTTCCGTGTAGTCACTATTTGATGGCAGTTGCAAGAACTCTGTCACTACAGGATCTTTCAGAAATCCTCTTGCATCCTCCTGTAGCGGTGCTGTCAATGTTTGCATTTCAGCAATAACAGCCTCTTTCTTCGGTGATTGCAGCAGACGATGATAATACTGTGAGCCAACATTGCGTGCCAAAGTGCGAACACTCCACATTTCTCGTGACGCTTCCTTCATGTACCAGTATCTGGCATCGTCACTTGCAACTGAGAGTAATGTACGGAAGTGAGTCCACGTAAGATTTGGCACTCGCGAGTACCAAATCTCTAAATCACTGAAACACAGATAGAACTGTCTATATGCT
>Ga0310691_10003107_pt1 | contig 20569 bp, 18 predicted proteins | sample 176DNAGHGlowgp2_FD_203887 | JGI IMG/M metagenome (GOLD analysis project Ga0310691, IMG submission 203887) | Sheep rumen microbial communities from Palmerston North, Manawatu-Wanganui, New Zealand - 1766 DNA GHGlow gp2 (v2) (version 2) | ecosystem: Host-associated > Mammals > Digestive system >...
GTACCTTTGTTCATGTTATTGATGTTTTGTAGCAAAAACAAAGGTAACAAAAAAGGCTGAAACCCGAGCGAGGATTTCAGCCTAATTTTTTATTGCTAAAAAACTTTTACCGGACAGCAATAATTATATATAGGTATCGCCGTGCTGCTCGTCCTTGGACTTTGGCGCCTGGAACGCCGCATCCGGTTGTTGCGCCGCCTCATCCAACGCCGGCACGAAGTCCGGCTCGACGAAATCGAGATGCGCCGCGACGACATCGACGCCCTGCGCCGCGATGACGATCTCCTGCACAAGGCCATTGCAAAGACCGAGGAGCATCTGGCCGACCCCGACTACAACGTGCAGCGGCTGAGCGACGACCTCGGCATGAGCCGCATCACGCTCTACCGCCGTCTGCAACAAATCACAGGTGTGTCGCCGACCGACTTCATCCGCGACATCCGTCTGAAGAAGGCCGCTCAACTGCTTACACAGTCGCCCAACGCTACCGTTGCCGATGTGGCCCGCCGCGTAGGGTTCGCATCGCCCAAGCACTTCTCACGATGCTTTAGGGAAAAGTTCGGAATGCTGCCCACCGACTACCGCACGTCTTCGCCGGCAACAGAGTAATTGTCTACACTTCAGCCTACAGAAAAATCCCATGTGTACCGATGTTACACATGGGATTCTTTTGTTTCAATCATGGTGCAGAAATGTTTCAAAAGCGCATTGTTACAGGGCGTTCCAAAGGTTGAAACAAAATTATTTCGGACGTACAGGTGAAGGCCGTAAATTTGCGGAAAAATTGTTGAACACCTAAAAAGAAAAAGATGAAAAAGAAATTTTTGACTTTGGCAACTTGCACTCTGCTAGGGTGCATAAGCCAAGCACAAGAGTGGCAGAAGCCACAATTGCAACTGACCGACTTCGAGACCGGAAAGATAATGTATCTCTACAATGTCGGCACCGGTCTGTTCTACACCGAAGGAAACGCTTGGGGCACTCAGAGCAGCGTGGGCAACGAAGGTCTGCCTTGCCGTTTCAACAAGCGGACAGGCATGGAGGATGTGGTGTCGCTCAGCAACCAGTCGAAGGTGAAAGGCGGGTCGTGGCTTACTGCCTATTTCACAACGAACGGCGGGATGTTTGTCGATGGCAACACCTCGTCGGCCAACATTTACATGCGCATGGTGCCTATGGGCGAGCACACGTTCCGACTCTACGTATCGTCACCCAATGTCACGTACAACGAACAGAACTACCCCGGGGCGATGCTGGGAGTAGATTTGTTTGAGGACTCCACACGTACTACCATTTCAGCCCTGCTCATGGACGACGAAGAACCTGGCGAAGGCATTTATCAGACGGAATGGGCGGTAGTCCAGCCTGCGGACTACGAACTCTACCAGACCGAAGTAAAGACTTGGAAGGCTGCCATGCGTCTAGAAGAACTGCTCAACGAAGCAACTGCCAAGAATTTGGACGTTTCCGCAGAGGCTTCTATCTATGCTAATACCGAGAGTTCGCTGGATGAACTTCAGTCGGCCATTAACAGCGTGACAAGGATGCTGGCCGAGGATTACGTGAAGGATGCTTCGGCAGACAATCCCATCGATGTGACAAGCCTCTTCGTTCTCAACCCCTCGTACGCCAACAATGACAACGAGGGATGGAGCGGCTCTGTACCCACCATCGACAAACTGAACGATTTGCAGAATGCCGAGTTTTTCAATACGAACTTCGACTGTTTTCAGGATCTGCAGAACCTGCCCGAGGGAATGTACGAACTGCGTCTGCAAGGCTTCTATCGTGCGGGGTTGGAAGGTCCGGCGCTCGATGCAAAAAATAGCGGCAACGAAAGTAGCGTGATGAATGCCGTACTCTATGCAACAACTGATGGAAAGACCACGACGACAAAGATGCAATCGATCTTCACGGGTGCACCTACCACACCGTTAGGTGTCGACGGCGAGATTGCTCTGGGCAGTTGGTATGTGCCCAACACGATGTCGGCCGCCAAGGCTTACTTTGCACAGGACTACTACACCGACAATAGCCTTATGGTAAACGTGACGAACGGCCTGCTACGCATCGGACTGCGCAAATCGACGACCATCCGCCGCGACTGGGTCATGCTGGACAACTGGCAACTGATTTATTATGGTAAGTAAACGACGAAGCAGTAGGCATCGTCACATTTCCATTCCTCTTAAAAATGAAGATTCGCAAGCGAAAAGAACGTCAAAAACTGTACCGCAGTACAACTGAATTTGTACCGCAGTACGCCTATAGGCATACCGCAGTGTAAATTTATTTAGACTGCAGTACAAAAAAATCGATACATCACGGTACTAAAATGATAAAAAAAAGACATGAAAAAAGTTTTCAATGATGCCAACTTCCATACCATTGCCAAATCCCTTGAGTGCATCATCTCATTCAGTAGCAAAATGAATAGATTCGGTTTCATTCTCATTAGTTTTGTACTGACCTCGCTGTCAGTTTCAGCACAGGAGGTCCGTCAGGCAGAAAACCTGCAACGCAATGTTGTTGTCATTCCACAGTCGGCCAGCGGTTCAAACAATCTGGTCACATGGCGTATGCTCGACACCGATGACGATTACACCACGTTCGACATTATCAGAAACGGACGAACGGTCAAGAAGCATATCAACAACTCGACCAACTATCTTGACACGTCGGGCAGACTGACTACAAAATACCAAATTGTGACCAGACATCATGGTGTTCCTGTCGATACGACGGACGTCATGATGCCATGGAAGGATGTTTTCATGCCCATTCGACTCAATCGTCCCGAGGGCGGTACGTTTCACGATGTAGAATACACCTACTCACCCAACGACTGCTCGGTGGCCGATGTCGATGGTGACGGGACCTACGAAATCGTTGTGAAGTGGGAACCTAGTGCCGAGGCAGACAACTCGCAGGGTGGTTTCACGGGACCGACCGTGTTCGACTGCTATCGGCTGAACATAGAGGGAAACGATATCGTTGCCGAACTGTTGTGGCGCATCGACATGGGACATAACATCCGCTCGGGTGCCCACTACGTTCCTTTCCTTTTCTACGACTTCGACGGCGATGGTCATGCTGAGTTCATCGTCAAGACAGCCCCTGGCACGATTGACGGCACAGGTCGTTACGTTAGTCAGGCGGCAACCGACGAAACCATCCTGAACCGCGACGACAATGAGAAAGAATATCTGAATGCTGGCGGACAGGTGATGTACGGTCCGGAATACCTCACCGTGTTCGACGGACAGACAGGCCGTGCCATCCACACCGTCTATTACAACCCCAACCGCGGCTGCTTCGTCGGTGGCGCACCCGAATGCCGTTCCGACATCTGGGGCGACGACTATGGCAACCGCTCCGAGCGCTACCTGGCTGTTGTGGCACATCTATCAGGTCTCGATGCCCCAGCCTCTGCCGTCATGTGCCGAGGCTACTACACCCGTTCCTATCTGTGGGCGGTTGATTTCGACGGCGAACACCTCTCGACCCGCTGGCGTCATGGCAGCCTCTCGCGCCGCACAGTGATGAAGACCGACGGCCATGCTGCGAAGGATGTGCGTGAATACGACCATGCCACGTACGACAAGGCCCAGATTTTCACCGCCTACGGCCAGGGCAACCACAACCTCACGGTCGGCGATGTTGACGGCGACGGATGCGACGAAATCATCTATGGTTCGGCAGCCGTGAACAACGACGGCACACTGCTCTGGACGACAGGCCTCAGCCACGGCGACGCCATCCACATGGGCGACCTTATGCCCGACCGTCCCGGCCTCGAAGTGTTCCAAATCCACGAAGACCCGCCCTATGGCATCCACGTCTGCGATGCTGCCACGGGCGAACTGCTCATTCACCACACCGGCGAGGGCGACTGTGCCCGTGGCATGGCTGCTGACGTGATGTCCAGCCGTGGCTACGAATACTGGAACTTCGGCGACGGCAATATGTACAACGTGCCCACCGACAACGTGGTCGGTGGCAGCATGTCGTTCAATTTCCGTGTATATTGGGACGGTGATGTCTATGATGAACTGCTCGGCGACATCGGCAATCACAATCAGCCTTTCCTCGAAAAGTTCGGAACAGGACGCCTTACCATCGACGGCAAACAATTGTACCAATACGGCTACAACGTCAGTTGCAACGGCACGAAGGGTTCACCCTGTCTCGTTGCCGACATACTGGGCGACTGGCGCGAAGAAATGATTTTCTTCAACAACGAAGACAAACAGACGCTGAATCTGTTCAGCACGTCCGTACAGTCGAACACCCGCGTGCCCTGCCTGATGTACGACCACAACTACCGCATGGCCATTGCCTGGCAGAATGCTGGCTATAATCAACCTCCACACCTTGGTTACTACTTGCCCGACGCTGTGATTCCCCGACTTGACTTCACCGAACTTTCCGGTGCCAATGAACAGGAAGTAAACCTCGGCGACAGCATTGTCCCCATTACGTATCATTACGTCAACTGCCAAGGTTGCAACGTGATCAAGTATATCACTCCCGACGGCACAACGGCAACACGTCTTTCCAAAGACTTCACACTCGAAAAGGACTTGGCTAACTGTACAAACACCTTGACAGGCATACCGCAGGAAGCCGGCACCTATCAAATCTGGCTCCGTCCCACCTCTCCTTCTGTTTCTATGCAACAAGACCTCGTTATTACCATTCATGTGAACGAAGCCGTCGGCATAGAAACAAGTACAAATAACCAAGTACAAAGTACAAATTACGGGGCTACAATTTATGACCTGGCAGGACGTCCTGTCTCGACACTTGACCATCGCCACTTGCCACTTTCCAAAGGCATCTACCTGCAACGAGGCAAAAAAATCATCGTCCGTTAACACATTTCTGTTCCTTTAGTACAAAAACCTTATGTTTCAATAGGATAGGAGCAATAAAGCATCAATGACTCACGTTTTATAATCACACAAATAACACGCATTATGATGAAGAAATCTTTTTTCCTTTTCAGTCTCATGTTGCTGTCGCTCTGTGCTTCAGCCCATTCGCCTAACCTTTCCAAGAAGCCACGCATGGGAGCTTATCTCATGGTCTATCACAAGGATGCCGACCATAGTCTGCACATGGCATTGAGCCGCGATGGTTACAACTGGACGGCATTGAACGGTGACGCGCCCATCGTGCGTGGAGATACGATTGCCCAGCAACGTGGCATCCGCGATCCGCACATCTATCGTGGCCCCGATGGTGCTTACTACATTGTTGCCACCGACCTTCACTTATTCGCTCAGCGTGCGGGTTATCGAGACACCGAATGGGAACGCGACGGGAAGAAGTACGGATGGGGCAACAACCGCGCCTTGGTGATGATGAAGAGCCGCGACCTCATCCACTGGACGCACACCTCGTTCCGCATCGACGAGGCCTTCCCAACTCACTTTGGCGACATCGGTTGTGCCTGGGCGCCCGAGACGATTTACGACCCCGAAGAAGGCCGTCTGATGGTCTATTTCACCATCCGCGCCACGGGACAAGGCCGCACGAAACTCTACTATGCCTATGCCGACGACGACTTCACCCGACTCGTGACCGAACCGCAGTTGCTCTTCGAGTATCCTGACGAACAGATTCAGGTGCTCGACGCTGACATCATCCCCATGCCCGACGGACGCTACTGCATGACCTACTGCGCTCAGGAGAACCCTGGCGGCATCAAGATGGCCATCAGCGACCACATCAACCGCGGTTACGTGTATCAGCCACAGCAGATTGACAGCGAGCGTGGTTCGTGCGAGGCTCCGACGATGTATAAAATCATCGGCGAAGACCGTTGGATTCTCATGTACGACATCTTCAGCATCCGTCCCCACAATTTCGGGTTCATGGAGACCACGGATTTCCAGACCTTCACACCGCTGGGTCGTTTTGGCGAGGGCCGCATGCAGATGAACGGCTGCGTCTCTCCCAAGCATGGTGCGGTCACACAAATCACGGAGAAGGAAGCACAGCGGCTCGAACGCTTCTGGAAACAGAAATAGATGTTATCAGAGTAGTAAAGATTAGGCAAACAAAAAAAGTTTCCAGTATTTTTCTTGCGAAAATAGCAGAAAGTTATTACCTTTGCTGCTGACTTCAGTTAGCCTGTATGGGCATGGGGTCAGTTTTTTATCGATAAAGGACGTTTACACGACGTTTCTTCTTCTCAAGTGAATCTCGCAAATTCCTAAGCACAAGAAGATGCGCACCAGTGACGTCCGCCCAGGGTGTATTATACCCTGTCCATTTGCTATATAATTGTTTGCTTGTGGACAGTGTCTGTATATTCATCCCCGGCGTGGGCTAACTGAGTTGCTTATCCTTGTGCGAAGGCAATGCGAGAGCCTACTTGAGCGGGATAGGCGGACAAAGTAACAGACACCCACGTCTTTTTTATTCTTACGTTTTATGCCGAATCCGAGGTGACTATAGGTGCAAAAAAAAGACACTATGAAGTCTATTAAGTATTTCTTTCATGCTGCCTTCGCAGCAATGGGTTGTGCTGTAATATTGTCATGCGGCACGTTTAAAACACAAGTAGTTAGTGCTGTTAGTGTACCAGAAGAGGGTAATACCATGTTTACGCGCGTTACCCCAGAAGGTGCCTCGGTTCTGCAAAATCTAACCAAAAAAGTTTCGTATCTTGCCATTGATCAAAAAAATGGAAGATTGGCCTACTTGTCTGGCAACCAAAAGGAACAAAACATACATGTCATTAGCATCTACAATCCCAACATCTCAAGCCAACGCACTCATCGTAACGACGTATATGGTGGGTTCTCGTTTTCTCCAGATGGTGAAAAGCTACTATTCAACACCTCTACTACCATTTTTGAGACAAATGCACGTGAAGGTGCACTTGCCACACAAGTTGCTACTGGTGACTGGCCAGTCTATTCTTATGACGGGAAATACATCTTTTTTCAGAAAACAGAATCTAACACACAATACGTGTGGCGCTATGATATAAAGTCTAAAAGCCTCTCCACCCTTTGCCTTGGTAGCACGGTGTCGCCCTCTCACACACCTAATGAAATCTACGTACTTCGACAGTCCAAAAACAATGAACGCCAATTTTATGAAATTGTCAAAGTCAATTATGAGAGCGGTACAGAATCCATTATATTCTCGAATAGCCAAATTGATCCATGTGCTGTATCGGAATCTCCGGATGGACGCTGGCTGGCTTTCTCGGGATATGCCTATGAAGAGAAAAAGGGTTGGGGCAAACGCCAGCTGTTCGTAGTCAGCACAGATGGCACGGGTTTGGTTCAGTTGACTTACCATCCCGGTGCAAGCAGTAGTCCCGTATGGAGCGATGATGGAACTGCTCTATATTTTATTTCTGGACGCGGCAGTTCGAATTACACGAACGGAATCTGGAAAATGAATGTCAATCTGGGACATTAAGCAGCGCTGATTCTCTTTCTTTATTTCCAATCTTGTAAGTTTGACTCATTCAGCCCTACTCGTAACACAACAAAACACCCCTCCGCTCTTGTGAACTGAGGGGTGTTTTTGTTGAATCTAAGATAGAATGTTTATGCCTCGTCGTTGGCTTCGGGTGCGGGAGCGTCAGCCTTCTTCGTGCGTGTGGTGCGCTTGCGCTTGGGCTTTTCCTCCTTGTGAGCGTCGATCTTCACGCCGGCGAGTTCGGGGTCGATGAGGATGCGGCCGCAGTATTCGCAGACAATGATTTTCTTGCGCATGCGGACGTCGAGCTGACGCTGTGGCGGAATCTTGGCGAAGCAGCCGCCGCAGGCATCACGCTGGACATAGACGATGCCGAGTCCGTTGCGTGTGTTCTTACGGATACGCTTGAACGACTGGAGGAGTCGGGGCTCAATCTGCATTTCGAGGTTCTTGGCCTTCTCGCGCAGTTTCTCTTCCTCGGCCTTGGTCTCAGCAACGATTTCGTCGAGTTCGTTCTTCTTCACTTCGAGGTCCTGTGTGCGTTCGTCGAGTGTCTGCTTGCTCTGCTCGATGAGTTCCTCCTTGGATTTCTCGGCCACCTGAGCCTCTTTGATGCGCTTCTGTGCCAGTTCCACTTCAAGTGTCTGGTACTCGATTTCCTTGTTGAGCGAGTCATACTCGCGGTTGTTGCGCACGTTGTCGAGCTGGCTCTTGTACTCGTTGAGCTTGTTGGTGCAGAGTTCGATGCGGCCCTTCAGTTCGTTGATGCGGCCACGAATCTGCGACACCTCCTCCGAGGTGTTCTCGATACGTGTCTTGAGTCCTTCGATTTCGTCTTCGAGGTCCTCGACTTCGAGGGGAAGCTCACCACGCAGGATTCGGATCTTGTCGATTTCGCTGAGCATGGTCTGGAGCTGGTAGAGGTTTTTCAGTTTCTCCTCTACGGGCAGCTCGGCGGGGTTGATGTCTTTTTTCTTTGCCATAATATAGATAGGGATTAATGGGTTGCGGGTTGAAGGTCGCGACGTACGGGGACGGAGTGGATGATGAGAGAAAACGGGGACATGGCCTGGCGCGTCGGATGCTACAGGTAGTTGATGGGGTTGGTCTCGACGGTGGTCTCGTGGAGCGGAAGCGTGGGGCAGGCCTTGGCGAGGATGTCGCGGAGCAGGCCGATGGTGTATTGCTCGCTCTCGTAGTGTCCGATTTCCATGAGCTGGAGGTCGTTTTCGTAACCGAAGAAGCGATGGTAGCCGATTTCGCCCGTCAGAAAGACATCTGCTTGCTGGCGGATGGCTTCGCCGGCCAGGAAGGCTCCGGCTCCGCCACACAGCGCCACACGCTGCACGCGTTCGCCGGTCCATGAGTTGTAGCGCACGCTGTCGGCATCGAACACCTCCTTGACCAGAGCGATGAAGTCTTCGCGCTCCATCGGAGCTGGCAGCATGCCGATGACTCCGGCACCACCCTCCCCTGTCGGCAGGGGTTTCAGCGGCCGGACTTCCGTCAGTCCGAGTTTTTCGGCCATTCGCCAACTCACTCCGCCATGGGCATTGTCCAGATTGGTGTGGGCACTGTAGATCCAAATGCCCTTCTGTATGGCGCGGATGATGCAGCGCTGCACGTAGTCCTCGCCCACGATGTGGCGGGGGGGCCGGAACATAAGCGGATGATGGGCCACGATGAGGTTGCAGCCCAGTTCGACAGCTTCGTCGATGACGTCTTCGGTCACGTCCAAACACAATAATGCCCCTGAAGCGTCTGCGTCCTCCGTTAATCCAATCTGCAGTCCGGCGTTGTCGTACTCGTCTTGCAGGGACAGAGGAGCGAATTGTTCAAGGGCTCCGATGATTTCCCATATTTTCACGCTGCAAAATTACAAAAAATCTCGTTGCCAGCCAAACATTCGCCCATTTATTTTGGAAAAAGCGTACTGCTGCCTTCCAAAAAAGCCCCCCGTTCATCCAACCACGCCACCTTTCCTTCCTCCGAATGCTGCACCCGACACTTCGCTCCACCATCCCACTTTGCAGCGCAACACACGCATATTCTCTCCCCACACCCCCCAAGTTTAGGGGGCTGAGCATGCGTGACGAAGGCTTGGACGGCTGCTCGGCAAAGAGCGGCGAGATGTTAAATAAGTGTTAAATTACGGAAAATGTTTGGAAGTCTGCGCACAGAAGCACTACCTTTGCAGTGTTCTACATTTGTAGTACACACCAACAGTCTATACACTATCATTCACTTAAACTCCAACATTATGTTAGAAATCAAGAATTTGACATTCAGCTATCAGAAGCCTTACAACGTGTTGCAGGACTTCAGCTTGACGTTCCACGAGGGAGGCATTTACGGTCTGCTCGGCAAGAACGGTACGGGAAAGTCCACCCTGCTCTACCTGACGATGGGCCTGCTGCACCCGCAGAAGGGCGCGGTGACGTATCAAGGCATCGACACGCGTCTGCGCCGTCCGGAGACGCTGCGCGACATGTTCATCGTGCCGGAGGAATACAACCTGCCGGGCATCACGCTAAAATCCTATCTGAAGGTGGTTCGCCCATTCTATCCACGCTTCAGCGACGAGATTTTGGACACGTGCCTGGAAGGTTTCGGCATGCCGAAGGACGTGCATCTCAATGCGCTGTCGATGGGTCAGAAGAAGAAAATCTACATGTGCATCGCGTTGGCGACGAACACGCGCCTGTTGCTGATGGACGAGCCGACCAACGGCCTCGACATCCCGTCGAAGTCGCAGTTCCGCAAGGTCGTGGCTCAGGGAATGACCGACGACAAGACCATCATCATCTCCACCCACCAGGTGCGCGACGTCGAACTGCTGCTCGACCATCTGTGCATCATCGAGCCTAACCGCGTGCTGCTCGACGCTTCGATGGCCACAGTTTCCGACCGTCTGCGCTTCCTCGATGTGATGCCTGGTCAGGCTCCTGCCGAGGTGATCTATTCCGAGCAGAGTCTGCAGGGCTACAGCGTCATCGCTCCGCGTCATGAGGATGAGGAGGAAACTCCTGTCAACCTCGAACTGCTGTTCAATGGCCTGCTCAGCAATGCTGAGGGCATCCAGAGGGAAGTTAAAAGGTAAATGGTAAGAGTTAAAATGATGATGCAAAGGATTTGATAATTGATAAATAGAGAATCACTATGAAACAGTTTGATAAAACCCGTTTTGTGCAGTACGCACGCTACGACCTGGTGCTCAACCAGTCGTTCTATCGCAACCTGGCCATCGTGACGGCAGCCATCTGTGTCGGTCTGGCCGTACTGGGCTTCCTGCTACGCTGGCGTTCGGTCAGTATGATCCAGGGGCTTGACGATTTCCCGTTCACTGATGCCTATACCGTCACCATCACCGCCGCCTTCATCAGCATAGTTGTGGGCACCATGAGCATTGTCTTCGCCGGCTGTATCCACCACCCCCTGCGCTCGAAGCAGTCGCGCATCTCGGTGCTGACGCTGCCTGCCACCAACGCTGAGAAGTTCTTGTGGCACACGCTGCTCGTCATCGTTGGCGGTGCCATCGTCTGCTTCGGCAGTGTGCTCCTGGCCGACGGCGTCAATGCGCTGTTGTCGCTGCTGGTGGGCTTCCCGACCGACCAAATCTACTCCATCACAGCCGAGCACCTGCGCTACTACACCCTTTCGATGAATTGGGGACCGTTCTACGAACTGGAGCTGATGCGCAATGACCCGATCGGTCGTGAAGTGCTGAGCTACGTGATTGCGTGCGGCTATGCCGGCGCCATCTGGGGCGTGTCGGCCTATGCCTTCGGCAATGCCGTGAAATATCGCTACAACATCATCTGGACTGTCTTGGCACTGCAAGTGCTGAACTTTGCGCTGACAGTCCTGACTGTCATCTGCAGCATCTCGTTCGGCGAAGCATTCATGAAATGGGTGGAGACCACCTCCGTCGAATGGACACGCGAAGACGGCATCATGGCCTACCGCACCTTCTTCATCACCATCATTAGCCTCACGTTAGCCACCTCTGCGCTCATGTGGTGGGGCAACTGGAAATTGTATAAGAAAGCTCAGATAACGAGCAAATTGAATCGCTAAGTCGCCATGGAATTTCTGAACAACAAAGCCATCTACCTGCAACTGGCCGACCACCTGTGCCTCGGCATCCTGCAGGACGAATATAAGGAAGACGAACGCATCCCGTCGGTTCGCGAATTCGCTGCCAGCGTCGAGGTGAATGCCAACACTGCCGTCCGTGCCTACGAATGGCTGCAGCAGCAGGACATCATCTACACGCGCCGTGGACTGGGCTACTTCGTCACGCCTGGAGCCAGGGAGCACATCCGCCAGATGCGCCGCGCGGCCTTTCTCGACGAAGAGCTGCCCGCCCTGTTTCAGAACATGTGCGCTCTGGGTATCGAAATCGGCGAAATCGAACAGCAGTGGAACGCTTTCCTAGAAAAAAAGTCATAATTTAATGATAATTAACGCACGTGCACGTCACATTTCGCGCGCACGTGCGTTATATATATAAGTAGAAAGACTAATTTTCAGAAATCGTTCCGAATATGAGAAAACAACTCTTGACCTGGGCGCTCGCCGCAACCTGTGTGCTGGCATTGTCCACTTCGTGCAACAACCTTCCGAAGGTGAAGATTGAAGGCAACACGGAGGAAATCACCGACGAAGAAGGACACCAGCCCCGCTATCTGCGCGACAGCGACGAGTGGGGTCCCGTGGTTCAGCACCAGCTCGCCCTCGAGGAATTTGAACGCGTGCGCACAGCCGGACAGGTGGACTTATTCTTCCAGCAGGGCGACGAGTTTAATGTCGTGGCCGAGGGCAACGAGCAGGTGATTCCGCTCTACGACTTTTCGGTGGCAGATGGCGAACTCATCGTCATCGCAAAGAAGGAGCACGCCCGCAATTCGCCCTTCATGCGACTCATCGTCACCGCCCCGACGCTCACCGAAATCAACACCACCGGTGTGGGCGATGTATGCTTTCGCGAACCCGTCGAGTTTTTCAACGACCTCAACATCCACATCAACGGTACGGGTGACCTTGAGGTGGACAGCATGCTCTGCGACGCCTTCAACGCCGAAATCAGCGGTGCAGGCGACATCGAGGTACGCCGTCTACAATGCCTCTCCGCCCAAATCACCATGAGCGGCACGGGCGACACACAGATCAAGCGCATCAGCTGTATGGAAGATGCGACGTTCACCATCACCGGCTCAGCCGAAATTGAGGCCAAGGTGAAGTGTCAAAACCTGAACGTCCTCATCGACGGCGACGGTCAGGCCGACATCAAGTGCGAGTGCGAGAAAGTTGACGCACGGGCCGAAGGCACCGGCAGCATCGAACTGGAGGGTGAGACGCGCGACATTGTCACGAACAAGAACGGATTGGCGACCATCTCGACCAAACTCCTGCGCATCATCCAGTAAGCCCGCACCATGATCCACCTACAGAACATCCACAAAACCTACCGCGGCGGAACGAACCTGCATGTGCTCAAAGGCATCTCGCTCGACATCCGCCGCGGTGAGTTTGTCAGCATCATGGGTGCTTCGGGCTCAGGCAAATCGACCTTGCTCAACATTCTCGGCATCCTCGACGACTACGACGAAGGCACCTACGAACTCGACGGTACACTGATTCGAGGCCTGAGCGAGGTGCGTGCCGCTGATTTCCGCAACCGCATGATCGGCTTCATCTTTCAGTCGTTCAACCTCATCCCCTTCAAGGACGCGATGGAGAACGTCGCTCTGCCGCTCTTCTATCAGGGTGTGCCGCGACGTCGTCGCAATGCCTTGGCACTCGAATACCTTGACAAACTGGGTTTGAAAGACTGGGCACACCACAAGCCCAGCGAACTATCGGGCGGACAGAAACAGCGTGTGGCCATCGCACGAGCCCTCATCACGCAACCCAAAATCATTTTGGCCGACGAGCCCACCGGAGCCCTCGACAGCAAAACCAGCGTCGAAGTGCTGCAGATCCTGAAGCAACTGCATCAGGAAGGCATGACCATCGTGGTCGTGACCCACGAAAGCGGCGTGGCCTATCAGGCAGACAAAATCATCCACATCAAGGACGGACAAATCGGCGACATCGAACTTGTCACAGCCGAAACGCGATCGCCCTTCTCCCTCACCGGCGTGGTGAAATAGGCTACGCCCAAGCAAAAGCAAGTATAACCAACCCTCAATCAGAGCACAGATGAACACTGTTCGCGAGGTATGGGACGCAATGATGCGCAACAAGATGCGCATGATGGCTACGGGCATTGCCGTGGCCAGCGGCCTGTTCCTGCTCATCGTACTGCTCGGAGCCGGCAACGGCATCATCCACACCCTCGACCAGAACAGCGAAGGACTGAACCTCGACGCCATCAATATCTGGCCAGGCTGGACGTCGAAGCCCTGGAACGGACTCAAGGAGGGGCGGCAGGTTCACCTCAAGGACGACGACCGCACGGCGCTGCTCCGTCAGCACAGCGACAAGGTGGAGTCGGCATCGGCCCAACTCGAACGCTCTGCCGTGGCCAGCGTCGGGCGGCAACACATCTCGGCCTCTGTGCTCGGCGTGTTCCCAGCCTACACCGACGTGGAGCGCATTCAGATCGTTCGTGGCCGTTTCCTCAACGAAATCGACATGCACGAACGCCGCCATGTGGTGGTTATTGACGAAAAGTCGGAAGAACAACTCTTCGGACGCGGTATCGATGCAGTGGGGCGTACCCTCAAACTGGGCAGCAGTGCTTTCCGCGTGGTCGGCATAGAGAAGAACGACTTTGCCTTCAGCCGCAACGAGTTCTATGCGCCCTACCCCACCATCCATAGCATCTACGCCGGCGGCGTCAACGTCGATCAAATCACGCTCAAAGCCCGCTCCGGTGGCACATCGGAGCAGATGGAAGAACTGACCGACGGCATCCGCCGCACACTTGGTGCGCGCCATGACTTTGCCCCCGACGACCACCGAGCCGTGTGGATTTGGAACTCCGCCGAGGACAATGCGTCGATGAACAGCGCCAAGAGCCTTATCAACACGGCTTTCTGGATACTGGGACTTCTCACGCTGCTCAGTGGCATCGTGGGCGTGAGCAACATCATGCTCATCAGCGTGAAGGAACGCACACACGAGTTCGGCATCCGTCGTGCCCTCGGTGCCCGCCCTTGGAACATCATCCGCATGGTCATGCTCGAGAGTGTGCTCATCACCACCTTTTTCGGTTACTGGGGCATGTTCGCCGGCATCGTGTTCTGCGAGTGGATGGACCAGACTGTCGGCTCCAGCGTAGTCGATATCGGCGTGTTCCAGCAACAAGTATTTATCGACCCGACGGTTGACCTCCGAACCTGTCTGCAGGCAACCGTCGTCATGATTGTGGCAGGTGCCGTCGCTGGCTTCTTCCCTGCGCGACGGGCTGCCCAAGTGAAACCCATTGAAGCCCTCCGAGGATAAGAAACAATATCAGGGTTTTTAAGGATTGATCAGGATGCTTACTGCATGAGCCATCAACAAGTTCGAAATCCTTTGAAATCCTTCAAATCCTTGACAAAGACCATAACGAATGAGACTTTCCCTGATTGACCTCGACTCCTGGAGCGAAATCGTCGATGCTTTGTCGAAAAACAGGCTTCGCTCCTTCCTCACCGCCTTCGGTATCTTCTGGGGCGTGTTCATGCTGGTGCTGCTCATGGGCGGGGGCCGCGGACTGGAGTCGATGCTGGGCGAGGTGTTTGCGGGATTTGCGTCAAACAGCGGTTTCATGGCTGCCACCCAAACCAGCATGCCGCACAAAGGATTTCGCGAAGGCCGCATCTGGCAACTCGAGACCTCCGACATCCAGCGCGTGCGCAACGCCGTACCCGAGCTCGACATCCTCACACCGACCAACAACAAGTGGGGGTCCAGCGCCGTGCGAGACAATAAAACCATCTCGGTGAGCATCACAGGCATCTACCCCGACTACCTGCGCGTGAGCAACCCACGGCTGAAGGCCGGCCGTACCATCAACGACACCGACATCGCACAGGAGCGCAAAGTGTGCATCATAGGCAACCGTGTGGCCGAAGAACTCTTCCCTGGCGAAACCGATATATGTGGACAACGCATCCAACTCGATGGCATCTACTACACCGTCATCGGACTCTCCGGACGCACCGGCAACGGAATCAGCATCAACGGAAATGCACTCACCACGGTCGAAGTGCCCTTCACCACCATGCAGCGTGCCTACGGCTATGGCAACAAGATCGGAATGCTCACCTACACAGCACGTCCTGGCTACAAGATTTCGACGGTGCAAGACAAGGTGGAAGCCGTTTTGAAGCATGCCCACAGCATCCACCCCGACGACCCGCAAGCCGTGCTCAAGGTGAATGCCGAGGCCATGTTCACGCTCGTCGATAATCTCTTTACCGGCATCAGCATCCTCGTCTGGATGATTGGGCTCGGCACCCTGCTCAGCGGCGCCATCGGCGTGAGCAACATCATGATGGTGACGGTGCGTGAGCGAACCACCGAGATCGGCATCCGCCGCGCCATCGGTGCCACACCACGCGACATCCTGCGTCAGATTCTCAGCGAGAGCATGATGCTCACCCTCTTGGCGGGCATGAGTGGCATCACGCTGTCCGTCCTGATTCTCCAAGTAGTCGAAACAGCCGTTGGCAGCAGCAGCGACCCAGCCAGCGCCGGAGCCTCGTTCCAAATCAGTTTCTGGCTGGCTATCGGTGCAGCACTGCTCATCGCCCTGCTCGGCATCCTCGCCGGACTGGCACCCGCCCTGCGGGCCATGCACATCCGTCCTGTCGAAGCGATGCGCAGCGACGAATAAAAATTAAAAATTAATAATTAATAATTAAAAGCCTGCCGGATGGCTTTCTCCTCCCTCATGGTCATGGGGAGGAGCAAGGGGGGGGTGGGTCATAACTTACACCCATATAGGTGGGCAAAAGGGTATGGATGGACGAGCTCGGCTCGGAAATGACGCCGCGTTCCGACTCAAAAACTCATAAACTCAAAAACTTAAAAACTCATATATGAACAGAATTCTAAAATGGATTGGCGTTGCACTGCTCGCCTTCATCTTCCTCGGCACCTTCGTCTTCCTCTACCAGAAGTCGCAACCGAAGATTACGCTCTACGAAATCAACGCCCCGAGCGTGCTCGACCTCGAACGCACTACTGTCGTGACGGGCAAAGTCGAACCGCGCGACGAAGTGAACATCAAGCCGCAGATCTCTGGCATCATTGCCGAGCTCTACAAACAGGCAGGCGAGATGGTCAAGAAAGACGAAGTGATCGCCAAAGTGAAGGTCATACCCGACATGTCGAGCCTCAGTTCGTCGGAAAACCGCGTGAAACTGGCACAGATTAACCTCAAGCAGGCGACCACCGACTACGAACGTATGCGCCGGCTTTGGAACGACAAGGTGGTGAGTGCCGAGGAATACGAACAGAGCGAAGTGAAATACCGCCAGGCACAGGAGGAACTGAAAAACGCGAAAGACGCCCTCAACATCGTGCGCGAAGGCGTATCGCTCTCCAATGCACAGATGTCCACCACGCTGATCCGCTCCACCATCGACGGCCTCATCCTCGACATTCCTGTCAAGATTGGTAACTCCGTCATCCTCTCCAACTCCTTCAACGACGGCACCACCATCGCCACCGTGGCTAACATGCAGGACCTCATTTTCCGCGGCAATGTCGATGAAACCGAGGTCGGCCTGCTGCACGAAGGTATGCCCGTGAGCATCAGCATCGGAGCCCTGCCCGACGCCCACCTCGACGCCACGCTGGAGTACATTTCGCCGAAAGGTGTCGAGACCAACGGTGCCAACCAATTTGAAATCAAGGCCGCCATCCGGATTCCCCAAGGCATGACCCTGCGATCTGGCTATTCTGCCAACGGCGAAATCGTGTTGGCAAAGGCACAGAAGGTGCTCACCATTCCCGAAGCCTCGCTCTCGTTCAGCGGCGACAGCACCTTTGTCTATGTCGTCACCGACAGCACCTCGCGTCCGCAGCAGTTCCGGCGTCGCGCCATCACCACCGGCATCAGCGACGGTGTGAACATCGAAGTGAAGAGCGGGCTGAAGAAGAGCGAACACGTGCGCGGCATCGAAATCGTAGCACAACAATAAGCATCCTATGAAAAATCTCATCAAACTCGTTGTACTCGGTACTTTGTACTTTGTACATCTCCCCAATGTGGCTGCCCAGTCCTGGACCCTCCGCCAGTGCATCGAGTACGCCATTGCCCACAACATTACCGTCAAGCAACAGCAAGTTGCCGTCCAGAACAGCGAAGTACAACTGAGCACCGCCCGCAACTCGCGGCTGCCCTCGCTCAGTGCCTCGGCCAACCAAAGCTTCAACTTCGGACGTGGACAGACCATCGACGGCACATACGTCAACCGTAACACGCAGAACACAGGTTTCGACCTCGGCACACAGATTCCGCTCTTCACGGGATTCCAGATTCCAAACAATATCGCCGCACGTCGTCTCGACCTGCAGGCAGCCGTGGCCGATCTGCAGCGTGCCCGCGAAAACATTGCCATCCAAGTCACCTCTGCCTATCTCGATGTGCTCTACCAAAAGGAGATGAGGGGCGTGCAGGAGCGGCAGGTGCAACTCAGCCAGTCACAGCTCGACCGCTTGCTACGTCTGTTTGAAAACGGCAAAAAGAGCGAAGCCGACGTGGCTCAGGCACGCTCCACCCTCGCCAACGACCAGCTCGCACTCACCCAACAGCAGAACCAGCTCCAGCTCTCGCTGCTCGAACTCAGCCAACTACTCGAACTCTCCTCGCCCGAAGGCTTCGACGTGGAAGAACCTGTCCTGCCAGCCGACGGCGGCAACGTGAGCGCACCGACCAACATTCCCGACGAAGTCTTTACCATCGCAACCGAGCAACGACCCCAGATCCAGGCCGAACGCCTGCGACTGGAAAGTGCAGAGCGCAACGTCAAGATTGCCCAGGCCGGCCACTACCCCACCCTCTACCTCAGCGGAGGCATCGGCACCAGTTTCTACAAGACGAACGGATTCACCGCCGACCCCTTCTTCCGTCAGCTGAAGAACAACCTCAACAAGTACATCGGTTTGTCGCTCTCCATCCCCATCTTCAACCGTTTTCAGACACGCAACCAGGTGCGTCAGGCCCGTCTGCAGGTCGAAAACCAGCAGCTGTCGCTCGAAGCTACACAGAAAGCTCTCTACAAGGAAATCCAGCAGGCTTACTACAACGCTCAGAACGCCCGCCGACAGCTGGAGTCCAGTGCCGTGGCCGAAGCAGCAGCCGAGTCGGCATTCGAACTGATGCAAAAGAAGTTTGAGAACGGCAAAGCCAACGCCACCGAGTACGAAGAATCGCGCACCCGCCTGCTCCGTGCCCAAGCCGACCACCTGCAGGCCAAGTACACTGCCATCTTCCGCCAGAAAATCCTCAACTTCTACCGCGGCGAACCGCTGTATTGACTTTAGAATACAAGACTGCCCCCGCATTTGCCTCAAGCAGAAGACAAATGCGGGGGCGTTATTTATCAATGATTACTCAAAAACCTAAAAACTCATAAACTCATAAACTCAAAAACTCAATTACTCAGCACCGTCTTAATTCATCCAAGCCGTCTTCGCCGTTCCGTCGCTCATGCGGATGATGTTCAGCCCTGGCTGCAAGCCGTTCAGGCAGCGTCCGTTCGGGTCGTAAACTCCTTGAATCTCCTGTCCCTTCAATCCATCAGTCTTCACATCCTTGATTCCCGTCGGAATGCTGTCGATATTCATGAACTCACTCCACGGTGCAGTGCTCTCATAGAGAGATAACGATTCTTCGGGAACGAACAATGTGCATGTACTTAGGTCGATACCGCCAAACACTGAAGAATCACACACAGGCGGTTCAACAGCATCGCAAATGACGGCCGAAATGGATGTACAACCATAAAAAGCCCTGTCCCCAATCGTGGTGACGCTGCTGGGGATGGTGATGGAGGTCTGGCCGTAGCAGTCACGAAAAGCCCAGTTCCCGATGCTGGTAACGCTGCTGGGGATGTTGACGGAGGTCAGGCGGGTGCAGCCATAGTATTTGTATCTAATTGTAATACAATTGTTTGCGGATTAAACGGTAGAAAAGTGATGACGTGGATTCTGTAGAGTGCAGGAAACTCCAAAAATTAACATTTTTAATATTTTATAACGCCTTTGTGTTGATACAGATGGCACGCTTTTTGCACTTACTTCCGTGACCTTCATTCTCAAAAAAGTTATAATTTCCATTGTTATATAATTGTTATATAAAAGAAAAGTAGTAAATTTGCACCCGAAAGCAAATAAACAGAACGAATTATGAACAGCATTACGATTTCAACAGTTGTAGGTAACGACATGAAAATAACAGTCGCTACCGATGGCAACTATACGGCTTTTGCTGGGGTGGCAAAGAACAACACCTTCAACATAGAACGTTCGGTTGACCGTGTCGGCGAGTTATTGGTTCGTGCAGTAAATAACCGCACGAGGGAGCGCAATTTCTTCCGTCTTTATGCAGACATGCTGGAGCAAAATATTACAGAGGAAGAGTATTCACGTCAACTTGAAGAATGTCAGGATGAATATGTTCTCCCTTTGCCAGTTGAAGCCGATATGGCCGATATTGAAACGGCAGTACAATTGTCAAGACACATCAAGGGCGTGGAGTCAATGGATGACTTCCAGTCTCTCTTCTCATTCAGCGATGGTTCTATCCATCGCGCAATAACTACAAAATAATGGCTGCAGAGTTTGTAAATATTGGGGATGCGGTAGAAGGCTCAAAGGTTGAGATATATACGCGTAAAGAGACTTGGAAAGGAATGAGGCTTGATCCTATGACAAAGAAGGTTATGATGGTCTGTGAACTTGACAGAAATTGCAGCGCTGAAATTACGGAGACTGTCACTTTGACAGAAGAACAGCGTCAAGCACATGATCAATATGCAAACAATGTTGGTATAACGCTACACCGCAATTTGGGAGACAAGCTGAAAGCTCTTGCCATTACAGTGTATACCGATTCTAAGAAACGTCTGCCTGTTGAGGTAAAGGAGGGGCAGACTGCTACTCATGGCGGGCATCTTAT
>Ga0310691_10003108_pt1 | contig 20566 bp, 18 predicted proteins | sample 176DNAGHGlowgp2_FD_203887 | JGI IMG/M metagenome (GOLD analysis project Ga0310691, IMG submission 203887) | Sheep rumen microbial communities from Palmerston North, Manawatu-Wanganui, New Zealand - 1766 DNA GHGlow gp2 (v2) (version 2) | ecosystem: Host-associated > Mammals > Digestive system >...
AATCTCCGTGGAGAATGGCAAAGTCGGGATTGGGTGATATATAATAAGGTTTCAGCATTTATTTCAAGAGCTTGATGAACGACTCAATACTTGTCAGATTATATACACTTGGAATAGTGTTGTAAGCCTCCTCTAACTTGTTTCGTGCCGATTTCCACCCTATACCGTCTGTTATCCATACAAATTCAAAACCCTTTACGGAGTTTACTTTAGGAGCTAACTCAGTATAGGCTCGTGCCACCTCATTTAGCTTCGAACCGCCACCACTGTAGAAATTCACTTCTATGAGGTATTTCTTATCAGCAGTTTTGATGTAAAAATCAAAACGCTTCTGATCAGTGCCTAATGCTGAGGATATTTCTGGAAACTCTGACGAATACACTTCCTGACGAAATCTAATGTTATTCATCCTGAATAATCTTGCAACAGTATTCTCCATTATATGACCACTGCGATTTTTACGAGCATTTGTATCAAGCCCTGTCTCGATACCAAACACATAATCTACAAGGTTCTTGATACGACGCGACTCAAAAATCTCAGATAAGCCAGTCCCCTTCAAGAACTCAACAACCTTTTTCTTTGATTCGAAATAACTCTTTAGAAGCACAATATTTCCATTTTTGTCAACAATGGGTTTGTTGCCTTCCCTTACTGCTATAAGAATACCTAAAACTTCAAATGCAGATGGATCACGTAACCAAAGCTCTTCAACTGCCTTTTCCAAATTTTCTTTGCCAATCAGGTAATTGAGTGAGTTAAGACTTATCTCCACCTCTGCCACGTTAGCAGATATCTTGTCGAAATCGCAGAAAAAATCCAGCGTTTGATTCGTCTCTTGCAGTTGAGACATAAATAGATTGAAATCCTTATTCATAGTTCTTGATTAATAGTTCCGTTAGTTTTCCTCTCTTTTCTGGATTGGCATTGATGAATCGAGAGGCGTAGACACGTTCAATCCGAAAGTCCTTGTATAGCTCCTCGAAGAAGGTATCCTCTGGATTCTTAGCAGAACAATCTGCATTGCTTTCCATCCAATAACAGCCAGCGTCACTTAGTTGGTGGCAGAAAGCTGCAAGTGCCCGCTGGTCGTCGTCATTGAAATCACCTTTGGCGTATGCAGTAAAACTCGATGTAGCATCCAATGGACGATAAGGAGGATCAAGATAAACAAATGTGAGGCCATCAATATGCCGCAAAATCTGGGCATAATCGCCCTGACAGATTTCTACCTGGGCAGATTGCAGCAACTGACTATCAGCTCTTAAAACCTCTGCGTTACAGATTGTAGGATTGGCATATTTACCAAAGGGCACATTAAACTGGCCACGCTTGTTTACCCTAAACAAACCATTGAAGCAAGTCTTGTTAAGGAAAATCAGTTGTGATACTCTTTCAATAGCGTTACCATCATGTTGATTGTATTGCTCTCGAATTTCATAAAACAACTGACTACGTTTATCCTGTTCAACAATGGCAAAATAGTCTTCCTCTATCTTGGCGAGTTTGCTTATAAGTGCTTTTACGTCATCTTTAACCGTCCGATAAGTCAGTATCAAATCCTCATTGATGTCATTGATGACGGCCTTCTTGATGTTGCCAAAATGCTGCAACATATAGAATAACATTGCTCCACCACCGACAAACGGTTCGATGTACGTGAATGGCTCTCTGCTTATTCTCTCTGGCAGATGCTCAGACAATTGACTTAATAGTTGTCCCTTGCCTCCAGCCCACTTCAAAAATGGTTTTGCTTCTATGCTCATTGCTCTTTTGTCGTTTGGCTGCGGACAAAAGAAAGCGTACCCACCTCCAGTTCACCACTTAACGAAGGCCGTCCACCACAGAAGCCCATACAGAGAGGTGAAAGGAAGGGGTACGCCTATACAGCATAGGCGTATCCTCATCCCCAGAGACTCTCTGTAACTACTGTTAGTTTGGTGGACTGTTTTCGTTAAAAGTCTCTTAGAACTTAGATACTGCTATCTAATTCCACAAAAGTTTGCCAGCGCTCAAGAGTGAGCAATAAGCGGATGCAAAGTTAAACAATTATCTTGATAAACAAGCGTTCCGCCTCTGCTTTTTCACTTTTTACGCTGATTTCTGTTTCTACATAGTCGGAAGCATCCAGAACAATTTCGCAATTTCGGTACATCTTCCTTATCTTCTCAACGGCTGCATCTTCACTTTCTGCTTCCGTCTCAACAATGCGGCTCAGTACCTCAGTCACTTCTATTCTGTACTTCTTCATACTAGATGCAAAAGTACCAAAAATCAATGATGATTCAGCAAATAGATCAAAACTTAACAAAAAAGATCAAAAAGGATCAAATACGTTTAATATGCAAATATTGCATCTCAAATAAAAAAAGAGATGCCGTTGTTGCATCTCCATTACAAGAAATAGGTTTACTTCAACAACTTCCTACCTTCATTATCTTCCAGTACCTGCATCTGTTGGATGGCTATCTGATTGAAGTGTAAATCCATCTACTATTTCTTTTCTTCTTCCTCCCTACGTTTCTGAATAGCGGTATAGCCTATTTCTGGTAGCGAAAGTGGATGCTTTCCTTGACTCTGTAATTCAGTTAATGCATCACTAATGGCATCGAGTTGGGCACGGGTCAACTCGTTAATATCATTTTGGTCGGCTAAAGTATCGTTCATATCCGTACGCAATTGTTTGATTTCTGCACGAATCTGCTCCAACTGCAATTGAGTATTACTAACGATAAGCAATGCCTCCTGCATCTGGAAGAATGCACGCATGATGTTAATGTTGGCCTGTACGGCAACTTCTGATCTCAGAAGTCCAGATAGCATAGCAATACCCTCACGAGTGAATGCAAATGGTAGATATTTGCTGTGCTGTCCCCTGCCATTTTTCTTTAAGATCACATTTTGTGATGTTAAAGCTATAGCATATTCATTCCGAGACTTTAATGAGTCCCATTCTTCTTTTGTCAACTGGAACATAAAATCCCCAGGGAAACGCTCTACGTTACGCTTAACAGCTTGATTAAGTGTGCGAGTCTCAACTGCATAGAGTTCCGCAAGGTCTGAATCCAACATTACCCTACGTCCACGTATCTCGTATATTTTCTGTTTGATTGGTTCTAAAGAGTCCATATTCTAAGTTATTTTATCCATTGGTCAAAGTCAGCGGGAAGCAGTGCTTCCAGTTGGTCAATGAGTTGTGTCTTACCACCAACCCATTTGACGAATGGTTTCGCTTTCATTGTATGCGTGTGTTAGTTATAGTTGAATGCAAAGGTACAAAGAAAATTATTTTAATGCAAGATTTTGGTGAAAAGATTTGGAAATATCAGAAATAGTTTTTATCACTTGTTGCAATCAGAGGGACCCTTTGATTGACTTATTTCTTGTTGTTCGGTCACATGGTCACAGCTGTGACCATGTGACCATTTAGTTGGTTTAGTGGTTCTGTTATTTGTATAAACGATTGAATATTAATATATTACGCTATTATTATATCGTCCTTTGCTTTTCTGTGGTCACATGGTCACAACTGTGACCGTGACCGTTTCTTGCCGAAATTAGTTGTATACAGCGGCGTATTAGTTGTAGTGCAGGTGCGTATTAGTTGTATACAGACCTGTATTAGCTGTATCCAGACCTGTATTAGCTGTATACAGACCTGTATTAGCTGTATACAGACCTGTATTAGCTGTATCCAATCAATCAAAAATGAAGTGAACCCTGCTTTCTAGTAAAAAAATGTTTTTGTGAGAAAGAAAACGGGCGGAGGCAATGGATTATTAAGAATTATTTCTTAATTTTGCAAACGAAATGACAAGTATTCACAAAACCAACATCTTATTGGCGCTCGTAGCACTGGCGCTGGCCGTGCTGTGCGTGCTGAGCATACTGACATGATGGACAACAAACAGAAACGACTTGTAATACGAATCAGCAGAGGGCGACTTCTGTTTTCTTCGCCAGACCGCAGTGAGGTATTCTTCGAAGACTATGCGCTGAACAGCAGCATCTCGATGGCAGCCAACTTGCGCGAGGCACTACGCACAGTACCCTTGCTGGATGACAATTTTGAGCGGGTGCTCGTCATGGTAGACACCCCGACATTGATGGTGCCAGCCAACCTCTTTGTAGAAGAGGAGAGCGAGGTGCTCTACCGCCATGCCTTCACCGACGTAGACCAGCAACTGGTGATGCACACCGTGCTGCCCGACCTGAATGCCGTCGTACTGTTCAGTATACAGAAAGACTTGCGTAATGTCATAGCCGACAACTTCAGCGATGTACGCTACACTGCCGCTGTTGCTCCCGTGTGGCGCCATCTGCACCAGCGCAGCTATACCGGTCAGCACCAGAAGCTCTATGGCTACTTCCACGACCGCCGTATGGAGGTGTTCTGCTTTGCACAGAACCGCTTTAAGTTCTGTAATTCGTATGCCGTCAACAACCCCAATGATGCACTGTACTATCTGTTGGCAGTATGGAAGCAGTTAGGCATGGAAGCTGAGCGCGACGAACTGCACCTGGCAGGCGACATTCTCCAACCTGAAGGTCAGCGTGTGGCACGCAGTTCTGAGCACGACGAGCTATTGAAAGAAGCTCAGAAGTTTGTGAAGCGCGTCTTCTATATCAATCCGTCGGGTGAGTTCAATCGTGCCCCAGTGACACAAATCAAGGGCATGCCATACGATATGATGACGCTATTCATTAAAGGAAGATAGCCTCACCCCGACCCTCTCCTGAAGGAAAGGGTGCAAAAAAAGGAAAGCGATGAGAATCATTACAGGAAAATATAAGGGGCGTCACTTCGACATACCCCGTTCATTCAAGGCCCGTCCCACGACAGACTTTGCCAAGGAGAGCATCTTCAACGTGCTGGTGCAATACATCGACTTTGAAGATGCTACCGCCCTCGACCTCTTCTCTGGCACGGGCAGCATCTCGCTGGAACTGCTCAGCCGTGGCTGCAGCCAGGTAGTCAGCGTAGAGTTGGACCGCGACCACCACCGCTTCATCCAGGAATGTGTCAAAAAGCTAACAGCTAATAGCCAAGAGCCAAAAGCCAATATCATTCCCATCCGCGGCGATGTGTTCCGCTTCATCAAGAGTTGCAAGCAGCAGTATGACCTGGTCTTTGCCGACCCGCCCTATGCACTGAAGGAGCTACCGCAGATTCCCGACCTCATCTTTGAGCACCAGCTGCTGAAGGAGGACGGTCTCTTCGTCTTTGAACACGGCAAAGACCACGACTTCTCCACTCATCCACACTTCGTGGAACACCGCTCGTATGGCAGCGTGAACTTCTCGCTGTTCAGATAGGAATCATAGCAGTGGGGACACCAGACGCGTCAGCGACTCCAGCAGACGCGCTCTGAAACTGGGATGTACGCGACGTGGCAACGTACTGAGTTCCACGCTCTGTCTTTGGTCATCCAGAAACACCTTCTTCATTCTCAGTGCAGTACCCTCATCATAGACAAAGGCATTGACTTCGAAGTTATTCTCAAAAGAACGGATGTCCAGATTGGTAGAGCCGCAGGTAGACAGTGTGTCGTCGCTGACAAGCACCTTAGCATGCATGAAGCCAGCCTGATAGAGGAATATCTTAGCCCCCGCCTCGTGCAACTCACGAAGATAGGAGCGCGACGCCCAGTCAGTAAAGAAGGCATCGGAGCGTAGCGGACAGATGATGCGGACATCGACACCGCCCACTGCCGCCGTCTTCAATGCAAAGAGCACGGGTTCATTGGGCAAGAAATAAGGTGTCTCAATATAAACATAGCGCCGTGCTGCCAGGATGCTACGCACAAAGCCCTGCATGACCTCCGGATAGTGAGCTGTGGGACCGCTTGTAACAACCTGTACCATACAGTTGTTGACGATAGGCTGTTCGTGGCGATCTATGGGTGGATAGTAGATGCGATTGGTAATCAATGTACGGTCTACGAAGTACCAGTCGACGAGGAAGGCACGCTGCAGGGCATAGACAGCGCCACCCGTCAGTCGCCACATCGTGTCGCGCCACGGCTGGGTGCCGGTGCCCTTAACATAGCGCAGCGCTATATTCATGCCCCCTACATACCCTATACGACCATCGATGACAACGATCTTTCGGTGGTCGCGATAGTTCGCTTTCGACGTAAACGACGGAAAGCGCACGGGCAAGAACGGGGCGACCTCTACACCAGCATCACGCATAAGGTCAAAGAAGCGGTGGTTTACTTTCCAACAACCTACGTCATCATAGATAAGTCGCACCTCAACACCCTGGCGTGCCTTGTCTATCAGTGCCTCAGCTACCAAGCGCCCCAGAGCATCGTCCTCAAAAATATAGAGGTCAAGATGGATGTGGTGGTTGGCTGCCGCCATATCCTTCAGCAGTTCAGGGAAATAGGCATAGCCATCGGTTATGATGTCTATCTTGTTGTCCTTGAAAGGCAGTGCCATGTTCTGGTTGATGAAGAGGTCGACGAGTTGGCGGTGGCGTTCAGGCACATGGAAGTCCTCTTGCTCCACGAAACCCAGCATGGAACGCTTGGTCAGCTGGTCCATAGAGCGCTGGCTGACCATGCGTTCCCTGCGGTGGTTAATACCGAAGAAGAGGTAGAAGACGATGCCTACAACAGGTACGAAGAATATCACCAACGCCCATGCCATCGTCTTCGCCGGCTGCCGGTTGTCCATGATGACATGGATGATAGCTACCGCTATCAGCACCCATACCAACGATACACCTATTATATATAATAGACCCTCCACCTTTCAACCCTTAGCTTCTTTAACTTCTTAACTCCTTAACTTCTTAACTCCTTAACTCCTTTATCTCCCATCATTACGCCATCACATCCGACCCGCGCTGACGCGCCAGAGCGTTGCGCAGCTCCAGCGTCTTCTGGTAGTCATCCATCAGCATCTTCAGATCCGTCATGTTAGTACCCATCGCCTTCAGCTTTTGCTGCAGGTCCTTCAGGTGCTGACTGACAATATCCAGGCGGAAGTCAAGAATCAGGTGTTGCACGCGTTGGCGCAACGTCTTCTCGCTGTTTTTCATCTCAAAGCTCTTGCTGAGCTGATGGCTGTCAATACCCAAGTTAGCAGCCAGCTGACTGATAGCAGGATCGGGGTGTTGGATGAAATAAGTAGAAGCCTTGAAGCCCGGGTCTGCCGAGTGTTCCACAGCCTCCTTCAGAATAGTGTTATACAACGGCAAGCTAAGCGTCAATCCGTCGCTCGACAGATCGTAGTCCACATACTGTGCTACGTTCAAGTCTATGGTGCCGCCATCGTCCGTCTCTAAACCCTCGAAGATTATTTCATCGCCATGGCGGATGACGTTCTGCATGATGAGACGCTCAACCTCAGAGGTCTGTTCCTGCTGACTGTGCAGTCCGAAGTTGGCTATTAGCTGTTGGCTGTTAGCCGTTGGCTGCTGTCCGTTGGCTTCACGCTCAGCAATCTTGCGCTGCTCCTCTTTGTCGCCGGCAATAAATTTGTTGGTCTGAGTAATCAGCGTACGCTCGTTAACATCCAGACGGCGCGAACACTCAGTGATATAGGTGGCGCGAACAATGGGGTCTGGTATGACACTCACCGAGCGCACGATGTTGTTGATAGCCTCAGCACGCTTGATAGGATCTTTGACGTTCTTCAGCAGCAGGTCAGTCTTAAACTCAATGAAGTCCGTCTGGTGCTGTTCGATATACTCCTTAAACTGCTGGGCAGTATGCTTGCGGGAGAAGGAGTCGGGGTCGTCGCCGTCGGGCAACAGCAGCACCTTCACGTTCATACCCTCCTGCAGCAGCATGTCCGTACCGCGCATGGCAGCATGAATGCCTGCTTCATCGCCGTCGTAGAGCAGCACGATATTGGGGGTAAAGCGGTGCAACAGCCGTATCTGGTAGATGCTCAGTGCCGTACCCGAGTTGGCCACGACATTCTCCAAGCCACACTGGTGCATGGCGATGACGTCGGTATAGCCCTCCACCATGTACACGCAGTCTTCCTTGACAATCGCCTTCTTGGCTTGATAGATGCCATAGAGTTCGCGCTCCTTATGATAGATTTCCGAGTCGGGCGAGTTGACGTATTTCTGCTGCACACCCTTCGTAGCAGCGTCGAGCTTACGACCACCAAAGGCCACCACCTTGCCGCTGACGTTCAGCCACGGGAAGATGGCACGTCCGGCGAAGCGGTCTTTCAGACCCCCTAAGCTAGGGGGTTGGGGGTCTGAAGAGGAGTCATTGTTCAGACCCCTCCCATCCTCCCCTAACTTAGGGGAGGTGTAATAGCACAGTCCCGTCTTCACCAGGAACTCGTCTTTATAGCCTTTGCGCTTGGCCTCGTTAGCCAAGGCGTCGCGCTTGGTGAGCGCGAAACCCAACTTAAACTTCTCGATAATATCGTCGCGGATGCCTCGGCTGCGGAAGTACTGCTTACCGATAGCAATGCCGTCGACATCGTTTTTCAGAATGTTGTGGAAATAGTCGCACGCCCATTCATTAATGATAAACATCGACTCGCGCTCGCTTTGCTCACGCTTCTCGTCGTCGCTGAGCTCACGCTCCTGAATCTCGATATTATATTTCTTTGCCAGCCAGCGCAGCGCCTCCGGATAGGTTATCTGCTCGTGCTTCATCAGGAAATTCACGGCATTGCCTCCCTCACCACACGAGAAGCACTTACATATCTGGCGAGCCGGCGACACCATGAACGATGGCGTCTTATCGTCGTGGAAGGGGCACAATCCTTTGTAGTTAACCCCCGACTTGCGGAGATTAACGAACTCGCCTACTACATCCACGATGTTCACGGCATCCATAATCTTGTCAACGGTTGCTCTGTCTATCATAGCGATTGCAAAGTTACGAAAAGTCGAGAGCAAAACAAAAGAATTTATTCTTTTTTTTGCCGAGACGGAGTAAGTTCGCCATCTTTGATGGCAGAGTTACAAAAAAAAGTAAGAGTTAAGAGTTAAGAGTTAAGAAAAAATGAAGGGAAATTGTAATTTTCTTAATTCTTAACTCTTCATTCTTAATTAAATAATGTACCTTTGCACCTTGTATGATAGTTTGTATAGCAGAGAAACCCAGCGTAGCAAAGGATATAGCACGCATCATCGGAGCGACAGCCAGTCGCGACGGATATATGGAAGGCAACGGCTATCAGGTGACATGGACATTCGGACACCTGTGTGAGCTGAAGATGCCTGAAGACTATACGCCCATGTGGAAGGCGTGGAGTCTGACAGCACTACCCATGATTCCTCCACGTTTCGGCATCCGACTGAAGGACGACGAAGGCATCAAGAAGCAGTTTGCCGTCATCGAGCGACTGATGCAGGCTGCCGACGGCATCATCAACTGTGGTGACGCCGGACAGGAGGGTGAACTCATCCAGCGTTGGGTGATGCAGAAGGCGGGGGCTACGTGTCCCGTACAGCGCTTGTGGATATCCAGCATGACCGACGAAGCCATCCGCGAGGGCTTTGCCACGCTGAAAGACCAGTCAAACTATCAGTCACTCTATATGGCAGGCCTCAGCCGTGCTGTTGGCGACTGGCTGTTAGGCATCAACTGCACACGCCTGTACACGATTAAATACGGTCAGAACCATCAAGTGCTCAGCATCGGACGTGTACAGACCCCCACCCTGGCACTCATCGTGAACCGCCAGAAGGAGATTGACAACTTCAAGCCAGAGCCCTACTGGGTACTGGCTACCGTCTATCGCGACACGACATTTACGGCTACCAAGGGAAAGTTTACCTCGAAAGAAGAGGGTGAAGAAGCCTTCAAGACCATTGAGGGCAAGCCGTTTACCATCACGCAGGTGGAGAAGAAGAACGGCAAGGAGACGCCGCCCTCGCTCTACGACCTGACTTCACTGCAGGTGGACTGCAACAAGAAGTTCGGCTTCTCCGCAGAGACCACGCTGAACATCATCCAGCAGCTCTACGAGCAGAAGTTGACGACCTACCCGCGTGTAGACACCACCTTTCTGCCCGACGACGTCTATGCCAAATGTCCGCAAACCATGAATGGGCTCTTCCAGGTGAAGCATGCCGGCCAGGCACCCTATGCCGACCTGGTGCGCCCACTGGGTGGAAAGGCCCTGCTGAAGTCGAAGAAGGTCTTCGACTCCTCTAAGGTTACCGACCACCATGCGATTATCCCGACAGGTATGGTACCCACGGCACTCACCGACATGCAGCGCAAGGTCTTCGACCTCATAGCGCGACGCTTCATTGCCGTCTTCTACCCTGACTGCAAATACGCGCAAACCACTGTGCTGGGCGAAGTAGGCGTCGGCTCCCCCGATGCCATCGAATTCAAGGTCACCGGTCGCACCATTCTCGACCCAGGGTGGCGCACCGTCTATGCCAAAGACATCAAGACTGACGAAGAAGACGCCCCTCCTTCGGAGGGGTCGGGGGAGGTTCAAGAGCGCACGCTGCCCGTCTTCCAGAAGGGTGAGAGCGGTCCGCACCAGCCTACCCTCACGGAGAAGTTGACCACGCCACCACCTTATTATTCTGAGGCTACCCTGCTACGTGCCATGGAGACTGCCGGCAAGTTGGTCGACGACGAGGAACTGCGCCGTGCCATGAAGGAAAACGGCATCGGTCGTCCGTCAACACGTGCTGCCATCATCGAGACACTCTTCAAACGGAAGTACATCCGCAAGGAGCGTAAGCGTCTGGTGGCTACGCCCACAGGTATCGAACTCATCGACCTCATCCGTGAAGACCTGCTGAAGAGTTGTGAACTGACGGGTATCTGGGAGAAGAAACTGCGCGACATCGAGGCACAGAAGTACGACGCCCAACAGTTTATCTCGGAACTCAAGCAACAGGTAACGACCATCGTCAACGATGTCATCAGCGACCCCACCAACCGCCGTGTCACTGTTCTCCCCGACGAAGCGGGCAAGAAGAAAAAGAAATAAATTTAGGGAAGCAATCAGGTTGCTTCCCTAAATTATATTATCCTTTGGGCAGGTTATTTCAGCACCACCTTCATGGTACGACTGGTACCATCGTTATAGCAGACGGTCGATACAAAAAAGCCCTTCCACCTCATGGAAACACGCCGTGAGATGGGAGGACTGGTGAGTATAGAATGTGTAGTTCTTCTATGCGTTAAGGATACTCATCGTTGCTATATTATGTGATTATTATTACTCATCCTCGTCGTAGTAGTAGCCACGTGAGAGTGCATCCTGCTGTGCTGATGTATTACTTACGGTTACCATCAGCGGGCTGGCAGTCATCTTGACAACCATGATGCTGGGTTTGATATATGTCTTTTTCATTGTCTTATCCTCCTATTATTTAATAATTACCTTGAGCTTCGCTCGAACTCGTTCACGTTCGGAAATGTGAGCAAGCTCCCATTTCTCTCACTTAATCACGACCTTTTTACCATTCACAATATACAGGCCCTTTGTGGGCTGAGCGACACGCTGACCTGCAAGATTGAAGTAGTCACTTGTAACCTCTTCCTTCAGACCTCTTACCTCGTTCAGGCCTGTCACTTCGTCGTCGAAGGCGATTTCCAGACCTCGAGCAGCTGCAGCACCAGGAACATTTGTTGCTGTCAGGTAGCAGCGGTTAGCACCTACCTTCAGACCATTAGCTGCCTTGTAGAATCCTACATTTTCATTTATCTTGTTGAGAATATACAAATTATCATAAGAGGTTATCTCTGTACCAAAAGTCTGCTGACTGAAAACGCCAGTGAGGGCGCCAATAGTCACAGGATCAGAACCCGTTGCAAGGGTTCCTGAGGTGGCAGTTGATACAAACTTGTAACTTCCCTCATTTGCCTCAACATATACTGGTGTATTAGCAGCAAGCGTTCCACCAGTAACCTCTGTAGCGGTAACAACTGATGATCCTTCCGTATGTGTCAAGGTATAGCAAGTTGCACCACTTGGAATCTTAGAAGCGAATGGCAACACCAATGTTGCGGCGCCAGCAGCTGAAACTGTAAGAGAATACGACTGGGTAATATATAAGTCTGTCCAGTTGGTGGTATTAATTGCCAACGACATATAATCGCCATTTGCCAGTTGGAATGCATCCTTATAAACCCCATTAATTCTTACAATTACATTAGTACCAATATCTGTGCTACCACCCCACAATATCTGAATGGGTTCGTCACATGTAAACGATTCCCTATCAGCCTCTGTCATTCTCATACGTCCCTTTGCATAGATATGCGGTGTAGAGCAGTCGCTGTCGAAATTCAACGATTTGTCAAGGTAGAGCTTATCATTCGCTGTGTCTTCTGAGTAGATGAAAGCTTTTGGGGTATAATCAACGTTAGCAGCATCTGAAATTGTACATTTCTTGAACGACACGTTGCGTAAAGTGCCACTCGTTCCACTCTTATAGTAAATCGCTTTACCAATTTTGTTACTGGCTTCGCCACTGAATTGTATATTATCGAAAACAATATTTGTCAAATTCATGGTTCCTGCTTCTGCTGCACACACATTGTTAAGGATAATGCGAGAAGAACCAGTACTTTGGAATGTTATTTTATTGTCATCGCTACCAATATTCAATGTCGTACCATTTTTGTTGCCCAAAATCCACATTTCACCACGATTGTGGCTAGCCGTGATGGTAACATCCGCTTTCGGAATGATGTTCAATGTGATACCCGTTGTTTGCGTTGTTGCACGAGCATCAATAACACAGTCATCGTATAGGTATATATCCGCAGAAGAATTAGCTGCATTCATTGCTTTATTCAAGTTGCTATAACCCATGCTTGTCGTTGCATTATAGACCGCATAGTCGTAAGTCACTGTGATATAAGGTCGGTTGTTGCCATTGTCTTCCTTTTGGGTATAGAACCGACCTTGATTAGTCTCACCAGTTTTTGTAGTCAACAACAGATTAAGCGTCAACGTATTGTCTGTAATACAACTGGCAAATGTTGTCTTAATAGTTTCAATCCCACCAAGGCTGACAGTAGTTCCACTCACATCGTCAATCGTAGGAATATTGTTATATTCCGCACCAGGATAAACGCCAAGAACAGATTTGACATTTTCTATATAGGCAGAATTATATGCATTTTCTGTAGGATAAACATAGGGGAAATACCAAATAGCCGCATTGTTTCCAGACTGTTTCTTTTGAGTAATGGTAATACTAGCTACATGATCGATATTGGGAATGACGAATTGCTCTATCGCCCAAATTCGAGCATCTTGAGTATTTACTTCGACTGTTTCCAAGTTTGAGCCGTCTTTGTTTGTAATTGGATTTGCCCAATCACCACTATTCCAACCCGTTGGAGTCGCATTATCCGTTCGGAAGTTGTGCATCTTATTGGGATATATTACCTTACCCCACGCACTTGTCACTCCCACCATCAGCAGGAGAGCCGTCATAAGAAAGTGTAATTTTCTTTTCATAATCAATAAGTTTTAAGTTTTTCTTTGTGATACGAAAAAGGCTGGCGGTTTACGCAACCACCAGCCTTAAATCATTAACGAATAGTTATTCTACCATTCCTCCAGTTCGCGGGCATTGATGACATCGTCATCAAAGATGCCGCTGTCGTCACTGTCAATAACTACGTTGAGATCGTCCCCCACCTCAGTGATAGAACCACAGAGCATCTGCTGAACCTCTAACTCGTAAACCTGCTGAGCAGGGATCATATATATCTTTTTCATTGTCTTACCCTCTTATTATTTAACGATTACTTTATCACGACCTTTTTGCCATTCACGATGTACAGTCCACGAGTAGGCTGGGCAACACGCTGACCTGCAAGATTGAAGTACCCTGCTGTGGAAGTTAATTCTTCATTCTTCACTCTTAACTCTTCACTAATTGAAGTCACATCGTCGTCGATACTCAGGGATAGTTCGCGGGCAGTTGCTCCACGACCATCAGCCAGGAAGGCACGGTAGTAAGAAGTCTTGGTCTCAGTGCCAAACTTAGCAAACGAGGAGCCGTCTGACGTAATACCATAATTGATGGTCGAGAGATAGTCGCCTGTAGGTTTCTCCTCGACAAATGAGCCCACCCACTTCAGTTGGTTACCGCTGTTGCCGACAGTCTTAGCCTTATAGCCGCTAAGGTCTGCTATACCGTCACGTCCTACGAAAGTGTAGACACCAGCTGTTTCAGCATGGATGATAACGGGAGTCCAGTTGGTACCATCCGTAAATATATTGTTGGCAGTAGGATCAGCTATCTTTGTAAATGTAATCTTTCCATCATTCAATGCTCCAACCTTATAGAAGGAGATGCCTGCTGGCACGTCACTGGCATTGGCTATCTTCTTGAACGGCATGGCACAAGAGTTATAGCCTGCCTTCAGCACACGGCTATAGGTGGCGTAGTTTGCGCTCTGCGAACCCTTGACATCAACCTTGGCGCATTCGGTGGGATTGACTCCATCAACAAAGGTGTAGTTATACATGTTACGGTCGAAGTCAATCAATTTTTTGTGCATCGTCGGAAGATTGGCTACAGAATGCGGATTGGAGCCAGTACCGAAAGAAAGCATGAGAACAGCATTGTCGTTCAGTCCATCGAACAGGTCGGTATGTATTGCTTCTGCCGGCTGCAGAAAACGGCACCAGAAATAGCGGTAGTTGTCTGGAATCTTGGCAAAGTCAACAGCCTTGGTCCAGAGTTTTACACCAGCAGCCGTGGTGATAGCTGCATTCTTAGTCTCGATGAGTCCGTTATCTGTGCCATTGTTGGTCTTGCTATTGTTAATACCCAATGACGATGCATCGTTAAGCAGGCGATAGCTGTCATTAATCTGCCAGTTGTTGTTTTTCAAAGAAGGGTACAATTCCAGAATCTCACCAAGGGTGTATATACCTACTCGGCGGATAGTCACCGCGCTGCTTGCCGTCACACCAGCGAAGACACGGGCGCCCGTCAGCGCAAAAGAAGGCTCGTCGACATTGTCTGTGTAGTATTTGCGCAGCGATTTTGCCGCATCATCGTTAGGGTTCTGCAAGAAAGAGCAGAGAACAACGGTGTTGCCGCCTGCAGAGAAATTCATAGTGCTACCTACGGACTTTTCTTCGTAATCGCTACCACCCAGAGTCAGTTTCATCATGCGACACTTGTTGTAGGTGCCGCCACCTGCAGCATATTCAATAACGCCAAAGATCTGGCCAGGCTTGATCTCCTTGCTGTCAAAGGTGAACAACAATTCTACATCATTTTTTCCTTCAGCAGATGTAAAGTTCAGTATCTTCTTACCACTGTCATCCGTGGCAGCAGTAGTAGCACCCGCCACCTTGATTGTTGCGGCATCGTCAATAAAGTCGCCAGCCCAAGTCTGACTGCTCCAGACCGTCAAAAGTCCGAGGGCCAATGTTTTGAGTAAAGTCTGTTTCATTGTCGTATGATTTTAGTTATTTTCTTTAATGATATATGTCATACGAAAACGGCTGACAATTTACGCAAATCGTCAACCGTTGTTTTTAGAAACAAGAAGGAAGCAACAAACTACAGCCCGAAGTCACCATCTTCAGCCTCAACATCCAAGACCTGAAATCCAATAGCGGAGGCTGCCAGCAAACAATGTCTCACATCCAGTAATACTTGTTTCAGACGAGGTGCCATATATTTCTTTTTCATCATTCTATGTATAAATGCTCGAAGTTAACGATGCAACACCTTGCGCCCTTTGGTAACAGAAAAGCCTCTCAGTGCCGGCAAACCTGCAAGGTTGTAGTACTGGCCCATGAGAACTGCCCTCTTGTTTCTTGCAGTGACAATAGACGTAGCATCACCAAAGACAATATCCAGGAACTCACGTGAAGAATTGTCTGTTGTCAAGTAGCAGCGATTGGACAACACCTGAACCGTACCATTCGCCACCCTAACGAAACCTACGCCACTCGCAGTGTCTTTCAGAATATAGCAGCCCTGAGGAACCGTAGTCGTTTCATACACACCCGTCAAAGCCCCTACACTGTGCAGCCCGCTGCCTATTGTCACGGCACTTACTTTGGCAATATTCGTAAATTTGTAGTTTCCTGCCTCGCCATTCAGTAAGACGGGTGTATTGGCAGGGAGTGTGGTACCCACCATTTCTGTTGCCAAAATGCTGTTACCTCCGAGAGAATTCAGGGTATAGGCTTTAATCCCTTTTGGCATCTTCGACTCATAGGGCAGTATCAGCGTAGCGGCACCAGCCGAAGTGATAGTCTGCGTAGATGCCTCGGTGATGACATGGTCGGTATTGTGATTCGGGTTCTTAACGATGCCATAGCTGTCATCGGACATCTCGAAAAAGGCAGATTTGTCACCTCCCGTGGCAGAACTGAGAACGACAGCGCCTAATGCTGGTGTCTGGTACTTCAGTATGATTGGTTTCACAGGCTCTGTCATGTCGCCCACTCTCAGGAACTTGTTTTCCAGATAGATGTCGTAGGCATTATTTCCTAAGAAAGAAAGGGCATTGACCAAATACACCTCGTTACTGCCAGCAAAGACAACGCCCCTACCCTCATTGGTGGTGCAGTCTACGAACGAAACATTGTCCAAATAGAGTTTGCCGTTAGTCTTCTCGGTAATGATGCCCGAATTATGAGTACTCCTGCAATCCTTGAAAATGGTATTTCTGACAGTTGTTATGCTACTCCCCGAAGCTTCCAGAATATTGCAGCTGTTAGCCAGATTTCCACCATCGATGGTCAACGCATAAACGTCAGAGCCTATGGTCAGCCGGCCACTACTATTATTGTTCAGCAGCCAAAGACTATTAGTAAGCGTACTACTGATAGTAATACCATCTGTCTTGGGAACGATACTGATGGTCTTTGCATTCGTATTACACCTGCTCGTGATGGTGATATCATCGTATAGTTCAATGGTACCCTCTGCGCTAATAGCATTAAAGGCAGCATTGAGTGTCGTATAGCCGACACCACTGACACGAGCCGGATAGACACCCTGCATCCATCCATACATCAAAGAGCCATAACCCAATTGATCGAAACCGCCAGAGTTATTACCATAGTCGCCAGCTCCGCCATCAGCACCAAAGCCACTCTGTGCCCGCGTCAGCGCAACCCATTCTTCACAATAGCGTGCTGGTTGCAAGTGGCGACGAGCATAAGCAGCAAACACTTCCCAGCAAGGTCGTAGCGTGCCACGAGAGTCTGCACTAATCATCGGGTTGGAATATTCGTTATTCGAATAGGCAGTATAAGGTACATTATTATATACAAATGATTTGCTGTTGTTGCTATAGGTTTCTGCAGTAGGCAGATTATACTTTGCCACATACTCAGCCATCTTCAATGCACGATAGTCGTCGTAGGCAAAGAGATCCTCGCCTACGTTAAGCGCCATTTGGCAAAAGGTGCCCAGCAGCGAGACACACAATGTAGCGTGACCTTGGTCACGACCTGACTCTTGACACTGACCAAGTTGTTCATCACTATCAACATCCTGGTGGAGATAAGGAATAGCATTGCGTACATAACCTGCTTCGGCAGAAACAGTCTTATAGTAGTTGAGGGCTTGGTTAACCATTGACTGGTCATCACAAAGAATTCCGACAGAGAGTACTGTTGTCAGCGCCGCCAAATCCCAGTTGAGCCAATAGTGCATGGTGCCAACGCTACCATGGTGGTTAGTAAGAAACAAGTTTGCCAAGTCATAAAACGTGTTTCGCATCCAGGTCTTGAAAGTTGTAAAATCAGCAGCAGCCCAACCGCCATAGTCACGCAACAATTCGGCAGCATTGGCAAACTGGTGGCCCTGTATCAGTATGAGATAGAGGTTAGGATCACAGATACCATTCGTCCACCCAGATAACTTCAGAATGCCTTTACAGTGGATTGCCCATGCATTAAGTACAGCAACGGCAGCATCCGCATAGCGTGTATCATTGGAGAGACGATAGCGCAATGCCAACTGGTAAGCTGCTGCAGCATCACGCATAGATGCGGTATAGTTGTTGTAATCGGCATACTGGCCGTGCGATCCATTTGGTCCCCAGTTGTTATAGTCCATACGTTTCAGATAGCCATCAAGAAGAGCCGACGTATGTTCCGTATAAGTGAGTTGCGCATATTGGCTCTCTTGCAGATGGGCGTATGCAGAGGATAAAGGTTCACTGCCAAGAGAGGCTTTCACGTGGCCAATATCTTCTTGTGTATGAAGCATGCAGGGATGGCTCAAAGTTACTGCTGCCAGCAAAGGACTAACAGCCAAGGCGGGCAGCAGTAGACTGATGGCCGCGAAACACAAGAAGTTTCTAACGGTCGTATTCATAGGGAAAAGTACTTATTTGATGATTATCTTCTTGCCATTAACGATGTAAAGACCCTTCGTGGGCTTGGTCACACGTTGACCACTAAGAGTGTAAGCACCTTCTGCCACCTTGAAGTTCTCAACCTTAACGTCAGAAATGGCTGTAGCACCTGTATCCTTATATGTTACGATCAACTGCGGCACGAGGTCGGCAGCCGTAAAGGTATAGCTGAATGCGCTCTCTACATGGTTACTGATGTCCGTAGCTTCCTTCGTCCAGAATTGTGTAGAGTTATTCTGTTCGTAGGGTTTCTCCAATAGAATGACCAGTTTGTTGGAAGTTAAAGTCTTTATATAGTTGGTAACATCGATGATGTTGGTCCAAGCCTCAACAGTAGTATAATCCTCTGTAACATTTTTGTCTGTAGGTGCCCACTGTGCACAACCTTTAGCCTTGAACGTAGCGATAGGGTCATTGGACAAAGCCGCTGTAATGTTGTCGAGCGCATTATTATAGGTGGTAGCACTCTCGTCAATATCAGCGCCATAGCCATAGACGTTGGTCTGACTGTCACCCTTCTTGAATCGGGTCACCAGACGAAGCGATGCGCTCTGGATAATCTCATTGGCTGCGGGAGCATCGAATGCGAATGATATCAGACCATACATCTTATCGTCACCATTGGTACGCAACTCAACGGTGTTACCGCCTTTTGTCTCATCTGCATGTGTACCTGACCATACCCACAGGTCAGCAACAGAGCCTTTGACTACGGAGTGTATGTCTGTAGCCTCCTGGTACTCCACTGTGAGCTGGGGTACGAGGTCGGCAGCCGCAAAAGTGCCTGCATCATTCTGCAGTGTTTCATCAGTAGCCTCCTTGGAATAGATCTGTGAGGAATTGTTCTGATCCATGGGTTTCTGAAGTACGATGGCAAACTTGTTGGTAGTCAGTGAGCGCACGTAAGAAGACAAATCAATGGTATTCTGCCATTTATCTACCGTCTTGTAATCATCACTGATAGCATCTGTAGGTGCCTTAGAGCCATCTCCTTTCAGATTGAACACTGCGATGGGTTCACCAGCAATAGCAGCCTCAATAGCGGTTCCTGCCTTTTCGTAATCAGTAGAACCCTCCTCAACATCATAGTCCAATGCAAACACCTTTACCTCGCTATCTCCCTTCTTGTAGCGTGTGGTTAGTCTAAGAACGGCACTTTTCACCTGATTTCCCATAGAAGGAGCTGTAAACTCAAACTGCATAAGCGCATAGAAATTGGTAGCGGGGTCGCTTTCTGACCAAGTTTTGATTTCCAGATTTTTAGCACTGTTCCCTTTCGCATTAATGCTGTTAGAACGCACCCATGTGTCGGCTGTAGGCTGCCCAACATAGGTATCCTGCGCATAGACACTAATCCCGATTGCTGTCAAAGCAGCGAAGAGTAAAACTTTTTTCATAATCACTTAGTTATTAGTGGTACAATCATTACAAAATAAAATACGTAAGAGGCTGTGCTCTTACGCATTTTATAATTACATTTCGTATCGTGCCGTTTACTATAAGAAACTATTTACACTTCGAGAGAATGGCATCAGCCACCATGCCTGCTATCTGCTTAGCACCGTTATGGTTGGGGTGTATGCCGGTACCGTGCCGTCTGTGCCTAAACGATGATGGCAGCTGTCAGTGCAGCTGCCATCAGAAAGAGTTTCTGTATCATCTCTTGCCTTCCCATTATTCTTCGTAAAGCATCAATGTTCCCCAACCTATTTGGTCAAAAGCACCTGAGTTCTGACCATAGCGGTCGTCACCAGAGCCACACTCGGGACGGTTCACCTCGGCAAACTTCTTAATATAATAGCTGCCACTGGTATTCTTGTAATGCTTGTTATAGATTTCAAAGCCTGGACGCAGGCACCCACGGCCTTCAGCACCAAATGCCATCTGCATCTTTCCTGCTTCGTGACTGGGGTTGGAGCACCACTTTCCTACAGGAGTAAATGGAATCTGAGCCAGGCTAACAACCCACTCACCTCCCTGTACACCGCTGCCACCAGAAATCGTAATATCGGCATGTGTACCAGTCTTTAAGTTGGCCATACAGTTATACTCGGCCATGTGGAGCACAGCATAGTCATTCGTCGAGAAGTAATCGAGGTCTGTACGTTCAGGGTTATCCTCGTAGAGAGCCCATGCCGACTGACAGAGATTAGCGACAACAGCCATAGCCATTGTGGCATGTCCCTGGTCACGTCCAGACTCCTGTGCCTGAGCCACCTTTTCCACACCAGCAGGTGTCGTAATGTCGT
>Ga0310691_10003113_pt1 | contig 20539 bp, 22 predicted proteins | sample 176DNAGHGlowgp2_FD_203887 | JGI IMG/M metagenome (GOLD analysis project Ga0310691, IMG submission 203887) | Sheep rumen microbial communities from Palmerston North, Manawatu-Wanganui, New Zealand - 1766 DNA GHGlow gp2 (v2) (version 2) | ecosystem: Host-associated > Mammals > Digestive system >...
TCGGGGTTCGGCGAAAATCTTTTCGTAGATTTGTCGAAGCAGTGCTTCGTCACGGATGATGTCACGCAGTTTGGCAAGTCGTTCGGCATTGGGCGACTCGGGGATCCAAAGTTTCAGGTATCCGCCTTCGGCATACTTTTCGTGCAGATGCTTCAGGGTTCGCTCGTAATGGCCTTCTTTGTCGAGTTGGGGATAATGGGCGAAACCGAATTGCATCGTGCGACGAATGATCTTGATTGGGTCAATGTCGCGATCGGCTTCTGCCACAATACGGCCGTAGATGGTACGAGGTGGTCGCTTCGACGAGGCACGATGGTCTTCGGCAGCGTCAGCCATGATCTCGATCTGTTCGGGAGTAAACCATTTCAGCAAAGTCTTGTCTGCGCGAATGATGCGTGCTGAAACGATGTGATGGGTGTCGCGACCTTCAACGAGTCCCGTGTCGTGATAGGCTGCGATAGCGTAAGCCATATCGATGTCGACGAGGGTCTTCGTTCCATCGTCATTCACGTATCGAGGCGAATCGTCGATGATTTGGGCAAGACTCAAACTTTGCGCGATGACCGTGCGTGCATGGTCTTCACGATGGGCTGCATCGAACGTAGCATAGCGGGGCAGGATAGCCTGCTCCACGTATGCCACAAGCTCGGCGTTGGGTGTTTTGCGCATGCTGTTGAGGTCAAGAAGGACGAGAATGCCTTCTGTGGACTATTGCTTGATATAGTCGAGAATCTGCTCGGCGTGAATCTTGGTCTTGATTTCCTTGGGGGTGAAAATCTTCTCGATCACGCCCTCTTCGTTCACGAGGTAAGTGGTACGCAGTGTGCCGATGGTGCGACGACCGCACGATACCTTTTCGCCCCATGCGCCCAGTTGCTGCAGCAGTTCGGTACTGGTGTCGGCAATGAGGGGGAACTCAAGGTTATAGTTGTTGGCAAACTTCTGCTGCGATTCTTGCTTATCCTTGCTCACACCGATGATGGCATAACCTGCAGCCTCAAGTTCTGCCTTGTGCTGCTGCAGGGAGCATGCTTCGGCAGTGCAGCCGGGAGTGTTGGCACGTGGATAACTATAGAGCACGATCTTGCGACCGCGATAATCACTCGCCTTGATCTCATTGCCGTTCTGGTCAATGCCAAGGACTTCAGGAATCTTATCTCCGATGTTCATAATTTATTGGGTGTTATTATAGTTTTTTATCTTCTTGGTGCAACCGTAGGCATCGCCTTGATAGGCTGGGGAATAGGCCCCATACCAGGATGTCCGCCGTGTCCTTTGCTTTTCCAGAGGGCTTCCTTGATGAGTGGACCGAAGTCGATGCCCATCTTGGCGCCACCCACTTTGACGAAGGGCTGCACAATGGGTAAGACCTCATGCCCTGTGAAGGAGTCGTAGGTCTGACGTGCGCCTACATCGATACCGAAGGGCACATCTGTGTCGCTTTGGAAGGTGGCAAATCCGCCCCATTGGAAGGCTTGTCCAATCTTGACGTTGGAGTTCGTCAGGAAAGTGCCGGGCATATAGTAGCCGAAGGCAGTCAGCGCGAAGTATTTCGATGGTTGCCACGTCACCGAGCCATTGAACGATGCTGTATTGTAATAGACCGAATACTTGTTGAGCGAAATGCCTACATTGGCACTCCAATTCTTGCCGAATTGCTGGTGCACGCCCGCATTGGCCGAAGCAAAATATCCGAGCATCAGATCGCCTGTATAAAGATGCGAGCCATACATATACCCCGTGCTCCAACTGGGTAGAACCGAACCTTTTGGGTGTAGCCCGTATTCTCCACGCGGATGGGTGCCGTCAGTTCGCGGATGTCCTGTTCAGTCAGCGTCGACGGCAGGTTGATCGAAAGAGAATCCTTCGACTCTTGTGCCATCAGCGTCAACGGCAGCATCCACAATAATACTAACATCCTCGCTCTCATCGACCTTTATTGGAACAAAGAATCAATTGTTAATTGTTATTTGTTAATTGTTAATTCTCTTTGATAGGCATCAGCTCTCCCGTATGTGTCTCGATGATATATCCTTTCACCACAACATCCTTCGGCATAAGCGGATGGTTGCGCACCAGATCGACAGTCTCGAGCACAGCAGCCTCGGTGTCATCAAAGCCATGGAGCCACGCATCGAGGTCGATGCCGCAATGACGCATCAGGGAGATGTGTTCCTCGTCGATGCCGCGCTCCTTCATCAGATGAAGCATCTCCTCGGCATTCATGCCCTGCACGCCGCAACCCGTATGCCCGATGATCATCACCTCGTTCACACCCAGTTCGTAGATAGCGATGAGCAGCGAACGCATAGCCGAGTCGAAAGGATTGGTGATGGTGCCGCTTGCCACCTTGATCATCTTCACGTCGCCGTTCTTGATGCCGAGGGCAGCAGGGAGCAGTTCGACCAGACGGGTGTCCATGCAGGTCACGATGGCAAGTTTCTTGTCGGGGTACTTCGAGGTGGCATACTTCTCATAGGCTTTCGATTCGACGAAGGCCTTGTTGAATTTGAGCATTTCTTCAATCATGGCAGTTATAATTTAAGCAGTTGATATTTAAATGAAAAAGATATAGATTGCGCAGGCAGCCAGCAGAATGGCCATCACTAGATCGACCTGCTTGCGATATCGGTGGAGGAATCTGCGCAGATAGGCTCCCGCATACAACCAGGCAAAGTTGGCGCCCGGACCGGCAATCAGCAGAAGGGGAGCCACAAGGAAAAGGTCCAAAAGCCTTTCGCTGTAGGGCAGCACATAGGTCGAGAACACTGTCAGTTCGAACAGCAGCATCTTGGCATTGGTCAACTGCATGAGCATGCCCGAGGTGAAGGTGCAGTCCTTGGCTTCCGCATTGTCCACTCCCTGGTAGCGCAGCATCTTCCAGGCCAGCCAAAGGATATATGCGACGCCGATGTACTTCAGGTAAATCACGTAGTGTCCCATCATTTCGCCCAAGAGGTGGGTGAGGAGCACCATAATGACAAGGTCGATGCAGAAGCCGGTGAACAATCCCCGCCACATCTTGAGCGCTTTCCTGCGGCCGTATTTCAAGCAGCAGGCCAGTGCATAGAGGTTGGCGGGTCCCGGCGTGTAACCTACCACAATAATCGCCAGGAGCAGCGACGGCAAAAGATATATGGGCATTGTATGATTAGTTTTTCAACACTGCAAAAATAACAATTATTGTTTTCATTTCCAAATGCTGTGAGCAAAAAATAACCTCATTAACCATCCTTTTATAACTTTTAACTGCTTTTGGCATCTTTCAGTAAAAATTTAGGCGAATAATTCGGAGATAGCACAATATGGTACGAGATTGTGCTATACAAAAAAGCCTGTCGGCCTCTTTCGAGACTGACAGGCGATTTCGCTTGGATAGATGTTATCCGTTATTGGATCTCAATCTGACGAGAAGTATCGACAGGTTTCTGAGGCTCGGTCTTCGGGATTTCGATGGTAAGTACACCGTGCTCCATCTTGGCTGTGATCTTCTGCTTGTCGATATCGTCAGGCAGTGTGAATGCCTGCTGATAGTGGCTGTAGGAGAACTCGCGGCGCAGATACTTGCCGGCTTTCTTATCCTCTTTCTTGCCGTTGTCCTTGGTCTCGGTCTTCTTTTCGAGGGTGATGACAAGGTTGTTGTCGTTGTCGATCTTGATCTGGAAGTCGTCCTTGGTCATACCAGGAGCGGCAACCTCGACCTTGTAATCCTTCTCTTCGTCGAGCACGTTGACTGCAGGAGCAGTAAGGTTGTTCTTACGGTTGGTCATCCAGAAATCGTTGTCAAAGAAATCGTTGAACAGCGTTGGGAACCAATTCTGATCATTGAATCTTGAAATCATTGGTAGCATAATTTTACCTCCTTTCGGTTGATTTATTTGTTAGACATGTTCTGGACGTTTGGTTAAGCATCGCTGTGATGCTTTCGCTATCGCGTTCACTTATGGATAGGCAATCTGCGTGCCAATGGCGTTTAGGCACCTTTTTGACCCGATGTAGGGACAAAAAGGCCAAAAAGATGGACTATTTGTCCTCTACATGGTGTCAGTTTGCTGATCTTTAGTGATTGAAAACTGAAACTCCATAGGGCGATATGTGATGAAATATGGGCAGATTGTTGAATAATTCGCCCTTTTGTTTGGAAAAATGCGGCAAAAGAATTATCTTTGCCGCGTTTTATTATCCCGATTCAATAACAATTAACGCTTTTCATGATGAAAAAAACATTGATTCTTCTTCTTGCAACCGTTGGTCTGATGACTAGTTGCGGCAACAAGAATGCTAACAAGGAGGCACAGGCTGCCCAAGAGACTCCTGCTGTGAACGAGGCTTTTTATGCCCACACCGTCAAGGATATGATGGGTCAGGACATTTCGCTCGAGAGTTACAAGGGCCTCGTGGTGCTTGTTGTCAACACTGCTACGCGTTGTGGCTTTACTCCTCAGTACACCGAACTTGAGAACCTCTATGCTGATTATTCGGCTAAGGGTTTCACCGTTCTCGACTTCCCCTGCAATCAGTTTGGTCAGCAGGCTCCCGGCACCGAGGCTGAGATTCACGAGTTCTGCACAGTCAACTACGACATCAAGTTCCCACAGTTCGCCAAGATTGAGGTCAATGGCGAGAATGCTTCTCCATTGTTCACCTATCTGAAGGAGCAGAAGGGCTTCGAGGGCTTTGATGCCGACAACCAGCTGACTCCACGTCTCGAAGAGATGTTCGACAAGATGAACCCAGGTTGGCGTGAGACTTCCGACATCAAGTGGAACTTCACCAAGTTCCTCATCGACCGCAATGGCAATGTCGTTGCACGTTTCGAGCCTACTCACGACATGAAGGATGTCGAGGAGCAGATCAAGAAACTGCTGTGATAAAAGAGATTGTTCATGATAAACTCTAAAGAAGCACCCCTTTGGATGTGGGTCCTCCGTCTAATCGGAGGACTCTTTATCTTTATAATCCTTGATGGAATCGCCCAGTTGCCCGGTACATTTTTCAAGAGCCCTGTCCCCATCATTATCGGTTCCATCGTGCTTTCTGCCCTTGTCCTGCTGGCATACTATGGATGGATAGGCTTGACCGAAGGGCAGCGGGCGACCGACTTGCCCATCCGTCGTCTATTGCCCGAGACGTGCAAGGGTTTGCTGACGGGTGTGGTTTACTTCATCATCGTAGTGGGCATCATGATGCTGATTGGTGTTTATCGTATCACGTCGTTCGATTTTGATGGATTGACGCAACTTGCACAATTCTTTTTCTTCCTGACCATTGCTGTGGGAGAGGAGGTCATGTTTCGTGGCATTCTTTTCCGAATGATCGATATGCGCTGGAACACATGGATTGCTCTCATCATCTCAACCTTGGTCTTCGGATTTGTACATATCGTAAACCCTGGAGCTACGTGGTGGAGCGCGATTGCTATTGCACTTGAGAGCGGATTACTACTTGGAGCTGCCTACAAATACAGCGGCACACTGTGGTTGCCCATCGGTATTCATTGGGCGTGGAACTACACACAGGGCAACGTCTTCGGCTTTGCCGTATCGGGAAATGACTTCGGTGTGTCGATCATTACACCGCATATCGAAGGCCACGAACTCTTGACAGGAGGCATTTTTGGAGCTGAGGCCTCCATCATTGCCGTAGTTGTCGGTGTCCTCTTCGCTTGTTACTATATCAAAAAATTATGCCTAAAATAATTCCATTCATCAAGAAATGGCTGCTCGTCGTGGCAATGAGCCTTGGCGTAGTAGGCTATTTTGTTGCCGACGTTTTATTCGTTGAACCGGTATCTCGACAAGCAGTGGTTCATTGGGTGACGTCTTTGTTGCCCTATCTCCTTTTTATGATGTTGTTCCTGGAGTTCAGCAAAATCAATCCGCGCGACCTCTTCCCCAAAAAGTGGCTCATCTATAGTTTTATCTATCAGTTTGGAGGCGGCTTGGCGATGATTGCAGTACTCCTTTGGGCCGGATTACCCACGTGGACAAATGGTCTGTGGGAAGGTACGCTGGTTTGCCTGCTTTGTCCGACGGCTACAGCTGTGGCTGTGATGTCGGCCAAGCTTGGCGGCAAGGCTGCCAGTGCGACTACTTATGCCGTGCTTTCCTCGCTCTTCGCCGCATTTCTCATCCCGGCGCTTTTCCCCATCGTAGCGCAAAATAGCGCAGGGCTGACCTTTTGGATCCTTTTCCGCAAGATTTTCGCCAAGGTCTTCCCGGTCATCATCGTCCCGCTGCTTCTGTCGTTCCTCATGCGCGAATTTACACCGTCCGCTCATCGCTGGGTGGCGCGTTTTGCCAAGGACAAGTCGTTCTACCTGTGGTCATTTTGCGTGATGATCAATACGGCGCAGGTGCTTCGCATCATCTTCATGGGCTTGCTCGATGGTCACACTACGCTCCTCTATTGCTTCTTCGCCGCTGTGCTTTGCTTCATCAACTTCTGGGTGGGCAAGAAGTTCGGCGACACCTGCGACGACCGATTGAGCGCGGGTCAGAGCCTTGGACAAAAGAATACCATCCTCGCCATCTGGGTGGCTATGACTTTCCTGCATCCCACTTCGGGTATCGTCATGGGTGCCTATATGATTTGGCAGAACATCTTCAACTCTTTGCAGCTATCTTATCCAAAGCTGAGATAATTTTTATTTTTTTATTTTTCCTATGCAAGGTTTTCCTTTTCTCCGCATTTAGAGGGTAGAATGGGAAAACTTGCTTTTCTATTCCATTGTACAGTTGACTTTGTACCAGGCAAACTGTCGAGGTGCGCATAAAAAATGAATATACCGGGAAGAGATAACGAGCAACATATACTCGACCTGTTTCGACGAGGGGATTCCTCGGCGATGGATGCCTTGTATGCCCGTTATGCCGACTATCTGGCGGGTGTTTGCTACCGGTATATCACCAATGATGAGGACTTGAAGGATGTGCTGCAGGAGAGTTTCATCAAGATTTTCACGCAGATTTCTTCGTTCGAATATCGTGGCAGCGGTTCGTTGCAAGCCTGGATGACGCGTATTGCGGTGAACGAGAGTTTGCAGTTGTTGCGACACCAGAAGAACGACCCACTCCTTCTCGACACCGAGTTGCCCGACCTTCCCGACGAAGACCCCGATACCGATGAGTTGACGCCCGAAGTGCTCGTCCGACTGCTGAGGAAACTGCCCGAAGGCTATCGCACGGTCTTGAACCTCTACGTCATCGAAGGCAAGAGTCACAAGGAGATTGCAGAGCTGCTCCACATCAAGCCCGATAGTTCAGCCTCACAGCTGCATCGGGCAAAGAATATGTTGGCACACATTATTAATGAATATAAATCGAAGTTGGTATGAACGACAAATGGATGAACGACTTGAAAGACCTGTCGGGAGATTTCCGCAAGAAAGCACCCGAAGGTTTGCTCGACGACATCAAGCAAGAGATGTCGCGTCGTGGCGTTGTGCCCACTTCTAAAACGAAGAAGGCGCCCGTTGTGCCGATGAAGATGTGGCGTAGAGTTGCCGCTGTCGCTGCCTTGGCTTTGGCCACTGGGGTGACTATTCATGAATGGAATAGGGAGATTATGCCGCCTCAACCGACAATCGTTGAAACTGAGGTCGAACCTGAAATCAATGCAGAATCTTCTGACGAGAAGATAGTTCCAGTTCAGGAAGAACAAATAGCTGAGGCTACACCTACTGCGTTTGTCAAGAAAAGATCAGGACACCAGAATGTGCCCTCTGGGATTATTCCTTTATTAGCAGAAGAATCACAATCCGCAGAACGCACAAGCTTGGCCGTTGATGATAAAACCAAGGAAGCAGAAGCGCAGATAAAGGACGAGTACACTGACGAGGTAACAAAGACGACACAAGATGAACCTAAGAATGCAGTCGAGGAAACTAAGACCCCGGACAAGGTACAGAATGTCACGACGCATGAACTCGAATACCTGGCCATGAACACTCGACCGAAGCATAATTCCCATTCGCAGCGCACAGGATGGGGTGTCGGAGCCTATTATGGAGGTGGCGGTAATTTTTCGATGGATATGACCTCTGGAAGTGGCGAATATGCAATGATGGATGATCCTGTTGGCACCTCCACTCAAAATTATTATGATGGGGAAAAGGCAAATGAAGTAGTCGAACTCCCCGAGGAGAAACATCACAAGCCGCTGAGATTCGGCCTTTCGGTGCGATATGTATTAGACGAACGTTGGAGCCTTCTGTCGGGCATCACTTATAGTTATCTGAACTCCGACATCTATGTGGTTTATGGTTCGACCATTCAATCAGCTGAGCAGAAACTGTATTATATGGGCGTTCCCCTTGCTGCAAGTTATAGTATCTGGCAGAACGACCACGTCAATATCTATGCCGTAGCAGGTGGAGAGATCGAGAAACTTGTGAAAGGCAAACTGATTGTTGATCGTGGAGTGAATCATAAATCGTACACAGAATCTGTAAAAGAAAATCGCCCGGTATTCAGCACCAGCGCATCTGCGGGCATCGAATATCAGACGAAAAATGGTGTCAGCCTCTATGCTGAGCCTGGAGCATCGTATCACTTCGACAATGGAAGTGGCGTGCGCTCAGCTTATACTGACAAACCTTGGGACTTTACGATAAATATCGGTCTTCGTATAAATATCAACAAATAAGTATTCATCGTTTCGCGTAATAGTATCGATAGAAGCCCACGCAGATGATGACCGAGACAAGCGAACCGATGGGCGTGGCAATACCCATCGGGTAGAGCGTGCCGGGATAGTTGATTGAGAAGATATAGCTGAACGGGATGCGGGCCAGTACGATGGAACAGAAGTTGTGGATGAACGAAATGGTGGAAGCACCGCATGCGCAGAAGAATCCGCTGAAACAGAAGTGAATGCCCGCCAATCCTGTGTCCCATATGTAGGAGCGCAGATATTGCCCACCCGAAATGATGACGTTCGGATCGTCGGTGAAGATTCCGACGACCCAATTTGCCGTGAACTGTATGACGATGGCGAGTATGATGCCATAGGCCACAGTGATTCGCATAGCCTGCCAAAGCGTACTCTTGGCGCGATGCATCTTGCCTGCTCCCACATTCTGCGCACCGATGGCACTCACCGCCGATAGCATAGCCGAAGGCACTAGGAACAGCGCACCAATCACTTTCTCGACGATTCCCACGGCTGCTGCATCGTTGAGTCCGCGCATGTTGGCAATGACGGTAATGACAATGAAGGCCACCTGGATGAATCCGTCCTGCAAAGCCACGGGGATGCCAACCTTCAAAATAGCTCCCATCTCGGCGCGATGCGGGCGTAGTTCGCTGCGATGGATGGCGATGATGCGATGTCGGCGTATCATGACGAGTGAGATGATGACGCTCAGCGTTTGTGCGAGTGTCGTGGCCAAGGCTGCTCCCGCTGCATCTAAGTGCAGGACTCCGATGAAGACGATGTCGAGCACGATGTTGGCAACACAGGCGATGGCAATGAAGTACATCGGACTCTTCGTGTCACCCAAGCCTCGGAAGATGCTTGCGATGATGTTGTAGGCTACGATGAACGGGATGCCAATGAAACAGATATAGAGGTAATTCTCGGTTCCTTCGACGGCTTCTGTGGGAGTTTCGATGAGGCTGACGATACCCTTGGCGCCAGCAACCAGTACCACGGTAAGGAAGAGCGAGAACATCATGAAGAGCGAGATGGTGTTGCCAACCACCGCAGCTGCTTTCCGGTCGTTGCGTGCACCGATGGCTTGTCCGACTACTACCGTCGTACCCATCGCAAGACCGATGATGATGACTGTGAGCATGTGCATCACCTGCGAGCCGATGCTGACCGCCGTGATGCTGGCAACGCCACAGTACTGGCCGACGATGAAGAGGTCAACCATACCATAGAGTATCTGCATGAAATAGGAGAGCAGATAGGGCAGAGAGAAGGTGATGATGTTGCGTAGGATACTTCCTTCGGTCAGATTTCTTGCTTGCATGCGATCAGGGATTTTCTTCTTCAAAGTTTCTTGCGGCCTCCTCGATGGCAGCATTGTGCCCAGTCAGGGCAGCAAAGGGTGCAAACTGTGCGGCACGGTTCATCATGCTCATCTGCGGATGAACTTTCGAAACGTGGTGTGGCAGGTTGATGATGTCGTCGTATTCTTCCATAATTGTTCAAGCCTTGTGTCCTCCAATCTGTTGGTTACGGTCTTTTGCCGTAGCTCCTTCCTCGTAGTTGAGCCCCTTGAGGATGGCGTTCTTGCCGAATCGTTTCTTGATGCTGAGTACGGCTTCCTGCATCTTGCGTTCCTTTTCGAGCGCGGCCTTTTCTTCGTTCCTCTTTCTTTCAAGTTCCTCATAGTCGGTGAAGAGGTCGAGCTGGATGGGCGTGTTGTGCTCGCTCGCCTTCGATTCTTCCACGACGTTGTTGGTGGTGAGGTTAATTCTTCTGACCAACAGGTCTGGATTGATGATGCGATCGTAAAGCGACATCACAGCTTCGGTAATCAGTCGCGAAGAGGAAGTCATTCGTTCGAGGTTTGCCGTCCCGTGGGCATGCTTCGGAACCTGCCGTCCATAATAGTCGGTCGTAATGGGTCCGTGGTATTTGGCACGAATCTGTGGGTCGGAAAGACTCTCGCTGTCGTAACTGATGGTCAGAACAAGTTGATTGGTGACGAGTCGTTTGTCGACAAGTTCAAGGGCAATGGCATCGGTCATCTCCTGCACCACGACGCGTGCTTTTTTGTAGTCGTAGGCACTCTGCAATACTTGTCCGTGGCTCAATGAATTTGTCTCGGGCCGGTAGGCCTTCACGGCTTCCATCGTGCAAGGTTCCCAGCCCCAGGCATGGTCGATGAGCAGTTCGGCATTGACACCAAACAGATTGTAGAGGAGATCTTCGTTACGCAGCGAACAACGTGCAATCTTTCCCATCGTGTCGATGCCGTACGATTCCAGTTTTTGGGCAATGCCTTTGCCTACACGCCAGAAGCTGGTGAGCGGACGATGGTCCCAAAGCTGCCGACGATATGACATCTCGTCGAGTTCGGCAATACGCACGCCATCCTTGTCGGCAGGGATGTGCTTGGCCACGATGTCCATGGCCACCTTGCAGAGATACATGTTGGTGCCAATGCCTGCCGTGGCGGTGATCCCGGTGTACTGTTGCACGGTGGCAATCATCTTGCGTGCTAGTTCATGTGCCGTCATCTTGTACGACTTCAAGTATTGTGTGGCATCGATAAATACCTCGTCGATGGAATATGTGTATATGTCTTCGGGCGCAATGAACTTTAGGTAGATCTTGTAGATGCGCGTGCTATAGTCGATATAGTAGGCCATGCGAGGGACGGCGGTGATGAAATCGACTTCCCAATCGGGATGTTTGTGTAGATCGATGTCGGAGGTCGATATACCATTGAGTCTATGGTTGGGCGAATTGTTGCGTCGCTCGTTATTGACTTCTTTCAGCCTTTGGAGCACTTCGAAGACTCGCGCACGTCCTCCGATTCCGTATGCCTTGAGCGAAGGTGAGACGGCAAGACAGATGGTCTTCTCGGTTCGACTTGGATCAGCTACGATCAGATTGGTCGTGAGTGGATTGAGCCGTCGTTCTACGCATTCGACCGATGCGTAGAACGATTTCAGATCTATTGCTATGTAAGTGCGTTCGGACATCTCTACCCTTTCTTAACCATTCGAACCTTACTTAACCTTCTATTTAGTAAGCCGCTTGATGGTCTTTTTCAGAATATGGTAGGCAGGATGAGCCATCTCGCCATGGTTGTAACCCTGCATCTCGTAGAGTTCCACGTCCTTGTGGCCCACCATTTTGAGCAAGCGCCAGAAGTAGGCCTGCTCTTCGTAGCGTCCGAAGAGTTCGAGTTCGCGGTCTCCCGAAACGATGACAACGGGAGGTGCATCAGGACGGCAGAAAGTGAGTGGAGCATACTCGTCGATAAGAGGTTGGAAGGGAGTCAGTCCCTTCTGCTTGCGTACGTTGTAATGGGTAATCACCTGTCCGCTGAAAGGAACGAGGGCAGCGATGGAATCGGGATCAACGTCGTACTTGGCGAGCCACTTTTTGTCGAGGCCGATCATGTCGGTCAGGTAACCGCCTGCCGAATGTCCGGAGACGAAGATCTTGCTTGGGCTACCATTGTACTCGGTGCAATGTTTGAACGTCCAAGCTACGGCTGCGGCAGCGTCGTCGATACACTGGTCGATTGTTGCCTTGGGGAGAAGACGGTAGTTAACCGAAACTACTACGAGTCCGCAGTTCTCGAGTTCTGCATCGATGTGTTTGTTGCCTGCTTCGAGGCCACCACCATGGAACCATACCACAACGGGAGCATCCTTCACATCGGTGGGATAATACACGTCGAGTTTGCAACGCTCCTGAGCATAGGCATCAGGATCTGAGCTGTAAGGGATGTCGTTGATGCGAGCATACTGTGCCATGGCTGCCAAGGTGCAGCAAAGCAGCATAAGGGTCATAAATACTTTTTTCATGATTGATTCAGTTGCAAATAATAAATTGTTAATTATTAATTGTTAATTGTTATTTGACTAGATTATTTTTTCGAGTAGGATCAGCGTAACAAATCCGAGAACCAGTGCGTAGGTCGCTTGTTTCTGATAACCATGCGCATGGGTTTCGGGAATCATCTCGTCCGATGTCACGTAGAGCATGGCTCCACCGGCAAATCCGAGCATTACTGGGAGAAATGCCTCGGAGGCGGCACCCAAAGCGTAGCCAATCCAGACTCCAACGATTTCGAGCAGACCGATAGCAAGCGAAATCAGGAAGGTGCGTATCTTGGAGACACCAGCCAATAGGAGAGGTGCGATGACCACCATGCCTTCGGGAACGTTCTGCAGAGCAATGCCGAAGGTGACAGACCAGGACGTTTCACCCGACCCCATGTCGTTCATGCTCACGCCTGCTGCCATGCCTTCGGGCAGTTTGTGGATGGCAATGGCCATAACAAAGAGCAGGATGTGGTTGATGGTGCTGTTGTTGGCATGCGTCTCGGGGTCAAGGCCCGTAATCTGGTGGAGGTGTGGAGTCACGTAGTCGAGCACATTGAGGAAAAGCGCTCCACCCATTACGCCGACTACTACAATCCAGTTGCTCCACCCTTCGACCATATCAAAGGCTGGGACGATAAGGCCCAGAGTTGCCGCGGCAAGCATCACGCCGGCACAATAGCCTAACGTGGCATCTTTCCACATGTGCGGGAGTTCCTTGATCAGAAATCCCAGCAACGAACCGATGAGCGTCGCGCCGCACAACCCAGCGGCACTGATCCAAACAAATGACATTATATATTATTAGTTTTACGAAAGTGCAGCGCCGATGGCTGTCATAAAGGTTGCATCCTTGGGAATAAGCAGGTGAATCTTGTAGAGTCGTTCCAGACGGTCGAATATTTCACGTACATGGGGCAGGGTGGTCATTCGACCGATGCAGACGAAGGTGCGGATGCCGAATCCCTTGCCTGCAAGGTGTGCCATCACGCCGATGTTCTGGAGGACGAGGTTCACGAGTCCGGCAGCGATGTCTTCGGGCTTGGAGTCGGGACTTGCCTTGCCGAAGTTAGTGGCCGTCACGTCGAGGGGTAGATTGGGCAAGGCTTCCTTGCTGACGTCTCCAATCTCGAGGTCGATATTCGACAAGGAGCCTTTCGCAGCCAACGATCGGAACTGCGAATAATCGATACCGGGAAGCATCAGTCGGAACAGTCCATAGAGCGAACCGCCACCAAGTGCACTGCCTCCAAGGTGCTTTGATGTTGGGCCATCAAGCAGTACAAAACTGGTGCCTGTGCCTAGTGACACCACGATGAATGTCTCGTCCTTGCAAAGCCAGCGCGCTGCCTTGGCATTGGCGTCGAACTCATCCACGTGAATGGCGGGAATACCGAGGAGCGAGTCCCCGAACTGATCATTGCCCACTCCCGTCAAGGCGAAATGTTCGATGTCAGTTGCTTCGATGTGATGACGTTTCAGATAGTCCTGCAGCTTGTCTTCCGTGAAACGGTCTTCCCAGATTTCTTCGCAACAGGTCTCTTTACCGTTCAGCGAAATGATTTTGGTGGCGCTGATGCCCAAATCGATACCTATATTCATAAGAAGGGAGTTATCGGGAGTTATCGGGAGTAAATGGGAGTTAACGGACGTTAGTTTCTTGGGCCGAGTTTGTGCGGGGGGAACATTCGTCCGTTAACTCCCGCGCCCTTGGGCGCTAACTTCCGCTAACTCCCGTTTACTCCCATCAACTTTCGTACTTGCGAAAGTTGGTTAATTAATCTTCCCTTTTGCTTCTTCTAAAGCCTCGATGATTTTGTCACACCAAGCGTCAAACTCGGGATCCTCCTGCTGAAGTTCCGGATGAGCCAGGATGTGGTCGATAACCATACGTGCACCTTGGTCGAAACGGACGGTGGCCACGAATTCGGGCACGGCACGTTTCAGCTTCCTGTTGTCGAAGATCACGGTACAGGCTTTGTCGCCGAGTAGACCGCCATAGAGATCGTATTGCGTACCCACGGCTGCCAGGAAATCCGACGAGACGTGGTATGCTTTTAGCTCTACACCAAGGATGTTGGCAATGATCTCGTGAATCTGGTTCCAAGTCAGGCTTTCGTCGCCCGTAATCTGGAATGCCTCGCCGATGGCGTGCTTGTTGCCCATCAGGCCGACGAAAGCTTTAGCGAAATCAGAGTTATGCGTCAGGGTCCAAAGTGTCGTACCATCTCCTGGGATGATGACAGGTTTTCCTTCGAGCATACGTTTCAGAACTGACCAACTGCCCTTGTTGCCGTGAACAGCCACCGGCACGCCGCGTTCGCAATAGGTGTGGCTGGGGCGGATGATGGTGATGGGGAAACCTTCTTCGCGATAATGACGCATCAGCAGTTCCTCGCAGGCAATCTTATTCCGCGAATATTGCCAATAGGGATTAGCCAGCGTGGTGCCTTCGTTGATGATAGGCGAGGAGAGTGGTTTGTGGTAGGCTGAGGCCGAACTGATGTACATAAATTGTTTCGTGCGACCCTTGAAGAGTCGATAGTCGCGTTCCACCTGTTCGGGTTCGAAGCCGATGAAGTCACAAACCACATCAAACGACATGCCTGCGAGTGCCATTTCGGCAGCTGCCTCGTCGTTGATGTCAGCGATGATGGTCTTTACGTTTTTTGGCACTTCGTTCTTGTGCGTGCCACGGTTCAGGAGATAAAGTTCCCATCCTGGAGTCTGTGCCACCAGTCTTGTGATTGCCGAACTGATCGTACCAGTTCCTCCGATAAATAGTGCTTTCATAAATGTAAGGGATTAAGTAATAAATTCCTTTTTCGTGGGCAAAGATAATCATTTCTTGCGTTCTTTCCAAAGTCTTTGCGGATTATTTTAGGATATTTTTTGATAAATGTAATCTCTGTTTGCATTTTGTTATCGAAGACATCGGAAAAAGCGTGAAAAACGTGCCGATGTTTGGCAAAATGAATGTTTATCCGTACCTTTGCGCCCGCAATCACTTATTCCAAACAACATTTCCAAATAAATTATGAGCAATTCCAAGATTTCGATGAGTCCCAATCCATTGGTACGTTTCTTGAAGAAGGAACCCAAGGATTTCACTCGTGAGGACCTCATCAACTATTGCAAAGAGAACGACATTCGCTTCATCAATTTCCATTATTGCGGTTGGGGCGGTCGCTTGAAGACACTGAATTTCGTAATCCAGAGCGAGGAGCATCTGCGTGGCATCCTTGAGGCTGGCGAACGTGTCGATGGTTCGAGCCTGTTCCCCTTTGTGGAGGCCGGACGCTCGGACCTTTACGTGATGCCTCGTTACAAGACGGCTTTCGTCAATCCTTTTGCCGAAGAACCTTCTCTCGACGTCCTGTGTGCTTTCCTCGATCGTGATGGCGAGTTCTTCGAGTCATCTCCCCAGTATATCCTGCACAAGGCCAATGAGGCTTTCATTCGCAAGACGGGAATGCAGATGGAGACTATGGGCGAACTGGAATACTACGTCATTGGCGAACAGGATCCCCTCTACCAGGTCGATGACCAGCGTGGTTACCACGAGAGTGCTCCGTTCAACAAGTTTGCCGAACTGCGCACCGAGGCCATGAAACTGATTGCCGAGTGCGGAGGCGAGATCAAGTATGGACATTCCGAGGTGGGCAACTTTACCGAGGATGGAAAGATCTATGAGCAGAATGAGATTGAATTCCTGCCCACCAACATCGAAGATGCAGCCGACCAGCTCGTCATTGCCAAATGGATCATGCGTCAGCTGGCTTATCAATATGGTGTAGAGCTGACTTTTGCGCCCAAGATCACTGTAGGCAAGGCCGGTTCGGGTATGCACGTGCATTGTCGTTTCACCAAGGATGGCAAGAGCATGATGCTCGAAGGAGGCAAACTCAGCGACCATGCACGTCGCGCCATCGCAGGCTATATGGACGCTGGCACATCACTTCCCGCCTTCGGCAATCCCCATCCACTTTCCTTCATGCGTCTTGTGCCCCATCAGGAGGCTCCGACTTCGTTGTGCTGGTCATTTAGCAACCGTTCGGCACTGGTCCGCGTTCCCCTTGGCTGGCAGACCGAGATGGATATGGCCAGCAAGGTCAACCCTTGCGAGAAACCGCTTAACAAGGACCTTTCTATCAAGCAGACCTTCGAATGGCGTGCTTCTGACGGCATGGCCGACACCTACCTGCTGATGGCAGCCCTTTGCTGTGCAGCTCGTCATGGCTTCGAGATGCCTGATGCCCTGCAGGTTGCCGAACGCACCTACGTCGATCTCGGCGTGAACATTCACGACAAGAGCAACCGCCAAGTGCAGGAGGCACTCGAGCAGTTGCCCGGTTCATGTGAAGAGGCTGCCGATGAACTCAACAAGGATCGTGCCATCTATAGTTCGGAAGGCGTGTTCAGCGACTCGATCATCGACTACACCATCAAGTATCTCAAGAGTTTTGACGACAAGCACACCCGCCAGGAACTCATGGCTTCGCCCGAGAAACTCCTCAACTATGTGATGACTAATATCGACAATGGTTAAATAAATAACAATTAACAAATAACAGTTAACAATTGATTGTTTGTCCTGTTTGTTTGTCGGTGTCATCAGCCAAGCTTGGCTGATACAAACTCTATGAGGCGCTGCTTGAACGCAGCGCCTTTTTCTTCATATTCCTGCCTGCTCACGCCCTCCAGGAAGGGTGCATCCTTCCATTGTTCCCACGTTCCGAAGATAAGGGGCAGTTCCAGGCAATGAATCGCCCCGAAGGATGATTGCCCGTGTCTCCAATCCAGCAGCCACGTTTCCGTTTTCACGCCCTTCTTTTCAAGGTGCTTCGTATAATTCTCGACTGGCCAGCGAAAGACGATCCTTGTCATGATGCCATTCAGGAAACGGAAAGGAACGAAAGGCAGGGCATCGTCCTGCTGCGTCCAGATAAGAATGGATTTCAGCCCGGGAATGATTTGTTCAGGTGCCTTGATGTCGGTGCAGACGGGTGCAAAGGGCATGCCGCCAAGGGTGCCATGCGAAGCGTTGTATTGTGCTTCAAGCATCTTCGCAAGCGTGGCTGTCTTGGGGTCATCGTTAAGGAAAGTGAGGAACTTGCGTGTCCGCTTGGCTTGTGCCTTGGCAGTAGCTGGGATGAATGGTGCACTGGCGAGGATGGCCTTTTGGAAGAGCATTTGCCGCTGTTGGGTAATATGGCATAGTACGCTATGTGCACCCGCTGATTGTCCGAAGACGGTCACCTGCTCAGGATCGCCACCAAAGAGACGGATGTTCCGTTGAATCCATTGCAGGGCGCAGACCTGATCCTGCAGGCCGAGGTTCACGATATCCTTTTCTTTGTCGTAATAGAATCCGAACACACCCATACGATAGGAGATGTTGACTACGACGATATCGCCTTGTTTCGAAATCTCGCTGGCATCATAGCGCTGATACATCCCGCTTCCCGTCAAGTAAGCCCCTCCATGAATCCAAACCAGGACGGGAAGTTTGCCTTCTGTAGCTGGTGTAAAGATGGAGAGCCGCAGACAATCCTCGCTCTGCTCTTCACCGCTCGACATGAGTCCAAGCAACGTGTCGAGTCTCGACGGATTCTGTGGGCAGATGGTCACTCGGCACACGACATCGTCCACCGACTGGAGGTCGGGGGTAGGTATGGGTTTGCCAAAACGTTCAGCCGTGGCGTACCGGATGCCGATGTATTGCTTCATGCGGATTGTTCGATAATTGCCTTTAGTTCGTGTACATATTGTGCAGCATCGTGGAAGACGATGCCGTGCATACCAACCTTCTTGGCACCTTCCACATTGATGGCCTTGTCGTCGGTGAAGACACACTCCTCGGCTTGGAGACCAAACTTTTCGAGTAAATGCTCGTATATTTCTGGTTCAGGTTTGAGAAGATGCACTTCCGACGAGATGACCTGTCCGTCAAGCAGGTCGAAGATGTCGTAGTTCTTCATCACCTGATGCACCTTGCTGCTCCAGTTGGTGAGGCCATAGAGTTCGAAACCACTGGCCTTTAGTTCTTCCAAAAGCAATTTCATGCCAGGCACTTCGCCCGTCACAAAATCCACATACTTGTCGAAGAATACTTGAAGTTGCTCGGTATATTTCGGATACTCCTGCTGTTTGCGGCGGATGATGTCGATAAAAGGGGTGACTTCGCGATCCAATTCGTTGATGAACTCCAACGAGGCGAAGAAGGTGTAGAACTCCTGTCTGTCCTCCTCGTTGTCGAAGAGCGGGTCGATGATGTGCGCGAAGTCGTAATCGACAAGCACCTTTCCGAAGTCGAATATCAGGGCTTTGATCATTTGGGGCGTTTCTGTATGATTGTTCTTTTCGGTTGTTTAGCAAGCAGCCAAGCTTGGCTGCTGACGATAACAAATGGGCTATGAAGGGTTATTTTGTGCAGACTTCTCTGCGAAGTATTTCCACAGCGGAGCGACCATCATGGCTTGATGAAACTCTCCGCGTCGGAGCATGTCAAAGACTTCTTCCTCGCTGAAAAGTTCGATACGGATGTCTTCAGATTCCTCCAGATGTTGTGTAGATACCTTCTCCACGCCGATGGCGAGGAACGTATGACTGTAGTTAGTACATGCTCCAGGATTGGGACTGATGGTCATGAAATGTTGCCATTCGCCGCCCGAATAACCAGTCTCTTCGTAGAGTTCGCGCTTGGCGCCTTCCATCGCATCTTCCCCTGGCTCGACACACCCTGCGGGAATCTCGTAGCCTGTGATTTGTTGGGCATGACGATATTGCCGTTCTAGCACGAATTGCCCTTCCTTCGTGATGGCGATGACGTTACAGAAATCTGGATACTCCAAGATGTAGAAATCCTGTATTTCGGCTCCTGTGGGTAGTTTTACGTGTTCGCGTCTTGCTGTCAGCCAGGGACGCTTGAAGAGGTATTCGCTCTCAAGCACTTCCCATTGCATCGGGTCTTTTTCCATATCTATTTGTTGAAAATTGCGTTGCAAAGATAATTAAAAAATCATTAGGATGGTATCCTCGTGTCTTCTTTTGTGCAAAATTGGAAGAATTATGGGCAAAAACTTGGAGTTTGTGGAATTATTCGTTATTTTTGCAGCGTATTAATCAATCCACACCAACACATGAAACGACATCTTTCCATCCGAATCCTGTTGCTGCTCGTTTGCAGTCTTTTATCCGTGAGCCTTATCGCACAACCTCGTAATCCGATGCGTGCCACCGATGATGCATTCTTCCAAACCGACGAGGCTCGACGCATTGGCGACCAGATGCTGCTCTATCAGCGTGTCACGGGCGGTTGGCCCAAGAATATCGACATGGCACGCAACCTCACTCCCGAGGAACGTGCAAGAATAGCACGCGACAAGCAACGTGACGACGATTCGACCATCGACAACGGAGCCACCACGATGCAGATGAAATATCTGGCACGTCTCTACAAGCAGACGGGCGAACAGCGTTATAAGGAAGGTTTCCGTCGTGGCGTGGAATATTTGCTCAGCGGACAATACGAGAATGGAGGTTGGCCACAGTTCTGGCCCAACAACCGTGGCTATCAGGTGCATATCACTTATAATGATGATGCTATGGTAAATACGCTCACCCTCTTCCGTGACCTCTTCGAGGGGCGCGACATCTATGGGGGTGACCTTATCGACGACGAACTCCGTGAAAGGCTTCGCACATCGTTCGACAAAGGAATCGACTGTATCCTCAATACACAGATTCGTGTGAAAGGCAAGCCCACCATCTGGTGTCAGCAGCACGACCACGAGACATTCGAACCGGCCGCTGCCCGTGCCTACGAACTGCCATCCTACGATCCGTCGGAGAGCGCAGGCATACTGCGCCTGCTCATGGAGCTGCCTAATCCCGACAAGCGCGTCAAGGCGGCTGTGCATGGAGGCATGAAGTGGCTCGATACCTATAAACTCACTGGCCTGCGCTACGTGCGAGCCCGTCAAGGACGAAACGATACCGATGCCGACACGCATCTGGAGAAAGAT
>Ga0310691_10003114_pt1 | contig 20538 bp, 21 predicted proteins | sample 176DNAGHGlowgp2_FD_203887 | JGI IMG/M metagenome (GOLD analysis project Ga0310691, IMG submission 203887) | Sheep rumen microbial communities from Palmerston North, Manawatu-Wanganui, New Zealand - 1766 DNA GHGlow gp2 (v2) (version 2) | ecosystem: Host-associated > Mammals > Digestive system >...
GAATCCGTTTTCTCCGTCGGGGCTGGTATAGCTCATTGTCACTGCGTTCCTGGCTTCATCAGGGGCCGCAGTCCACAGTTTCTTATGAAAGCCGTTTTCTCCGTCGCTGTGAAGGTTATTGGTATTCTCATTAACTGGAAGCTGTATCTTCGTTCCATCGATCTCAAAGGCAGCGCCCTGGATCCTGTTAGCGCTTCTACCTATGGTCGCACCGAAAAACTCATTATTCCCGTAGTATGGATCGGAATTATCATATCCCAGTACAACATCCAGCTTTTTCCCGTTTTTATCGGGTACAATAATGCCGGTAATGATGGCACCCAGTTCTGAAACAGTGACACTCATACCTTTTTCATTGGTAATGGTGTAGGATGAAATATCCTTATCGTCTTTTGTTGTTCCAAATGCCTTTTTTACGATCTCCATTTTAGAATACCTCCTATGTATCCTTTAGATTTCCGTCCGTCCTTCAAGAGCACGGAGTAAAGTTACCTCATCTATATTTTCCAGGTCACCGCCTACGGGTACTCCGCTGGCAATGCGCGTGGCCTTTATCCCTGTGGGCTTTATAAGCTTACTGATATACATTGCGGTTGTCTCGCCCTCCAGACTGGAGTTTGTAGCTATGATGACTTCCTTGACGTCTCCCGCAAGCCGCTTCATAAGCTCTTTTAATTTAATATCATTGGGTCCTATTCCCAGCATGGGTGAAATGGCTCCGTGGAGAACATGATACACTCCCTCATATCTCCCGGTTTTTTCATAAGCTGCCAGATCCCTGGTATTTTCAACCACCATTATGACACTGTGGTCACGGGCCGGATTCTTACATATCGGACATATCTCATCATCTGTCAGGGTAAAACACTCACTGCAGTAGTGAATATTAGCCTTGGCATCCAGCATCGCAGTGGTCAGTCGTTTCACATGTTCTTCCGGCTCATTGATGAGATAGAATGCCAGTCTTCCCGCTGACTTCGCGCCTATTCCCGGTAATGCCGACAATTCCTCTATCAATTTATTTATCTTGCCGGAATATAGATCCATGGTTTTAAACTCCCGTTTTGATCAATCATATCCTTTATCAGAACAGGCCCCCAAGTCCTCCGGAAAACTTACTCATGGAGTTTTTGGAATCCTCATCTGCCTGCTTCATGGCTTCGTTTGCAGCAGCTACTATCATATCCTGCAGGGTCTCCACATCATCAGGATCCACTGCTTCCGGAGAGATGATCACGCTTTTCAGATCCTTCTTTCCGGTAACCGTAACAGCTACAGCTCCACCTCCGACTTCCGCCGTGTACTCTTTCGCCTCCAGCTCTTTACTGGTCTCCTCCATCTGTCTCTGCATTCTCTGCGCCTGCTTCAGCATGTTATTCATGCTGCCCGGCATCATTCCTCCGCTAAAACCGCCTCTTTTAGACATCCATATCCTCCTCGTTAACTACATCTATTCCGTTAAGATCTATCATCTTCGAAAAGTCGGGATGGTTCCCGGCAAAATCTGTTTCTTTTCCCTTTTCGACAACCTTAAATTTCACGTGTTTCCCCAGCACTTCTTCCATGGCTGTATTCAGAACTGCCTGCTCCTCTTCAGTAGATATCCTGTTATCGAATTCGTTCTCAAAGGCAATGACCAGTATATCACCTTCAATGGTGAGCTCAGCCCTTTTCAGCCCTACTACCTTGGCTTTTTCCGTAGCCGGGAGCTTCTTTAGTATCCTCCCCCAGTTACTCATTACAGACTTTACATCATCCGGCAAGGCATCCGGTACAGGCGGCCGTTTTTTCTCTTCTTTTCCGGCTTCCTGCCGTGGAGCCTCTACGACAGTAACTCCCTGATCCAGTCTCTTTTCAAGATCCGAGATCCTCTGCATCATGGATGACAGATCCTTTTCGGTTTCAGGTCTCATCAGCTTTATAATGGCTATCTCGGTAAGCACCTTCTTTTCAGAGGCATATCTGATCTCATTTATCAGTCCTGAGAAGATCCTTATAAATCTCATAAGAGTCTCAGGATCTGTCTTTGCGGCCTCTGCCTTCATAGACGCAAGAGTTTCGGCAGAAACATCTATAACGTCCTCCATCTTATCATCCTGACATCCTGCCAGCAGAAGGTTCCTTAGATACCAGGTAAAATCCGTTACAAATGCAGTGAGATCCCGCCCCTGCATAAGGGTATCCTCCAAAACGCCTATGGCCCCGGAGGTGTCTTTATCAAGAATCTTTTCAAACAGCCTGCTGAAAACCGATGTATCTACGGCTCCAAGTACTTCAAGAGCTTTGTCATATGTCAGTTCCTCGCCCATGAAAAAAGCCGCACACTGATCCAGGAGACTCAGCGCGTCTCTCATGGAGCCATTGGCACATTTTGCAATATACTTAAGTGCCTTATCCTCTACCTGTATCCCCTCAGTGTCCGACAGCTCCCTCATCCTGTCAGCCATGGTCTCAATGGTCATTCTCTTAAAATCATAACGCTGACATCTGGAAAGGACAGTGATCGGTATTTTATTCACTTCCGTGGTCGCCAGGATAAATATAACATATTCCGGCGGTTCCTCAAGTGTTTTCAGAATAGCATTAAAAGCACCGACAGACAGCATATGTACTTCGTCTATGATATAAACTCTGTAATCCGCATCTGTCGGTCTGTACTGAACCTCTTCCCTTATTTCCCTGATGTTGTCCACACCGTTATTACTGGCAGCGTCTATCTCAACAACATTCATGGAAGAACCGGCCTTAATGGCTCTGCAGCTGTCACATTCGCCGCAGGGACTTCCGTCCCCTAACCTGTTCTTGCAGTTAACGGCCTTTGCAAATAATTTGGCAACAGTTGTCTTTCCGGTCCCTCTTGTCCCGGTAAAGAGATATGCATGCCCGATACGCCCGGTTTTTATCTGATTCTTAAGGGTTGTCACTATAGTGTCCTGGCCTTTGACATCGTCAAAGGCATCAGGACGGAACTTTCTGTATAATGCCTGGTACTGCACTTGCTTCCTTAATCACCAAAGCTTATTCCCAGCATCTTTGCTTCCTTAATGATCGAAGCATCGGGATCAAGCTGTTTTAATTTTCCTGCCACATCCTTTAATGGAACCTTCACTATCTCACGGTCTTTATACCCCACCATGAATCCGTACTCTCCCTTAAGAATGAGCTTTCCGGCTTCGGCACCGAGTCTTGATGCGAATACTCTGTCATAAGGGCAGGGCGTTCCGCCTCTCTGCATGTGCCCGGGAACCGTTACTCTTACTTCCTGACCGGTCCTCTTCTCTATCTCATGAGCTACCATATATGAAACTGAAGGATGGGGGAGGCTCTCCATCTTTTTCTTATATTCTTTCTTGCTGAGCTTTGCGTCCTTTTTGCTGATAGCACCCTCTGCCACAGCTATGATGGTGAACTTTGATCCTCTCTCTTTTCTCTTATTGATAGCCTCTACTATCTTGTCAATGTCATAAGGGATCTCAGGGATCAGGATGATATCCGCACCGCTTGCCATACCTGCATTGAGTGTAAGGAATCCAACCTTATGTCCCATTACCTCTACTATAAATACTCTTCCGTGGGAGTCAGCAGTAGTATGAATATTATCGATAACGTTTGTAGCAATATCTACCGCACTCTGGAAACCGAAGGTCATATCCGTTCCCCAGAGATCATTGTCGATCGTCTTCGGAAGGGTGACGATATTGAGTCCTTCTTCTCTTAAGAGATTGGCTGTCTTATGGGTTCCGTTTCCACCGAGGATAACAAGGCAGTCCAGATTCAGCTTGTAGTAATTATGCTTCATTGCCTCTACTTTATCGAGTCCGTTTTCATCAGGTTCCCTGATAGTCTTAAAAGGAGTCCTTGATGAACCGAGGATCGTTCCTCCGCGTGTCAGGATCCCGGAAAAATCATTTCCGTCCAGCATCCTGTAATCGCCGTAAATCAGTCCCCTGTAGCCGTTTAAGAATCCGAAGACTTCCATCTGTTCCCCGCTTGTAGCCATGGATTTCACAACGCCCCTCATAGCTGCATTAAGAGCCTGGCAGTCACCACCGCTTGTAAGCATACCGATCCTCTTCATACCTTGCACCTCCGCATTTTATTTGGCATCCGTTCTATGGATGTCAGCTCCGTAAAAACTGCCTATAATTATATAATAATTTGAAGATACGGTCAAAATTTTGGAGAAAAAAGGAACCCCTTCTGCCTGTTGAAACAGAAAGGGTTCCGGATGTTCATTTAATAACAGGAATTAAAGCTTGGGGCCTGCTGCTACGAGAGCCTTTCCTGCGTCATTGCCTTCATACTTCTTGAAGTTCTTTATGAATCTGCCTGCGAGATCCTTAGCCTTCTCCTCCCACTCGGAAGCGCTTGCGTAGGTATCGCGGGGGTCGAGGATTCCGGAGTCAACTCCGGGAAGCTCTGTAGGAACCTCGAAATCGAAGTAAGGGATCTTCTTTGTAGGAGCCTTCAGCACGTCACCGTTAAGGATGGCATCGATGATCCCACGGGTATCCTTAATGGAGATTCTCTTTCCGGTTCCGTTCCATCCTGTGTTAACAAGATAAGCCTTTGCTCCGCTCTTCTTCATCCTCTTAACCAGCTCTTCGCCGTACTTTGTAGGATGAAGCTCGAGGAATGCCTGTCCGAAGCATGCTGAGAATGTAGGTGTGGGCTCTGTGATGCCTCTCTCTGTTCCGGCCAGCTTTGCTGTAAATCCTGACAGGAAGTAGTACTGTGTCTGCTCAGCTGTAAGGATGGATACGGGAGGCAGTACTCCGAACGCATCAGCAGAAAGGAATATCACATTGTCTGCTGCAGGACCGGATGATATCTTATTTACATTCTTTGCGATCTTCTCAATATGCTCGATAGGATAAGATACACGTGTATTCTCGGTAACGCTCTTGTCAGCGAAGTCGATCTTTCCGTTAGCATCAACGGTAACGTTCTCGAGAAGCGCATTTCTCTTGATAGCATTATAGATGTCGGGCTCGGAATCCTTGTCAAGGTTGATAACCTTTGCATAGCATCCGCCTTCGAAATTGAATACGCCTTCATCATCCCAGCCGTGCTCGTCGTCACCGATGAGGAGACGCTTGGGATCTGTTGAAAGCGTTGTCTTTCCTGTTCCTGAAAGTCCGAAGAAGATAGCTGTGTGCTTTCCATCCATATCTGTGTTTGCAGAGCAGTGCATGGAAGCGATCCCCTGAAGAGGCAGATAATAGTTCATCATTGAGAACATTCCCTTCTTCATCTCTCCGCCATACCATGTGTTGATGATGACCTGCTCACGGCTGGTGATATTGAATGCTGCACAGGTCTCAGAACGAAGTCCAAGCTCCTTATAGTTCTCAACCTTTGCCTTGGAAGCATTGTAAACCACGAAATTGGGCTCGAACTCTTCAAGCTCTTTCTCGGTGGGCTGGATGAACATGTTCTTTACGAAATGAGCCTGCCATGCAACTTCCATGATGAAACGAACCGACATTCTGGTGTCCTTGTTTGCTCCACAGAATGCGTCCACTACGAAAAGTCTCTTGCCTGAAAGCTCTTTCTTTGCGATCTCCTTAACTGCTGCCCATGTTTCCTCAGTCATAACATGGTTGTCATTGTGGTATTCCTCGGTATCCCACCAAACGGTATCCTTGGAATTGGCATCCATAACAATGTATTTATCCTTAGGAGACCTTCCGGTGAACTCACCGGTCATAACATTAACGGTGTCAAGCTCTGTAAGAACACCCTTGTCAAATCCTGTAAGATCGCTCTTCATCTCTTCTTCATAAAGAAACTCATACGAAGGATTGTGAATGATCTCGGTTGCACCGGTAATACCGTACTTTGTTAAATCAACATTTGCCATTTTATTACCTCTTTCTTTCTTATTTTATCGGGAAATGATAATACTTTCCCCGTTCACGCACGCATATGACTATTATACTTTTTTTTCGCAGTTCTGCAACTAGAAAATAAAGGATGTCAATGAGCGTAATAGCCGGTATGGCTCATTTAAGATGACAAACAAAAGCTTTGCAAAAAGCATAAGGAGATCAGTCCCCGTAAACCTGCTTTCTGAGCCTTATACCTGTTGGGGTCGCAGCCAGTCCGCCTCCGGCAGTTTCTTTGAGTGAGGCAGGCATTGAATCTCCCACCTCCCGCATTGCATCCAGACATTCGTCTGCAGGTATCTTTGCCTCTATACCCGAAAGAGCCATATCCGCACATGAAAATGCTATCATAATCCCGGATACATTTCTCTTGATACAGGGGATCTCCACAAGGCCAGCCACCGGATCGCATACAAGCCCCAGCTGGCTTGAAAGAGCCATTGCACAGGCATCACCGCACATTGACCATGGAGGTCAGGAGGTTCGAAAGCACCTCCCCAACCCCGGAGGGAGCCTGACTGATATCGGCACTTCCCTTAAGCTTTACTGTCAGCGGAAAGGCGAAGCTTGCAAATACCGCCACAATACCGGCCGGCAGTGTGGAAAACAGACCCTGTCTGCGGCTATTATTATGTGTTCCACATCCTACTATCATTCGATTCGAATCTCAGCATTCCGGCAAAAGTATGGCACATATCAAAAGAGCCCTCCCTGAATGGGAAGGCTCCTGGCATGACATTGTTTCATGATGCCGGTATTAAACGAATCCATTAACTTTAAATTCCGGTGGGATTAGCGTGCCACCTGCCACCTGATCCATCTCTTCGTCTGTTAGTTTCATCCCGGCTTCTTCAATTACCTTCTTTGCTTCTTCCTGATTTGCAGCCTTTTCAACCTTTTCTTTTAATTCGCCTACCAGTTTCATAGCCTGTCCTCCTGTTCTTTGCTGATTTCATGCACACAAAAAACGGCACCCACTGCATCCTTTAAGCTTTTTGCTCAAAAGATACGGCAGGTGCCGTTATTGTCCCGTATATTAAAGCAGACTTTACCTTATCTGTCTGTCTGTCTGTCTGTCTGTCTGTCTGTCTGTCTGTCTGTCTGAAGATAGTCTTAGAATTCATACGTGTCAAGTCCTTTGTATTATATGGTTCCGGATTCTTGTTGTTATGGGCGTCACGTATCAGTTCCGCTCCCAAAACATCCTCACATATATTTATACGTTGAAGCCTGAAAAATGGCAACATGATTTTTCACGCTCATTAAGTGCGCAGTACGCATCGCAGCTACGCATGTGAGGCTGTATCGCTCATGCTTCGCATTCGCTTACAGCCTCATCATCGCGCCGGCGCTCGGGTGTTCTTCTTCACTTTCTCCGTTAAAAAAGGCCCACCTTTGGTGAGCCTTTTTTAACGGAGAAGGAGGGATTTGAAGCACCCGTGCCTTTCGGGAACCCGCATGGAAAGGAGGTTTGCGGCCTCTGCCATTTTTTCCGCACCACTTCCGCACCACATATTTTCTGTTATAAGACCCATTCCGACTTTTATTCCTCGTCAGCCTTTAATGGGTTTTCCACTCCCAATTTTTTATAATACTCATCCAGCCTTTGTAAATGAGCTTCTGACCGATTAAGTCTATCCGCATAATCCTTGTTGGAGAATACATTTTCCTGCCGGATCGTTAAAGAGTCCTTTTTCAGACATAACGTAATCCATGGAAGAGCTACAAACATTCTCCTTATTATTGCATTTGCTTTCTGAGGGGACATTTTTTGACTTGTGAAATAACAGGAGCCTTGTTTATCATCTTTATTATCAAAGCCCTTGTCCATAAGATACGATCCGATGTCAGACCATCCGTTTTTATATGATTTTTTGCCGTAGTACAGTTTTAAATCCTGATCAACAAGATCGAAAGAGTATTCCCAATAGTATTTATCATCAGGCATATGAACATCTGACTCCAAGTTCTCTTTCAACATCGATCATATTGCTGGACATACCATTGTCCTCAGTATTCCAAGCAAGAACATATTTCATAAACCACGGGGTTTCTTCAAGAATGCTGATAAGATAGCTCTCATCACCAAATTTTGTTGTCGATATCGTATGTTCGATATTACCGTCCACATCCTGAGAAACTTTATCTATCTTATAACTATCAATATTTTCAACAATATCCGTCAGCTCTTTAACTTTTGAGTCCATACCATCTGCGGCAAGTTTAGCATTATTCAATTTAATATACATCTTAAACATAACGGCCACCTCCCGACCATAGAATTATAGCACACCCGGAATGTCTTTTCTATATCCCTGTCCCCAAGAGGTCAGGCAAGCAAAATGCATGTAACACAGCAAAAGAGCCCTCCCAATAACTGGGTAAGGCTCTTGGTGGGACATTGGAAATATTAAATAAATTGCCCGAAGTCCGGCGCAATACCTCCGGCCACCTGATCCATTTCTTCCTCTGTCAACTCCATCCCGGCTTCTTCGATAACTTTCTTTGCTTCTTCCCTGGTCTCGGTCTTCTCAACCTTTTCTTTTAATTCGCCTATCAGTTTCATATTAGTGTCCTCCTGTTCTTTGTTGGTTTCATGCACACAAAAAACGGCACCCGCCGCATCCTTCAAGCTGATAGCTCAAAAGATACGGCAGATGCCGTTATTGTCCTGTTTTTTAAAGCAGACTTTACCTTACCTGTGCTGTGCTGTGCTGTGCTGTGCTGTGCTGTGCTGTGCTGTGCTGTGCTGTTTAAGGATTACCCGCTTTAATTTCATATGTCAACCCTTTATATGATTCCAAATTAATGATGTTACTTACGTAATCTTATCAAATTCGCGTCAAAAACATCCCCACATATATTTATACGTTGAAGCCATAAAAATGGCAATATGATTTTTTCACGCTGGTATCTTCCTTTATTTCCAAACCATGACCTTTTTATATAAGCCTTAAATATTTTTTGTTTTTTACTTTAGGAACCAGATCCCATATTAAGTACGTAACCAATTTACGACAAGAAAGGAGCGAAGAACATGATGGTAAACATCAGATAGTAAGGGCTCAAAAACATGTAATTATAGCCTTTCATCCCTTTCGGTGGGAGTCGAGAGCGGATCTGTTCTATTTGGTTAATTCCCTTCACTTTCGTTGCATAGTGACTGGTCTTACCCAAAGCCCATAAGAGCCCAAATACCGTTAAGCCAGAGAGCTTAAAAAGACAGCGACAGCCGTGTAAAAGCTGTGTGGGACATTTCACGGGCTGCGTTTCCTAAGGTTCCATCTTATGACGGTTCCCATGATCGATGATCGCAGCAACTACTACCCTAATCCATGCTTATCTTACAGGTTTCATTATCAGGATTTCATTGTATCTGTTCCATTAGTAAGGTCATTTTTTCATGGTTATTCAATTTCGGTAATAAAAGCATGTTTAGAGTAAAGGGTTATATCGAGCAAAGCGAGGATATAACCACTTTACACGGGGTGAAATCTTTTTCTTGGCTGCGAGCTGGTGACAGGCTCAAAGCGGTGGGTTAGATGCATTCTTCCCGAGGTTCAAACCCTCAAAAATGCGGTACTTTCGGGGTGTACCCACTCTGAAAGGAATAGTCACAAGGCATTAACAGGTAAGGCGGTTTTTTAAGACCTTTCCGTAAAAAAGGTTCCTTGAAAGGAGGTATAACTATGCGCTTTAATAAAATATCGGCCGTTATGAACAGCAACTTACACAAAAAGAACGCCACCGAAAAAACGGTAAAACAATACCGAACTGCATGTAAGGCTTTTGCAGCATTCGTTAAAGACTGTGAAGGTACAGAACGCATACCGAAGGAAAGATACCGGGATCTTGTCCAGACATACTTTGAAAAACTTAAATCTGAGGGTAAATCCCCGGATACGGTTCACACTTACGCAGCCGGTATAATACAGGGTCTCCGGCTATCGATTAAGGATTTCGTAATAGACCGTCGCACACGTCCCCATAAAGGACGTAAACCAATTAACCGGAACGAAACATATATCCCGGAACTGGGCAAGCATTTAGGAATCCGACGGGACGAGTTCGGCCAGTTAAAGGGTGGATCCCTGATAGAGAAAGACGGATGCCTTTTCGTTATCGTCCGTAAGGGAAAAGGCGGCAAATATCAGGAGCAGCTTATCCTGCCCAGCCACGAGAAAGCCGTAAGGGCCGCATTTAAGGGCAAAAGGGCGGATGAGTTTATTTATGACAAAGAGGACCTGAAAGCCTTTAAGGATGCCAATACACACGCCATGCGGCGGCAGATAGCAAGGGAAGCCTATTCCTTTTATCTGAGTCTTTCCTCTGAGAGCAGGGCCCATTACATGGAGATCGCCCACAAACGATTTCTCGATAATAAGGAAAAGGGCGAAAAGATGTGGAAAAAGGAGATGGATCTGATCCGGCGGAAGCCTTTACGGTACAACCGCGGTGCTAACAAGGCTGAACTTTTAAGACAAGGCCGTGAGCCCTTCTTTGACCGGAAATGTGTGCTGCTTGTATCAGTCCTCCACCTCTCCCACTACCGGGAAGATGTGACCGTTGATAATTACCTGATATGAATAGTCTTTCCCGTTCGAAAAGGCCCTAAAGGTTGTAAATAGGGACTTTTTATTTATTCCCTCCGACAAATTCCATATTTATCCACGTAACAAGCAGTAATCGTTTTTGAAATAAAGGAGCGGTCACCGTTAATATGGATAAAGTGGATATAAAAGAAAATATCATATTCTCCGGCTTTGATTTACAGCCACTGCTCAACTGTGGTACATTGGAATCGGCAGAGGTCGCTTTTAACGATATTATGACATTTAAGAAAAAGGAAAAATACGTTTTAGAGCGCCACAGCAACAAGATCAGTAAAAGGGAGGACAGCCGTCACAGTAAAGACTTTTACTATACCCGTATAAAAGCGCCGGCCGGATCAATAAAGATAAGCGGCAGCTACACTGATCTGATAATAAAGTTGTATGATTTCTATGTTCCTTCCAGTGATAAGGGCAGCCTGACTTTTGAAGACATCCGCCCTGATTTTGAAAAGTGGTTCAGGAAGGGCAGAAAACCGGCAACCCTAAAGATCAGCAAAAGCTCATATAAGCACATCAAGGGGTCAAGCCTGGACAAAACCCCGATCTGCAAAATCACCTACCAAAGCATAAAAAAGTTCTTTAATGATTTTTCAGCTGAGCATGACGGAGAGTATGTGCGTTCTCTTTACGAGAAGCTCCGTACAGATATCTATAACATGCTGGATTATGCGCTTGATGCAGATATCATCAGTAACCGGGTGGAAATGTTCAGTTTTCCCAAGTGCATAACGGTCCGTTTCAAGCAAAGTGAGCCAAGTAAAACATGGACACACAGCCAGCACTTAGCTTTATGTGACTTTCTTGATAGTAAGACGGATGATGTGTTCTCACTTCTGTTTCAATACCAGCTCTTAACAGGCGAGCGCTTCGAGACTGCTTCCGCTATAATGCCTGATGATATAGACAGCGAAAATATGCTGTTATTCATTCATAATCATCAGATCACCGCAGATGAGGAGTCCGGCTCACATTTCATGGTAATTGACGGAACCAAGGGAAACAGCTCGCACGGAAAGAGGGAAGTCCCGATCTTACCGGAAACACTGTCCATACTCCGGCGTGCTTTTAGCTTAAATCCGGGAGGAACCTATGTTTTCGAGTTTAACGGAAAGCCATTGAATCCCGATACTTACCGCAAGCACGTTAAGAAGCTTTGCGAAGCCGCCGGTGTTCCTTACTATAAGCCCCATTCAGCAAGAAATTTTGTGGCTTCCAGTCTTTTTACCGGGGATAACATCAAAGAAATGTGCGATTATTTTGGCTGGGCTTGCTCGAGCATGGCACTGCATTACAGCCGGAATATCACGGATGATGACTCAGCGTTCCGTTCAAGTCTCGCTAAAATGGCGCATCGCGAGGACTCCACCCCTTGAAAATCCGCGTAAATAATGGGCCGCACCACCCGCACCACTTGACACCAAAAATCGAAAAGGCTGCAAACGCCGATTTTATCAGCATTTACAGCCATTCTTTTCCCGGAGAAGGAGGGATTTGAATTGTTACTCTCTTTCTCAAACCGCCAATAGAAAGGAAGTACCGTGCTTCCAAATCATTTTGTTACCAAAGTGTTACCAACCCTATATCTTCTGATCAAACAAGCTCATTTACTGAAACGCTTCCTGTATAATTCCCAGAGAAATCAAGATTACTACCATTTACTCTCCACATCTTCTTTGGTACTTTCTTATACTTCCCATTAGTATCAACCTTAACATTCTTAACGGTAGTGTCTTTCATCTTAACTTTTATATTATTATTACTTACTACTATAGGGCTAATCTCAAATGTCAATTCCTTACCCTTTAATTCGGGATAATCCTTACATTTCTTGATAATTACCTTACCCATACCAGCATTTTTATTATCCTTATATTTAACTTTTAATCTCTTTTTATTATTTGAAGTAACATCAATGGTATCATATATCTCATTTATCTCATATTTCCTGTTTTCGTCATCAATATTGGCAATAGTTCTTCCTATTGTTACTTCAGGTTTTATTTTCTTGCCTATATATTTATTATCACTAACAACCTCTATAAAACAATTGTCATCAAAGTATATTCTATTTGGAAATTGATCTTTATATGCCTGTATCTGCTCTTCTTTAGTTAACTCTTTTTTTGGATAGGGATAGTCATCCGGATATGTATTCTGGTGTACACGTGGGCGGTTCTCGTCTTTTAGAACTTCGTCTGCTCTTACCATTCCTCCCCGTACGCAGCCGTTGCCATCCGCGGAATAGTAAGTCTGCCCGTTCGCCGTACTTATTATATGGTCTTTAATCGTATCTGATGTGCGTGCATCATTGAGTCCGGCTATATCAGGATATTTCTGCAATGCAAGTGCCGCTATTCCTGCTACTATGGGACATGCCATGGACGTGCCGGATATCATATTGTATTTTCCATTACGCCATGAGGAGATTATAGAATCGTGCGAATCTTCGAGAAGGTCTGAGTATCTGCCATTCGAAATCGCACTGGTGGTATCATTTTCATTGCCTCGCCCGTCGTCTCCCCCGGGAGCCACTACGTCTACATTGTCGCCATAATTTGAATACGACGCTAAAATACAAGAGTTGGAACTTTCCGAATAATAGCCTGATGCAGCCACAGATAATACTTCATGGTAAGATGAGGGATATGACCACTTCCCCGTCAATTCATTACCTGCAGCCGCCACCAAGACCACTCCCTTATTATATGCATATTTTATGGCAGAGTGGTCTATGGTGCCGTAGTTATAGCCACCAAAACTCATTGATATGACATCGGCATCATTATCCGCGGCTCTTATGATAGCATCCGCAACATCCGACTCCAGCAAACCTCCCCAGCTGTCAACCGCCTTATATATATCGAGAGTTACGTCCGGAGCAATACCGACTCCGCCTTTACCATTATTACTTATGGCTGCTATCAGCCCTGCGCAGTGCGACCCGTGTCCGTTATCATCTTCTACGTTTTCCCTGTTGGCTGTATCTAAACATGAATACTTATTGTCTACTTTTCCCTGCAGATCTTCGTGACTTAGTGAGATACCCGAGTCAATAACAGCTACCTTTATCCCATTCCCCTTGAATCCCATGCTATGTGCAGTGGGGGCATTCACCTTGTCAAAGTACCACATCAGGTTGTTGGTGAGTAATGGGTCATTATAACCGGAGAATGAACTTATTTCCGTATTTCCGCAAATATAGCGGATATAATTAGGTTCTGCCTTGATATGGATGTTTTCGGCATCGACGGAAGCAGTCTCAAGCGCTTCTTCCACTCCGTCACACACATAGATAACACCTATACCCGTATCCTCATGATATGAGGCGAGCGTTCCGTGATATTCCCTTGCTGCCATGCGAGCTTCCTCACGGTTCTTCGCCATGAATACAAGCTCATTCCTGGCATAGTCCCTGCCTTCATCCAGTGAAGAGATGCTGGCAAGAGAGTACTCTATACATTCAGCCACATCCTCCCGCCCGGCAGGTGATTTTTTAACCGAAGCGTATGCAGGAGATACTGCTACAAGAATAAGTGCTATTGATAGTAGCAATGAAATAATAGTCTTATTTCTATTATTCATAATAATTACCTCTTTCTGAAAAGAAACTAATCAAGATCAATTTCTTCATCTGGAACCGGTTCCGGTTCTTCTTCCGAACCATTCTCTATAATATCGATATCGGGACTACTCTTTTTTTATAAGGACAATCTGCTCTCCCACAAGATCTACCATTATCTGTAACTTCTTTTCCACAAACAGTACAACTCATGTTTTTCCCTCCTACATATAGACACTTCAAGGATAATATCCATATACCTAATAAGTTATCCCTAAATTATAAGATGTTATATCATTCATAGTCAATAAAACATCCGTGCTATTCTCACCATAAAGAGGATATTGCCGGATATGATTTCGTATGAACCTTTTTGGAATAGGATAGAAGAAATGGGTATTTCAACTTACGCCCTTATCAATAAACATGGGATATTACCCGATACTATTCAACGTCTACGAAAGGGAAAGCCGATAACTACCACAACCATAAACACTCTTTGTGAGGTTCTGAACTGTAATATAGATAATATAGTTATTTATATCCCAGACGAAACAACTACTCATTAACCCTTTCCCTATCCTTACCGATGCATACTAAAACCGTGGCTTCGTTCAATTTCGTATTCCTGTAACATTTCCTTTAGCCTTTCTTTCGTGAGATCTTCTGCTTTGTGATTAAGCATATAGATATCCTGTTTATAGCTTTTGCATATTTTCCGTAATCGTTCCTCTTCCCGTTCTTTATCCGCAATAGAAATATCAAGCTCCCTGTTTCGCTCCTTTTTGGTCTGATAATCAATATCCATCTGTAATGATCTTTCCTCTGCCTTGCGTATAATGGTTTCAGCTTTCCGTTCCGCTTCCTGCATTATATCCAGAGCCACCTTTCCAGCGTTCTTAACCGTGATCTCATTCTCCCTTGATAGCCGTTTCTGTTCAGCCCTCAACTCTTTTACGTTCTTTTGAAGCCTGTATTCTTCTGTTTCCAGATGCTCCACCTTCAAAGGCTTTGACATTTTTTCGGTTATAAGCCCGTACCTCTCCCCTATGTACCTTAAATTGTCCCTCTGCCTTGCCTGCCACCTTGTAGTAGGGTTCTCTCCCCATTTGTCTGTCTTTATGGTCTTTTCATATTCCTTTGCTTTGTCGGGTTCATGTTTCCTGTAATACTCAAGCCGTTCCTGCTCCTGTTGTTTCAGAGCTTGGCTACGGCTGTTTTTTACCGTTAAGCCCCTGTTTGATGTAGCAACAGGAACATAATCAAGATGAACATGGGGTGAAGCTTCATCCATGTGGAGATACGCCCCCACTATTTTCAAATGGGGATTTTCCCTCTCGAAGATCCTCACATAATTCTTTAGTGCAGAAGCACATAAATTCCGGGTTTCACTGTCTGCCGTGGTGTTCTTATCCCCGAACTGGATAATTATTTCATAACAGGGTTTCGGGGCATTTTTATCTTCCATGTGATTACGCACATATTTGAGGTAATCACCCTTAACCCGTTCAGGGTGCTTTGCCCTATTCTTTTCGTCATAAGCGTCCACCGCAGGCTGGAAATATGTTTCGTATATCTCCCTTAAATCCCTGTCTACCAAAATCTCATTTTCTTTGGTTTTTTCAAAATCAATATGAAATTTGGGGTTCTTTTCTCCGAGCTTCTCCTGTTTTTGCCTGAAGTTTTCTAGTTCCCGTTTCATATAATCCTGATCTCTTCTGTTATGACCAAAAGAGTATCCGTGTCCGCCGGTGAAAGTCACATATCCAACATAAGCCATTTTCACGTCCCCCTTTCATGGGTAAATGATGGTTTTGCATTACGTTAGATATATGTTTCACAACGCTTCAAAAATCCCCCCATAGTAACTCAATACGAAAATGGGGGAACCCCATTTTCTCCTTTCGCCCTGCGGGGCCTGTATCATGCGGTTTTGCGACTTTATCCATTAAATCTATTTTTAAAATAAAAACCGTTATTTTAAAGACATATATTCAGGTCAGGATTTGAAAGGTCCCTGATCTTATAAGCAATCGTGCTTATCTGAATAAAACAGAAGCTTATGAATAAACCAAAGGTTGATATTACAAAGGGTATGCTTAATGGTATAATCTTTAATGATTTGGTTGCACGGGAAATGCGTGATATGACCCGAAGGAAATTAGAGGAATTGTATGAACTCGCAAAAGCAAACCGCGTAGTGTGGAAAGGAAAGGGGGTAGACAACCGCTGGAAATTTAAGAGGCCCGGTCAAACACCTATTTTCAAAAAAAGCGAAGAAGATATCAAGGAAGCCTATATATCCTATATTTCAGGACAACTGAAAAATGAGATGTCTTTTAAGGAACTGTTCTTTGAATGGATATCACATAAGGAGAACGTTTCAGGCTTGGGGGCTAAACAGATAAAGCCCTCTACCATTAAACGGTATGTTAATGATTATTCCAGATTTATAAAAGGATCTTCATTTGAGAAAAAGAAGATTTCGGAAATATCTACCGCTGATATAGAAAGACTTCTTCACAGGATAGTTAAAACCCATAGCATTACGACCGTATGTTTCAATAACGTGGTCGGTTATATCAAAGGGGCTTTTTTCTTTGCCAGAAAAGAAAAGTATCTTATTGATGATCCTTGTTTTCTCCTTGAACTTGCTCCAATCAGGGGTTGTTGCGAAGATATCATAAAAAATGATACAGACATTACTGTATCTGATGAGGAAGCAGGACTTCTGATTAAGGCAATAAGGGAAGATATAAAAAAACATCCCCTCTATATGCCTAATTATGCTATACTTCTTGCTTTTCTTACAGGAATGAGGATAGGTGAACTCGCCGCTCTTAAGTGGCATTGTGTAAGGGATGGTCGTATCTATATAGACTATTCCGAACATAGGATTGATTATAGGGATAAACCTTCTGAAATCATCATTGGAGAACCAAAATGCAGGAAACACAGGGTAATTCCAATCACTCCAACGATACAGGCTTTATTTGATGAAATAAACGCCGTTCAGAAGAATAATAAGATCAAAGCCACTTTTGTCTTTGAAGATAAGAAAAAGCGTTATACTGCCGCTCAAATAGGAAATTGTATCAGACATAGATGTGAGAATGCCGGTATCCCTAATAAATGTATCCATGATATAAGGAGAACGGTATCCGCAAAACTGAAGTTATCCCTTCCGGTTTCTTCTGTTTCCGCTATTCTTGGACATACTGAAGAAACAAATGGGCTGTATTATAACCCTGATATTCTGTCTGAAAAGAATAAGAGTGACGCTTTATCAGGTCTTTGGAAATCCCATAAATCCCTGATAAATACTAGCGTTGTCAAAAGTGTTACCGAGTGTTACCAACCCCATAAGAAAAAAGGAAAAACGAGAAACCCTGTAATAATAAGGTTTCCCGCCTAACAAAGTAACGGAGAAGGAGGGATTTGAACCCTCGCGCCGTGTTACCGGCCTACTGGTGTTCGAAGCCAGACCCTTCAGCCACTTGGGTACTTCTCCAAAATACTTGCAATTAATTTGCAACGGTATTATAAAACCATATAAAGAGAAACGTCAATGCTAAAGGATGGATAATTATGAAATATAAGGCTGCGATTTTTGATATGGACGGCACTGTGCTGGATACCGTTGGGGACCTTAGGGATGCGGTTAATCACACAATGGAACAGCTTGGCTATAGTGGGAATTTTTCTGATGAAGATGCCAAGCTCTTTTTCGGAAGCGGAGTGCGTGTTGCCCTGACGCGGGCATTTGCTGTGCTTAACGGGATCGCAAACGGGTATGATCTCCTGAAGGTCGGCACCGAAAATGACGACATCTCACCCCGGATCGATATGGATGAAGTGTCAAAGGCAGAGGCCATCTATAAACCATACTATTCCACCCACAATGATATAAAGACCGGAGAATATCCGGGAATAACAGGGCTTCTGAAGGAGCTGAGAAAATACGGGATCCTCACCGCTGTAGTGTCAAATAAGCCGGATGATTCCGTGATCTCTCTCTCAGATAATCTGTTTAAGGGTCTTTTCGATATCTGCCTTGGCGAAAAGGATGGGATAAAGAGAAAACCTGCGCCTGATATGACCCTGAAGGTTCTAAATGAACTGGGGGTGGAAACACGGGATGCCGTTTACATAGGCGACTCCGAGATAGACCTTCTTACTGCCAGGAATTCCGGTCTTGATTGCATAGCTGTGAGCTGGGGATTCCGGTCAAGGGATTTTCTGAAAGCTCACGGAGCGGAGATCATAGTGGATACCACTGATGAAATTAAAAATATCCTGTGCTGACCGTTTAGTATGATCAACAACATACTCTGTCGGGAACGCATGCCGACGGGTGTGCAATAAGCCACGGGGCTGCTGCATCAGATGATGCAGCAGCCCCTTTTTCAATACGTGTGCTCTATTCTGTTCCTTCACCGGCTACGATCAGAATAGACCTCTTATTTTGATTCCCCTTCATTAGCGGCAGGGGCGTCCTTTTTCAACGCTATATTCAGGATAATAGCACAAAGTGCGGCAGGAACGATTCCGGATCCACCGAAGATATACCCTACCCAGGAGGGCATCATTGAAAGTACGTTTGCTGTAGATCCCAGACCATATCCGAGACCCAGAGAAACCGCAACTATGGTCACTTCCCTGTTTCCGACTCCGTCCTTATTGATAAGCTGGATACCACTTAATACGATTGACGCAAACATTATGACAGCGGCTCCGCCAAGAACCGACTGGGGCATCAGCTGGACTATGGCTGCGAGCTTCGGACAAAAACCGCAGAGTACCAGGAAAAGCGCTCCCATAGATATGGCAAAAAGATTGACGATCTTTGTCATTCCCACCAGACCAACGTTCTGGCTGAAAGATGTATTCGGAAGCACGCCAAAGAGTGCAGCGAAAGATGATCCGATACCGTCACAGGCTACTCCACCTGAAAGCTCCTTGTCAGTTGCCTCACGTCCAAGGCCTCCCTCTGTGATCCCCGAGAGATCTCCGATGGTTTCAACGGCCGTAACGACAAACATGATCATTAGCGGAATGATCGCACGGATGTCAAAAATGAGCTTAACCGGCATTATCCTCGGAAGTGAGAACCATGCTGCAGCCGAAACCTTCTCCCACTGCAGAACCCAGGAATGTACCAGCGTCTCTCCTTCAAATTCATAGGTCGTCTTCAAAAACAGCGGAAGTATGCCGCAGACAATATAACCTATGATTATGCCAAAGAGAATGGATGCTGCGGACAAAATTCCTTTTGTGAAATGTTTCAAAAGAATTATGGCTACGAGAACTATCAGTCCTACGGTCAGGTTGACAGGATCTCCGAAGTCCTTATTATTATTGCCTCCGCCGAATGAATTGATACCAACGCTGATAAGAGACAGACCTATAGCCATAACGACCGTCCCCGTTACCACGCTCGGGAAGAATTTCCTTAGGGGCTTCAGCAGGAATCCGAGAACCATCTCAAATAAACCGCCTATGACACTGGCTCCCAGGATAGCTCCGTAGGCAGCTACTCCGCCGCCCATTGATCCGGCTATTCCGCTGCATACACCGATAAATCCGGAACTCGTACCCATTACACAGGGGAGTTTTGCCCCTATCGGTCCAATGGTCCACAGCTGTAGAAGCGTTACCAGTCCCGCCACAAGCATGGCGTTCTGGATGACCGGCACCATCAATCCCGCATCTCCCAGAGAACACGCCCCTCCGATCACCAGAATAGGCGTCAGGTTCCCCACAAACATTGCAAGCACATGCTGCATTCCGAGGATGATCGCCCTCCCAATAGGGATCCTCCCCTCCAGTTCATACTCAGAAGTCATTTTCATCATGATACACCTCTCCTCTAATAACGCCGGTTTATTATCTGACTTACACCGGTCGGTTGCCGATCCCGTACCTCGTCACTTCGTGACTTCGAACGGTATCTGGCTCCTTTTTGTCTCAACATGAATCTACATAATTATACCACATTCCTGCATAACTATTAACATACCTCATCTTGATGCTCCACCACCTCCGAAGGAACCGCCACCGCCATGGTAGCCGCCTCCTCCGCCTCCAAAGGACGATCCTCCACCACCGAAGCCTCCGCCACCGGAGCCTCCGAAAGAGACAGCAACGATTGAAATAACTAATATGATCGCAAAGATTGCCATAAACACAAGAGTTATCAAAAAGGCCTCAAGTATCTGATCAAGGATAGGAGCATCATTAGCCTTTTCAATGGGCTCCGGAAAATCCGCATCGGCAAAGGTACCTCCTGTGGGGGAATCCGGATCCTCCCACTCCTGAAAATCAACGGTTTCCGGTACAGGGATCCCGTATTCTCCGTATATCTCTCTTAAAACTGCTACAAAGCTGTCTCCCGCTGCCTTATTCCATAAGCCCTCATCCCTCGGGCCTACCGCATAGTCATCAAGGATCCTGCCTGCCTTTCCGTCGGGAATTGCAC
>Ga0310691_10003115_pt1 | contig 20531 bp, 15 predicted proteins | sample 176DNAGHGlowgp2_FD_203887 | JGI IMG/M metagenome (GOLD analysis project Ga0310691, IMG submission 203887) | Sheep rumen microbial communities from Palmerston North, Manawatu-Wanganui, New Zealand - 1766 DNA GHGlow gp2 (v2) (version 2) | ecosystem: Host-associated > Mammals > Digestive system >...
AGCCAACAAGGCCTATGACGGCGTGAATGTTGTCGTTACCACTTATACCGATGGTACTCAGAGCGTTGACAAGGTTGTGAAGTAATTATACACCCTGTAATCTCAATCGAATAGAGGCCCTCTTCTCGAGGGCCCTTTTTTTGCGTGTTCAGGGGCAAAAAACCTACTGGAGAGGCCGCAGGGTGATGGCATAGCCGCCGCCGGCCACCGAGCGCAGCCGCAACGTGGTCTTGGCATCGACCTTGCGGCGGCTGATGGTGTAGGCCTGCGGATTGGTGCGGTAGTTGGCATCCTTGGCATCGGCATAGATGGTGGCCTCATACTTGCGACCCTTGTCCAGGAAATCGAGCTTGATGACCGAGTTGAAGTCCTGCTTGCCAGCCACGTTGCCCACAAACCAGCTGTCGCTGTTCTTGTCCTTGCGGGCGATGGTGACATACTCCATCGGCTCGGCCTCGAGATAGACCGACCGCTCCCACTCGACGGGCACGTCCTTGATGAACTGGAAGGCATCCATGTGCTTCTGATAGTTCTCGGGCAGGTCGGCAGCCATCTGCAGCGGGCTATAGAGCGTGACATAGAGCGCCAACTGGCCACAGATGGTCGACAGGACCTTAGAGTCGTTGTCGGGCGAGAAGGTGCTCAGGTTCATCTCGAAGATGCCGGGCGTGTAGTCCATGGGACCTCCCTGCAGGCGCGTGAACGGCAAGATGGCGGTGTGTCCGGGTTGTGTGCCTCCGAAGGCCTGATACTCGGTGCCACGGGCACTCTCGTTGCCGATGAGGTTGGGCCAGGTGCGACACAAACCCGTGGGACGCACAGCCTCGTGGGCGTTGACCATGATGTGGTGTTCGGCAGCCTTCTGGATAGCATAGAGGTAGTGGTTGACCATCCACTGGCCGTAATGATACTCACCACGCGGGATGATGTCGCCCACATAGCCGCTCTTGACCGCATTGTAACCGTAATGGTTCATCAACTGATAGGCCTGCTCGAGGTGGCGCTCATAGTTGCGCACGCTCGATGAGGTCTCGTGGTGCATCATCAGACGGATGCCCTTGCTGTGAGCATAGTCGTTGAGCGCCTTGATGTCAAAGTCGGGATAGGGCGTAACGAAGTCGAACACATAGTCCTTTGAGTTGCCAAACCAATCTTCCCAACCTTCGTTCCAACCCTCGATGAGCAGTTGGTCGAAGCCATGCTCGGCTGCAAAGTCAATGTAGCGGCGCACATTGGCATTGTTGGCGCCATGCTTGCCGCTGGGTTTCACCTTCCGATAGTCGGTCTCGCCCAGTTTGACGCTGGGCAACTGGTCGGTATAAGCCCATGAACGCGCTCCCGAAATCAGTTCCCACCACACGCCCATGTACTTGACGGGCTTAATCCATGAGGTGTCCTCGATCTTGCACGGCTCGTTGAGGTTCAGGATCAAACGCGAGGCCAGGATGTCGCGGGCATCGTCGGTGACCATGATGGTGCGCCACGGGGTGTGGCACGGGGTCTGCATATAGCCCTTGTTGCCCTGCGCGTCGGGCGTGAGCCAGGCCTGGAACACCATGCGCTGATCGTCAAGGTTGAGGCTCATGCAAGGATAGTCGACCAGTGCAGCCTCGTGCAGATTGATGTAGATACCATCGTCGGTCTTGAGTTGCAGCGAGGTCTGCACGCCTGTGCGGCTGAACTGCGTCTGCGACGAGTTGGGTGTGATGGCCTTGTCGAACAGACCGCGAATCTCGCTCAGTCGCGAGCGGGTGTACTCATACTCCTGCGTGTCGTAGTCGCCACCTATCCACCATGCCGTGTGGTCGCCCGTCATGGCAAACTCGGTGCGCTCCTCGGCGATGACAAAGTAGTTGAGCACCCGTTGTCGTGGGAACTCGTAGCGAAAGCCCACACCGTCATCGTAGACGCGGAACCGAACCACCATCTGCCGACCCTCGAGTTGCTCGAGCATCACGGCCATTTCGTTGTAATGGTTGCGAATAGCGGTCTCCTCGCCCCACACAGGGTGCCACGTCTCGTCGTGAGTGGAATGCTCGGTCGTAACAACTCGAAGATCGCTGCACAACGACACCGACTCGGGCTTGACGTGGGTCTCGTCGAAATTGTTGAACTCGCCTGTGCGCTTGCCCACCAGGTCAAATCCCAGCAGGCTGGGCTTGATCACCGTTTTTCCCTTGTAGGTCACATCATAGTAAACCTTGCCGTAGCGCACTTCACAACGCACGACCAGGTTACCATTGGGCGAAGTCTCGGTCACTTGATGGGCATTGACAGCGCGGGCACCCAGTGCCAGCAGCATCACCATCATTGTTATTGTCAGGAACTGTTTCATCGATTGTGTCTCTATATAAATTTAACTATAACTTCAAAACTATCAATTATTTAGGACGATTGCTTGCCAGTGAGGATGGTCTTGATGTCGTGCAACTTGGTCAACGCCTGCATGGGGGTGAGGTTGTTGATGTCGATGTTCAGGATCTCGTCGCGCACTTGCTCGAGCACGGGGTCATCAAGTTGGAAGATACTCAACTGATAGCCGCTGCGGCTGCTGGCCACATCGCCCAGGTTGCGCGTCACCTCGCGGTCGGTGTCGCGGTTGGCTTGCTCCAACTGCTTGAGCACCTCGTTGGCGCGATTGACGATGCTGGGCGGCATGCCGGCCAGTTTGGCGACATGGATACCGAAGCTGTGCTCGCTGCCTCCCTTGACCAGTTTGCGCAGGAACACGACCTTGCCCTGCACCTCGCGCACCGTGACATTGTAGTTGACAATGCGCTTGAAGGTGCGCTCCATCTCGTTGAGTTCGTGATAGTGCGTGGCAAACAGGGTCTTGGGCTTGGTCTGATGCTCGTGGATGTGCTCGACGATGGCCCAGGCGATGCTGATGCCATCGTAGGTGCTGGTGCCACGCCCCAACTCGTCGAAGAGCACGAGCGACCGCTCACTCAGGTTGTTGAGGATACTGGCCGCCTCGGTCATCTCGACCATGAAGGTACTCTCGCCCTGCGAGATGTTGTCGCTGGCACCGACACGGGTGAACACCTTGTCGACCACGCCGATGCGGGCGCGCTCGGCAGGGACAAAACAACCCATCTGCGCCAGGATGACGATGAGGGCGGTCTGGCGCAGCAAGGCGCTCTTACCGGCCATGTTGGGCCCGGTGATGACCATGATCTGCTGGCCATCGTTGCTCAGTTGCACATCGTTGGGTACATACTGCTCGCCCACGGGCAACTGCTGCTCAATGACGGGGTGACGACCGGCAACGATGTCGATGTCGAGCGTGTCGTCAACAACGGGGCGGTTGTAGTGGTTGGCCAGCGACACGCGGGTGAAGGCGCACAAGCAGTCGAGTTGCGCTATCATGGCGCAGTCGGTCTGTATGGCGGGGATGTACTCGTTCACAGCCTGCACCAGTTCGGTGAACAGTTGCTGCTCGATGATGAGAATCTTCTCCTCGGCACCCAGGATTTTCTCCTCATACTCCTTGAGTTCCTGGGTGATGTATCGCTCGGCATTGACCAGCGTCTGCTTGCGTATCCACTCCTCGGGCACCTTGTCCTTGTGGGTGTTGCGCACCTCGATGTAGTAGCCGAACACGTTGTTGTAGCCAATCTTGAGGCTGGGTATGCCAGTGCGTTCGCTCTCGCTCTGCTGCAGGCGCATGAGGTAGTCCTTGCCCGAGTGGGCGATGTCGCGCAACTCGTCGAGTTGCGGGTCCACGCCACTGCGGATGACGTTGCCACGGTTCACCTGAATGGGGGCATCGGGATTGACTTCCTGTGCGATGCGCTGGGCAATGAGCGGGCAGGGGTTGAGTTGGTCGCCAAAGGCGCGCAACACGTCATTGTCGCTGCCCTCGCACAACTGCTTGATGGGCTCGATGGCTTGCAGGGCATTCTTGAGTTGCACCAGTTCGCGCGGGTTGATGCGGGCGGTGGCCACCTTCGAGGTCAGTCGCTCGAGGTCGCCGATGAGTTGCAACTGCGCCACGAGGGTCTCGCGGCCCTCGACATCGCGCATGAAGTGCTCCACCACGCCCAGGCGGCGGTTCACGGCCTTGGCGTCCTTGAGCGGGAACAGCATCCAGCGGTGCATCAGTCGGCCTCCCATGGGCGACAGAGTCTGGTCGATGACATCGAGCAGGCTCTTGCCCTCACCGCTCATCGAGTCGATGAGTTCGAGGTTGCGCACGGTGAACTTGTCGAGCCGCACATAGCGCTCGGCCTCGATGCGCGACAGGGTGGTGATGTGACCCAACTGGGTGTGCTGGGTGATGTCGAGGTAGTGAAGGATGGCACCTGCAGCCACGATGGCACAGTCCATCGCATCGATGCCGAATCCCTTGAGCGAGCGGGTCTCGAAGTGCTTGAGCAGGCGGTCGCGGGCCGACTCGAGATTGAACACCCAGTCGTCCATCTCTTGGGTCAGGTAGCGCGCCGTGGCGGCCTCCTGGAAGTCCTTGCGGTGGCTTTGCTCGATGAGCACCTCCTTGGGCTGGAAGTTGCCCAGCAGTTTGTCGACATACTCGATGTTGCCCTGCGCGGTGAGAAACTCGCCGGTGCTGATGTCGAGAAACGCCACGCCCAGCGCGACCTTGCCGAAGTGCACGGCGGCGAGGAAGTTGTTCTCCTTGCGGTCCAGGATGTTGCCGCCCAGCACCACGCCGGGGGTTACCAACTCAGTGATGCCGCGCTTGACCAGTTTCTTGGTGGTCTTGGGGTCCTCAAGTTGGTCGCAGATGGCTACACGCTTGCCGGCGCGCACCAACTTGGGCAAGTAGGTGTCGAGTGCGTGATGCGGAAATCCGGCCATCTCGGTGTTGCCGCTGGCTCCGTTGCTGCGGCGCGTCAGCGTGATACCCAATATCTCGGACGCGACAACCGCGTCCTGCATATAGGTCTCATAGAAGTCGCCACACCTGAAGAGCAGCACCGCATCGGGGTGCTTGGCCTTCATGTCGAGAAATTGCCGCATCATCGGCGTTATCGTGTTATCTTTAGCCATCAGTCGTGAGTCTTTTAAACTGCAAAGGTAGTAAAAATCTTTGACGCTTACACCCGATAGGTAACATTTTTCTGACTCATGATGCCATAGCACCCGAAGAGGTATAATTAAAAAAATGAGTCCTGACTGAAAAAATCATTGCATGACTGGCAGAATTGATGTAATTTTGCATATCGGTATCAGGAAATTACAATTTGTGCTTTGCCACAATGTAGGGTCGTCGTGTGCGGCGACCACACTAGCCGATTTTGTTTTTGCAAGTCACGAAGAACTTATATTATTCAAGTTTCGCAAGTAGTTAAGGAGTTAAATGGAGTTTTTTAGTAGTTAAGAAGTTAAGAAGTTAAATGGAGTTAAGACGCTACATTATAGCGGAAGTAGGGACGCGGCACGCCGCGTGATTCGACTCCAAACCGGCTGGCAGATGATAAAATGATGGGAGAATTAGAGCCATAAGAGCATCCGTCTTAACTCCTTAACTCCTTAACTCCCTTAACTCCTTAACTACTGACAAGAAGCCACTTTAGAAAGTTACTTTTATAATTTGGAAATAGGATGAACAACGGAGTTTTGCCTTGACTGCGGCGCATGATGATGGTCTGCATCACGATGCTTGTTCTGTGTCCCATCGCTTGGGCCGCTATCGACCGCCTGAACACACTCGACTGCTACGACAAGAAGAAAGGCATCCAGGTGCTGTTCGACAACTTCGGCGAGAGCAGTGTCGACCTCAAGGTGGCACTGTGGACCCCTGCCAAGACACGTCTGACCGACCTGCCTCGCATCAAGGAGAACATCTACGACGCCCTCAACCAGGGCGGCATCGAGATACCCTTCCCGCAGACCGACATCCACATCCGCCACTCCTAGTTCCACTTCACGCAGATTCCGCAGATCCTTAATGAAGATGAGTGACTTTGCAAAGCAAAAGTCACGCAAGTGTGCGAAAGTCAGTAAAAAATCAAAATTTTCGCACACTTTCGCTTGTTTGTTACAAAAAAACATTGTACCTTTGCCAAAAACAAAGTTGCACTTTAAATTTGTCCAATATCATCTTATGTACAAGTATATCAGGAAAATAGAGCACGAATTATTACGATTAAAGGGCGTATTCAAGGTAGTTACGGTCACAGGACCACGACAATCAGGCAAAACAACTTTGTGCAAAATGGCCTTTCCAGACTACAACTACATCAATCTGGAGGACGAGACTGTGCTGACTGAAATTGAATTGAACCGTAAGTCGTATATTGAACGGTATTGCCACGGCCTCATCATTGATGAGGTGCAGCGTATGCCAGAATTGCTTAGCACGGTGCAGGTGGTAGTTGACACAGTGCCTGATTGCAACATCGTCTTGACAGGGAGCAACAATCTGCTCCTCTCACAAAAGGTAACCCAATCGCTTGCTGGCCGTACTGCTGTACTTAACTTACTGCCATTATCACTCAGTGAGTTAAACGAGAACGATCTAGAACTCAGTGACTACGACATCATGTTTCGCGGCTTTTATCCAGCGGTGTGGTCAAACCATGTCCCGGCAACAGATGCGTATCGGCAATACTACAACACCTATATTCAACGGGACATACGCCAGTTGAGCAACATCCGCCATCTAAACGAGTTCCGGCAGTTCATTGTCATCAGTGCTTCGCGCATTGGGTGCGAGTTCAACGCGCAGAGCATTTCCAATGAACTCGGCGTGTCACAGCCCACTGTCCAGGAGTGGACTAATGTGCTCGAGGCGACTTTTGTCGCTTTCAGGCTACAGCCTTTCTATCGCAATATCGGCAAACGCCTGGTGAAAACCCCAAAAGTTTATTTCTATGATGTGGGGTTGGTTTGCTACTTGCTAGGCATCACAAATGCGCATCAATTAGAGACTCATCCCCTGCGTGGACAGATCTTTGAAAACATGGTTATTGTTGAGTGCATGAAACATCAATTCAATCATGGCCTTGACAACAATCTGTACTTCTATCGTGACAAGGGGCAGCATGAAGTAGACTTAGTCATTGACGATGGTTTGCAGACCCTCAAGGCGTTTGAGGTAAAACTGTCGCCCACCATCCATCCCGATTTCTATAAAAACCTACATTACTTTAGAACTCTTTTCGAACACGAAACAAAATTGTCAATGGTAATCAACACTGGGCGAGATGACACACCAGACCCTATCACGGGACACATTAACTACAGGAATATTGACAAATTTCTCTCCGAGCTGACTGCCGGACAAAAATAAAGTTTCACTTTAGATTTGCCCACAATGAAGACAAGACTGAAACTCATCAGGACATTAGCCTTGCTGCTAGCCTGCCTATTTGTTGAGCAGACGGCGGCAGCCACCAACGATGTGGCCATTTCGCTCTACAACCGTTGGGAACATCTGGACGGTACAGACTGGTGTGACGCTGGATTAGAGCCAGAGGTCGAAGTGCTCAAGGGGGATGCGGGGGCGGGAGACGAGGATGTAGTTTCGGCATCCCTTCTCTTATCGGTAAACTAAGAAACCAGATCGTTAGAAGCCTAGACCGGCATCTTCGAGCAGGAAGGGAATGACACCGACATACATGATCCCGTCCTCATCCATCCATTGCTTGGTACTCCCATCAACAATCACAATTTTGCGGAAAAAGTCACCTGAATTCTTCAGCGAGAAAGTTTCCTGGCTCTGCTTATCGCTCGTATCAACATTCAATGCTGATTGGATGTAGATTTTTTCTTTCCCAGTATTGACGATAAAGTCAATCTCATATTGTGACTGCTGCTTCTTGCCCTGTTCATTAACACGAGTAACTTCTACTACTCCCACGTCAACATTATACCCCCTTCGTATAAGTTCAAGATAAATCATGTTTTCCATCAGATGGGACTTTTCCTGCTGACGAAAGTTCAATTTGGCGTTTCTCAGTCCCAAATCCATTGAATAGAACTTCTGGGTATTCTCAAAGTAGCGTTTTCCTTTCACATCATAGCGCTTGGCGACAATAAAAAGGTAGGCATCTTGCAGATAATCCAAATAGTTCTTGATGGTATGATCTGATGTGCTACGTTTCATCAGCGTTCCCGCAGCATTAGCAAGATTGTGTGGATTGGTAAGCGAGCCTACAGCCGATGCCAACGAGTCAATCAACGCTTCGAGCACCTCATCATCCTTTAACTTGTATCTCTCCACAATATCCTTGATATACACACTCTTGTATAGTCCTGCAAGATACTTGCGCTTCTCAGTTTCATCCTTCTCGGTAACTGCTAACGGCATGCCACCATAAGTCAGATATTCTTCTAAAGCATCAGTTTTCTCCAATCCAGATACTGCATAAAACTCCTTAAACGATAGCGGATATACCTTAACTTCTGTTCCACGGTCACGAAAATTTGTGACGATGTCCTTAGAGAGCATTTTTGAATTGGAGCCTGTCACATACACGTCAAGGTTGCTCCGTGCCATCAAGTCGTTCAGAATATCATAGAACGTAGTATAAAGCATGTCTTTATCCTCCTCGGGAATCAACTTCTCGTCCACGTCTTCATTCTTAACCTTGAATGACAGTTGAATCTCATCGATGAAAACATAATACCGTTTGCTCTCATCTTGAGTTTGCTCCAACACATATTCGTACAATTCATTAGGATTCCTGTACTTGACATGTGCCTTTCTGTCAAGGGCAATCTCAACAAAACAGTCATCCTGAACTCCCTCATCTCTCAAATAATCTTTATACAAGGTTGAAAGGAGGAATGATTTGCCACAGCGCCTAATGCCTGTGATGATTTTTACCTTTCCGTTCCACCGTTTGCTCAACAACTCATTTATGTATTTGTCCCGCTTTATTACCATGGCCATTTGCTCTTGGGTGCAAATACAGTCAAACCATTCGACCGTTTTTGCAGTGCAAAGGTAATGAATTATTCTGAAATGAGCAAATATTAATGGATTTTCTCTGCTTAATCTATGTCATCTGTGGACTGGTGTGTCGCTGGATTAGAGCCAGAGGTCGAAGTGCTCAAGGGGGATGCGGGGGCGGGCAACGAGGATGGCGGTCTTGTGGTTGGTGTAGGTGTGGCCGTGGGGCATGGTCTGACGGGCATGTTGCCACAGGGCGAGCATCGATGGGTCGCGGTGGAGGTTGCGGATGATGATGACGCACTCGTCTTGCAGCCACTCATCAAGCACGCGCTGCACGAGCGTGGCACGCTCGGAGTCGGGCAAGGCATTGATGAGGACAAAGGGCCGCTTGGGCTGGTCGAGGAACGCCGCCATGTAGTCGAACAGAGCGATCTTCAGTTCCACATAGGGCAACACGCGGTCGGCAAGGTTGCCGAGTTGCCGCACGATGTCGGTCATGCGCTCGTTGTTGCCGCTGACATAGACATCGGTCAGGCTGGAAGGCATCAGCATGGCGGCAACGGTGAGGGCGCTGTCGGCCCCGACAAGCAGGATGTGTTGCGGGGCAAAGTGGTTGACGATGCGGAACAGCAGTCGCGCCTCGTGGTCACTGGGACACCGTTCGCCAGCCGCCTGCAAAGCCTTGCGCAAGTTGCGCAAGTCGCCGTAGGCATAGTAGGGCAAGCGTTCACGCAGCACCTGGGTTACAAACTTGTAGGCCGAGGGCGAGTGGATGCCGAAGCCCCGGCTGCGGTGGTGCCGAGCCAGTGCGGTGCGGTATCGTTTGAGCAGTCCCACGTCAGCGTTTGTTGCTCTTGTCGTTGTCTTGGGCGATGCGCCGATGCTCGTGGTCGATGGCGTAACTCACATACATCATCAGCGCGGCTCCAGCCATGAGGAATGCCACCCAGTTGGTACTCCACTCGGCCTGTCCCATGTTCCAGAACATCACTGCCGAGGCGCAGAACATGAGGGCACTGATGACATTGATGCGGTAGAGGCGGCGCAACCGCAGGTTCTCGCCACGATTGCTCTGCAACAGCCGCACAACCAGCACAGCCAATGCACCGGCGGCAAAGAGCCATCGCACAAACGGCTCGTTGATGTTGAACAGGGGCAGCACAGCCATAACAAGAATGACCACCAGGCCCACCATGAGGATGATATCGAGTAATTTGTCGTTCATTGCTTTCAAAAACTAGAGGCACTAGATTGACTAGAAGCACAGGCCAATCAAGCACTATTAACTAACTCCATTCAGGGGATGTCGGTGATAAATACTTCCTCGTTGGTTCGCTTCATGCCATACTTCTCGCGGGCAATCTTCTCAAGTGTCTCACGGTCGGTGTGCAGTTCATCAAACTTGGCCTCATAGATGAGCGCCGAGTCCTTGTTGCTCTGGATCTCGGCCTTGAGGTCGTTGATTTGCTGCTTGTAACTATTGATGCGCATATAGTTGTTCTCGCCGAAGAAGAGCAGCATCAAGATGAAGGCAACAAAGATGAGAAATGGCAAGTTGAGCCATCGGGGAATCCATTTGGGTCGTTGAAATTGCATAACTGGGAGGAATGGGATTACTGGGAAAACTGGAAGGGCTGGGAGGCGTTAACTATCAACTATTTGAGCAGGTCAGGGCGGAGGCGACGGGTGCGTGCCAGCGCCTGCTCCATCTTCCACTCGGCAATCTTGGCCTCGTTGCCGCTGAGCAGGATGTCGGGCACACGCCAGCCATTGAACTCGGCGGGGCGGGTGTAGACCGGCGCTTCGAGCAGATTGTCCTGAAACGAGTCGTTGAGCGCGCTCTGCTCGTCGCCGATGGCCCCCGGGATGAGGCGCACAATACTGTCGGCGATGACCGCAGCGGGCAGCTCGCCCCCGGTGAGCACATAGTTGCCAATGGAGATTTCGCGGGTGACCAGATGCTCGCGCACGCGGAAGTCGACGCCTTTGTAGTGGCCGCACAGGATGATGATGTTCTGGCACAAAGACAGGGCGTTGGCCATGGGCTGGTCCAGGATGTCGCCATCGGGCGAGGTGAAGATGACCTCGTCGTAGTCGCGCTCGCTCTTGAGTTGCTCGATGCAGCGGAAGATGGGCTCAATCTGCATGACCATGCCCGCCTCGCCACTGAAGGGGTAGTCATCGACCTTGCGGTGCTTGCGCAGTGACCAGTCACGCAGGTTGTGTATGTGAAACTCGACCAAGCCCTTATCCTGAGCGCGCTGCAAGATGGAGCAGTGCAGCGGCGACTCCAGTGCCTCGGGCATGACGGTGAGAATATCTATTCGCACGAGTGAATTAAGAATTTAGAATTAAGAATTAAGAATTTCTAGATTGTCTAGAAAGTCTAGATTGTCTAGAAAACAGCCTACAAAGTTAGTGTGTTTTTTCGAGACTGCGGGCAGTTTGAGCGAAAAAAGCGAGGACGACCCCTAAAAATCGTCCTCGCTCGATGTAGTTGCGTGTTGCCAATTGCTTAGCGCACGACAATCTTCTTGCCACCCTGGATGTAGATGCCCTGGGGCAGACCAGTGGTGTCGTTGCCCATGACACGGCCGTCGAGAGTGTAGACCGTAGTGTCGTTGGCAGTATTGTCGGTGCAGACAGTGCTCACGCCAGTGCTGACGGCAACATCGACGGCGATGTCGTCGACGGTGAGCATCATGTTGTCGGCATCGCTGATGGCATGCACGCCAAAGCGATAGTTACCCTCGGTCGGAACCCAAACGTCGCCGCTGAACTCAACCAGGTCGCCAGTAGCCACCTCGGTGGGAGCAATCACAACCTTCTGCATAGCCTCGACAGTGGGCTCGGTACCCATCTTCACCTCCATGCGCTCGGGCATCGAGGCGGTGAAACTGCGTGCCTTGACGGTGAAGGTGTAAGCCTTGCCGCCCTCCATGTGGATGGCAGGGGTGATGAGCCACTCGTCGGCGGCATTGGTGATCGACCAGTTGTAGGCCACGTTGCCACCCATGTTGTTGTAAGCCCAAGTGGTGCCGTCGTTGTTGGCATCGATGATGGTGTAGTCGTTCATCGACGTGCTACTGCCGAAGGTCTCCAGATAAGGCACCTCGTAAGCCTCACCGCTCTTGCTCTTGGTGAGCGTGAAGTCGCTGATGGCTTGCATCAGATAAACGGTGCTCTTGCTGGCGTTGAGCAAGATGAACTGTGTGTCGTTGCTATAGGTCTCGGTGGCCTCATCATAGGTCAGGGTCAGCGGTTGGATCTCGCTGGTGTTCATACGGTTGACAGCCATCATATAGACTGGCTTGTTGGCCAGCAAGCCCAAGTATTGTCCGCTCTCGAAGGTCACGGTATTGCCCTCACGCGTACCCTTAATCCAGGCATTGGGCATGTCGGCCAGGATACCCTGGACATAGACATCGTTGCCATCAACACCGACGTTGGTGTTATAGTTGAGTTCACCACCCTGATACTCCGAGCCTTTGAACTTGAACACGTCAGTTTCCAGTCCTTCGGGCACCTCGACCAGCACATCGGTGATGGCGGGGGTGTAGACACTGCTGTAGTCGGCAAAACCTGCCCACTCGTTGCTTGTGGCCCACACAGCACCCATGCAGAGGTACTTGCCGGTGCCGTTGAGCGTGATCTTATCCTCGCTGATCGTGTAGGTCACTTGCGCAGTCGAGAGAATGGTCATTTCATCATAGTCCTCGTCATACTCCATCATCTTGATGGCGATGGGCTGCTCGGCCTCGGTGTCATACTGGATGTTCTGGCCCATGGGCAGAGTAATGGTCGTGCCATCCTCGCTCAGGGTACCCTTAACCCAAGTGTTGACAATGAGTTTGCTCAGCGGGTCCTTAATGTAGACCTCGTTGTTATCGGCGAAGACCACATCCATCGTACCCGTCTGCGCACCACGGCGCACATAGTCGTTGACCACATAGTAGGCATAGCCTGAACGGTCATAGGTCTTGAGCTCGCCAGCGGGCTGTTCGGTAATTACACCATAGTCACTCAATGCGTCGGCCCATCCGGCAGTGGCGGCCAGCATCATCAGTGCAGAAAGTAAAAATTTCTTCATCGTTAATTCTGGTTTTAGGTTAGTAAAAGAAAATTTGGCGCAAAGTTATACTAAAAACGCCACACTTTAGCCTAAAAATAACATATATTAACGAACCGAGTGTATATCGGCACACCTCCACGCCCCCGCTCACCCTCAGTGCTCACAGATGGGAATAATCTGCCAAAAACACGCATAAAATCCAAATAATAGCCTAAAAAACCACTTTTTTCCCACCGAAGGTTGTGGGGATGGGAAAAAAGCAGTACTTTTACACAATTTTTCATAGTGACTACAAAATTCAACAATAACTAATTAACATTTCTACATCAAGTGAAGACACTGCACATCGAAGATCTGAACAAGATCCGCGAGAAAGCCCAAGCGGCTCTCGTGCTCAGAGAACAAAGCGATTCGGCGTCATCAGAACAAAGTTGTGGACTGGCCTGCGGTGCCAAGCACATGCAATTGCTGTGCTGTGGTGGCACGGGTTGCAAGGCCTCGAGCAGCCACAAGATTGTCGAGAACTTGCAGAAGGCCCTCGAAGCCAATGGGGTCGCCGACAAAGTTGAAGTCGTGACCACCGGCTGCTTTGGCTTCTGCGAGAAAGGCCCCATTGTCAAGGTCATCCCCGACAATACGTTCTACACACAAGTCAAGCCCGAGGACGCAGAAGAAATCGTCAAGTCACACATCATCGACGGCAAGCGCGTTGAGCGACTTCTCTATGTCGACCCCAAGACCAAGCAACACGTCAGCGACAGCAAGCACATGGACTTCTATCGCAAGCAGGTGCGCATTGCTTTGCGCAACTGCGGCTTGATCGACCCCGAGAACATCGACGAGTACATCGCTCGTGACGGATATCAAGGCCTGGCTAAGTGCTTGCTCGAGCTCAAGCCCGAAGACGTGATCGACATCGTGAGCCAGTCGGGTCTGCGTGGCCGTGGCGGTGCTGGCTTCCCTGCAGGCTCGAAGTGGAAACACGCTCTGGCAGCCAAGGCCGAGAAGAAATATGTGGTTTGTAATGCTGACGAGGGCGACCCCGGTGCATTCATGGACCGCTCAATCATGGAAGGCGACCCCAACTCGGTGGTCGAGGCTATGGCCATCTGCGGCTATGCCACCGGCTCGAACTACGGTCTGATCTACATCCGTGCCGAGTATCCGTTGGCAGTGAGCCGTCTGCGCGTAGCCATCGCCCAGGCTCGCAAATATGGCCTGCTGGGCAAGAATATCCTGGGCTCAGGATTTAACTTCGACATCGAGATTCGCTACGGTGCCGGCGCATTTGTTTGCGGTGAGGCTACCGCTCTGGTTCACTCGATGGAGGGTAAGCGTGGTGAGCCGCGCATGAAGCCACCCCACCTGACCGATCTGGGCTACATGGGCTACCCCACCAATGTAAATAATGTGGAAACCCTTGCCAATGTGCCCATCATCATGACCAAGGGAGCCGAGTGGTTTGCATCAATCGGTACCGAGAAGTCAAAAGGCACCAAGGTGTTTGCACTGGCAGGTAAAATCAACAATGTGGGCCTGATTGAGGTCCCCATGGGCACAACCCTGCGCGAGATCATCTATGAGATTGGTGGTGGCGTTAAGGACGGCAAGAAGTTCAAAGCCGTGCAGACCGGTGGCCCCTCGGGCGGTTGTTTGACTGAGAAACACCTTGACATTCCCATCGACTATGAGAGCCTGAAAGAGGCCGGCTCGATGATGGGTTCGGGTGGTATGATTGTGATGGACGAGGACGACTGCATGGTGTCGGTCGCCAAGTTCTATCTTGACTTTACCGTTAACGAGTCGTGTGGCAAGTGTACACCTTGCCGCATCGGCAACAAGCGCCTGTATGAGATCTTGACCCGCATCACCGAGGGCAAGGGAACCCCTGAAGACCTGGAAACGCTGAAGCGTCTGAGCGAGGTTATCAAGGAGACTTCGCTGTGCGGTCTGGGACAGTCGTCGCCCAACCCCGTGTTGTCGACACTGGCCAACTTCTACGACGAGTATGTTGAGCACGTCAAGCAGCACAAGTGCCGTGCTAAGCAGTGCAAGGCCCTGCTGACCTATGCCGTGATGCCCGACAAGTGCAAGGGTTGTGGTGCCTGCAAGCGCGGTTGCCCTGCCAATGCCATCATGGGCGATGTGCGCAAGCCGCATGTCATTGACCCCTACAAGTGCATCCGCTGCGGCATGTGCAAGTCGCACTGCAAGTTCAACGCCATCCACGTTTCATAACCTCACCAAGACACTACAATGGAAGAAAAGATGATTACACTGACCATCGACCGCCATGTGGTCGTGGTTCCGGCAAATACTACCATCCTCGAGGCCGCCAAGACGGTGAGCGTCGAGATTCCTACCCTGTGCCACATCGACCTGGAGGGCACTTGCGTCAAGAGCAACCCAGCCTCGTGCCGCCTGTGCGTGGTTGAGGTCGAAGGACGTGGCAACCTGATGCCTGCTTGTGCCACCCAGTGCCGTCAAGGCATGGTGGTACACACCAGTTCGCCTCGCGTGCTGCGCGCACGCAAGACTGTGGCCGAACTCATCCTGAGCGACCACCCCAACGACTGTCTCACCTGCTCGAAGTGTAGCGACTGCGAGTTGCAGCGCCTGGTGCGCCGCCTCAACTGCCGCGTCATGCCCTACAATGACGGCGAGCACAGCCTGCGCAAGAACGAGGTCACCGATGCCATCGTGCGCGACATGAACAAGTGCATCTATTGCCGCCGCTGCGAGAGCGTGTGCAATGAGGTGCAGAGCGTGGGCGCTCTGGGTGCCGTGGGACGCGGTTTCACCACGACCATTGCTCCGGCGTTCGGCAAGATGCTGGGCGAGACCAACTGTACCTATTGCGGACAGTGCGTTGCCGTGTGCCCTGTGGGTGCACTCACCGAGCGTGACTATGCCGAGGAACTGATTCGCGACATCACCAGCCCCGACAAGATTGTCATCGCACAGACCGCTCCGGCAGTGCGTTACGCTCTGGGCGAAGAGTTCGGTCTGAAGCCAGGTGCAAGCGTCACCGGCAAGATGGTGACCGCTCTCAAGGACATGGGCTTCGACTATGTGTTCGACACTGACTTTGGTGCCGACATGACCATCATGGAAGAGGGTGCCGAGATTCTGGATCGCCTCAAGAAGTTCCTTGCCGGCGACAAGAATGTCAAGTTGCCCATCATGACCTCATGCTGCCCGGCATGGGTTAACTTCTTCGAACATGAGTATCCCGATCTGCGTGAATATCCGTCGACAGCCAAGTCGCCGGCTCAGATGTTCGGTGCCGTAGCCAAGACCTACTGGGCCGACAAGATGGGCATTCCACGCGACAAACTGGTCGTGGTTTCGGTCATGCCTTGCCTGGCCAAGAAGTATGAGTGCAGCCGCGACGAGTTCAAGGTTAACGGCAATCCCGATGTTGACTACAGCATCACCACCCGCGAGTTGGCCGCACTGATTCGCCGCTCAAACATCAACTTTGACAGTCTGCCCGACAGCGACTACGACAAGCCTCTGGGCGAGTCGACTGGTGCTGCAGCCATCTTCGGTACCACTGGTGGCGTGATGGAGGCTGCATTGCGCACCGTCTACGAGGAGTACATGGGCAAGCAGCTACCGCGCATCGAGTTCGACCAGGTGCGTGGTCTGGAAGGCTTCCGCGAAGCCACAATCGACCTTGACGGCTTCGAGCTGAAGGTTTGTGTGGTGCACACGCTGAGCAACGCCCGCATGGTGATGGACAAGCTGCGTGCCGGCGAACTCAACTACCATGTGGTTGAGGTGATGGCATGCCCCGGTGGTTGCATCGGCGGTGCCGGTCAGCCCTATCACCACGGCGACAGCAGCGTGCTGCGTGCTCGCCAGCGTGCCGCCTATGCCGAGGATGCCGGCAAGCATCTGCGCAAGAGCCACGAGAACCCCGACATTCAGAAACTCTATGCCGAGTTCTTGGGCAAACCGCTAGGCGAGAAGGCTCACCACCTGTTGCACACGCACTACTTCGACAAGACAATCCACTAATCAAGTTTAAGGGTTAAGGGTTAGGGGTTAAGGTTTTATTCTACCCTGCCCCTTCAAACTCGCAATTCTCAATTCTCAATTTGAATAAAGATATGGCAAAAGAAATAAAATTGGCCTGCAACGTGATTGAGCAGGTTGAAGCCATCTGCGACAAGTATGGCAACCAACCCGGCGAACTGATCAATGTCTTGCATGAGGCACAGTCGCTGCATGGCTATCTGCCCGAAGAGATGCAGCGCATCATCGCACGCAAGTTGCATATCCCCGTGTCCAAGGTCTATGGCGTGGTCACGTTCTACTCGTTCTTCACCATGACCCCCAAGGGCAAACACCCCATTTCGGTGTGCTTGGGAACCGCATGCTATGTGCGCGGTTCAGAGGGTCTTCTCGAGGAAATCAAGCGTGTGCTTAACATCGAGGTGGGCGAGACGACCCCCGATGGCAAGTTCTCGCTCGACTGCCTGCGTTGCGTGGGTGCCTGTGGCCTGGCTCCGGTGGTAACCATCGGTGACAAGGTCTATGGCCGCCTGCAGCCCAAGGACATCAAGAAGATTCTTGACGAGGTCGCCGCCAACGATTAATATCATATCGCGCTACGACAGTCATTGATGACCCTCAAGGCCACAAGCCTTGTGGGTCATCTTGCCATTATTTGTCTGGGCAAATGTTGCCAGAGTGGGCAAAAATCACTAATTTTGCAACATTTAAAACCTAAAAACGAACCTCGATGAACCAACAGTCTCAACCACAACCCTCTGACCAGAACAGCACCCAAGCACACAACACGACCATCAAATATGGCTTGATGGCCAATGACCATGTGCAGATCGTGTGTTGCTCGGGCAAATCGTGCCGCCAACACCAGAGCGAGGAAATCATCGAAAGTTTTAAGATGATGCTGCATGCCCACGGCGTTGACGACATGGTCGATGTAGTGACCGCAGGATGCTTGGGATTCTGCGCCAAAGGCCCCATCGTGCGCATTCTTCCCGAGAATGTGACCTATACCCAGGTCCGGCTCGAAGATGTGAATGTCATCGTAGAGAAGCATGTAGTGCGCGGCGAACTGGTCACCGAATTGTCATACGCCGATGTCACAGCTCACCACATTGAGGTTGAGTCACAGCACTGGAGCTCGTTCAAGCGCCCGGTGTCGCTCGACTCGATGCTGCACAACTACATCTATGAGATTGGTGGCAAGCGATTCCTTAACGTGCTGTCCTATGCCATCGACCCCGAGAAGTGCCGTGGCTGCACAGCCTGTAAGCGCAATTGTCCGGTCAATGCCATCATGGGCACGGTCAAGCAGCCACACGCCATCAACCCCTATAAGTGCACCTGCTGCGGCAAGTGCAAGATGCGCTGCAAGTTTGGTGCCATCGATGGTCCCATCGGTGTGCTCGACGAGCGCAACTCGGTCAACGATGTGCTGACCGACCTCCAAGACACCGACAAACTTGTTGTCGCCCAGACCGCACCGGCCGTGCGCTATGCACTGGGCGAGGAGTTCGGCATGGAGCCTGGCACCGTGGTGACGGGAAAAATGATTACAGCCCTGCGCATGCTTGGCTTTGACTATGTGTTCGACACCGACTTTGGGGCCGACTTCACCATCATGGAAGAGGCCGCCGAACTGATAGAACGTCTGGAGCGCTACATCGCCGGTGACAAGAGCGTAAAGTTGCCCATGACCACCTCGTGTTGCCCCGCATGGGTCAACTTCTTCGAGAACGACTACCCTGACCTGCGGGAGTATCCATCGACCTGCAAGTCACCAGCACAAATGTTTGGCACTATCGCCAAGAGTTATTGGGCCGAAGAGATTGACATTCCGCGCGAGAACATTTCGGTCATTTCGGTCATGCCGTGTTTGGCCAAGAAATATGAATGTGCCCGTGACGAGTTTATCTACGACGGTGTGCCCGATGTTGACTGCAGCATCACCACACTCGAACTGGCCGAGATGATCAAGGCTCGCGGCATCGACTTTGCCTCGCTCGAGGACGGTGAGTTTGACCAACCATTGGGCGATGCCACCGGTGCTGCCACAATCTTCGGCACCACAGGTGGTGTGACCGAAGCCGTGCTGCGCACCGTCTACGAGAGATTTACCGGCAAGCCCCTGCCAGCCATCGAGTTCACTGCGGTGCGTGGCATGGACGGCATCCGCGAAGCCACCATCGACCTCAATGGCTTTGAACTCAAGATTTGCGTGGCCCACACGCTGAGCAATGCCCGCATCCTCATGGACAAACTACGCGCAGGCGAACTGGAATATCACATGATAGAAGTGATGTCGTGCCCGGGCGGCTGCATCGGCGGCACAGGACAACCCTATCACGAGGGCAACATCGGTGTGCTCGAAGCGCGCCAGCGAGCCATGTACAACGACGACACACGCCACCAGGTGCGCAAGAGCCACGAGAGCCCTGCCGTGCAGCGCGTCTACGACGAGTTCCTGGGCAAGCCCGGTGGCAAGCGGGCGCACAAGTTGTTGCACACCCGCTTCCGCGACAAGTCCATCCTCTAACTCGGTACTTTGTGCACCTAGAGAACTAAACAAAGCAGCGGTGCGTCCTGATTGTGGGGGCGCACCGCTGCTGTGTGTGTGTGGGAAGTAATGTGTGTAGTTCGTTACTTTGTGGGCTCAGCAGGGGGATCTTTGGGGCCTTCGTGCTTGCGGACGATGCTGGCCAAGTCCACGCCGACTGCGCTCTTGACCGTATCGTTGACTTGAGCCAACACCACGGGCAGAGTGCCAGTAATTGAGCCGATGCCAGTACCCTGATCGCCGCCCGTGCTGTAGATGTTCACCCCCTGGATGGTCGACACCTGCTCGGCGATGTTGCGCGTGATCTCGGGCAACTTCTCGATGACCATCTGGGCCACAGCAGCGTCGTTATACTTCTTGAACGCCTCGGCTTTCTTCTCCATGGCCTGAGCCTCGGCCTCGCCCTTCTTCTGCACAGCATAGGCTTCGGCCTCGCCTCGGGCTTTGATACCCTCGGCCTCCTGCATCATGGCAAACTTCTGCGCCTCGGCCTTGGCGCGGATGGCCTCAGCCTCCTGCTCTGCTTCATAGCGCTGTGCCTCGGCCTCACGCTTGCGCTTCTCCAGATCGGCTTCAGCATTCTTCTGCACCTGGAATTTTTCGGCTTCGGCCTGGATTTGCACCGAGTAGCGGTCGGCATCGGCCTGCTTGTTGACCTCGGCCAGCAGCTGGTTCTCCTTGATCTTGATCTGTTCAGTAGTCAGGTCTTGCTCCTTGCGAGTGCGCGCAATCTGAGCCTCGACCTCCTTCTCGTTGAGCACCTTCTGCTGCTCTTGTTCCTGGATGCGGTAGGCTGCATCGGCCTGTGCTTGCCGCGTGTCGGCCTCTTGCTTGAGATCGGCTCGCCTGATGGTCAACTCGTTCTGCCGCTCGGCGATAGCCGTCTGCGAGGCCACAGTGGCATCGTTGGCCAGCTTCTCGTTCTCGGCCTTGGCCTGGGCGATGTCCTTCTCGGCCTGTGCCTTGGTGATGGCGGCATTCTTGCGGATGGTCCATGTGTTGTCGGCACCCAGGTTCTCAAT